>Ga0182741_1001055_pt1 | contig 38245 bp, 36 predicted proteins | sample eDN5th37CBELigOP_FD_128874 | JGI IMG/M metagenome (GOLD analysis project Ga0182741, IMG submission 128874) | Enriched Organic Plus compost microbial communities from Emeryville, California, USA - eDNA 5th pass 37_C BE-Lig OP (version 2) (version 2) ... | reverse complement strand
CTCGCACCACCAGTTGTTGTTCATCTCGTTGACGCGGTCGATCAGGATGAAGCCCGGCTCGGCGTAGTCGTACGTCGAGACCATGATCATGTCCCACAGGTGGCGGGCGCGGATGTGGCCGTACACCTTGCAGGCCACCAGGCCGTCGTCGCGCACGATGTAGTTCTCGTGGGTCGGCCATTCGCGCCAGACCACTTCCTCGCCGCTGGCCGGGTCCAGCTCGGCCTGTTCCTTGGTGTTGATCGGGAACACCAGCGGCCAGTCGGCGTCCTTGTCCACCGCTTCCATGAAGCCGTCGGTGATCAGCAGCGACAGGTTGAACTGGCGCAGGCGGCCGTCCTCGCGCTTGGCGCGGATGAAGTCCTTCACGTCCGGGTGCGACACGTCGAAGGTGCCCATCTGCGCGCCGCGGCGGCCACCGGCCGAGGACACGGTGAAGCACATCTTGTCGTAAATATCCATGAAGGACATCGGCCCGGAAGTGTAGGCGCCGGCGCCGGCGACGAACGCGCCGCGCGGGCGCAGCGTGCTGAATTCGTAACCGATGCCGCAGCCGGCCTTCAGGGTCAGGCCCGCTTCGTGCACCTTCTCCAGGATGCCGTCCATCGAGTCGGTGATGGTGCCCGACACGGTGCAGTTGATGGTGCTGGTGGCCGGCTTGTGTTCCTGCGCGCCGGCGTTGGAGGTGATGCGGCCGGCCGGGATCGCGCCGCGGCGCAGCGCCCAGACGAAGCGCTCGTACCAGTAGGCGCGCTTCTCGTCGCTGCCCTCGGCGTCGGCCAGGGCACGGGCCACGCGCTGGTAGGTGCCGTCGATGTCGGCATCCAGCGCTTCGCCGGCCTTGGTCTTGAGGCGGTACTTCTTGTCCCAGATGTCCTGCGAGGCGGGCTGCAGGGGGATAAGGTCCGATCGGGTTGGGTTGCTGACCACTTCCAGACGCACCGTGCTCATGATGGTGGGAACTCTCCTTGTGCACCTTGCGGTGCGGTTTACCGTTTCCCCGGCCGGGCCGGGCTGCAACGACGACGCTGCGGGCGGACTTACGCGCCTGCGGGCGGGCGGGGATCGGTCCGGCGGGGGCCGGGGCTCTGCATCGCTTCCGTCGTCATTGCACGCCTTCCTGCGGGGTGCCTGCACCCCGGGCCTCAACCCTACTTCTTGGGGACGCATTTCACATCAACCCAACATCTAGTGGCTGATGGCGACGCCAAGATTACCCACCGCCGGGGGGATGTCAAACGAAAAATATGTGTCGGGGATCTTGCAATCGGCGCAGGGCTTGGCGCCCCTGCGATTGCGGCGGCGCGGAAGATTTCATTGTCGATTTAGGTCGCTGCCGCCACACTCCCGTTCAGCCACTCCCGCCCCACCCGGACGCCCCGAGCGGCGTCCCAGCATGGAATCCCCGGCCCCTATGCGACCGCTCCCGACCCTGCTCACCCTCGCGCTCGCCGCCGCCTTCGGCGGCTTCACCGCCAGCGCCATCAACGCCCACCTGGACAACCGCGCCGAAGCGTCCACCGGCGCCATGCTGCCGGCCACCGCGGCGCTGCCGGCCGCGGTCGCCGGCCAGCCGGTGCCGTCGCTGGCGCCGATGCTGGAACGGGTGATGCCGGCGGTGGTCAGCGTCAACACCAAGCAGGTGGTGCGGGTGCGCAACCCGTTCTTCGACGACCCGTTCTTCCGCCGCCTGTTCCCGCAGGTGCCGCAGGAGCGCATCAACGAGTCGCTGGGCTCGGGCGTGATCATCGACGCGGCCAAGGGCTACGTGCTGACCAACCACCACGTGATCGAGAACGCCGACGACGTGCAGGTGACGCTGGCCGACGGGCGCACGGTCAAGGCCGAGTTCCTCGGCTCGGACCGCGATACCGACATCGCGCTGATCCGTATCCCGGCCGACAGGCTCACCGCGCTGCCGCTGGGCGACAGCGACCAGCTGCGCACCGGCGATTTCGTGGTGGCCATCGGCAACCCGTTCGGCTTCAGCCAGACCGTGACCTCGGGCATCGTCTCGGCGGTGGGCCGCAGCGGCATCCGCGGGCTGGGCTACCAGAACTTCATCCAGACCGACGCCTCGATCAACCCGGGCAATTCCGGCGGCGCCCTGGTCAACCTGGCCGGGCAGCTGGTCGGCATCAATACCGCCAGCTTCAACCCGCAGGGCAGCATGGCCGGCAACATCGGCCTGGGCCTGGCCATTCCCTCCAACCTGGCCCGCGACGTGGTCGAGCAGCTGATCACCAAGGGCGTGGTGGTGCGCGGCACGCTGGGCGTGGAAACGCAGAACCTGAGCCCGCAGATCGCCCAGGGGCTGGGCCTGGCCGAAGCGCGCGGCGCGCTGGTCACCCGCGTGCTGTCCGGCTCGGCCGCGGCCGCGGCGGGGCTGCGCGCCGGCGACGTGGTCACCGCGATCAACGGCCAGCGCGTGGACAGCGCCCAGGCGCTGCACAACTTCGAGGGCCTGCAGCCGGTGGGCCGCGTCGTCGACCTGGACGTGCGCCGCGACGGCAGGCCGCTGCAGCTCAAGGCCACGCTCAAGGAGCAGCCGCGCGCGGTGGCCGGCGACACGCTGGACCCGCGCCTGGCCGGCGCCACCTTCGTCGACCTGCCCGAGTCGGCGCGCCAGTCCGGCCTCAACGGCGTGCTGGTCAGCGAGGTGGCGCGCGGCAGCCGCGCCGCGCAGTCCGGCCTGGCCGGCGGCGACATCGTGCTGGCCGCCAGCAGCGGCGACTTCGTCGACCTGGCCAGCTGGCGCGCGAGTTTCAGCCCGCGCCCGCAGCAGCTGGTGCTGCGCATCGTGCGCGGAGACACGCAGGGCCAGCTGGTGATGCGCTGATCGACCGGCGCTCGTAACGTTCCTTACACCCCATCGCTGCTATTGCTTGCCCCCTGCGCCGCCGCGTTGGCGTTCCCGCTGAACCAAGGAGACGAAGTGATGAGCCCCACCAATACCGACACCATGAAGGACCACCTGGGCGACGCCGGGTCGCACCTGAAATCGGCCGCCAGGGCCGCCGGCTCGGCGGTCAAGGACGCGGCCAGCCTGGCCGGCGACGAGCTGCGCCTGGGCAAGGCCAACGTGAAGGCGGAACTGTCCGACAGCGCGCTGTCCGGCCTGGCCGCCGCCGAGCTGTCCGGCGCCGCCGCCAAGGAGCAGATGGATGCGCTGATGGACAAGGGCAAGGACCTGATCGACAGCGCCGCCGACCTGATCCGCGAGCGCCCGCTGGCCTCGTTCGGCGTGGCCTTCGCCGCCGGCTGGATCATCGCCAAGCTCGCCCGCAGCAACGACTGACCTGGGCGTGAGCGACAACGCGCCCCCACCTGGCGCCGCCGCGGGCGGGCCGGACGAGCAGGCCAATGCCGCGCCCGGCCTGGAGGAGAGCATCCGCCAGGTCGGCAGCGCCGGCCGGCAGACGCTGGATTCGGCCGCGCACACGCTGCGCTCGCTGCGGCGCCTGGCCTCGGCCGACTTCGCCCTGGCGCGCAGCGCCTTCGGCCGCGCGCTGGCCTGGAGCGGCGTGGCCATCGTGTTCGGCGCCTCGGCGTGGCTGCTGCTGGCCGCCACGCTGATCGCCTTCCTGCACTACGTGGGGCTGTCGTGGTTCGTATCCCTGCTGATCACCTCGGTGGCGAGCCTGGCGGTCACCGGCTACGCGGTCTGGCGGGTCAGCTATTTCTTCCACCACACCGGCATGCACGCCACGCGCAGGCAGCTGTCGCGGCTGGGCCTGTTCGACGAGCCCGCCGAGGACGACCCGGACGCCGACGTGAAGATCCCGGGAGACGACGCGCCATGAACTTCGATGCCCTGCAGCGCCGCGTGCGCCGCGCCGAAGCCGTCGTGCAGGTGCGCATGGACGAGACCATGCAGCAGTGGGACACGCTGGAAACCACCTGGCGCCGCAGCTGGACGCCGGGCCGCATCGTCATCGCCGGCCTGGCCGGCGGCTTCCTGGCCGGCAGGCTGGAGCCGGGCGGCGCCTTCAGCGGCGCGCGCTGGCTGCAGATGATCGGCTCGGTCTCCGGGCTGGTGGCCTCGGCGCAGGCCTCGATCGCCACCCTGCAGGAGGCGGGGCTGGCGGCAGCCGCCGCGGCCGCGGGCGTGGCCACGAACGAAGCAGCCGCGGCCGCCGACGAGGCTGCCGCATCGCCCGCGCGGGAGCCCGAACCCGGCGCGCCGCCACGGGCCGCCGAAGCAGCCACCGAACTGTCAGAATCCTGATCCGCGCGGCCCGCCGGCCGCCGCCCTTCCCGCTCCGGAGTGCCGCGATGCCCGCACTGCCGTCCGATCCGTCCCCGCCGGACGCGTCGGCGTCCACCGCCGAACCGGCCGCGCCGGTACCGCGCCCGCGCGCCTCCGCCGCCGTGCTGGTGCTGGCCACGCTGGCGGTGGGCTGCACGCTGTGGGCCGCACAGGAGGTGATCCTGCCGGTGCTGCTGGCGATGTTCTTCGCCCTGGTCGGCAACCCGATCATCCGCCTGCTGCAGAAACTGCGCCTGCCGCGCTTCCTGGCCGCGTTGCTGGTGCTGGCCCTGGGCCTGGCCAGCGCCGGCGCGCTGGCGGTGCAGCTGGCCGGGCCGGCGGCCGACTGGTTCGCCGAGACGCCACAGCAGCTGCGCCAGGTCTCGCGCAAGGTGCGCGACCTGGTGCGTCCGGTGCAGCAGGCCAACCAGGCCGCCGAGAGCTTCGCCCGCGCCGCCGGCGGCGAGGACAACCGCAAGGTGGAAGTGATCCGCACCCGGCTCGATGACCCTTACAAGGTACTGGTGCGCACGCCGCGGCTGGCCGCCTCGGCGCTGGCGGTGGTGCTGCTGACGCTGTTCTTCATGATCTACGGCGAGAACCTGCAGCGGCACGTGATCGCGCTGCTGCCCAACCGTCAGCAGAAGCGCTTCACCACCGACATCCTGCGCGCGATGGAACGCGAAATCTCGCGCTACGTGCTGACCATCACCATCATCAACGCCCTGGTCGGGCTGGCCCTGGCCGGGGTGCTGGTGCTGCTGGGCATCGCCCTGCCCGAGGCGCTGCTGTGGGGCACGGTGGCGATGCTGCTCAATTTCGCGCCCTACGTGGGTCCGCTGATCGGCATCGCGCTGATGCTGCTGGTCGGCCTGACCCAGTTCCGCGAACCGCTGGCGGTGGCGGCGCCGGCGCTGGTCTACCTGGCGCTGCACACCCTGGAAGGGCAGCTGGTCACCCCCATCGTGCTGGGGCGGCGCATGGCCATCTCGCCGCTGATGCTGGTGCTGGCGCTGATGCTGTTCGGCTGGCTGTGGGGCATCGTCGGCCTGTTGCTGGCGGTGCCGCTGCTGGTCTGCGCAAAGCTGGTCCTGGCGCGGCTGGATGGCATGCAGGGCTGGGCGCGGCTGCTGGAATAGGCAAAGGCGCGCGCCGCCGCGCTGCCGTAAAATGGCCCGGTGAACTTTCCTGTCCTCGCCATCACCCTCGACCTGGACGACACGCTCTGGCCGTTCGCGCCCATCGGCGCCCGCATCGACCAGGTGCTGCACGACTGGATGCGCGTCCACAGCCCCGCCACCGCGGCGATGTACCCGGTGGAGGCCATGCGCGAACTGCGCGTGCGCACCTTCGACGACAACCCGCACCTGCACTACGACCTGAGCGCGCTGCGGCGCCTGACCCTGACCGAAGCGCTGGAGAAGAGCGGCGCCAGCATGGACCTGCTGGAACCGGCCTACGAGGCGTTCTACGCCGCGCGCAACCAGGTCGAGTTCTACCCCGACGCACTGGACGCGCTGCGCCGCATCGCCGCGCGCGTGCCGGTGGCCGCGGTCAGCAACGGCAACGCCGACCTGGCGCGCATCGGCATCGGCGAGCTGTTCGCCTTCCAGCTGGGCTCGCGCGAGTTCGGCGCGGCCAAGCCGGACCCGGGCATCTTCCACGCCGCCTGCGCGCGCCTGGGCGTGGCGCACCACCAGGTCCTGCATGTCGGCGACCACGCCGAGATGGACGTGGCCGGGGCCATGCGCGCCGGCCTGCGCGGCTGCTGGATCAACCGCGAAGCCCAGGCCTGGACCCACGCCGCGCCGCCGCCGGACCTGCAGTTCGACACCCTCACCGGGCTGGCCGACTGGCTGGACGACAACGCTTCGCTGCCGCCGCATCACGCCGGCGGCACCGCCTGAAACGAGAGACGTACATGACCCCCATCACCGCCTTCACTTCCGATTCCGCCAGCGCGCTGCCCCTGCACGTGCTGGATGCGGCCGGCTTTGCCGCCTGGAACGCGCAGCAGCCGGCCGCCGTGCAGAGCTGGCTGAAGAGCCAGCAGTTCACCGCCGCGCCGGGCAGCGTTGCCCTGCTGCCGGGCGCGGACGGGCTGGCCGGCGCGGTACTGGGCGTCGGCGACCGCGCCGATGCCTATGCCTACGCGCATGCGCCATTCGCGCTGCCGGCCGGCAGCAGCTGGCGGCTGGCCAATGCGCTGGACGCGGCCGACACCGCCAACCTGCAGCTCGGCTGGGGCCTGGGCAGCTACCGCTTCGCCCGCTACCGCAAGCCGGCGCGGCAACCGGCGCAGCTGGCCGCCACGCCGTCGCCGGAAGTGCTGGACGTGCTGGCCGCCTGCCTGCGCGTGCGCGACTGGGTCAACACCCCGACCGAGGACATGGGCCCGCAGCAGCTGGAAGACGCCGCGCGCGAGCTGGCCGACGCCCACGGCGGCGCGCTGGAAGTGATCGCCGGCGACGAGCTGCTGGAGCGCAACTTCCCCACCATCCATGCCGTGGGCCGCGCCTCGCACCGCGCGCCGCGCCTGATCGTGCTGCGCTGGGGCGACGAAGCCGCGCCGCACCTGGCGCTGGTCGGCAAGGGCGTGTGCTTCGACACCGGCGGCCTGGACCTGAAGCCGGCCGACGGCATGCGCAACATGAAGAAGGACATGGGCGGCGCCGCGCACGCGCTGGCGCTGGCCGGGCTGGTCATGGCGCGGCAGCTGCCGGTACGGCTGACCCTGATCGTGCCGGCGGTGGAAAACGCGGTCGGCCCGGAGGCGTTCCGCCCGGGCGAGGTCATCACCACGCGCAAGGGCATCAGCGTGGAGATCGACAACACCGACGCCGAAGGCCGCCTGATCCTGTGCGACGCGCTGGCCTATGCCAGCGAACAGCAGCCGGACGCCATCGTCGATTTCGCCACCCTCACCGGCGCGGCGCGCATCGCGCTCGGCCCCGACCTGCCGGCGCTGTTCGCCAACGACGACATGCTGGCGCAGCAGTGGCTGGACGCCGGCGACCGCACCCGCGACCCGGTGTGGCGCATGCCGTTGTGGCGCCCCTACCTGCGCTACCTCAACAGCGGCATCGCCGACATGGCCAACGCCGGCTCGCGCATGGCCGGCAGCGTCACCGCCGCGCTGTACCTGGAGCGTTTCATCGCCGACGGCCAGACGTGGGCGCACCTGGACGTCTACGCCTGGAACGACGGCGAGCGCCCGGGCCGCCCGGCCGGCGGCGAAGCGCTGGCGCTGCGCTCGGCCTGGGAAATGCTCAAGGTCCGCTACGGCTGACGCGGGCGGCGCGGCGCGTGCCGGCTCCGGCCGGCAGCGCACGCCGCGGCAGGCTTCACGAAAAATTGAATTTCGCACCCGGCCGGGTTCTGCGAGGATCTGCACGTCGCGTCCGACGCGTTCCGCGCAGGCAGGAGTCCGCCGATGCCCCTTTTCCGCCATACCCGCGCCGGCCAGGAACCGACGGTTCCGCGCAGGCACACGCCGCTGCCCTGGATCGCCCTGATCGCGCTGATCCTGGGCGCCGCCGCGCTCGCCTTCGCGTGGCTGGCCGGCTGGATCGGCCGTGACCGGCTGACCGCGCAGCGTTTCACCGACGCCATCGAGGCCACCGGCCCGGCGCATCCCGGTTTCCGCCGCGCGCACAGCAAGGGCGTCTGCGTGGGCGGCTGGTTCGCTCCCAGCGCGCAGGCGCCGGCGCTGTCCAGCGCACGGGTGTTTTCGCAGCAGAAGGTGCCGGTGCTCGGCCGCCTGTCGATCGGCGGCGGCGACCCGCATGGCGCCGACGGCAACGCACGGGTGCGCAGCATCGCCCTGCAGCTGGTCAGCGACGATGGCCAGCAATGGCGCATGGCGATGAACAGCTTCCCGTTCTTCGCGGTGCCGACGCCGGAAGCCTTCTTCGAACAGACCCGGGCGCAGGTTCCCGACCCGGCCACCGGCAAGCCCGATCCGCAGAAGATGGCCGCGCTGCTGGCCCGCTACCCCAGCGCGCGGGCGTTCCAGCAATGGGCCAGGACCGCGCCGTGGACCGACAGCTGAGCCAATACCACGTTCAACAGCGTCAACAGCTTCTGGTTCACCAACGCCCGGAGCCAGGAGCACGCGGTACGCTGGCGCTGGCAGCCGCTGGCGCCGGTGGCCGAACTCGATGCCGGGGCGCGCAGGCGCGCGGACGCGGACTTCCTCGAACAGGACCTGCAGCGCCGCCTGGCCGACGGCCCGGTGCGCTGGAACCTGGTGGTCAGCATCGCCGGGCCCGGCGACGCGATCGACGACCCGTCCATTCCGTGGCCGGCGTCGCGCCAGGAAGTGGTGGCCGGCGTATTGAGCCTGGAGCGCATGCAGCCGCAGGCACAGGGCGCCTGCGGCGAACTGAACTTCGACCCGCTGATCCTGCCCACCGGCATGCGCGGCAGCGACGATCCGGTGCTGGCGGCACGCTCGGCGATCTACTCGCAATCGTTCAACCGCCGCGAGCGCGAACGCGCCGCCGGCGCCCCGGCACAGCCGCAGGAGGCCGCGCGATGAACACCGGCAACGGCCACTTCAACCTGCTGGCGCGCGTGCTGCACTGGTCCATGGCGGTGATGATCCTGGCCATGCTGTTCATCGGCGTGACCATGGTCGCCTCGCTGCACCTGCGGCCGCTGCTGATCGACCTGCACCGCCCGCTGGGCGTGGCCATCGGCGTGCTGGCGCTGCTGCGCCTGTACAACCGCCTGCGCCACCGCCCGCCGCCGCTGCCGGCCGATCTGCCGGCATGGCAGGCAGGGGCGGCCAGGCTGTCGCACTGGCTGCTGTATGCGCTGATGCTGGCGATGCCGCTGATCGGCTGGGCGATGCTGTCGGCCGGCGGTTACCCGATCGTGCTGTGGCAGGGCCTGCACCTGCCGCCGATCGTGCCGCACACGCCGGTGTTGTACGCGGTGCTGCGCACCGCCCATGGCGTGCTGGCCTATGTGCTGTTCGCCACGGTGCTGGCGCACGTCGGCGCCGCGCTGTTCCACCTGTGGGTGCGCCGCGACGGCGTGTTCCAGGCGATGGCGCGCGGCCGGGACTGACGTTCCACCGCCGGACATCCGCGGTTGCAGGACTGTGCGCCGGAGAGTCTTCCCTCCCCCGCTCGACGCAGGCCTTGCGTCGACCGGTGACGGCGAGCGCGGACTACAACCAGCCCTTCTGCCGCGCCAGGCGGTGCGCTTCGATGCGGTTGGCGACGCCGAGCTTGCCGATGCATTCGGACAGGTAGTTGCGCACGGTGCCGTGCGAGAGCCCGAGCTGCTCGGCGATCTCGTTGGCCGAGCGGCCCTCGCCGGCCAGGCGCAGCACCTGGCGCTCGCGGTCGTTGAGCGGGTCGGCCTCGGACCAGGCTTCCACCGCCAGCTGCGGATCGATGGCGCGGCCGCCGCGCTGCACCTGGCGCAGGGCCTGGGCCAGCTTTTCCGCCGGCGCGTCCTTGAGCAGGTAGCCCTGCACGCCGGCATCCAGCGCGCGGCGCAGGAAACCGGTGCGGGCGAAGGTGGTGACGATCACCACCTTCGTCGCCAGGCCGTGGCGCTGCACGCGCTGGGCCAGCTCCAGCCCGGTCAGGCCGGGCATCTCGATGTCGGTGACCAGCACGTCCGGGGCCAGCCGCTGCAGCTCGCGCCACGCGGCCTCGCCGTCGGCGGCGGTGCCGACCACCTCGATGTCGCTTTCCAGGTTCAGCAGCGCCGACAGCGCGCCACGCACCATCGCCTGGTCTTCGGCCAGCAGGATGCGGATCATGCGCGCGCCTCCATGGCGGGCAGCCCGGAACCGGGCACGGGCGCCGCCACGGCCGCGACGCCAGCGCCGGCGTCGCCCAGCGGCACCGTCACCGTCAGCCGCGTGCCGGCACCGCGCGGCGAATCGATCTGCAGGGTGCCGCCCAGCGCCGCCACCCGCTCGCGCATGCCGGCCAGGCCGTTGCCGTTGGCGGACACGCCGCCGCGGCCATCGTCGGCTACGTCCAGCACCACCACGCCGGCCTCCACGCGCAGGGCGATCATCGCCTCGCTGGCCTGCGCGTGGCGGGCGATGTTGGTGACCGCCTCGCGCAGCACCATCGCCAGCCCGCATTCGATCCAGCCGGGCATCGGCGGCGGCGGCGAGTGCCGCAGGTGCACGCGCGAGGATTCCAGCAGCAGGTGCGCGGAGGCGATTTCCGCGGCCATGTCGGCGGCGCGGAAGCCGGTGACGGCGCTGCGCACCTGCGCCAGCGCGTCGCGCGCGATCTGCTCGGCCTCGGCCAGTTCGCGCTGCGCGCGCGCCGGGTCGCGCTCGAACAGCTTGCGCGACAGTTCCATCTTCAGCGTGATCAGCGACAGCGTGTGCCCGAGCAGGTCGTGCAGGTCGCGGCCGATGCGCTCGCGCTCGGCGGTGGCGGCCAGCCGCCGTACCTCCTCGTGCGACAGGCGCAGCGCGGCGTCCTTCTCGTGGCCGGAACGCTCGCCGCTGACGATCAGGCCAATGATGATCGACAGCACCGGCACCCAGGCGATCGCCTGCCACGGGTAGCCAATCCAAGAGGTCTGCGCCACGAACACCGCATTCAACGCCAGCAGCTCGGCCAGGTAGCGCGTGGTGGAGATGCAGCGGTTGATGCGCAACCCCACGCAACCGAACACGAAGTAGCTGATGGCCGAGGGATACACGCTCAGCAGCGAGATCCCCAGCACCACCATGCCGATGGCGTAGATCGGCACGTGGCGGCGCGAGGACACCAGGGTCATCACGTACAGCAGCACGAACACCGGGTAGGACGCCAACGTTATCCACGCCCAGCGCCACGTGTAGCCGCCTGCGAACAACGGCGTGGCGAACACCCATACCGTCCACAGCAGGTGGATGGCATCCAGCCACGGCCACCGGCCCAGCTTGATGTTGTCGGCCACCACCGAATCCGGTGCCGGTCTGAGCCAGGCGGGCAGGGTGCGGGGCATCAGCGGGTGACTCCGGTTGCAGTGCGGCCCATGATGCCATCAGCCATGACGGCGCAGGCGCCACGCCGCCAGGGCGGCGACCACCACGGTGAACAGGAGCAGCCACGCCACATGCGGCCATGCGCTGCCCGTGTCGAAGCCGATGGCCGACTGGGCCAGCATGTTCAGGTGATGGCTGGGCCAGACCGGGGCGAGGCCGCGCAGGACCGGCGGCAGTACCGACAGCGGGAACCACAGCCCCGACAGCAGCGCCATCGGCAGGTACAGCAGGTTGACCAGCGCCGGGGCGGCATCCCCCTTCACCAGCGTGCCCATCAGCAGGCCCAGCGCGCAGAACGGCAACGCGCCGAATACGCAGCCCAGCGTCAGGTGCAGCATCTGCACCGGCGCCAGGGGCACGCCGGCAACCAGTACCGCCAGCGCCTGCAGCAGCACCACGATCGCCAGCGCCATCAGCATCGCCATGGCCATCTTGCCGAGCAGATAGGCCGCCGGCGGCATCGGCAGCGCGCGCTTGAGCGTGAGCAGCCCATTGCCGCGCTCCAGCGCCAGCGACACGCCGAAACCGAACAGGCCCGGCGCCATCACCCCGAAGGTGGCATAGGTGCCAAGCAGGAAGCGCGGCCCGTCGGCGGAATGGCCGATGCCCAACACCACCGCGAACATCAGGTAGAAGGTGGCGGGGAACAGCATCGTCGGCAGCACGAAGCCGGGGCTGCGCAGGTAACGCAGGCATTCGGCCCGTGCCTCCTGCAGGTAGGCGCCCAGCACGCGGCGGCCGGGCATGCGGGTGCCGGCACCGGTGCCGGCCTGGAGCGGGGAGAAGGTGTTCATCAGGCGGCCTGCGGTTGGGGATCGGTGAGATTGCGGAAGGCTTCTTCCAGGCCGGCCGGCTTGACCTCCAGCGCGGACAGGTCCGGGTCGGCGGCAAGCAGCCGTCGCACCACCGCCTCCACCTGGTCGCAGGCCAGGTGCAGGCGTTCGCCGTCACGCTGCGCCTGGCGCACGCCCGGCCAGCGACCGACCTGGGCGACGTCCAGCCGCGACTGGCACCGCACCGCGCGGATCAGCACGCGGGCGCGCAGCGCATCCACGCTGCCATCGCTGACCACCCGGCCGCGCAGCATCACGCAGATGCGGTCGGCCAGCCGCTCGGCCTCTTCCAGATAGTGCGTGGTGAGCACCACGGCGGTGCCCTCGCCCACCAGCGCGCGCACGGTGTCCCACAGCTGCTGGCGCGCCGGCACGTCCAGGCCGACGGTGGGTTCGTCCAGGAACAGCAGGCGCGGCCGGCCGCAGATGGCCAGCGCGAACTGCACCCGCCGCTGTTGGCCGCCGGAGAGCTTGCCGTAGGGGCGGCGCAGCAGCGCCTCCACGCCGGCCAGTGCCGCGCTCTCCGCCAGTGGCCGCGGCGCCGGGTAGTAGCTGGCCGACAGCCGCAGCAGTTCCCGCACGGTGAGTGTCTCCGGCAGCGCCGCGTCCTGCAGCATCACGCCGATGCCGCGGCGCGCGGCCAGCTGCTGCGGGTCCTGCCCGAACAGCCGCACCTGGCCGGCATCGGCGCGCAGCAGGCCCAGCAGCAGGCCGATGGTGGTGGTCTTGCCGGCGCCGTTCGGGCCGAGCAGGGCCAGCACCTGGCCGGCATGCAGGTCCAGGTCCACGCCGGCCAGCGCCTGCAGCGCGCCATAGCGCTTGTGCACGCCGCGCAGGCTCGCCAGTACTTCGCCGCTCACGTCCATTGCCTCGCCTCCTGTCGGGAATGGCGCCAAGGTAGCCAGGTACGTGCCCGCCCTTCAGTGCGGGCGGTCAGGCGAAGCGGGTGACACCCGTCACCTGCACCGCGGCCACGCCCTGCCTAGAATCGGTCCCCGCCACCGGCAGGCCCGCCGCACCGGTTTGGGTTACCTTCCGTCACTTCTTCCCGCTTTCTCCGTCCTGGTGCCGATGAACACCTCCGCAGACCTGCTCAAGGAACTCCGCATCGACCGTTCGGCGCCGCCGCCGTCCGGCCCGTCGTCGCCGCGCCGCTGGCTGTGGTGGGTGCTGGGCCTGCTGGCGCTGCTGGTGCTGGCGATCGTGGCCGGCATCTTCTTCAGCCGCGCCAAGCCGGTGGTGGTGGAGACCGCGCCGGTGGTCGCCATCGGCCAGGACAGCGCCAGCGCCTCGGTGCTGGATGCCAGCGGCTACGTGGTGGCGCGGCGCATGGCCACGGTCTCGGCCAAGATCACCGGCAAGGTGCGCGAGGTGATGATCGAGGAAGGCATGCGCGTGGAGGAAGGCCAGGTCATGGCCACGCTCGACCCGATCGACGCCAACGCGCAGCGCGCGCTCAACGCCGCCCAGCTCGACGCCGCGCGCAGCCAGGTCGACGGCCTGCAGGCGCAGCTGCGCCAGGCCGAGGCCGACGCGCAGCGCCTGCAGCAGCTGGTCGGCCGGCAGCTGGTGTCGCGCGCGCAGTACGACCAGTCCGTGGCCCAGCGCGACAGCCTGCGCGCGCAGCTGGCCACCGCCCGCCACAACGCCACCGTCGCGCGGGACGCGCTGGCCATCGCCGACCTGGGCGTGGACAACAACGTGGTGCGCGCGCCGTTCGCCGGCGTGGTCACCGCCAAGGCCGCGCAGCCGGGCGAGATCGTCTCGCCGCTGTCGGCCGGCGGCGGTTTCACCCGCACCGGCATCGGCACCATCGTGGACATGGATTCGCTGGAAATCGAGGTCGAGGTCGGCGAGGCCTACATCGGCCGCGTGCAGCCGAAGATGCCGGTGGAAGCGGTGCTCAACGCCTACCCGGACTGGAAGATCCCGGCCGAGGTGATCGCGATCATCCCCACCGCCGACCGCGGCAAGGCCACGGTGAAGGTGCGCGTGGCGCTGAAGGTCAAGGACCCGCGCATCGTGCCGGAGATGGGCGTGCGCGTGAGCTTCCTGGAAAAGCCGGCCGAGGCTGGGCAGAAGAAGCCCGAGGGCGTGCGCGTACCGGCGGCGGCGATCGTGCAGCGCGGCCAGGATGCGGTGGCCTTCGTGGTCGGCGGCGACGACACGGTGCAGGCGCAGCCGCTGAAGACCGGCATGGAAATGGGCAAGGACCGGCAGGTGCTGTCGGGCCTGTCGGCGGGACAGACCGTGGTACTGGACCCGCCGGCAACGCTGAAGGACGGCGACAAGGTGGCACTGGCGGGCGACGCGGGGCAGTGACCGGCTCCCTTCTCCCCGTTGGAGAAGGTGCCCGAAGGGCGGATGAGGGCGAACGGAGCCGATGATGCCTGACCCCTCCGTACGCCATCGCCCTCACCCCAACCCCTCTCCCGAGGGGAGAGGGGCTTGAAGCCCGATTTTTGCTGTTGCTGTTGCTCATGCCTTTGATCTTCCGGGCCCCCTTCCGCAGCGACGGAGCCGGCGGGAAAAACCCGAAGGGCGACGCACATGGATGTGCGTCGTTTTTCGACGAGACAGGGATGTCTCGTCGAAAAATCCCGCCGGCGGAGTGGACCCGGAGTGCCGCAGGCACGGAGGGCGCGGAGGCAGGGGCGTGCTTTCTTTTGGCTACTTTTCTTTGCACGAGCAAAGAAAAGTAGCTCGCTCCCAGCAGGGGAGCGAAAGCTCCTGCTCTTGCTTCTGCTCCTGTACCAGTCCCGCGCTCCGTGCAGGACCGGCGGAGGCTCGCCCGCCCACAGCCACAGCACGTAAAAGCAGACCGGAACCACCAACGCACCCCACTCACTCATCCCGCCCACGCGGGAGGAAAAAGCAGAACGGCGCGGCAGCGCCACCCACCGCACCACCGCAGAGGACCACCCATGACCGCCCTAGTCACCCTCCGCAACATCACCAAGACCTACCAGCGCGGCCCCGAGAAAGTACAGGTGCTGCACGGCATCGACCTGGACATCGCCCGCGGCGACTTCGTCGCCCTGATGGGCCCGTCCGGCTCCGGCAAGACCACCCTGCTCAACCTCATCGGCGGGCTGGACACGCCCAGCGGCGGCGAGATCGCCATCGAAGGCCAGCGCATCGACCAGCTCGGCGCCGGCCAGCTCTCGACCTGGCGCAGCCACCACGTCGGCTTCGTATTCCAGTTCTACAACCTGATGCCGATGCTGACCGCGCAGAAGAACGTGGAACTGCCGCTGCTGCTGACCAACCTGTCGGCCGGCGAACGCAGGCACCGCGCGCAGATCGCGCTGGCCCTGGTCGGCCTGGCCGAGCGCCGCGACCACCGCCCCAACGAACTGTCCGGCGGCCAGCAGCAGCGCGTGGCCATCGCCCGCGCCATCGTCTCCGACCCCACCTTCCTGATCTGCGACGAGCCCACCGGCGACCTGGACCGCCACTCGGCCGAGGAAGTGCTGGGCCTGCTGCAGCTGCTCAACCGCGAGCACGGCAAGACCATCATCATGGTCACCCACGATCCGAAGGCGGCCGAATACGCCACCCACACCGTGCATCTGGACAAGGGCGAGCTGGTCGACGCCCCGGTGCACTGAGGAGCGCGACCATGAACAGACAATTCGATCGGTGTTTCCCGCGGCGAAGCCGCCCGCAGGGCGGCGCACGCGGAGGTGCGGCATGAAGTACTTCTCCCTGATCTGGGCGCAGCTGTTCCGCAGCCGCACCCGCACCCTGTTCACCCTGCTGTCGGTGGTCACCGCGTTCCTGCTGTTCGGCATGCTCGACTCGGTGCGCGTGGCCTTCAGTACCGGCGGCAGCAGCGTGGCCGGCGCCAACCGCCTGGTCGTCACCTCGCGCCTGTCCATCACCCAGTCGCTGCCGATCCGCCTGGAGCCGCAGGTCCGCCAGGTGCAGGGCGTGCGCGATGTCACCTACGCCATGTGGTTCGGCGGCATCTACCAGGACCCGAAGAACTTCTTCCCCAACTTCTCGGTGGCGCCGAACTACTTCGACGTGTACCGCGAGTTCGAGGTGCCGAAGGAGCAGCTGGACGCCTTCCACAACACCCGCACCGGCGCCATCGTCGGCGCGACCCTGGCCAGGCAGTTCGGCTGGAAGATCGGCGACACCATCCCGCTGCAGGCCACGATCTTCCCGCGCGGCGGCAGCAACGACTGGCCGCTGCAGCTGGTGGGCATCTTCCATTCGAAGAACGCCGCCACCGCCGCCAACGACGAACGCCAGCTGATGATGAACTGGAAGTACTTCGACGAATCCAACGACTACATCAAGAACCAGGTGAGCTGGTACACGGTGACGCTGGACAACGCCGACCACGCCTCGCGCGTGGCCCAGGCCATCGATGCCATATCGGCCAACTCCGACCACGAGACCAAGAGCCAGACCGAGTCGGCGTTCCAGCAGGCCTTCATCAAGCAGTTCGCCGACATCGGCATGATCGTCACCTCGATCATGGGCGCGGTGTTCTTCACCCTGCTGCTGCTGACCGGCAACACCATGGCGCAGGCGGTGCGCGAACGCATCCCCGAGCTGGCCACGCTCAAGACGCTGGGCTTCAAGGACGGCACGGTGCTGGCCCTGGTGATGGTCGAATCGGTGCTGCTGGTGGGCCTGGGCGGTGCCATCGGCCTGGGCCTGGCCGCGCTGGCGCTGCCGGCGATGGCACCCAAAACCATGGGCATGCTGCCGCCGCAGGTACCGCTGCAGACCTGGCTGATGGGGCTGGGCCTGATCGTGCTGATCGGCCTGGTCGTGGGCGTGCTGCCGGCGCTGCGCGCCAAGCGGCTGAAGATCGTCGACGCGCTGGCCGGGCGCTGAGGAGAACGACATGATCAAGAAACTACTGATCGTCCTGGCGCTGCTGCTGGGTATCGCGCTGGTGAGCTTCGCCGCCCGTCCTTTCTCGCTGTTCGGACTGGCGCTGATCGCCGGTGGCATCTATGGCGTCTTGAGGCTTTGGCGTGGACCGAAGCCAGCGCGACCAGCGCAGCCACGGCGACAGACATGGAGCTGGGCATGGAACCTGCTCACCATCGTCCTGCTCGCCATCGGCCTGGGCGCCTGGATCGCGCTGCCGTGGGTCGGCGTGCTGGCCGTGGCCGTCGCCATCGCGCTGTGGCTGCCGCTCACCCGGACCGGCCGGCTGGCGCTGGCCGCCACCCGCATCGGCATCGCCAGCCTGCCGCAGCGCTGGGGCGCCTCGTCGGTGATCGTGGTCGGCATCGCCGGCGTGGTCGGCGTGCTGGTGGCGATGCTGGCGATGGGCGAAGGCTTCCAGGCCACGCTCGACAGCACCGGCGATGACACCACCGCCATCGTGCTGCGCGGCGGCTCGCAGGCCGAGACCAACTCGGTCATCACCCGCGACCAGGTGCCGCTGCTGGGCACGCTGCCGGGCGTGGCGCGCGACGCGCAGGGCCGCGCGCTGTTGTCAGCGGAGCTGTCGCAGGTGGTCAACCTGGTATCCAGGGCCGACGGCACCGACGTCAACGCGCAGTTCCGCGGCGTCGGCGACATGGCCTGGGCGGTGCACGACAAGGTGAAGATCGTGAAGGGCCGGCAGTTCAAGCCGGGCCTGCGCGAGATCGTGGTCGGCGAGGGCGCGCAGGGCCAGTTCCGCGACATGGAGGTGGGCAGGACCCTCACCCTCGGCAACCAGGCGTGGACGGTGGTGGGCGTGTTCGCTTCCGGCGACGCGCACGATTCGGAGCTGTGGACCGACGTGCAGACCCTGGCCACCACCTACCAGCGCGGTGCCTACCAGTCGATCAGCGTGCGCACCGAGGGCAAGCCCGGCTTCGAGCAGTTCAAGGCGGCGGTGGCGGCCGACCCGCGGCTGAAGCTGGACGTGGAAACCACGCGCGACTACTACCGCAAGCAGGGCGGCGGGCTCAACAAGCTGATCAGCGTGCTGGGCACGGTGATCGGCGCGATCATGGCCATCGGCGCGGTGTTCGGCGCGCTCAACACCATGTACGCGGCCGTGGCCACGCGTGCGCGCGAGATCGCGACCATGCGCGCGATCGGTTTCCGCGGCCTGCCGGTGGTCACCGCGGTGATGCTGGAGACCATGCTGCTGGCGCTGGTGGGCGGCCTGCTCGGCTGCGCGGTGGCGTGGCTGCTGTTCAACGGCTACAGCGTCTCCACCATCGGCAGCAACTTCAGCGCGGTGGTGTTCAAGTTCCACGTCTCGCCCGAACTGCTATGGAGCGGGCTGAAGTGGGCGCTGGGCATCGGCCTGGTCGGCGGCCTGTTCCCGGCGCTGCGGGCGGCGCGGCTGCCGATCACCACGGCCCTGCGCGAGACCTGACGGGCATCGCGGCGGCGCGGCCGACGCGCCGCCGCCTTTGCCGGCTGCGGCGATCCACCCGGCGGGATGGCGGAATTTTCCCCTTCACGCATCGATCCGTTTGGTCCATGATGCGCGCCCGCCGCCCCCGGCGGGCAGCGCAGCTGCATGACGGCGGATGCTGCGTCCCTCCCCCGACGGTGATGGCATCTGTTCATGGCGCCCCTCGCGGGCGCTTTTTTTTCGTAGTCAGTAAAGGAAATACAAAACGATGTACCTGAAGTCGACCCCGCTCCGCTCCGCGATCGCGCTGGCCCTGGCCACCGCCGGCAGCGCCCCCGCCCTCGCCCAGTCCAATGACGGCACCACCACCCTGGACCGCGTCGAGATCACCGGTTCGCGCATCCGCCAGGCCAATGTCGAGACCGCCAGGCCGGTCATCGCGCTGAGCCGCGCCGAGATCGAGAAGAAGGGCTACGTCAACGTCGCCGACATCCTGCAGGACGTCACCGCGGCCGGCTCGCCGGCGCTGAGCCGTGCCTCGGCGCTGTCCTCGGCGCGCGACTACGGCGGCATGTTCGTCAGCCTGCGCAACCTCGGCCCCGAGCGCAGCCTGGTGCTGGTCGACGGCCGCCGCATGGGCGTGAGCGCCGGCGGCTACTCCGACGTGGGTTCGATCCCGTCGGCGATCGTCGAGCGCGTGGAAGTGCTGACCGACGGCGCCTCGGCGCTGTACGGCTCGGACGCCATCGCCGGCGTGGTCAACATCATCACCCGCAAGAACTTCGACGGCGGCCAGGCCAACGCCTATGTCGGCCAGTACAGCGAAGGCGACGGCCAGAAGCGCTCCTACAGCGCCACCTGGGGCAAGACCTTCGAGCGCGGCTGGGTCACCGTCGGCGCGGAAAAGGTGAAGGAAGACCCGGTGCTGGGCGGCGCGCGCGAGTTCACCGCCTACCCGAACGGCCCGTACCACCCCACCGACGGCCTCAACGGCACCACCGAGTGGGGCTCGGTCACCGTCGATGGCAAGGTGATCAGCGTCGGCCCCGGCGGCGATCCGTCCAAGGTGGAAGACTTCAAGCCGCTGGACCGCTCGGCCTACGCCAACACCAAGACCAACATGACCCTGCTGTCGGGCCTGGAGCGCCGCTCGGCCTTCGCCAACGGCGGCTTCCAGATCACCGACGACCTGCGCGTGGTCGCCGACGTGCTGTACAGCGAGCGCGAATCGCTCAAGCAGCTGGCCGGCTACCCGTACTCGGTGTCCTCGGCGCAGGCGGCCAGCGGCACGCGCGCCATGCTGTCCAAGGACAGCGCGTTCAACCACTGGGGCAAGGACGTGCTGTTCTCGCACCGCACCGAGGAGTTCCCGCGCGCGACCAACAACAGCCTGACCACCAAGCGCGCCAGCCTCGGCCTGGAAGGCAGCTTCGAGACCGGCTCGCGTTTCTGGGACTGGAACGTGGGCTACATGTTCAACCGCAATGAAGGCGAGCGCCGCACGCTGCAGAGCATGTACCAGCCCAACGTCAACAAGGCGGTGGGCGCCTCGTTCATCGACGCCAACGGTGTGGCCCGTTGCGGCACCCCGGACAACGTGATCCAGGACTGCGTGCCGTGGAACCCGCTGGCGCCGATGGGCAGCAACAGCCCCGGCTCGCTCAGCGGCGACCCGGCCGTGCGCGACTACCTGTTCCGCAGCTTCGTCGACGACATCCAGAGCACCACCAAGGTGCTCAGCGCCAATATCTCCGGCTCGCTGTTGAGCCTGCCGGCCGGCGACGTGATGGCGGCGATGGGCGTGGAGCACCGCAGCGAGGAAGCCAGCTACACCCCGGACCTGATGGTGCAGAACGGCGAGATCGCCGGCACCAGCGGCCAGCCGACCCGCGGCGACTACAAGCTGGACGAGGTCTACCTGGAACTGCAGGTGCCGCTGCTGGCCGACCTGCCGTTCGCGCGCGAGCTGTCGCTGGACGTGGCCGGCCGCTACTCGGACTACAACAACTTCGGCGGCACCACCAACGGCAAGTTCGGCCTGAAGTGGAAGCCGGTGGACACCCTGCTGGTGCGCGCCACCTACGGCACCGGCTTCCGCGCGCCGACCGTGGATGACCTGTACGGCGGCACCGTCACCACCCGCGACCGCATCACCGACCCGTGCGACCGTTCCTTCGGCGCGGCGGCACGCAACAGCGAAGTGGCCGCGCGCTGCAGCGCCGCCGGCCTGGGCAGCGACTTCCGCCAGAAGACCGGCGACGGCGAGCTGGCCAGCACCTCCGGCGTGCAGGCGGTGACCGACTTCACCTCCGGCTCCAACCCGGACCTGAAGCCGGAAACCGCCAAGACCTGGACCGTGGGCCTGGTCTACAGCCCCGAGTTCGTCTCCGGCCTGGACCTGAGCCTGGACTGGTGGAAGATCCGCATCGACAACGTCATCGTCGGCGAGTCGGCCACCGACATCCTCAACCAGTGCTACGTGCAGGGCATCGCCTCGGCGTGCTCGCGCTTCACCCGCTACGCCTCCGGCAGCAACAAGGGCCAGGTCAGCGGCATGAACCGCTCGCTCAACAACGCCGGCTACCAGGAAACCGCCGGCTACGACGTCGGCGTGCGCTACCGCCTGCCGGAACTGGCCATCGGCCAGATCTCGCTGCGCCTGAACGCCACCTACGTCGATTACCTGGAGCGCAAGAGCGACAGCGAAGCCACCACCCCGGTCGACCAGTACACCGGCTGGGGCGGCAACTTCCGCGTGCGTTCGAACTTCAGCGCCGACTGGCAGCGCGGCAACTTCGGCCTGACCTGGAGCACCCGCTACTACTCCAGCATGAAGGAGAAGTGCTCCTACGACCTGGACGGCGGCCCGGAGTGCAACCTGCCGGACTTCCGCTCGCCGTACACCGACGTGCAGCCGAGCCGGAAGCTGGGCTCCAACACCTTCCACGACCTGCAGGTGCGCTATGCCCTGCCGTGGGACGGCACCGTGTCGCTGGGCGTGAACAACGTGTTCAAGCACGAAGGCCCGATCATGTACAGCCAGCCGAACAGCAGCTTCACCTACTACGGTGGCTTCGACATCGGCCGTTTCATCTACATGAAGTACCAGCAGCGCTTCTGATCGCCTGACCGCCAGGCGTTCCACCCGGCAAAGGCACCGCAAGGTGCCTTTGCTTTTTCCGGCTGGCCGCGGCCGCCAGGCCGAACACCACACAACGGTCATCTTCCTGTCATCGTTGCGCGGTAGAGCCGCGGCGCCGCAGGCGCTACCGTGGCGCCCCTCCTCTTTCCGGATCACCGCCATGCTGCGTTCGCTGGCGCTGGCCGGCGTCTGCGTGATGCTGGCCGGTTTCGCCCTGTCTTCCCCGATGCCGCCGCTCTCGCTCGGCGCGCGGCTGGCCGCGCCCGGCGGCACCTCGCCGATGGTGCCGACCGCGCGCATCGACGCCCTGCTCGCGCGCCTGCCGCACCGCCAGGGCATGGTGCCCGGCAGCGGCGGCGTGGCGCTGCACTGGCTGGCCTTCGACCCCGGCGATTACCGCCTGCAGTACCGCTATCTCGGCCAGGGCGAACGCTTTCCCGAATTTTCGCTGGAGGCCACCGCGCCGGCGGCGGGCGCGCCCCGCGCCGCGCCGCGCGGCACGGTGATCCTGCTGCACGGCTGGATGATGGATGGCGGCTCGCTGCTGCCGTGGGCGCTGCAGCTGGCGCAGGACGGCTACCGCACCATCGCCCTGGACCTGCGCAACCACGGCCGCTCCGGGCAGGCGCCCTCCGGCTACGGCACGCGCGAGGGCGACGACGTCGCCGCCGCGCTGCGCGCGCTCGAGGCCCGCGGCGAGATCAGCGGGCCGGTGCACCTGCTCGGCGTGTCCTACGGCGCGGCCACCGCGATCTTCGCCGCGCGCGAACTCGGCCCGCGGCTGCGCAGCGTGGTGGCGATGGAATCCTTCGACAACGCCGGCCAGGCGATCCGCGCGATGGTGCCGCACATGCTGTCGCGCCCGCCCGAGCGCCTGGGCGACTACCTGGCGCTGCCGCTGGCGCGCTGGCAGTACGGCGGCAGCGGGCTGGACGCGGCCATCGCCGCCGCCGACCGCCGGCTCGGCATCGACCTGGACCGCGTGGACGTGGGCCAGGCGCTGGCGCAGGTGCCGGCCTGCGTCCTGCTGCTGCATGGCCGCGACGACGCGCACATCCCGGTCGCGCAGGGCCGCGCCCTGGCCGCCGCCGCGCCGCGCGCGCGTTACCTGGAGCTGCAGGGCGAGGACCACCTGACCCTGCCGCTGCGGCTGGACCGTCTCTCGGGCGTGATCGACGACTGGTTCGCACGCGCCGGCAACGATGGCGCCTCCTGCCCGACGCCCGCTTCGCCCGCACCTGCGCGGTCGACCGCAGCAGCAACCACCAATGCCGTAGGAGCGACTTCAGTCGCGAGGGCGCTTTCCAGGTAATGCCCTTCGCGACTGAAGTCGCTCCTACGGCGTGGGTGCCGGCGATCGCGAGCGCGCCCTGGCCGCGGCACGTACGCCGGCCGTGGCGAACACCACCAGCCCGGCCCAGATCAGGCCGAAACCGACCAGCTGCGAGGCCGCGAACGGTTCGCGCAGGACCAGCACGCCGATCAGGAACTGCAGCGTCGGGCCGATGTACTGCAGCAGCCCGACTACCGACAGCGGAATGCGGCGCACGCCGTAGGCGAAGGCGATCAGCGGCACCGCGCTGACCACGCCGGCCAGCACCAGCAGCGCATCGTTGCCCCAGCCCCAGCCGGAGATGAAGCCGCCGCCGTGGCCGTTCTCGGCCCACAGCGCGTAGGCCAGCGCCGGCGCCACCATGAACAGGCTTTCCACGCCGAGCCCGGTCACCGCTTCGACCACCACCAGCTTGCGCAGCAGCCCGTACAGGCCGAAGGTGATCGACAGCCCGATCGCGATCCACGGCGCGCGTCCGCTCTGCCAGGTCAGCCAGGCCACGCCCAGCGCCGCCAGCGCCACCGCCAGCCACTGCAGCCGGCCCAGCCGCTCGCGCAGCACCACCACGCCCAGCACCACGCTCAGCAGCGGATTGATGAAATAGCCCAGGCTGGTCTCGACCACGTGGCCGGCATTCACCGCCCAGATGTACAGGCTCCAGTTGGCGCCGATCAGCAGGCTCGACAGCCCCAGCAGCCAGAATCGCCGCGGCGTGGCCCACACCTCGCCCAGCCAGCCCCAGCCGCGCACGATGCCCAGCCCGCCGATCAGCAGCACCGCGCTCCAGATGATGCGGTGGGCGATGATCAGGAACGACGGCACTTCGATCAGCAGCCGCCAGTACAGCGGGAACAGACCCCAGATGACGAAGGCCAGGGTGGCGGCGAGCAGGCCGTTGCGCTGGTCGTGCGTGGCGGCGGTCATGCGCGGCGCATCCGCGCCAGGGTGATTACCACGACGCCGGCCAGGATCACCGCCATCGCGCCGATGTCGGCGGCGCTGAAGCGCTCGTGCGCGATCCACGCGCCCAGCGCCACCGCGATCACCGGGTTGACGTAGGCGTAGCTGCTGGCCAGCACCGGGCGCACGTTGTGCAGCAGCCACACGTAGGCGGTGAAGGCGATGATGGAGCCAAACACGCACAGGTAGGCCACCGCCAGCATGCCCTGCAGCGATGGCGTCGCCGGCATGCGCTCGCCGCGCAGCAGGCCGGCCGCCACCAGGATCACGCCGCCGCACAGCATCTGCCCGGCGGCGGTCATGAACGGCGACGGCAGGTCGCGCCCGCGCGACCAGATCGAACCGGCGGCCCAGCCCAGCGGCGCCACCAGCAGGAACACCAGCCCGGCCGGGGTCGCGGTCAGGCTGCTGCCGGCGTTGAGCCACAGCACGCCGGCGAAGCCGACCGCGATGCCCAGCCATTCGCCGCCGGCCACGCGCTGCCCGCGGAACGCGGAGAACAGCGCCATCCACAGCGGCACCGAGGCCACCGCCACCGCGGCCAGGCCGGAGGACACGTCGCGCTCGGCCATCACCACCATGCCGTTGCCCAGGAACAGCAGGCTGAAGCCCATCACCGCCAGGGTCGGCCACTGCGCGCGCGTCGGCGCCGGCACGCCGCGCCAGCGCAGCAGCGCGTACAGCAGGCCGCCGGCGATGACGAAACGGGTGCCGGAAATCACCGACAGCGGCGGCATGCCACCTTCCAGCGCCAGGTGGATGCCGAGGTAGGTCGAGCCCCAGACCACGTACACGAGCAGCAGGGCCAGAACGACAAGGCCGCTCCGTGGAGCAGCCGACGCGGTGGGGGGCGAAGACATGGGGCAGGTACCGCCATCCGGGGGAACGCGGATTCTAGGGCACCACGGCGCTGGCGATCAGCCCGAAAAACGGCATGCTGTATCCGTCCCGGCCGCGCCTGCCGGGCACGGGCAGCCGCTTTCCACGCCAGGAGCTTTCCAGCATGCGCACTTCCACTGCCGCTACCGCCGCACGCCCGGACCGCGCCGCGCTGCGGCGCTCCGTCGCCAACACCCTCAAGGGCTCGGCCGGCAACCTGGTCGAGTGGTACGACGTGTACGTCTACTCGGTGTTCGCGGCGTATTTCGAATCGCAGTTCTTCTCCGCCGCCGACCGCAACTCCACGCTGTACGTATGGGCGATCTTCGCCGCCACCTTCCTGATGCGGCCGGTGGGCGCCTGGTATTTCGGCCGCTTCGCCGACCGCTACGGCCGGCGCCTGGCCCTGACCGTCTCGGTGTCGCTGATGGCCGGCTGCTCGTTCGTGGTCGCCATCACCCCCACCGCCGGCGCCATCGGCATCTGGGCGGCGCTGATCCTGCTGCTGGCGCGGCTGCTGCAGGGCTTCGCCACCGGCGGCGAGTACGGCACCAGCGCCACCTACATGTCCGAGGCCGCCCTGCCCGGCCGCCGCGGCTTCCTGTCCTCGTTCCACTACGTCACCCTGGTCGGCGGCCACGTGCTGGCGCAGCTGACCCTGCTGGCCATGCTGCTGGCCTGGGACCGGCCGCAGATTTCCGAATGGGGCTGGCGCATCGCCTTCGCCCTGGGCGGGGTGGCGGCGATCGTGGTGTTCTGGCTGCGCCGGTCCATGGACGAATCGCTGGAAGCGTCGTCCATCGCCGCCGCGCGCGAGGGCAAGGCCCGCGCCGCCGGCTCGATGCGCGAGCTGTTCGTGCACCAGTGGCGGCCGCTGCTGCTGTGCTTCCTGATCACCGCCGGCGGCACCGTCGCGTTCTACACGTATTCGGTGAACGGGCCGAAGATGATCCAGGGCGCCTTCGCCGGCGACGACCCGATGACCGGCACTCTGATCAACCTCGGCGTGCTCGCCTTCCTGATGGTGCTGCAGCCGGTTGGCGGCTGGCTCTCCGACCTCGTCGGCCGCAAGGCGCTGCTGGTGTTCTTCGGCGTCGGCGGCGTGCTCTACACCTGGTACATGGTGACCCGGCTGCCGCAGCAGCACGATGCCATGCCGGCCTTCCTCACCCTGGCGCTGGCCTTCGTCATCCTCACCGGCTACACCTCGATCAACGCGGTGGTGAAGGCCGAGCTGTTCCCCACCCACGTGCGCGCGCTCGGCGTGGGCTTCGGCTACGCGCTGGCCAACTCGCTGTTCGGCGGCACCGCGCCGCTGCTGTACCAGGCCGCGCTGCGCACCGGCCACGTCGACGCGTTCGCGCTCTACGTCACCGCGGTGATCGCGGTATCGCTGGTGGTCTACCTGTTCTTCCTGGAGAACAAGGGCCCGAACTGGCTGGACGGCACGCGGACGTAGTGCGCGCGCACGCCGCGACGGTCAGCGCCGCGCGCCGTCGCTGGCACCGCGCGCGGCCTCGAACTCCGCGCCCTTGTCCCATGCCGGCCAGCGCCGGCTGTTGGCCAGTTCCAGGCCCAGGTCGTAGACCAGCAGCGTATCGGCAGCCAGGCCGCGTGCGTCCCACTGCGGCGACCATGCGTCGCAGGCCTGGTGGTAGCACCGGGCGAAGTAGGCATCGCGCAGCGCGCGGCCGGCGGCGACGCCGCCGTCGCGCTTGTCCAGGCCGGCGCCGACGGTGACCGCCGGCACGCCCTTGCGGGCGAAGGCGAAGTGGTCGGCGCGGTAAAAGAAGCCGGCTTCCAGGTTCGGGTCGGGCGACCAGCGGCGGCCGCGCGCCTGGGCGACGCGGTCCACGTCCGCTTCCAGCGACACGTGGCCCTTGCCCCAGGTGGCGATGTCGACGGTCTCGCCGTCCGGGCTGAACATCTCCATGTTCAGCACCGCGGCGGTCTTCTCCAGCGGCGCCAGCGGATGCTCGGCGTAGTAGCTGGCGCCGAGCAGGCCCTTTTCCTCGGCGGTCAGCGCCAGGAAATACAGCGTGCGCTGCGGGCGCGGGCCGGCGGCGAACACGCGCGCCAGTTCCAGTACCGAGGCCACGCCGGTGGCGTTGTCGATGGCGCCGTGGCGGACAGTGTCGCCACTGGCGTCCGGCTGGCCGATGCCGAACGCATCCCAGTGCGCGGAGAAGATCACCGATTCGTCCGGATGCGCCGCGCCTTCGAGCTTCGCCACCACGTTGCGGGTGATGACCGGCTCGCGCTTGAGCTTGAAACGGGCCGACAGGCGCGCGTCGCCCAGTTCCACCGGGTGGAAATCGGCGCGCATCGCATTGCGCTTCTCCGTGTCGAAATCCAGACCGGCCGCGGCGAAGATGCGTTCGGCCAGGGCGCGCTGCATCCAGCCGCGCAGCGGCGTGTGCAGCGCGCGCGCAGCGGCGTCGCTGCGCTGGATGTCGAACAGCGGCGAGGTGCCCGAGGCCTTCACCGTCGCCCACGGATACGCCGCCGGCGCGGTCTCGTGCACGATCAGCACGCCTGCCGCGCCGCGCCGCGCGGCTTCCTCGTACTTGTAGGTCCAGCGGCCGTAGTAGGTCACCGCCTTGCCGTCGAAGGCGCCCGGCGCGTCGGCCTCGAAGTCGGCGTCGTTGATCAGCACCACGGCGATCCTGCCGCGCAGGTCCACGTCCTTGTAGTCGTTCCAGCGCCGCTCCGGCGCGTCGATGCCGTAGCCGACGAACACCAGCGGCACGTCCTGCAGGTCCACCGCGTCCAGCGGGCGCAGGCTCTGCAGGGTCACGTCCTCGCCGTTGACCAGCGGCTGGCGGCTGCCGGCCAGCTGCAGGCTGGCCTCGATGGCGCCGTCCACCTGCGCGCGCACCAGCGGCACCTCCTGCACCCAGCTGCCGTCCCTGCCGCCGGGCTGCACGCCGGCCTTGCGGAACTGCTCGACCAGGTAATCGACGGTGCGCTGCTCGCCGGCGGTGGCCGGCGCGCGGCCTTCGAACTCATCCGAGGCCAGCACGCGCACGTGCCGCGACAGCGCCTCCGGGTCGATGCCGCCGCCGGGCAGGTCGTTGGCCGCGCTGGCGATGCCGCCAACGAACAGGCAGGACGACAACAACAGCATGCGCATCGGGTTCACGGCGGTACCAAACAGCAGGGAGGTGGCGGGATTTTACCCGTAGATGCAGGCCTTGCCCCGCATGGCGCCCTCACGGGGATGCTTCGTGCCGGGCGCGCCCGGCGGCTACGGCTTCTCACGGTCCAGCCAGCACGCCAGGCCCTGCGCGTTGAGTTCGATGTCCATGCCGAGCACGCGCAGCACGCCGGCGTCATCGAGGCGGCAGCCATGTGCACGGGCGCGTTCCAGGTAGAGCTCGCCCAGCGCCGCCACCAGCGCGCGGTGGCGGTCGGGGCGGCCGTCGCAGGCGCGGGCGATGGCGGTCATCGCATCGATCTGCACATGCAGGTCGGCGGCCAGGCGCGCGGTGTCGCGCACGCGGCCGTAGTGGGTCAGGAACATCGCCTCCGGCGCCCGCGCCATCAGCCGGTCGATCGAAGCGTGCAGCGCGTCCGGCTCGAACTGCACCGGCGAGCTGGTGGGAATGACGAAGGCGCCCTGCGCGCTGTCCAGTTCGCGGTAGGACAGGCCGAAGGTGTCGCCGGTGAACCAGCTGCGGCTGGCCGCGTCCCACACGCACAGGTGGTGGCGGGCGTGGCCGGGCGTGTCGATGCACAGCAGTTCGCGCCCGCCCAGCGACAGGTGATGGCCGTCCCCGGCCACCACCACGCGTTCGGCCGCCACCGGCACGATCTGCCCGTAGCTGCGCGCCATTTCCTCCGCGCCGTAGACCGCGGTGGCGCCGGCGACCAGCCGCGCCGGATCGATCATGTGCGGCGCGCCGCGCGGGTGCACCAGCAACCGTGCGTTGGGCAGCCGCTGCATCAGCGCGCCGGCGCCGCCGGCATGGTCCAGGTGCACGTGGGTCAGGATCAGCCAGTCGATCGCCTCGATCCCCAGCCCGGCCCGTTCCACCGCGGCCAGCATGTTCGGCAGCGAGTGGCTGGTACCGCAATCGATGAAGGCGCCGCGGCCATTGCCGACCAGCAGGTAGGCGGCATCGAAATGGTCGCGCTGGAAGGCGGTGTCGATGACGTGGATGTCGTGCTCGGCGCTCATGCGGTGGCTCCGGAGGTCCGTCCCGATGCTGTCACCGCCGCCGCGGCGCGGCAATACGGCTTTCGTCGGAGCCGCAGGCGCGCGCGCAGGAGCGGCTTCAGCCGCGAACGGGCTTTCCCTGCGAAGTCCCCATCGCGGCTGAAGCCGCTCCTACGCGGAGGCGTGCGCTCCTACGAGCGGCGCAGCACGCGCGGCCGCAGCAGCAGCGCCAGCGTCATCACCGCCAGGAAGCCGCCATAGGCGTAGAGCACCGCCAGGATCTGTTTCCACAGGGCGTCCGCATCGACGTCGGCCGCGCCGATGCGGTAGCCCCAGTGCATGAAGCCGATGCTGACCAGCAGCGCCAGCGCCAGCACGCAGGCATCGAACACCGCGCGCGTGCGGTGCCGCGGCTGGCGCGGGAACCACCAGTACAGCGCAGCCATCACCCCGAACCAGGGCAGGAACAGCAACAACGACAACCAGGCCATCGTCAGCTCCGTGTTGGGCGCGCGCCGGCAGGGCACGCGCCATGGCATGCGGCGGGGAGCGCCGCGTCAGTCCGCTTCGCGCAGCTGGCGCAGTGCCGCCAGCACCGTATCGACCCCGGCCTCGAGCTGGAAGCGCCCGCCCTGCAGGGCCGCGGCGTCCTCGGCCTGCTTGAGCGCGGCGACCAGCTGGCCGGCGTCGCGCGGCGAGTCGAAGCCTTCGCTCTGCACCAGCAGCGCGCCCTCGCCGTCGAGCAGCTTGAAGTAGAAGCGGCCGTCCTTCTCGCGGTACTGCTTGAACAGCGGCAGCGCGGCCTTTGCCGCAGCCGCAACCTTTGGTCTGTCACCAGCGGCGGACAGGTCGCGCAGGCCCACTGCGTGGCGCAGTTCCTTCAGCAGCGGAATGGCGAACTGCTCGCGCAGCTGCTGGCCGCGCCGGCGCAGGATCGCCTCGATCTTCTCCGGTTCGGCCATCAGCGCGTTGTAGCGCTCGCGCAGCGGCGCCAGTTCGCCGTCGATGCGCTCGAACAGCTGCTGCTTGGCCTCGCCCCAGCCGATGCCGCCGGCAAACGCCTGCGCGAACGCGGCGGTCTGTTCCGGCGTGGCGAAGGCCTGGTACATCTGGAACAGCGCCGAGCCCTCGGTGTCCTTCGGCTCGCCGGGCGCGCGCGAATCGGTGACGATGGAGAACACCAGCTTCTTCAGCTCCTCGCGCGGAGCGAACAGCGGAATGGTGTTGTGGTAGCTCTTGCTCATCTTGCGGCCATCGAGGCCGGCCAGGGTCGCCACCTGCTCGTCGATCACCACATCCGGCAGGGTGAAATAGTCCTTGCCGTAGATGTGGTTGAAGCGCTGGGCGAAATCGCGCGCCATCTCGATGTGCTGGATCTGGTCGCGGCCCACCGGCACCTTGTTCGCGTTGAAAATGAGGATGTCGGCGGCCATCAGCACCGGGTACATGAACAGCCCGGCGGTGACGCCGGCATCGTCGTCCAGCTGTTCCTCGCGGTTCTTGTCCACCGCCGCCTTGTAGGCATGGGCGCGGTTGAGGATGCCCTTGCCGGCCACCACGGTCAGGAACCACATCAGCTCGGTGGTTTCCGGGATGTCGCTCTGCCGGTAGAACCACACCTTGTCCGGGTCCAGGCCGCAGGCCAGCCAGCTGGCGGCGATCTCCAGCGTCGAACGCTGGGTGCGCTCGGGCTCCTGCGACTTGATCAGGCTGTGCAGGTCGGCCAGGAAGAAGAAACTCTCGATCCCGGGCGCGCGGCTGGCCGCGATCGCGGGGCGGATGGCGCCGACGTAGTTGCCGAGGTGGGGAGTACCGGAGGGGGTGATGCCGGTGAGGACACGGGTAGTCATGTACGCAGAGCTGACGGACGGATTAACCGGCCCAGTGTAACCGCCGCGCGCCAACCCCGCCGCCCGCGCCCATCCGTTCATGGCCCCGTCCCCCGCCAAGGAGTCCGCCATGTACCGCCTTTCCGCCTGCCTGCTGACCGTCCTGGCCCTGTGCGGCTTCCGCTCCGTGCCGCCCGCTCCGGACGGACCGGTGGCGCTGTCGCTGGTCGACCGCGATACCGGCGAGGAACTGGAGCAGTACCCGCACCGGGGCGAGCGCTGGGTGGCCGGCACGCCCGGCCACCGCTACGCCGTGCGCCTGCGCAACCTCACCGGCGAACGCGTGCTGGCGGTGCTATCGGTGGACGGGGTCAACGCCATCAGCGGCGAAACCGCCGCCCCGGACCAGGCCGGCTACGTGCTCGAGCCCTGGCAGGACAGCGAGATCACCGGCTGGCGCAAGTCAGCGGCCGAGGTGGCGCAGTTCGTGTTCACCGACCATGGCGACAGCTATGCCAGCCGCACCGGCCGCCCGCGCAATGTCGGCGTGGTCGGCATCGCCGTGTTCCGTGAGGCGCGGCCGGTCTACGTCGCGCCGGCGCCGATGCCGCGGCGGCCGGCACCGGTGATCGCACAGGACGCGCGCGCCGACCGCGCGATGGCCGCGGAGGCGTCGGCCGCGCGCGGGGAGGCGCGCCAGCAGCTGGGCACCGGCCATGGCGAGCGCGAAGGGTCGGCCAGCCATGCCACCCGCTTCGAGCGCGCCAGCCGCATGCCGGTCCAGCTCGGCGAGCTGCGCTACGGCGCGCGCCCGCGGCTGGTGGCGATGGGCATCCTGCCGCGTCAGCGCGTGGATGCCGCGCCGCGCGCCTTCCCGGGCGGCTTCGTGCCCGACCCGCCGGCGCGCGGGCGCTGACGCAGAACGCAGAACGCAGAACGCAGAACGCAGAACGGGCCGCATGATGCGGCCCGCCGGTTGCGGCAAGGGACAGCGCGCGCCGTATCAGCGCCAGTCCGGGTAATCCCTGTGCAGCGTGTCCTGGAAATCGCGCACTTCCTTCTCGGCCCGGTCCTTGGCCCAGCCATAACGTTCCTGCAGGCGGCCGGCGAGGTATTCGGCGTTGCCTTCGGCCACCTGCAGATCGTCGTCGGTCAGGTCGCCCCACTTGGCCTGCGCCTTGCCCTTGAGCTGGCTCCACTTGCCGGAAATGATGTCTTTGTTCATGCGTGTCTCCTTTCGGGGGGAATGGCGGCAGCTCCGCCGCGTGAACAGCATGCCCAGGCCGGTGTAGGCGCCGCATCGACGATTCGTTCGCGGACGGTGACGTTATCGGACGGCCGCTTCATCTTCCGCCTACGCAAAAGAAAAGGCCGGCGTTGCGCCGGCCTTTCCGTTCACGCCAATCGCCAGGCATCAGCGCTTGGCTGCGTCCTCTACCTTCTCGCCGGCCTTCTGCACGTCCTTGCCGGCACCGGCCACGGTGTTGCAGCCGGACAGCATGGCGATCGAGAACAGCGACAGCATCATCAGGGCTACCAAGCGCTTCATGTCTTCCTCCTGGGGGGGTTCCTGGATAGCGCGGCCCGGGCGGGCCACGGCGGGGATCAACACTTGCCGTCGCTGCAGTCGTGGGCCTTGTCCTCGACCTTCTCGCCGGCCTTCTGCATGTCCTTGCCGGCGCCGGCGACGGTGTTGCAGGCGCTGAGCATTCCCGCCGAAAACATCCCCAGCAGGGCCAGCATCAGTACTCGCTTCATCAGGTTTCTCCTCTGCTCGACTGGCGGCTGCCAGGTGGCGATGCCGCGCGTTGGGAGGAATCTGGCGGCATTCACGTGCAGCCGACGTGAACGCCACCGGCGCCGGTTCAGCGACGTCGCGCCGCCGTCAATCGCGCATCAGGGTCGATTTCCCGAACAGGCTCTCGACCAGGTCCACCGCCAGCCTGGCGGTGCGGTTGCGGCGGTCGAGCAGCGGATTGAGCTCGACGATGTCCAGCGAGCCCATCAGCCCGGTATCGGCGATCATCTCCATCACCAGCTGCGCCTCGCGGTAGTTCACCCCGCCCGGCACCGTGGTGCCCACGCCCGGGGCGATGCTCGGGTCGAGGAAATCCACGTCGAAACTGACGTGCAGGTGGGTATTGGCGTCGACGCCCTCCAGCGCCGCCTCCATGGTGCGCTTCATGCCGCTCTCGTCGATGTAGCGCATGTCGTACACGTCCACCCGGTGCTGCTTGATCAGGCGCTTCTCGTCCTGGTCCACCGAGCGGATGCCGATCTGCCGCACCTGCTGCGGCGAGATCGCCGGCGCGTCGCCGCCCAGCCGGGTCAGCGCGTCGGGGCCCAGTCCGCACAGGCAGGCCACCGGCATGCCGTGGATGTTGCCCGAAGGCGTGACTTCGGAGGTGTTGAAGTCCGAATGCGCGTCCAGCCAAAGCACGCGCAGCTGCCTGCCCTGCTCGCGGCACCAGCGCGCCACCGCGGTGATCGAGCCGATGCCCAGGCAGTGGTCGCCGCCGAGCATGATCGGCAGGCGGCCATCGCGCAGCTCGGCCAGGGTCGCTTCCATCAGCGCATGGTTCCAGGCCACGACCTCGTCCAGGTGGCGGTAACCGTCCACCGGGTCGGTCCACGGATTGCGCGGCCCCTGCAGGTTGCCCACGTCGCGCACGGCCACGCCGCGCGCGGCCAGCGCCTCGGGCAGGCCGGCGATGCGCAGCGCCTCCGGTCCCAGGCGCGCGCCACGGTGGCCGGCACCGACATCGGTGGGCACACCGATCAGCGAAACGGGACGATGAGTGGCCATGCTTCCTCCGTTGCAAATGAAAGCAGTTTAGCGGGCGCAGGTTACAGCCGCCTGCGGCAACGCAGCAGCCTCGTGCCGGCGTCGGCCCTTGCCGCGCGCATGCGGATCCGAAGGTGCCTTTGGACGGGAAGGCGCCGCCGGGGTGGCGGAAACAAAAAAGGCCCGCCGGAAAACCCGGCGGGCGATGGGGAGAGAGTTTTGTGCTGTCTGCCGGTCCCGGACGTTCAGGCCCCGCGCGGAGGAGTTGCAGGCAGGGGCGGCGTTCGTTCTGTTCCGGCAGCAGGCTGCGGTCGAACACCTCGTCCGGTTCCGGCCTGCGCGACAGGCGTCCCTCCGGCACTTCGCGACTTGCACTTGCCTTCGCCCGCAGGCCAGGGCAGACGGTGCTCGCCCTCTCCCACGCCCCGGATGGCGGCCGGCACTGACCCGGAGCACGGGCCACCCTACCTGCCCGGATCGCCGAGCCACAGGCTCATCAGTCCGGCGCGGCTGCGCACGGAGAACTTCCGGAACAGGGAAACGACATGCTGGTGGGTAGTCGAGACGGCCAGTCCCAGCTGTTCGGAAATCTCCTTCTCCGAAGCACTGGTCAGCAGAAGCCGGAGCACCTTGCGCTCGGTTGGCGTCAGCGACGATCTGGCAGCCAGCACGCCCTGGATGATCATCAGCTGGCGATGGAACCATTTGATTCCACGCAGCGCATAGGAAAGCAGCTCGATGTCCCGTTTGCCGAAGTTGGCATGGGAATGGAAACCAAAGTGTGATTCGGCGTGCTGGCTGACCGGAAAGCCGATCCAGATGGAGTCCATTATTCCGAAGCATGCGAAATGGTTCCGGTAGAACGGGCCGTCGAACCATTCGCCGGGCATGTCCCTGCGCAGGCCATAGGCCCGGAAACTGCCGACGTTCCGCATTGCCAGCATCAAGTGGGGAGCGGCGTCCACGCCGCGGCTCCAGAGCCCCTGGATTTCCTTGAATCCAGCGCTCTGCCGGGGAGAATCGATGGGGTGAAGCAGTTGCGTGACCGGTATGCGCCAACCCTCGAATGGACCGCGGCACTCCGGTTGCGTACCGAGGCGGGTCGCCCCGTCCCAGGTCGCGTTGAAGGCACCCGTCATCTGGCACAGCCTGCCCTGAAGATGCCTGCATGCCGCCTCGGCGTGGACTGCGCCAAAGTCGGCCAATTCGTCCCACAGGATATGGATTTCGTCCTTCTGTTCCTGGTTGAGCATCTTCTCTTTCAGGATGTTGTCCGAATGCGTGCCGCCCGGAGCTCCCTGCCGACCGGTGGCGTACCTGTGCGGCCGGGAGCTCCCGTCCACGCCAACGAGACCGTGCATTTCGCGGATGAAAGACCGATCAACAGGGGAGACGGAGCAAGCCCGGTTCCCCTGGACCTGGAGCCGCCGGTCGTCAACGGCGGGAAAGACCGATGCCGGCCATTCTCCACGAGGGCATGTACGGCGACGCATCCCACCAGCAGATGACAGATATCGGTTGGGCCAGATGCCGGCAGGAGCCGGCTGTTTGAATGACATGCCGGCGCCATGCCGCATCGATGCAGCATCGGCTGGTACCGGCCGGGCACCTTCCGCTTCCGGCCAGTGGATCTCCCCTGACGGCGACGGCAGCTGCAGAAACAGCATCGTCGCCCGTGCCACCAAGGGGGTACGAAGCCGTGCGCTGGCATGCATGCAAGCCCAGCGCAGGCGCCGCTGCTTATTGCACTACCGTGTGCCCTGGCTCACTTTCCGCACCTCGGCGGCGGCAGGCCGCAGCACGGCCCCATCCTTCGCTTTTGGCGACATCGCAGGCACCGCCTTGCCCGTGCGCTTGTCGACCAGCACCGAATGGCGCTCGCCGGGCGCGAACAGGTGCCGCTCGCCCCATTGGCGCAGGGCCACAACGACAGGAAACAGGCGTTCGCCCTGTGGCGTGAGCACGTACTCCTGATAGGCCGTGCCATCGGAGGCATCCTGCAGGGCCAGGATGCCGGCGTCGACCAGCTTGCGCAGCCGGTCGGCCAGGATGTTCTTCGCCGCGCCCAGACTGCGCTGGAAGTCGCCGAAGCGGCGCATGCCATCGAAGGCATCACGCACGATGAGCAGCGACCAGCGATCGCCGATCAGGTCGACGGATCGGGCAACGGGACAAGGTTCATCGCTCAAGGGCTTGCGGAGGTGCATGGCGTCACCCGGAGACATGCTGTCGATTTGGTTGCATTTTAAAACCACATGATCCAGCATTCAATCGGTTTCTATTTGAAACCAGATTGCGATGGAACCACGGTCATGAAGCCTTCTCTCACATCGTCCATGCCGCCGGTAGGCGGCCACGGAACTGCCCGACCCGCAGACATGCCCCGCCGCCTGGTCTGGCTGTTCGCCATCGCCAGCGGCTTGAGCGTGGCGAATGTCTACTACGCCCAGCCCTTGCTGGACGCGCTGGCCCGCGACTTCGGCATCGGCCATGCGGCGGTCGGCGGCGTCATCACGGCCACGCAGATTGGTTGCGCGCTGGCCCTGCTGTTGCTGGTGCCGCTGGGCGACCGGGTGGATCGCCGTCGCCTGATGGCGGTGCAGCTCCTGGCGCTCGTGGCCGCCCTGATCGCCGTGGGCCTCGCGCAATCTGCGCCTGCGCTGCTGGCCGGCATGCTCGCTGTCGGCTTGCTGGGCACGGCAATGACGCAGGGGTTGATCGCCTATGCGGCCAGTGCCGCCGCGTCCCATGAACGGGGCCGTGTGGTAGGCGCGGCCCAGGGCGGGGTGTTCATCGGCCTGCTGCTGGCGCGGGTGTTCGCCGGTGCCGTCAGCGATGTTGCGGGCTGGCGTGGCGTGTATATCGGCGCCGCCGTTCTGATGCTGGCGATTGCGGTTCCGCTGTGGCGGCGGCTGCCGGCCCTGGCACCGGCAGGCCTTGCGATGGGCTATCCGCGTCTGGTCGCTTCCATGCTGACGCTGCTGCGCCGTGAAAGGATGCTGCAGGTGCGTGGTGTGCTGGCGCTGCTGATGTTTGCCGCCTTCAGCATCTTCTGGAGTGCGATGGTCCTGCCGTTGAGCGCACCGCCCTACAGCTTCTCCCACACGGTCATCGGTGCCTTCGGCCTGGTCGGCGCCGTTGGCGCGATGGCCGCCGCACGCGCCGGGCGCTGGGCAGACCGGGGGCATGCCCAGCGCACCAGCACGGCGGCGCTGACCGTACTGCTGCTCGCCTGGTGGCCGCTGTCGCTCATGGAAGAGTCGTTGTGGGCACTGATGATCGGCATCGTTCTGCTCGACCTGGGCGGGCAGGCACTGCATGTCACCAACCAGAGCCTGGTCTTCCGCAGCCGACCCGAAGCGCACAGCCGGCTGGTCGGCCTGTACATGCTGTTCTATGCCGCTGGCAGCGGGCTGGGCGCCATTGGCACGACAATGGCCTATGCGCATGCGGGCTGGCGAGGCGTCTGCCTGCTGGGCGCGGCGGTCAGCCTTCTGGCGCTGCTGGTCTGGTGGACCACCCGGCGCGCAACGCCTCCAGTGGCGGCCCAGGCATGAGCGGGAACCGGGGCCCCAGCGATTGGGTGCCGCCGCTCACGCTCCCAGCCGGACCCGCCTCTTCCAGCGGGTTCATCGCGCATCCTGGATTTACCTGGACGCTGCTGGATCGGGCGATGGTGCCGCTTATCCGAATCGAACGGATGACCTACTGTTTACAAGACAGTTGCTCTACCGACTGAGCTAAAGCGGCGATGATTTGCACGGGGCATCGGCGATGCGCCCGCGGCATTCTAGCGCAGGCGGGCGCAGTCGAGCGATTGCTGCTGCGGGGCGCCGCTGCGCCCGCGCAGGTCTTCCGTGCTGGCGGTACCGGCGTAGGCCGCATCCAGCCACCAGCGGGCGGCGGCCTCCGCGCCATTGCCGACGATGCGCGCCGGGAAACCCGCTGCCGTCAGTGCGGCAAGGCGCCGTTCGGCGCCTTCGCGGTTGCGGTATTGGCCCAGCGCCACGGCGTTGGCGTCCTCGCCCTGGGCGATGATGAAGTAGTCGCTGAAACCGGCATCCACGATGCGCTTGACCATGGCCTGCGCATCCTCGCGGCTGGCCGCCGGCGGGATGAGCACGCGGTAGCTGGTTGCCGTCTTCGGCGGCACTTCGCGCAGACGCGAACGCACCAAGTCCGCGCGCAACGCGGTCGCGGCCGCCTGGGCACGGTCCCTGCTCTCGAACGGCCCGAAGCTGGAACATTGCTGCGGACGTGGCGACGGGGCCGCCGCCGTGACCGTTGCCGCAGCGGTCACGGCGGCGGCCTTGCGCGCTTCCGCCGGCGCAGCGACCGGCGCCGGTGCCGGAGTCGGTGCCGGGGGGGCCACGGACGGCGGCGTCAACACCACCGCGGAGGCCGCTTCCACGGCCTCCATGGGAACGAGCTCCAGCGTCGCCACGCCGGCTTCGGCGGCTTCGGGCGCCCTCGCAGGTGCCTGGCGTGGCGTCATCCACCACAGCGCGACGCCGAGGTTGAGGATGGCCAGTGCGACGATCGTGAAACGAATCAGCATGGTGCGATCCTAGCGTTCCGGCGCGCGCTGGTGCACGGCCCAGCGGGCCAGCCCGTCCAGCACCAGGGCCGGCCGGTGTTCCGCCTCCGGCAGCAGCGGCAGCAACGGGACCGCGCCCCCGCCATGCATCACCAGCGCCGGCGCGGTGCCCAGCAGGTCGGCACCGTGGCGCAGG
>Ga0182741_1001054_pt1 | contig 38263 bp, 25 predicted proteins | sample eDN5th37CBELigOP_FD_128874 | JGI IMG/M metagenome (GOLD analysis project Ga0182741, IMG submission 128874) | Enriched Organic Plus compost microbial communities from Emeryville, California, USA - eDNA 5th pass 37_C BE-Lig OP (version 2) (version 2) ... | reverse complement strand
GTGCACGAGGGCTGGCTCGAACCGATGCTCGAGACCCTCGCCATTCCGGGCGCGGGGGCGGTGTGTCCGCAGTTCCTCGAAGCCGACGGCCCGCTGCAAGAGGCAGGTTCCCTCGTGGATCCGAGCGGGAACGGCACGCTGTACGGCAACACCGACGACCCGCAACGACCGCGCTATCGCTTTCGTCGTACGGTCGACTACGGGTCGGCGGCGTGCCTGCTGGTACGCCGCGAGGTCTACGCCGCGCACGGTGGGCTCGATCCCGCCTTTGGCATCGCGTACTGCGAAGACATCGATCTCGCGTTTCGCATGCGGGAGTCGGGCTGGTCCACCTACTACGAGCCGCGGGCGGTGGTCACCCACGTGCGCGGTGGTTCCAGCGTCTCCGACTTCGTGCGCGGGCTCCTCGAACGCAACACCGCGATCATTCGCGATCGATGGGGCGACGTGATCGCGTCGCGCGCATCGCTGACCGATCTCGACGTCTACCCCCACCGCGTGGTGGCGAACCGCGATGCCGTCGCACCCGACCGATTGCTCGTGGTCGTCGACGAACTCCCCGACCCCGCTTCGCCGATCGGAAAGGCGCTCGACGAACTCGTCGGGCGCCGACCGGACGCGCGGGTCGCGGTCATGGCCGGATCACGCTTCGTCGCCGATGCGTCGGAAGAAGACGCCGAGGCGACCGTGATCGATCGCTGGTTGGCCCGCGGCGTCGAGATCGCGGAGGAACCGGGTGGTCCGGTCGTGTGGCTACGGCACCGACTGGCGCACTACGACCACGTGTGGGTCCCAGCCACGGCGGACGACGCGCTCCTCGCGTCCGTCGAACGGACGCAGCCTCAGGCCACGATGGTCACCGACATCGCGCTCGACGCGTTGATCGCGCACGGTTGGGGGCCGTCACCGACTGACCCGCCCGAGATCGGTCCGAGCCGCGCACGTGGGCCCTCGCCCGGCTCGGGCATTCACCTCACGTAGGGATGAACCACGCGAGCCCGGCGCGGCTCGTAGCCTTGTCGAGTCCGCCGCCGCTCAACGCGGCGCCGTCGAGTGCCGACAATCGCGGGGCTGGGCCCCAAGGTCCCGCACCGTCGGCTGGAACCACCCCGAGGCGATGACGCAGTACCAACTCGATCACAACGAACACTCCCATGCAGACGTGTGTCCCGACTGCCCGCCCAACGGGCTCGGGATCGATGACCGCACCCCGCTGCACCGACCATTCAGTCGACGTCTGCTCATCGGTGGCGGTCTCGCCGCGGGTGCCGCACTCCCATTGCTCTCCAAGGTGTCGCTCGGCGGCGCGGCTCCTGCGACCCGCTCGCGGTTCACGACACGCGATGGCTGGCCCGCTCCGTGGGTGATCTCGCGAGCCGAGTGGGGGGCCAACGAGTCGCTGCGCATCGGGAAGCCCGGCGCCGACTTCGACTCCACGATCAAGAAGCTGGTGGTGCACCACACCGCCACGCCGAACAACCCGGCCGATCCGAAGGCGACGATTCGTTCGATCTACCAGTACCACCTGAGCACCGAGTACCTCGACATCGCGTACCAGTACCTCATCGACCAGCACGGCAACATCTACGAAGGTCGATGGTCGAAGGACCTTGCACCGGGCGAGCGTCCGAACGGCGAGGACCGCCAAGGTCGCCAAGTGCGCGGCGCGCACTCCACCAACACCAACACGCAGACGATCGGGATCGCGCTCATCGGCACGTTCACCAACGCCGTCGGTCCGAGTCCCGCTGCAATCGAGTCATTGGTGACGCTGCTCGCCTGGAAGTGCGCGCGGTGGGGTATCGATCCGCTCGGTGCAGGGCAGTACCTCGACGGTCGTACCTTTCCGAACATCAGCGGTCACCGCGATACGAGCTCGAGTGCTTGCCCGGGTGATTCGCTGCACGCCGCGCTGCCGGAGATCCGCAATCGTGTCGCGGCGCGCTTTCGCGAGTCGAAGAACGGCTACTGGATCGCGATGCGCGACGGCTCCATCCACGCGTTCGGTGACGTGGCCGACCTCGGCGATCCGCGGCGGACGCTGTTCCCGATCAATGCCCAGGCCATCGCGGCGAAGCCGACCGACGTCGGCACCTGGGTGTTGGGTGCCGACGGCGGCATCTTCACGCAGGGAAGCGCTGCGTTCTACGGCTCCACGGGTGGGATGCGGTTGAACCAGCCGATCGTGGGCATGGCCACCACCCCGAGTGGTCAGGGGTACTGGCTCGTCGCGACCGATGGCGGCATCTTCACGTTCGGCGACGCGCAGTTCTTCGGCTCCACCGGCGCGATCCGGCTGAACAAGCCCATCGTGGGGATGACCTCCACGCCCACGGGTCAGGGGTACTGGCTCGTCGCGTCGGACGGCGGCATCTTCACGTTCGGCGACGCGCGCTTCTTCGGCTCCACCGGCGACATTCGGTTGAACCAGCCAATCGTCGGGATGGCATCGACCCCGAGTGGTCAGGGGTACTGGCTCGTCGCGTCCGACGGCGGGGTCTTCTGCTTCGGCGACGCGTCGTTCTACGGTTCGACCGGCGGCATCCGGTTGAACCAGCCGATCGTGGACCTGGCCACCACGCCCACCGGCGGCGGGTACTGGATGCTCGCCCGCGACGGCGGGGTGTTCTGCTTCGGCGACGCACCGTTCCACGGCAGCGCCGCCCACACCGGGGGAGAGGCGGTGGGGATCGCGCCCCGGATCGTGGTGTGATCACCCCGCGCGAGCCCGTCGTGGCATCCGCGGGTCACAGGGTTACGCTCGACCGGCCGATGGGGAAGGCATGGAGCCGGTCCCGTCTCGAACGCTGTTGATGCTCCACCGAACCCGCTCCGCTCGTGCTGCCCTCATCGTGAGTGTCGGCGCCTTCGTCGCTGGCCTCACCGCGGGCGCGACCGCGTCTCCCGCGCGCGCCGCCGAGCCGGTGATCTCCTATGGCGGTGCTGCCGGTGCGGGCGAGTTCCCCACGGAGTCGACCGACCGCGTGGTGGTGGAACTCGCCCCGCTCGCGCAGAGCGCGGCGGTGGCCGATGCGGTCGACGGTGATGTGGTGGCGGGCGCGCCGAAGCGCACCGTGGTGATCGAGGTACCCGAGGGTGATGCTGCGGCCGCAGCGGCAGCGCTGGAGGCTCGGCCCGACGTGGTACTCGCGAGCCCCGAGCGCTACTACCGCACCGCCGTCTCACCGAACGATCCGTGTTTCCTCGCCGGACCGGCGTGTCGCTCCGCCGGCGTGCAGTACGACCAGTGGAACCTGCAGCGTGTCGGCATGGCGAACGCGTGGGACGTGACCCGCGGTGATCCGAACGTGCGGGTCGCCGTCATCGACACCAAGGTCAACGGCAACCACGACGACCTCGCCGGCAAGGTCATCCAAGGTCCGTCCACGGTGCGGGGTGCGTGTCCGGGAGGCATTCCGATCGGCAGCTTCCCGCGCGACCACGGATCACACGTGGCTGGCATCATCGCGGCCAACACCAACAACGGCATTGGGATCGCGGGCGCGGGTTGGAACGTCGGTATCTACGCGGTCGAAGCGCTCGACTACTACGGCTGCGGAGCCACCATGTGGGTGGCTGATGCCATCCGGGTCGCGGCCGACGCGCGACACACGTACAACGTGCGCGTCATCAATCTCTCGATCGAGTCCGATCAGAACGACCCGTTCGTCGAGAGCGCGGTGCAGTACGCGCAGGAACGCGGCGTCGTGGTCGTGGCCGCGGCGGGCAACACCGGGACGGATCGACCCAACTATCCGGCGGCCTATCCCGGCGTGATCGGTGTCGGCTCGACCGACCGCAACGACAATCGGGCGGCACTGTCGGCGTATGGCGCTTCGTGGGTCGACATTGCGGCGCCGGGTGTCGACATCGTCTCCACCGTCATGTACGGCTCGATGTACGGATACGAAGTGCTGAGCGGCACCTCGATGGCCGCACCCCACGTGGCGGCCACCCTCGCGCTCGAGGCTTCGGTGTTTCCGACGGCGGGTCCCGAAGAGCTGATCCATCGTCTGCTGGCGCAAGCCGACCCCGTGCCGGGCACGCTCACGCAGTGGGCGTCGGGACGTCTCGACGCGTTCAACTCCGTGCGCAATGGCGACGGCAGCGGCTTCTGGGCCGTCGCGTCCGACGGCGGGATCTTCTCGTTCGGCGACGCGCCGTTCTACGGCTCGACCGGCGCGATGACATTGAACCAACCGATCGTGGGCATGGCGTCCACCACGTCGGGCAACGGCTATTGGCTGGTCGCGTCCGACGGCGGGATCTTCTCGTTCGGCGACGCGCAGTTCTATGGATCCACGGGCGCGATCACGTTGAATCGACCGATCGTGGGCATGGCGTCCACCGCGTCGGGCAACGGCTATTGGTTGGTGGCCTCGGATGGTGGGATCTTCGCTTTTGGCGACGCCACCTTCTACGGCTCGACAGGTGGGATCGCGCTGAATCAACCGGTGGTAGGCATGACGGCCACGGTGTCAGGCCAGGGTTATCACTTGGTCGCGCGCGACGGCGGGATCTTCTCGTTCGGCGACGCGCAGTTCTACGGCTCGACCGGCGGCATGCAGCTCAATCAGCCGATCTTCGCCATGACCACGACCACGTCGGGGGCGGGGTACTGGCTCGTCGCCGCCGACGGCGGAATGTTCTCGTTCGGCAACGCGCAGTTCTACGGCTCGGCGGGCGGATTGTGGATCGGCTCTGCAGTGAAGGGCATCGCAGTGACCCCGAGTGGGGCGGGGTATCGCATGATCACCGAAGGGGGCGCGGTCCTGAACTTCGGCGACGCGTTCAACTACGGCTCGTTGTGGAACCTCAACCGACCGATCGTGGGTATGGCCAACCGCTGACCGACGCCCGCGTTCGAATCGAGCTGGCGTTCCTCAGGAAGCGAGGGGGCGCCGAGCCACGACGAGCATCTGGCCCGCCGCGGGCTTGAGCGGCGAGCGCAGATATGCACGGATCAGCAGCTTGCTGACAGGCAGGCGGCTCTTGAGCGAGAACGGCAAGAAGCGGGGCCGCACGGTCACCAATTCGAGCCCCATCGCCTCGAGGAACTCGCTGAGACCAACATCGGTCCAGATCGAGACGTGGGTGTAGTCGTCGAAGTAGCGCTTCGAACAGAGCCGGAAGTTCGGCTGGAGGATCATGAATCGTCCGCCGGGACGCAGGATCCGCTGTGATTCTCGTACCAGCGCCTCGACGTCGGCCCGCTCCAAGTGTTCGAGCAGATTCGACGCGAACACGGCGTCGACCGACGCGTCGGGGATGAAGGCCAGATCCTGGGCGCGACCCACGTGCGTCTCCACGCCGGGGGCGGCGGCCTTGGTCACTCCGGGCCAGAGATCGACGGCGATACGCCGCTCGCATTTGACCGCGTTGATGAAGTCACACCAACCCGCACCGAGCTCCACGACGGTGTCGGACGGCTGAATGAACTTGGTGAACACCTCTTCCCAGAGCGTGGTCCACACGACAGTGCGCTTGGGGTCGTGGCTCAAGCGGGTCTCGAAGTAGCCGTCGTCGGCACCAGCAATGACGTGTTCCATGGAGCTCCTCAGCCTTTTTGCGCAACGAGTCGCCAGCTCAGGACGATGCCGAGCAGCATGCGGTAGCCAACGCGCGTCGCTCGCCGGTTCGACACATTGCCGCCCTTGGAGTCGCCTACGCGGGGATAGAACGTGATCGGGACCTCCACGAGCGTCGCGCCACTGGCGAGCACACGGTCGAGGAAGTGGGCGTTGAATTCGAGGTTCACCCGGGGATCGAACTGGTCGAGGTGAGACCGAAGGAAGTCGGAGCGACACGCCTTGTACGTGGTCCCGACATCGGTGAGCGTGCCCCGACCGAGGTGCTTGAGTTCCAGCAACTTCCCGCCAATGAAGTTGCCGTAGAACATGAACGAGGTCAGTTGCGTTCCCTGGGACCGCAACTGCTCCACGATGCGGGTGCCGTTCACGACGTGCGCGTGCGCGGTGTAGGCCGCCAGTTTGTCGAGGTCGCGCGCGCGAAAGGTCATGTCGCCTTCACACAGTGCAACCACGTGTGTGTCGGTGTACGCGGCGGCCTCGCGTAATGCTCGGTGGACGCACTGGCCGTAACCGGGCGACGTTTCGACGTGGACGATCGCCCCCGCCTCGCGGGCGACTTCGGCCGAGCGATCGCGGCTGTTGTTGTCGATGACGACGACGCGCTTGGCCAGCGGGTGCGCCAGGAAGTCGGCGACCGCGTCGCCGATGCTGAGCTCGTCGTTGTACGAGGTGAGGACCACGGTCATGGGTCCCGGTACCGGTACGTCGTGTACCTCGTGGCCCCGGCGTCGGCGCGGGGCGAGGAACCACACGTCGGCGAGGATCAGCGCGAACCCGACGAGCAACGGCGCGCCAGACCACCAGACCAGCAGCGCGCTCACGGTGCGGTCGATGTCGAATGGCCCGAGGATCGCGGCGGAGACCACGCCGACCAAGTACATGACCACGGCCGCGCCCGCCATCAGCGCACCCCAGAGTGCGAGTCGGGGGTATCGCTTCGGATTCCCGAAGGGCAATGCCGGCACCGGGTCGTCGGATGGGGCGGAGAAGTCCATGGGCTCACCGCTCACGGCGGGGGCGCCGGGCTCGGGTTCGGTGCGAAGGTCGATGTGGGGATCCTGGTTCAACGGAATACCTCGATCACATCGCCTCGGGCGGCCAGCGAGCGCCCACACAGCTGATCTTGGGCCGTGCGGCCGATCACGATCACTGCCTGGACCGGCTCGGTCGGACAGCTCGGCGACGCGGCGAGGCTAGCAATCTCGGTCTCGCACCCGACGCACTCGATGCCCATCTCCCGCAGGACGACGAGCGTGTGCGCGTGGGCGACGCGATCCTTGTCGGACCCACCCAGCGGTTCGGGTCCCTCGACGACAGCGACGCTCGAAGCGCCGTCGATCGCCGGTCGGAGCAGGGCGATGTCGAGTTCCACCGAGCTGTGACTTTCCTGTTGCACGACCGGCGCCGCGCGCGGGATCAGGTACTCGGTGCGGTCGACGACGGAGGCGCGGGTCCACAGGAGCGCCATCGGGAGCATGACCACGAATCCGATCACCGCTCGGTTGGGCCGGATCACGAGTGTCGCGGTGATCAGCGGGAGCAACGCAGCCGCGGTCCAACCCGCTTTGAGCGCGGAGTACACATGACCCGAGGTGGCGAGCACGAGCGTCATCGCGGCGAAGAACGCGACGGTCAACGTCCAGGTGAGCGCGGGGAACGATCGGAGGGTGGCACGCCAACGCGTGGCCGCCGCGATGCCAGCGGCGGCAATGATGACCAGCGCGCCCCAGAAGAGCGGCGACATGGTGCGCGCGCCCTCGCCCAGGTTCCACAGAGCGGAACCGAGCGGGCCCATCCATGGATGACCTTGAACATCCGCAGGATGCCACTGATACGGAACGACGCCCGCGCTGAGGCCGGCAATCTGCGTGTTCGTGAACGGCGCGAGCAGCGTTCCGCGGGCGATCGCATTGAGTGAGTCCTGGTTGATGGTGGTGTCGCCGTAGTTCAGGACCGTCAAGAACGCGAAGTTGGTGAGGGCGATTGCACCCGCCGTCATGATCACGCCGCGTCGCCGGAGAAAGGCCCGGCCGCGCGGCGACACGAGGAGCGATCCCCCGAGGGCGACGAAGACGACGGCTGCGAAGTAGGGATATACGGCAATCATCGCGGCCGACGTGGCCATGGTCGCGACCTCGGGGAGACGCAGCCACCCGGGCTCTTGCTGACGCACCGAGATCCACGCACCGAGGACGAGCAGCGGAACGAGGGCGATGAAGAAGTAGTGGGAGTAGTAGCCCTCGATGTACAGACCGAGGAACAAGGGTGCGAGGAGCGAAAGTCCCACGGTGGCGCGGTGCCATCGTCCGCCGCCCGTTTCGGCCGCGATCGCGACGGCCGCCAGCCCCGCGAGGAGGAACAGCACGAGGGCGACGATCGCGAAGCCTTGAACCACGTTCACGCCCGGCAGGAACGACGCGGCCGCGACGGCCAACGAGTCGATGGAACGCCAGGAGATTCCCGCACCGCTGGTGAGCGTGCCCGACGCTTGGGCGAGCGGGAGGTTCTGCATCGCGAACAGCGAGTGATCTCGAGCGATGGACGCCAACGTGGAGTACTCGTAGATGTCGGTGTTGAAGTTTCCGACCCAACGAGCCCCCCAGAAGAACGCGGGGAGGAATCCGATGATGAGTCCAGGAACGAGCCAGACACCGGCTCGGGTCACCATCCGGAACTCGTCGATGGCCGCGCCGACGCGCAGGATGCTGCGCCCGCGTGTTGCGATCACGGCGAGCGCGACGACGACCGCGAGCAACGCGGCCCAACGCGTGGCCATGAGATAGGCCAACGAGTTGATGAGGATCGCGAGCAGCATCACGCCCGCGGTCATCCGCAGGATCGTGGTGGTGAGACCGCGGCGATCGGACCGATCCAGGCTGCGTCCGAGTGCCCACCCGAAGAGCATGATCAGGAGTGCGACACCGAAGAGCGCCACGCCCGACCCGACCGCGACGGTTGATGCTCCCAGCAGCGAGCGGACACCGTGCTCCGAGAGCTGACGCGGCGTCACCGCCACGCCTGCGGCGTGGGCGCTGACGTCGTCGTGCGCCAGATCGTCGAGTCGCATCAATGCCCGGGCGAGCGGTTTGGTCGACTCGTAGCGGTCACCGGGCGACGCGATGACCGTCCGCGTGAACCCCGGACCCGACGGTGCCTCGAGGAACTCGGGAGGCGTCCTCCCCGCGGGACCGGTACGGGTGATGGTCACACCCGGTGCGGTCGTCTCGCCCACGAGGACGACCGCGAGATCCGCGAACACCCCTTCGATCACGAGCCGCCCGGGCCCTGTTGCCGTCCAGCGCTGGGTCTCAGCGTCGTAGCGCCAGCCCACGGAGGACTCGACGAGCCTCTGGGTGAATCCTTCGGGTCGAGTCAGTTCGAGCGCGACAACGGTGACGGCGTCCTCGGTCTGTTCGATGACCACGCGCGACTCGACAGGTTGGGGAATGCGGACCCAGGCGGTGGCCTGATCCGCGGGTGGCGGGGTGGGCGTGCTGAACGTCACGGGAACCAACAGCAGCGTCACCAGGAACGCCAAGACCGCGGCGATCGCGAGCAGCCCGACCGACCGGAGTCGTCGCCGTGGCGGTCGCGCCGCGTCGAGCGGCGTGGTCACCGAGTCGTCCACGTTCAGCGCTGAGACCATTCGCGGTCGCTCCACTTCGGCCTCTGCCGCCATCGGTCCGGAACCTATCGAATCGCTTGGGGTCGGCTTCGGGGCACCGAGCTCCGCCGAAGGCCGAGGTCGCTCCGAGCGTCAGAACTCGAACTGTTCGTGTTCGATCGCCTCGACGAGGGGACGGGTGTCGGTGGGCAGACCCCGCCGCATGCGGGCGAGGAGCAGGGCGCCCATGACCAGCGCCGAGAGCATCGCTCCCGCCAGGAACCCGATCTCGACTCGTAACAAGAGGTCGCTGATGAGGCTGACGCCGAGCAGGAAGCCGACGACACCCGCGAGCCAGCCCCACATCGCGTGCGCGTGCCCGTCGAGAGCGATCAGGGCTTGGGCCGCCGTCAACGCGACGATCAGACCGCCACTTCCCGCGGCGAGCAGCGCGAGATCGCGGGCGCTGACGATGTTGGGGTCGAAGTTCTTGAACAGGATCTCGCCGGCAATCGGTCCGAGTAACGCCGCCAGAATGACGCCGAGGACCGCGACCCCAATCACCACGACGAACAGCTGGCGCAAGGCGGCGCGGAAGTCGTCGTGCCGACCGGCGCCGGTGTACTTGGCCAGCTTCGGCAGGAGTGCCGCCTGCACGGCCATGAACATGAGCACGGGGACGCGCGCGAGGAAGAACGCGGTGGTGAACACCGCGACGATCTTCTGGTCTCCCGGGCCCGCGAGGATGCCGATCGCCATGAGCGGCGCGTAGGCAAGTGCTTGGGTCGCGACGGATCCGACGAGCAGGAAACCGAGGGCCGGTGCGATCTCCGACCAGGGAGCGGGTGGTCCGTCGACGATGAGCCCTCGCTGCTTTCGCATCGTGAGGATCACCGCGACGTAGGGGGCGAGGCCGAGCAGAAGCCCGTAGGGTCCCGCGGCGGTCACGCCGGCGATCATGAGGGCGACGGCGGCGAGAAACCGTGCGGTCCCCTCGGCCCCGATCATGAAGCCGTACGGGCCGAACCGAGCGTTCCCGGAGAGGGCGCCGCGAGCGAGGTGCATGACCGCGTGCGCGCTCAGCGCGATGACGAACGCGAAGACGAGCATGCCTTGGCCGTGAAAGAGGTGCTCGGTGAGAACGGGGTACAGCGCGAGCGCGATCACGCACACCACCGCGGCCATCGCCGCTCCGAAGCGAGCGGCCCGCTTGATGACCGGGCCCCCTCCGATTCCCTGCGCGTTGCGATGCGCCACGGCGCGGGAGATCTCTTGCTCGAGTGGCTGGAAGAGGCCGAGTCCGGCCACGAACACGATGGCCCAGAGTGCGGAGAAGCCGGCGACGGCCTCGTCGTTGTCGCCGAGGGCGTTGAGCGCGACGATCACGAAGATGTAAGCGGTGATTGCCGCAACACCGAGACCTGCGCCAACCGCAAAGGTGCCTTCGGGCAATGTGGTGCGGGCCCGTTCTAGGAGGGCGCTGGGGCGCACGCGGGGTCCTCTCGAGGTGGGGCGATGAGGCCGGAATGAGGGACTCGGATACTATCCGGGCGTTCTTTCACGGCGTGTGAAGCGTGCGCGCGGTCGCTGACGCGGTCCCCGATCTCCGAAGATCCGGGCAGTGCCGCCGGTAGCATGCGTGCCCTCATCTCAACGACTCGAGCAGTATGTGGAACTACAAAGGCGCCGTGTGGGACTTCGGCGATCCGGAGTTCGCGAGCGACGACCTCGACCCGCAACGGGTGGGCGGACCGTGGTCCGGACACCGCTTCTTCGCCTATGACCTCCTCGCCAACGGTCGACCACAGAGAGTGGTCGAACTCGGCTCGCACTACGGGGTGTCGTTCTTCGCGTTCTGCCAGGCCGCGCTCGACCACGACCTGAACGTCGAGCTGCACGCCGTCGACACGTGGGCGGGCGACGAGCACGCCGGGTTCTACGACGAGTCGGTGTGGAACACGTTCCAATCGATCCGGGAGCGGGCGTACCCCGACGTCAACGTGCACGTGCACCGTTGCCTCTTCGACGATGCGGTGGCCGACTTCGAAGACGGCTCGATCGACCTGCTCCACATCGACGGCTTCCACTCCTACGAAGCGGCCAAGCACGACCACGAAACGTGGATCGAGAAGCTCGCGCCCGACGCCATCGTGCTCTTCCACGACGTCGATCCGGCCAGCGAGTACGGATCTGCGGGCTACTGGGACGAAGTCAAGGTCAAGTACCCGTCGATCACGTTCCTGCACAACTTCGGACTCGGTGTGCTGTTCCCCAACGGCGCCGAGGTGCACGAGCCGTTACTGCGAGAACGAGAAGACCTCTTGGTGCGCTACTACCAAGCGCGTGCGGGAGCGGCGTTGGGGCGCTGGCAGGCTCGAGACCTCACTGCGATGATCGATGCCCGCGACGAAGTCATCGTGAAACAGACGGCGATGATCGACGATCGCGATGCCGCGATCGTGTCGCAGACGGCGATGATCGACGAGCGCGACGCGGTGATGCGTGCGTACGAATCGCGTATTGCCGATCTGGACACCGCAGTCAGCGCACAAGCCGCCTTGATCGACGAGCGCGACGAGGTGCTGCGCGAGCAAGCTGCGTGGATCGCCGCCCAGGGGAGTGCGTCGCCGCCCCCGAGTGATCTCGCTCCCGTCGACGCGCCGCCGCCCAGCTTCCGCGTGCGGGTGCGTCGCCGGCTCGGACGCGAAGGCCGCCGTCAGCTCGAGATCGCCCGGGCCGCCGCACCCCACCTGCCCCGTCCGGTGGTACGCATTGGCGCCGCCGCCAAGCGGCGGGCCGCTCGCAGCGCGGCGTTGCGACGCGTGCTCGGACTCCCTCCCGCACCGGCCCGGGCCGAACCGGTCGCAGGAATCGGCGCAGTCTTCGATGCTGAGTTCTTTCGGACGACGTATGGCGATCCTGGTCCCGGTTCGTTGGCGTTGCGGTACTACCTGCGCGATGGCTGGTGGCGAGGAACCGACCCATCGCCGATGTTCTCGGTCGAGTGGTATCGCGCTCGGTACGGCGATCGCATCGGCGACGACACCGAACCGCTCGGTCACTACCTGAGTGAGGGTTGGCGCTCGGGATTCGATCCGAGCCCGTGGTTCTCCACGTCGCACTATCTGGGGGCGTATCCCGACGTCGCGGCCACCGGTCAGAACCCGCTGGAGCACTACTGGACTCGGGGCTATCTCGAGGGCCGCACCGTCACCGACGAACACCGCGACGCGCTCGCGGGTCGAAAAGGCACCCTTGGCGATCGCCGTGTGTCGATCGAGGCGGCTCGGCTCCTCACACCCGACGGTCGCGACGAGCCCGTCGAACTCGATCTCTTGGTCTCGGCCGATGTCGATCTCGTCACGTTCGACCTCTGGGACACCCTGATCGCTCGCGATCGTCCGGCCGATGCGGCGAAGGTCGCCACGGCACGCCGCGCCGCACTGCAGCTCGGCGCATCGGCTCCCGACGTGTGGACGTTGTACCGCTCGCGCGTCGAAACCGAAGCGGCGATCGCGGCCGCGAGCGACCACGAAGAGTACGAACTCGTCGAAGTCCTCGAAGCATGGCTCGAACGTCACGGTCTCGCGCACGACGTCGCGGCACCGATCGCGGCGATGCTCGCCGACGCGGAGATCGAAGACGAGCTCGCCACCACGTACCCGATCGAGTCCACGGCGGCGTTGTTCCGAGCGATCACCGCTCGTCCCGATGCGCCCGCGGTGCGCGTGCTCTCCGACTTCTACATCGGAGCCGACGCGCTCAGCCGGCTGCTGCGGCATCACGGCATCGATGTCGCGGCCGAGCACGTGAGTGTGTCGTGCGACGTGAAGCGTTCGAAGCGGCTCGGCACTGCCTACGAGCACCTTCGCACGTCGCTCTCCATCTCCGATGGTGCACGCCACTTCCACATTGGTGACAATGCCGATGTCGACGGTCGGCTGGCCGTGGAGTCCGGAGCCAACGCGGTGTTGGTGTCACCTTCGGCCACCCGATTCCCCGGTCCGGGCGCGCTCGATCAGGCGTGGTTCCGTACGTTCATCGAGGAACTCCGCGGCGACCTTCGTACCGTTGCCGGCGCCGCTGAGGCCCAGCCGGGGATGGAGCTCGCCGAGAAGCGCGCGCTCGGTGCGGGCGTGGTCACCGCGTCGTTGCCGGTCGCGCTGGTGCAGGCCGCCATCGAAGAGGCGGTCCGACTCGGTCTCGACCGCGTGCACTACCTGTCGCGCGAGGGCGCGTTCCTCGCGTCGGTCCACCGCCTGGTGGCCCCGATCCTCGCCGGCCCCAACGCCCCGCGTGCGATCCACCTCGAAGCGAGCCGACGTTCCACGTTCGGTGCCACGCTGCGCGACCTCTCGAATGAAGAGCTGCGCCGCATGTGGAGTCAGTACCCGGCGCAATCACCGCGTGCGTTGCTGGTGTCGATCGGTGCTGACCCCGAGGCGTATCGCTCCGACCTGAGCGCGGCGGGTCTCGATCTCGAGACCGTGATCGACGACATCGCCAACGATCAGCGCGTGCAGCAGTTTCTGGAGCGCCCGTCGGTCCGGGAGCGGCTGCTCGCCGGCGCCGCCGAGCAGCGTGAACTTCTCGCGCGTTATCTCGAAGCTCGCGAGTTCACCGGTTCCGACGCGGTACTCGTCGACATCGGTTGGCGCGGCACCGTGCAGGACAACCTCTGCGCGATCCTTCCCGACACCCGCATCCACGGCGTGTATCTCGGTTTGTTCCCGTACCTCAACGCGCAGCCCGTCAACGGCACGAAGCGGGGGGTGGTGTTCGACGCGAACCGCGGCGACCGCTTCGAGCACGTCAACCCGCCCGCGGCGATCGAAGGTCCATGGACGCCGGTCATGCCGTCGGTCATCGGTTACGAGGCAGACGCCGACGGCGCAGTGCGCGCCGTGCTCGAACCCGAGCTCGGACGCGCCGACACGTTGGTCGATCGCTTCATCGAAGGCACCCGTCGCGCGGCGCCGATCGTGGCCGAAGCATTCGCTCGCGTGGGTGCGTCCACGGGATTGTTGCGCGCCGCGCTGGCCGATGAACTCGAGCGGTACTACCTCGAGCCGGAGCCTGGCGTGGCCGACATCTGGTTCTCGTCATCACACGACGACACGTTCGGCGCGATGAACGACACACCGTTCGCCAAGCTCGCACCCACCCATGCGATGACCTACGGCGACGTTGCCGCCGAGGATCGGCCCGAGGCGGAGGCCAGTCTCTGGCCCGCCGGCTACGCCGCGTGGTTGCCGGTGCAGTCACTCGAATTGATCAGGCGTCGACGCGAGCAAGCGGAATGACCTCGACCGATCCGTATCTGCACGAGTACTTCCGCCGGTTTGGGCGACCGGTCGACGGTGAGGAAACGCACAGCGTGCTGTTCCTCATCGGCAGCCCCGGCGTGAGCGGTGGCACCTACGTGATCCTGCAACACGCGATGTGGTTGCACGAGCACGGCTGGGACGTCGAGATCGCCACGATGCTCTCGGACCAGGGCGGAGCGTGGCACCCCGCGCTCGAGCTGTTGAAGGTGTCGTCGGTCGAAGAACTCGACGAGCGCGAGTTCGACCTTGCGATCGCCACATGGTGGCCAACCGTGTATGAGCTCCCGCGGGTGCGCGCGCGTCACTACGCGTACCTCGTGCAATCGGTGGAGGCGCGTTTCTACGGCGACGAGCTCTCCGCAGTACACGCACAGCACCTGGCCGAGCTCACCTACACATTCGGCCTTCCCATCATCACGATCGCCCAGTGGATGCAGGTGTACCTCGCGCTGCGGCATCGGGCGCCGTCCTTTCTTGTGCGCAACGGCATCCGCAAGGACATCTACACGCCGTTGGGTCCCGCGGTGGCCCCACGAGAACCGGGCAAGCTCCGTGCGCTCGTGGAAGGGCCGCTCGGCGTCGAAATGAAGAACGTGGACCGCGCGATTCAGCTCGCGCGCGAGGGCGGCGCCGACGAGGTGTGGCTCATGTCGGGGTCGCTGGGCGGCCGTGGGTGCGCCGCCGACCGCGTGTTCGAGCGAGTACCGGTGGAAGCCACGCCCGCGATCTACCGCTCGTGCGACGTGTTGGTGAAGCTCAGTCGCGTCGAGGGCATGTTCGGTCCGCCGCTGGAGATGTTCCACTGCGGCGGTACCGCGATCACGTACGACGTCACGGGCTACGACGAGTACATGGTGTCGGGTGAGAACAGCTTGGTCGTCCCCATGGACGACGAAGACGCCGTCGTCGCCGCAGTCCGATCGCTACGCACCGACCTCGAGTTCTTGCAACGGCTCAAGACCGGCGCGATCGCCACCGCCGCCCGCTGGCCGAGTTGGGAAGCGTCGTCCGAAGAGTTCGGTCGCTTCGTGTCCGCGTTGCACCGCCAGGCGCCGCGCGATTACGCATCCACCTTGTTGATGATTCGCGGCGCGCAACAGGAGTTCGCATAATTCATGGCCTCGGTCACTCTGAGCCGCTTCCGTAACGAACGCACCCGCGGCCAACTCGAACTGACAGTTCGTATGGCGCGCCGCCAGATCGCTCAGCGCTACCGCGAGTCGCTGTTCGGGTTCGCGTGGTCGATCCTCAACCCGCTCGCGCTGCTCCTCATCTACTGGATCGTCTTCTCGTTCGTCTTCAACTCGTCGTGGGTTGGCGTGGGAGAGGACTACTCGTTCGGCCTGGTGATCTTCTCGGGGCTGATCTTCTTCTATCTCTACAGCGAGATCGTCAACAACGCGACGTTCCTCGTTCAGAACAACTCGGTGCTCATCCGCCGCACCACGCTGAGCATGCGAACGCTCCCGTTGGCCTCCGCGCTGGCATCGATCTTCACGTTCTTGTTGAACTTCTGCGCACTGATGATCATGTGGATCGCGCTCGAACGCGCGCTGCCGCCGGTGACGATGCTGTTGCTGCCGATGGTGCTCGCACCGCTCATCGTGCTGTGCATGGGGATCGGGCTCATCCTCTCGTCGTTCTCGGCCTACTTTCGTGACCTCCAGCAGGTGATCCCACTCATCAACACCGCGGTGTTGTTCTTGAGCCCGGTGTTCTTCCCCACGAGTTCGCTTCCCCCGAAGGGGCAGTTCCTCGTGGAGTGGCTGAACCCGTTGGGAATCATCCTCCCTGCGTCGAAGGACCTGATGTTCGGCGGGACGATTCCCGATCTCCTGCCGTTGGCGATCTACTCGGTGGTGGCCGTGTTCCTCTTCTGTGCCGGTTGGTTCATCTACGACCGGGCGTCGCGGGGGTTCGCGGATGTCGCCTGACGACATCGTGCTCTCGTGCTCGAACGTCTCGAAGACGTATCGGGTCTACAGCCGTCCTCACGAGCGCGTGCTCCAGGCGTGGGCCGACCGCCGCGGCAAGGGTGCGGTGCACTGCTTCGAAGTCCCGGCGGTGAGCTCGGTCTCGTTCGACCTGCCGCGTGGCGATGGCATCTCGATCATCGGACGCAACGGAAGCGGAAAGTCGACGCTCCTGGAGATGCTCACCGGGACGCTCCAGCCCACGAGCGGCGAGATCGTCCGAAAAGGACGAGTGTCGGCCCTCCTCGAGCTCGGAGCCGGGTTCAACCCCGACTTCACCGGTCGTCAGAACTGTCGTATGACTGCGGCCATTCAGGGGCTCACCGAACGTGAGATCGACGAGATCGAACCGGAGATCGAGGCGTTCGCCGAGATCGGCCCGTTCATCGATGAGCCGGTGCGCACGTACTCGAGCGGGATGTACGTCCGCTTGGCGTTCGCGGCGGCGGTTCACGTCTTTCCCGACTTGCTCATCGTCGACGAAGCCCTCGCGGTGGGTGACATCTTCTTCCAACAGAAGTGCTTCGAGTTCATCGACAAACGGTTGACCAACGTGTCGAAGGTCATCGTGACCCACGACCTCGCCAGTGCCGTGCGACTCACGTCTCGATGCTTGGTGATGGACCGTGGGGAAGTCGTTTTCGACGGACCGCCGCTCGAAGCGATCGAGGTGTACACCGCCATCAACCTGCGCGAGCGGTCGTCGCGTCTGGGCTCGCGCCCGGCGGCGGGCGCGTCGACCGTCGATGTGGACGACGTCATCGCGGAGATCGAGGGTGACGGCGGCGACGATGCCGTCGAAACCAGTGCCGCGATCGAGTTCGCATCCGAGGTGGCAACGGAGGTCGACGGCGAGAAGTCGACCGCCCCTGGAGTGCTCGACGTCAACCGGTTCGCGATTTCCAAGGTCGACGAGTCGGGCGTGGTGGTACCGCTCGATCCCGAGGCACTGGTCGTGCACCCGGGCGATGTCCTGCGCGCCCAGTTCGATCTCACACTCCAGCTCGACCTCGATGAGCCGATCTGGGGTTACCTCGTGCGCGACCGCGTGGGCAACGCGCTCTTCGGCCAGAACTCCATTGGCTCAGACATCGATCTTGCTCCGATGCGCAGCGGCCGCCATCTCCTCGAGTTCGAGATCGAATGGCCCGAAGTGGAGCAGGGTGACTACACGATGACCATCGGCCTCGGGAACGGAAAGCATCCGCTGCACCACTCGATCGTTGGTTGGGTGCAAGGCGTTGCGCATTTCGTGTGCGTTCCCAAACGGGCGGTGCACGGCATGTTCAACAACGATCTCCGCAGCCTCTCTGTGAACCGGGTGGTGACGGAGTCGTCGTGAACTCGGTGACGCGCTGGCTCCGTTCCGAGCGGCGATCGCTCATCGTTGTCTCTTGGCTGACCGTTCTTGTGCTGGCGGTGGCCCTGCCTGTGTGGCCGGGTGTCTTCACCGTCGATTCCCTGACGATTCTCGGTCAGGGCGTCGCGAACGAGGTCACGAACTGGTATTCGCCGATTCATGGCTGGTTCTGGGGGCGCATCGATGCGCTGGGTGCGCCCGTGGCACTCATGCTGGTGTTGGGCGTCAGCGCCTTCGTGCTCGGCAGCTACTTCTTTCTTCGACTCTGGCTCGGTCAGTTCGCGTCGCTCATCGCGGTGTCGTTCATCGTCCTCTGGCCGCCCGTGTACGGCCTCCTGGGGTGGGTGGGGCGTGACATCTGGTTCACCGCCTACCTGATGCTCTCGTTCGCACTGGCGGGTCGAGCGCTTCGAGGTGTGCATCCTCGGCTCACCGGAGGTGCCGCGATCGGACTCGCGATCCTCGCGGTCGACACTCGACAGAATGCGTTCCCGGTCCTGGTTGCGGCCGTTGCCATGGTCGCCTTCGCCCTCGCCCGTCATCACGACCTCCGCTCGGCGTTGCTGCGGGCGTCGGCGGTGGTGGCGGTCGGACTCGTCGGCGTGGTCGCGCTCTTGGGGCTGCAGCGTCTCGTGACGTCTCACCAACACTTCCCGAGTGAGCACCTCTATCTGAGCGATCTCATCGCGCTGTCAGTACTCCGAGACGAGATGCTGCTCCCACCCGACCTGTTTCCCAGCCAAAGTGTGGCGGTCGCACGCGAAGCGATGCATCCGGGAAGAATCCTGTATCTCGGTGAGCAGGTCGCACAAGAGGACGGAACGGTGAGGCTCGAGGGTGAGATCGCCTACCTCGACACGAGCCCCGCGGGCGAGGAATTGAATGCTCGCTACGCGAAGTTGTGGCGCGACGCGATCCTGTCCGACCTGCCCGGCTATCTCACCATCCGGTACGACCGGTACCTGGAGCAGCTCGCCCTCTCTGGTGGTGCTCAGGACCCCTACTACGGCGTGACCGACGCGCTCGATTGGGGAGCATCAGAGGAACTTCGCGAGCAGATGTATCGCTATTACAGCGTGACCGACGAACTGTCGCGGCAGCGTTCGGGACAGCTTCAACAGACCTTCACCGGTTTGAACGAAGTGCGGTTGCAGTACTTGGAGGCCGCGCGATCGTCCACGGGTGACGGTTCCTTGCTCCACGCCGTGTGGATCTATCTCCTCTTGGGGCTCGGCGCGTCTGCGGTGCTCGCATGGAAAGGAACGGAGCTCAGAGCCCTCGGGTTCGCCGCGCTCGGCTTTCTCATGCTGATGCAAGCAGTGCTGTTCGTCTTCGCGCCGGTCGCAACCTTCCGCTACCAGTATCCGACAGTGGTCTTCGGGATGCTGATGACCGTGGCGGCGGGTGCGGTGTTGCTCCACTCGCGTCATGTGGATCGGTCGACCGAAGCCGCACTCGACGTGGAAACGCTCGTCCCGCCGAAGACCGATCGCGAGCGTGGAACAACGAGCAGCACCGCGTTTCGTCACTGGGGATGGTGGCCGTCTCCCGCTCGGAGTTAGGCGGATGGATCGGCGGGCATTTCTCGGTCTGATCGCAGCCGCGGCCGGCGCGGCCGCGGTCGGCGCGGTGGTTCCGAAGGTGCTCCAATCCGGCGACCGCGGAGCCGCGGCTGTGCTCCACATCTCCGACCTGTTCCATCCGCACCACGATCCCGACGACCACTTCGACCTGGCCGCCGTGAGTGCGCGCGCCGCCGTGCTCGGCGGCGTCGTCTTGGACGGCGATGGAGGCGACACCGGGAACGGACGCGTTCCGATTCGACAGATGCAATCCATCACTGGACAGACGTATCCAACCGTCGCCGGTGCCCGCGGTGCCGCAACGGCCAGCGATCCCACGAAGCTGCTCGAACTTCTCGAACGTCAGCCGAGCTGGAGTGTGTTGAACGTGGGTGCGCTCACCGACTTGGCGGCCGCGCTCGAGACCGATCGGAAGTTCGTGACGGAGCGAGTGGCGAAGGTGCTCGTCTTCGCTGGCGAGGCATCGCCGAACGGATACGTCGAGCACAACGTGGCGTACGACCCCGAGGCCTACGTACGCGTCATGACATCCGGACTGCCGATTCGGTGGATCCCGTGTTTTGACGGCGGAATCTGGAGCAATGCTGGCCTCGCGTCGTGGGTCAGGGTTCCGCAGCTCCCGCTGTTCGCGTCGGCGCGCGACCCGGTGAAGCGGTTCTTCACGTACGCGTTCCGAAAGCTCGACCCCCAAGCCGCCGACCCGATCGCCTATCTCGAAGTTCCACACCCGCCGGAGGACGACGAAGTGCTCGCCGACGCGGGGGAGGGATCCGGCGAGCGAAACCTCTGGTGTGGTGCCTTGGTGGACCTTCTCGAGACGAACGAGATTCGTTGGCGAGGGAGTCAGGTCGCGCGCATGGAGTCGGCGGAGGTCGCGTTCAGCGACGACGGCGCCGTCAGTCGACGCGGCCGCCCGGTGCAGCTCGAACGGTTCGTCGTGACGAGCCCGGAGGGATACCAGGGGTGGATGCAGGATCGGCTGACGCAGCTCCTCGCGCGCCTCTGAGCGCGCTGGCGATCAGTCGACGCGAAAGATCGCGAGCTGGTTCATCCCGAACATGAATCGGCGATACCGAAGCGGTTGCGCGCCCGCCCGCTCGAAGGTTGCGAGCAGCTCGTCCCTCGACATGACCGAGTCGTGTTCTTCCGACGCGTCACGACTGAAGATGCCGACTCGAGCACCCGCGTGGTGCACGACCTCCCCGACGGGTGCGGGAGTGGAGATCACGATGCGGCCCTTCGATTGCGTCGCGGCGACGAGAGCGGCGGCAAAGCCATCGGGATCGCTCACGTGTTCGATCACCGCGAGGGCCACGACCGTTCGGAACTGCTCACCTGAGGGAATCGCGTCGACGAAGCGGTGTGTGGGAAACGCTTCCTTGGCGCGCGCGAGGCGCGCGGGCTCGATCTCCACCCCGACGTACTCGTCGGGCTTGCATCGCGCCGCGAGTGGCGCGGTGTACCCGCAACCGACATCGAGGATCGGTGGTGCGATCAGTGGCGCCGCGGCGCGCACTCGCCACCGCCGGAGTACGCCCGAGAGCAAGCCGCCCTTTTCGTCTTCGAGCTGCCTGGTCACGACGCGTGCTCCGATCGGTAGGTGGGCGCCCCGGTCGTGTCGGGGGTTTCGGCGGGCGGAATCCGGTGGGTCATCTCTTCAACTGGTGGAGTTCCGATGTGGAGCTCGATGAGGCGGATGCGTTCGAGCGTTTCACGTAGCACCGTGCGGTTTCCGGCCGTGAGATCGGCCACGACGCCGAGCACGAGCATCTGCATGCCGCCGATGAAGAGCGCGGCGCTCGTCATGATCGAGAGCATGTGACCGCTGCGATCCCCGTTCACGATCCAGTCGTAGAACAGTGGGACCGACGCGACGGCCGAAGCAACGAAGAACATGCCGGCGATGCATCCGAAGAATCGCATCGGCTCGTACGCGACGAGCACTCGGGTGATCGTGGCGATGCTGCGGCGGATGTAACTCGGAATCGAGCGGAACAGCCGCGACTCGCGCCGTTTGGGATTCGTGGCGACGGGCACGTTGGCCACCGCCGCTCGCCGTTGACCAGCTTGGATCACTGATTCGAGGGTGTACGTGAAGTTGTTGACGACGAACAGTTCGAGCGCGGCTTTGCGCGAGTACGCCCGGAAGCCGCTGGTCGCGTCGGGCACTTCGGTTCCAGACGCGCGAGAGACGATGCGACTTCCGAACCGCTGAAGGCGCTGCTTCGTGGGACTGAACTCCGCAACTCCGTCGCCGTAACGCGTTCCGATCACCACATCCGCGGATCGGTCGAGGATTGGGCGCACGAGATCGGGGATCGACCGAGCGTCGTACTGGTTGTCGGCATCGGTGTTGACGATGACGTCGGCGCCCAACTTGAGGCACGCGTCGAGCCCTGCTTGGAACGCCGCCGCGAGACCGCGGTTCTGGCGAAGTCGGACCAGGTGATCGACGCCGCACTCGAGTGCGACCGCCGCCGTGTCGTCGGTGGAGCCGTCGTCGATCACGAGCCACTCGACGCTGTCGAAACCTTCAACGCTCCGGGGGAGATCGGCGAGGGTTTCCGGGAGCTGGCCGGCCTCGTTGAGACACGGAATCTGGATGAAGAGCTTCACGTGGCCTCAAGGGATCGCGGCGGTGTCGAGCGGGCCCAACCCGGGCGAATCTACCTCGGGTCCTCGTGGGTGTGGGCTGAGAGCATGGTTCGATCGAGCGGTACGGTGAGCTGCGCGACCGCGACCGCGGGTGTGGGTGGCGGTGGCGGCGCTCGAGCGGCCTTGGCCGTCGCCCGTCGGCGATGATGGGGTGGTGACAGGAACGGCGCGGTGAAGACGCGAACCTTGCTCATTCTCTCGGTGCTGTGCGGGTTCGCGATCCTCGCGGCCGGCGCCGTGCAGATCTGGATGGCCCGCTGACCGGCACGGTCGGCATGGATACTGGCGACCGGTGAGTAGCCACGTAGCATGAAGAGCCCCGAACGCCCACGATTGGGCGTCCCGAAGTAGAGGAACGAACGTGGCTGAGCACTTCGACGTGGTCGTCCTCGGTGGAGGCCCGGGCGGCTACGCCGCCGCGTTGTACGGCGCCGCCGCCGGACTGCGCATCGCGCTGGTGGAAGAGTCCCGCGTGGGCGGAACCTGCCTGAACCGCGGGTGCATCCCGGCCAAGGAACTGCTCCAGACCGCCGAGGTGCTGCGCGCGGTGCGCGGCGCCAAGGATTTCGGCGTCGACGCGGGTCAGCCCACGGTCGACCTCGCCACCACCCTCGACCGCAAGCAGTCGGTGGTCGACTCCCTCGTCAAGGGCCTCGAAGGGCTCCTCAAGGGGCGCAAGGTCACGGTCGTGCCCGGTCGAGGCACCATCGTCGACGTCAACGCGCGTCACGTGCGCGTCTCCGACGGCTCCGAGCTCACCGGTGACTCCCTGATCATCGCCACCGGCTCGTCGCCGCGTTCCCTGCCCGGCCTGGAGTTCGACGGCACGCACGTGCTCTCGAGCGACCACGTCCTCGAGCTGGCCGAAGTACCCAAGCGAGTGGCCATCATCGGCGGTGGTGCCATCGGGTGTGAATTCGCGTCGTACCTCGCCGACGTCGGCTCCGAGGTCACCATCCTCGAAGCGCTGCCGCAGGTACTCAACGGCGTCGACAAGCAGGCCGCCAACGTGGTGGTCCGCGAGTTCAAAAAGCGCGGCATCGCCGTGCACGCCGGCGTGGCGGTCAGCAACATCGACCTGGCCGGCAACGACCTCGTCCTGCGCTTCGACACCGGCAACGGCACCGAGCAGGTCACGGTCGACAAGGTCGTCGTGAGCGTCGGCCGCAAGCCACGATCGGCGGGCATCGGCCTCGAGGACAGCTACGTCGACATCGACGAACGTGGCTACATCACCGTCGATGACCACATGCGCACGGCGGTTCCGGGTGTGTACGCGATTGGCGACGTGGTGAGCACGCCGCAGCTCGCGCACGTGGCGTTCGCGGAAGCAATCCTCACCATCAAGACCATCATCGGCGAAGAGGCGGCGCCGATCGCCTACGACAAGGTGCCGTGGGGTATCTACTGCCACCCCGAGGTCTCGTTCGTGGGGCTCACCGAAGAACAGGCGATTGGCCGTGGCTACGACGTGGAGACGTCGGTCCACCACTACGTGGGCAACAGCCGGGCGAAGATCATGGGCGAGACCGCCGGTCTCGTGAAGATCGTCGCCGACAAGGAAACCGGTGTGCTGCTCGGCGTGCACATCGTTGGCCCGTGGGCCACCGAACAGCTCGGCCAGGGGTACCTCGCCGTGAACTGGGAAGCGACCGTCGACGACATCGCCCCGTTGATCCAGCCTCACCCGACGCTTTCGGAGCTGTTCGGCGAGAGCGTGCTCGCGCTCACCGGCCGTTCACTCCACTCCTGATTCACCCGATACCGAAGGTGGGCTGCGCCGTTAGCCTCGCCCGGCCCCAACGCGACTGAAGGAAGACCTGTGGACGTCACGATGCCCCAACTCGGTGAGACGGTCACCGAAGGCACGATCACTCGTTGGCTCAAAGCAGTCGGCGACACGGTTGCGGTCGACGAGCCGCTCTTCGAAGTCTCGACCGACAAGGTCGACTCCGAGGTTCCCTCGCCGGTCGCGGGCGTGCTGACCGAGATCCGTATGCAAGAAGGCGACGTCGCTCAGGTGGGCGAAGTGCTCGCAGTGATCGGCGACGCCGGCGCGGCACCGGCCCCGGCGGCCGCGCCCGAACCGGCGGCGGCGCCTGAGCCGGCACCGGCGGCGCCCGCCCCCGCGCCCGAACCGGCCCCCGCGCCCGTCGCGGAAGCTCCCGCACCCGCACCCGCACCCGCACCCGCGGCGGCGCCCGCCGCCCCGGCGGCCCCGACCTCGGCACCATCGGGTGGGGGTTCGAGTTCGCTCATCTCGCCCTTGGTCCGACGCCTGATCGCCGACCACGGTCTCGACCCGAGCCAGATTCCGGCCACGGGTGAGGGTGGTCGGATCACCCGCAACGACGTCCTCAACTTCGCCCGCAGCCAAGGTGCAGGTGTCGCGGCGGCGCCACCCGCCGCACCGTCGGTCGCCCCGCCCGCCGCCTCGCCGACCGCTCCGGCGCCCGCGGCACCAGCTCCGGCCGCACCGGCTGCGCCGGCGGCCGCACCGGCCGCGCCCGTCCCGATGGGCCGCGGCGACACCGTCATCCCCTTCGACAACATTCGTCGCCGGACCGCCGAGCACACCGTGCGGTCGAAGCAGACGAGCTCGCACGTCTACACCTCGGTCGAGGTCGACTACGAGCGCATCGAACGCGTCCGGCGCGCCAACCAGGCCGAATGGAAGGCGCGTGAGGGCGGCTCGCTCACGTACCTGCCGTTCATCGCCCGTGCAGTGTGTGCGGTGATGCCAGAGTTCCCGAACGTGAACGCGAGCGTCGATGGTGAGTCGCTCGTCGTGCACGGCGATGTCAACCTGGGCATCGCGGTCGATCTCGACTTCAACGGCCTCATCGCCCCGGTGATCAAGAACGCCGACGGCAAGCGCTTGCGCCTGATCTCCCGCGAGATCCGCGACCTCGCCTCCCGGGCGCGCAACAAGGGTCTGCGTCCCGATGAGGTGATGGGTGGCACGTTCACCATCACCAACCCGGGTCCGTTCGGTTCGTACATGACGCTGCCGATCATCAATCAGCCCCAGGTCGCGATCCTTTCCACCGACGGCATCTCCAAGAAGCCGGTGGTCGTCGAAGGCCCCGATGGCGAAGACTCCATTGCCGTGCACCACGTGGGTGTGCTCGCGTTGGCGTGGGATCACCGGGCATTCGACGGCGCGTACGCGTCGGCGTTCCTGCGGCGCGTGAAGGAAGTCCTCGAGCATCACGACTGGGAGTCGGAACTGACGTGAGTTCGGGTGTCGTCGATCCGACCGAATCCGAAACGACTGATCGCGCGCCGACACTTCGGGTTCGTTGGATCGGCCGGGTGCCGTATCGCGAAGCGTTCGACCTTCAGGTCGCGCTACACGAACACGCGGCCGACGATTACCTGCTCCTCCTCGAGCACCCGCACGTGTACACGCTCGGTCGCAACGCCGACCCCGCACACGTGTTGGTGCCGCCGGCGTCGGTGGGCGCCGAACTCGTGCACACCGATCGGGGCGGCGACGTCACCTATCACGGTCCCGGGCAGTTGGTCGGCTATCCGATCGTCACGTTGCCCGAGATTCTCCCGGCGGGCGCCGCGCCCACCGGCGAGGGATCGCAAGGCGGCATGCGCGACGTGGTCGCCTACGTCCGTACGGTCGAGGGCGCACTGATCGACGCGTTGGCCGACCTCGGAATCGAAGCCGGTCGCTCCGAGGGCTACACGGGCGTGTGGGTCGGCGACGAGAAGATCGCCGCGATCGGCGTGCGCGTGGCCCGAGGCCGCACCCGCCACGGGTTCGCGCTCAACGTGAGCACCGACCCCGCGATGTTCGGACACATCGTGCCGTGCGGGATCTCCGATCGCGGCGTCACCTCCGTCGAGGCGCTCATCGGCCCGATCGACATGCGTACGGTTGTCGACGCGGTCACCGCTCGGTTCGCGGAGCACTTCGCGTACGAGGTGGATCGCGCCGACATCGTGTGGCGCGAGACCACGGCCGACCTTGCCCCCTTCACGCGCCGCGCCATGGCGGGCGAAGTGCCGGTGCGGATGCTCGGTCGTCTTCGCGAAGCCGGGGTCACGACCGATCCTGCCCCCAACTTCGAGCGCCCCGAGTGGATGAAGGTCAAGGCCAATCTGGGGGAGGAGTACCGCGAGCTCAAGAAGCTCACCAAGGGCCTCAACCTCCACACGGTGTGCGAAGAGGCGGGCTGTCCCAACATCTACGAGTGCTGGGCGGATCGCACGGCCACGTTCATGATCCTCGGCGAACGATGCACCCGTGCCTGCGGGTTCTGTCTGGTCGACACGCGCAAGCCGCTGCCGCCAGATCCCGAAGAGCCCGCACACGTGGCCGAAGCGGTCGCGACGCTCGGACTCGAGCACGCGGTCATCACCTGTGTCGCCCGCGACGACCTTCCGGACGGTGGTGCGGGTGCGTTCGCCGCCACCGTGGCCGCGGTGCGGGCCCGTTCACCCCGCACCAAGCTCGAGCTGTTGATCTCCGACTGCGAAGGCGACGCCGAGTCGTTGGCGACGATCTTCGAGAGCCGACCGGATGTGCTCAACCACAACATCGAAACGGTGGCGCGCTTGCAGCGCGCCGCCCGGCCGTCGGCCAACTACGCCCGTTCGCTCACGGTGCTGGCCCGCGCCAAGGCCGCCGGTCTCGTGACCAAGAGCGGCATCATCGTGGGTATGGGGGAGTCGGAAGCCGAAGTGCGCCAGACGGTCGTCGATCTCCGCAGCGTTGGCGTCGACATCCTCACGGTGGGGCAGTACCTGCGTCCGTCCGCGCAGCACCTTCCCGTGGCGCGCTGGTGGACCCCTGACGAATTCGCTTCATTGAAGTCGTTCGCCGAAGGGCTCGGGTTCGCACACGTGGAGTGCGGACCGCTGGTGCGTTCCAGCTATCACGCGAAGCGCGCCGAAGAGGGCGCGGCTGAAGCGGGTGTGACGACCTCGTTGACGCTCACGAGCGCGTCGTAGGTCACGTTGTCGGCTCGTCTGGATCGGACGAGGGCTCGAATGGCCGAGCTCGACGTCGACACGTTGCTGCTCTCGGTCGGCGCTGATCTTCCGTGGCTCATCGGCTATGAGGCAATGCCGCTCGAACGGCTGACGATGTTCGTCTGCCCGCGTGAGGGAGTGCCCACGCTGGTCGTTCCCGAGCTCGAGGCGCCGCGCGTCGATGCGGCGGATGGCTTCACGATCCGGCCGTGGGCCGAGCACGAAGACCCGATCGCGATCGTCGCTTCACTCGTGGGCGACGGATACCGACTGGCCATCGGTCGGCAGACCTGGTCTCGCTTCCTCTTGCAGTTGCAGGACGTGTGCGGGGGCTCGGTGTTCCTCGACGCGACCACCATCACCGGTCCGTTGCGAGCCGTGAAAGAGGCCGACGAGATCGATGCACTCGGGCGCGCCGCGGCCGCGATCGACACCGTGATCATGGCGATGCGCGAGCGTCCGTTCGCCGGGCGAACCGAAGCGGACGTGGCGCGCGAGATCGCCGATCGGATCCTCGAGGCGGGCCACGAGCGGGTCAACTTCACCATCGTGGCGTCGGGACCAAACGCGGCGAGTCCGCACCACGAGCCCGGTCATCGACGCATCGAAGTGGGCGACCCCGTGCTCGTCGACATCGGCGGAACACTCGACGGGTACTGCTCCGACATCACCCGGATGTTCTCCGTGGGACCGGCACGTCCCGACTTGGTCGAGGCGTACCGCGTGCTCGTCGACGCGCAGGAAGCAGGCGTACGCGCGGGCACCGTCGGGACGCCGTGCGAACAGGTCGACAGCGCGGCGCGCCAGGTGATCGTCGACGCGGGATACGGCGAATACTTCGTGCATCGCACCGGGCACGGCATCGGCGCGGAAGCGCACGAGGATCCGTACATGGTGTTCGGCAACGACGCGCCGATCGTCGCCGGGAATGCCTACAGCGTGGAGCCCGGGATCTACGTACCTGGCGAGTTCGGTGTCCGTCTCGAAGACATCGTGATCGCCACCGATCACGGCCCCCAGCGGTTGAATCACGCGCCGCGTGACATCGCGATGGTCGACTGAAGATGGAACTGCAACTTTCGACCGTCATGCTGCAACTCGCCACCGGCGGGCTCGCGTTCACGTGGGTGACCACCCGCGGTCGCGTCGTCGGTATCGGGTACGGCTGGACGATGCGCATCACCTGGGGGCTGGTCGCGCTCGTCGGCATCGTGGGGTTCTCGATCCAGGGCCGTCACGGAGCGGCGGGCACGGTCGCCTTCGGCGCGACGATTGGGCTGGTGATCGCGGCGGCCGTCGCGTTGACCGTTTCGGTGGTGCGGCGCACGGCCGGCGTCTCGGGTCAGCGGGCACTCAAGGCCGCTCGGGCCGAGCGCGTCGCTGCGATGATGGGAGACGTCGAACGACCTGATGCTGAGTCCGAGTCCCGTGGTCGGGAGTTTCCGCCTGCGCTCGATCTCATCGCTCCCGCGATCGGTGTGATCGGTTTGGTCGCAGTGGCCGCCGCCGACGGTGGCCCGTACGTGCAGAACCTCGTGCGACTCCTCGTCGGGGCGGCATTTCTCGGAGCGGTGAGCGACGCGATGCTGCTCGGTCACTGGTACCTGGTGCAGCCCGGCCTGAGTCGCGATCCCATCAAGGAGCTCGTGAAGTGGGCAGCCATCGTGTGGCCCCTCGACGTTCTGGTGTGGATCTGGCCGGTCGGGATGATCGGTGTGCTCACGGGCTCGGTCGATGATGGGTGGGACGGCCTGCTGGGCTGGACCTGGGCGATGTGCGCCGTGACCACGATCGGGCTGATCGTGGTCACGTGGAAGGCCCTCCAAGAGCGCTACTACTCGGCGGTCATGGCGGCGACCGGGCTCATGTACCTGGCCATCCTGACTGCCTTTGGTCAGGACCTCATCGCCCGGGCGGTGTTGTCGGTCTGACGCCGGCCGGCTACCCCTCCGAGCCCGATCGAGCCGGGATGCGCCGTGTCGGAGACCGCCACGTGTCACGATCTCAGCTGATCCTCAGGCGACGTTCAGTATCGACCCGGGTCCTTGCGATTGGCTGGTGGCATGGCAGACACGCGAATTCTGGTGGTCGACGACGAGGCCGGAATCACCGACCTGGTCGCCACCGCACTGCGTTATGAGGGATTCACGGTGGAGACGGCGGCCACGGGGCGACGCGCGCTCGACGCCGTGCAGTCGTTCGGTCCGCATCTGATCGTGCTCGACGTGATGTTGCCCGATCTCGACGGGTTCGAGGTCGTCCGTACGTTGGCCGATTCGGGAACGCGCACGCCGGTGTTGTTCCTCACCGCTCGCGACGATCCCGAGGACCGGGTGCGGGGGCTCACGCTCGGTGGCGACGACTACCTCGGGAAGCCGTTCAGTGTGGCGGAGCTGGTCGCCCGCGTGCGCGCCGTGTTGCGCCGTTCGTATCCGGAGGAAACCCCGGCCACGATGAGCTACGAGGATCTGGTCCTCGACACCGACACCTTCGAAGCGCGTCGGGGCGACGAGCGCATCGAACTCACGCCCACGGAATTCCGCTTGCTCCACTACCTCATGATGAACGCAGAGCGCGTCGTCTCCAAGGCGCAGATCCTCGATCACGTGTGGAACTACGACTTCGGTGGCGACGCGGGAATCGTCGAAACCTACGTGTCGTATCTCCGCAAGAAGGTGGATCGGGTCGATCCGCCGCTGATTCAGACGGTACGAGGGTTCGGCTACAGCCTTCGCGCGCCGCGTTCCTGACGTGTCGCTGCGCGCCCGCCTGACGCTGGTGGTTGTCGCCGTCGTCGCGGTGGCTGTGGTGTCACTCGCGTTCGTGACCCGCACGGCGCTCGCGTCGTTCCTCGACGACGAGGTGCACGCGCAGGTGGAGCGCGCGACCGACGCCGCGTTCCGGCCGCGACCAGTACGCGGTCCCCAAGCACTCAACATCGACGTTCCGGCAGGAACGTACGCCCAGGTCATCGATCCCAATGGCCGGGTGATCCAGACCATCCAGTTCGTCGACCCTGATCTCTACACCAACGTGCAGCCGGCCGAGCTCTCCGACAGTTTCTTGGCTCAGGTGGAACGCCGCGGCGAGAGCTCGATCACGGTCTCGTCAGAGGGCACCCGCTACCGCGTGCACGCGGCCGTGCGCGCCGATGGCTACGTGCTGGTGGTGGCGATCCCGCTCGCGTCGTTCGACGCGACCATGCGCAACCTCGATCGCGTCCTGGTCCTGGTGTCGATCGTCGTCGTGATCGCCTGTGCGGCGGCCTCGTTCTTGCTGGTCTCGTTCGGGCTTCGGCCGCTCCGACGTATGGCCACCACCGCCGATCAGATCGCGGGTGGCGACCTCACCGCGCGCGTGGAGCCTGCCGACGATCACAGCGAGATCGGAAACCTGGGCTCGTCGCTCAACTCGATGCTCGATCAGCTCTCCCAGAACATCACCGAGCGCGACGAGGCCAATCGTCGGTTGCGACGATTCGTTGCGGACGCGTCGCACGAACTGCGGACGCCGCTCACGTCGATTCGTGGATACGCCGAATTGTTTCGCCGCGGTGCATCGGAGCATCCCGAGGATCTCGAAGTCGTGATGCGTCGCATCGAGGACGAGTCCGCCCGGATGGGTGTGCTCGTCGACGATCTCCTGCTCCTGGCTCGACTCGACCAGGGGCTTCCACTGGAGCGGGGGACAGTTGGTCTGGCTCAGCTCGTCGACGACTGCGTCCGCGACGCGTCCGTGGCCGCGCCGGATCATGAATTCGAGGTCGCGCACGCTGAACCGGTGATGATCGAGGGCGACGACGCCCGACTCCGTCAGGTGGTCATGAATCTGCTGCGCAACGCGGCGCTGCACACCCCTTCGGGCACCGCGGTCTCGGTGACGCTCACGAAGGACGAGACCGACGCGGTGCTCGCGGTGGCCGATCAGGGACCGGGGATCCCAGCGGCCGATCGCGTGCGTATCTTCGAACGATTTGCTCGCACCGACGAGTCCCGGGCTCGCGAAACCGGAGGCACCGGCCTCGGCCTCGCGATCGCGCACGGCATCGTGGTCGCGCACCACGGGCACATCGACGTGAGTGAGACGCCGGGTGGGGGTGCCACGTTCACCGTCCGGATACCGCTCGTGTTTCGGGAGTGAGATGTGTCGCGCCGATACATCTCACCCCCCAACCCGTGAGGTTCAGACCACGAAGTACTTTGCTTCGGGGTGCGGCACGATGATCGCGCTGGTGCTCTGTTCGGGCACGAGGTGGAACTCTTCGGTGACCTCCACGTCGATGCGATCGATCTCGAGGAGCTCGGCCAGTTTCACCTGATCGTCGAGGTCGGGGCACGCGGGGTATCCCCACGAGTAGCGCGACCCGCGGTACTGCTGGCGGAACAGCCCCGCGAGCGACGGACCGTCTTCGTCGCCGAAGCCCCACTCGTCGCGGATGCGCTTGTGCCAGAGCTCGGCCAACGCTTCGGTCATCTCCACCGAGAGCCCGTGCGTGAGCAGGTAGTCCTGGAAGTGATCGGCCGCGAAGAGTTCGCGCTCCTTCTCGCTCGCGGCGCGACCCATCGTGACGACGTGGAACGCGGCGTAATCCGGTTCACCGGTCTCGATGTCGCGGAAGAAGTCGGAGATGCAGAGGAAACGCCCTTCCTTCTGGCGAGCGAAGTTGAAGCGCATCCACTCGGCGGTACGCGAGTCGTCCTTCCAGATCACGAGATCGTTACCCTCACGGTTCACCGGGAAGTACCCGTACGCCACCGCTGGAACCAACCACCCTTCGGCTTTGGCTTTCCCGAGCATCTCGCGCAGCGTGGAACGAATGCGGACACGGAACTCGTCGTCGGTCTCGCTGATGCTCTTGTCGGGACGGAACTGCCACTGGTTGCGGAAGAGTGCCGTCTCGTTGATGTAGCTCGCGATCTCGTCGAGTGAGATGCCCTTGGCGATGCGTGACCCGAGGAACGGCGGCACGAACACCTTCACATCGGTGGCGACGTCGGAACGATCGGGGATGTCGGCCGGGTCGATCGCGGCCTTGCGTTCGCTGTTGCGCGGCGGAAGGTCGCGGCCCGTGGGCACGACACCGAAGTCGGGATCCCATTCACCGGAACGCTTCATCGTCATGAGCGTTTCCATGGTGCGCAGACCTTCGAACGCATCCTTGCCGTAGAACACGCGGCCCTCGTAGACCTCGCGCAGATCCTTCTCCACGTACGTGCGGGTGAGTGCCGCCCCGCCGAGAAGAACCGGGATGTCGGCCGCCAGGCCGCGGCTGTTCAACTCTTCGAGGTTCTCGCGCATGATGATCGTGCTCTTGACGAGCAGTCCACTCATGCCGATGGCATCGGCCTTCACCTCGGCGGCCTTCTCGATCATCTCGTTGATCGCGATCTTGATGCCGAGGTTGTGCACCGTGTAGCCGTTGTTGGACAAGATGATGTCGACGAGGTTCTTACCGATGTCGTGCACATCACCCTTCACGGTGGCGAGCACCACGACACCCTTGCCGCCGGCGTCTTCCTTCTCCATGTGCGGTTCGAGGTACGCGACCGCGGCCTTCATGGTCTCCGCGCTCTGAAGCACGAACGGCAACTGCATCTCGCCCGAACCGAACAGGTCGCCGACGACCTTCATGCCGGCGAGGAGAACGTCGTTGATGATCTCGATCGCGGTGAGCGACTGCAGTGCTTCGTCGAGATCGTCGGTGAGGCCTTCGCGGTCACCATCGATGATGCGCTGCGAAAGTCGCTCTTGCACCGTCCAGCCCGAGCGGTCCTCGACCTCGAGTGCACCCGCTTCGACGTTCTCGAAGAGCGCCATGAACTCCACGAGCGGGTCGTAGGCCGGCTCGGTGTCGGTGGCGGGGCGACGGCGGTCGTAGATGAGATCGAGTGCGATCTCGCGGGCCCGTTCGTCGATCTTGTGCATCGGCATGATCCGGGCCACGTGAACGATGGCGGCGTCGAGACCAGCTTCGATCGCCTCGTGCAAGAACACGCTGTTGAGCACGTGTCGAGCCGCGGGCTTGAGGCCGAAGCTCACATTGGAGAGGCCGAGCACCGTGGACGCGCCCGGCAGCTCCGCCTTGATGCGCTTGATCGCTTCGAGCGACTCCATCGCGTCGCGTCGGAGGTCTTCGCTGCCGGCGCTGAGCGGGAAGGTCAGCGGGTCGAAGATGAGGTCGGTGGGATCGATCCCGTACTTCTGCGTGGCGAGGTCGTAGATGCGGTGCGCCACCCGCAACTTCCATTCGACGTCGCGGGCCTGACCCTCTTCATCGATAGTGAGACAGATCACGGCCGCCCCGTACTCACGGGCCAGACGGAACACGCGATCCATGCGCTTGCCTTCGCCTTCACCCTCTTCGAGGTTGGCGGAGTTGAGGATGGCCTTGCCACCGTGATGCTGAAGGCCCGCCTCCATCACCTCGGGTTCGGTGGAGTCGAACACGAGGGGTAGCGACGCCTTCTGGACGAACTCCGCGGCGACCGCGTGCATGTCGGGGACGCCGTCGCGGCCCACGTAGTCGACGCAGACATCGAGCACGTTGGCGCCTTCCTTCACCTGCGACTGGGCGATGCGCAGGGTGGCTTCCCAGTCCTCCTCCAGCATCGCCTCGCGGAACGCCTTGGAACCGTTCGCGTTGGTGCGCTCGCCGATGGAGAGATACGACAACTCCTGGCGGAACGGAACGTGGCTGTAGAGCGAACTGGCGCCCGGTTCGAACACGGGGTTGCGCTCGGCCGGCGCTCGGGTGCCGATGCGTTCGACCACCGCTTGAAGGTGGGCCGGTGTGGTGCCGCAGCACCCGCCGACCACGTTCACGCCGAACTCGGTGACGAAGCGCTCGTGCGCGTCGGCCAACTGCTCGGGTGTGAGGTCGTAGTGGGTGTGACCGTCGACCACGCTCGGGAGTCCCGCATTGGGGAGGCACGACAAGTACGTGCGAGCGTGCTCCGAGAGGTAACGAAGGTGCTCGGTCATCTCCGCGGGACCAGTGGCACAGTTCATGCCGATCACGTCGGGGCGCAAGGCCTCCAGCGCGGTGAGCGCGGCGCCGATCTCGGTGCCCACCAGCATGCGGCCGGTGGTCTCCACGGTGACCTGCACCATGATCGGCAGCTCGACACTGGCCTTGGCCATGGCGCGGCGGATGCCGATCATCGCGGCCTTGGCCTGGAGCAGGTCGTAGACGGTCTCGACCAAGAAGACGTCGACGCCGCCCTTGATGAGCCCCTCGGCTTGCAGCTCGTACCCGTCGCGCAGCGTGACGAAATCGATCGCGCCGAGGCTCGGCAGACGGGTGCCCGGTCCCATCGAGCCGATCACGAAGCGCGGCCTGTCGGGCGTGGAGAAGTCGTGCGCCACCTCGCGAGCGAGCTGGGCGGCGGTCTCGTTCAGCTCGACGGTGCGATCCGCGATGCCGTACTCGTTGAGGACGAGCGGGAACGAGCCGAAGGTGTCGGTCTCGACGGCGTCGCAACCCACGGCGAAGAAGCTCGCGTGGAGGTCGCGGATCACGTCGGGGCGAGTCGCGACGAGGATGTCGGTGCACCCTTCGAGGTCGTCGCCGCCGTAGTCGGCCGCCGTGAGGTTGCGCTCCTGGAGGTTGGTACCCGTCGCACCGTCGAAGATGAGGACCCGGTCGCGCAGCGTGTTCAAGAATGCAGACATTCGGACCAGGGTACCGGTCGGCCCCGGTCGTCTGCCCTTCTGCACGGCGGTTTAGAGCGGTACGCGCCGACGAGCGGAACCACTTCGTTGTGGTTCCGCTCGGTTCGGCTCGGTTGACTGGCGCCGATCGGATCAGAGAACGCTCGACATGTCGTTGCTCGAGATGAGCGAGGCGTCTCCTGCACCACCGGCGGCGGTGTAGTCGGTCGGCGACGGCGTGTTGTAGACGCTGTTGGCGTCCCACGCGTCCCAGGTGGCGTTGGCAGTCGCTTCCGCCGCGTGCGACTGGGCGTACATCTGGTCGGCGAGGGCGTAGTCACCGGCGGCGTAGGCGTCGTTGCCGGCGCTCCAGGCGTCCCAGCTGGCGGAGCTGGCGTCGCTGTAGGCCGACGACCATGCCGAGGCGTCGGTGGGGTCGCTGGCTACGTACTCCATCGAGGTGGAGTAGTTGCCCCAGTCGTACGCCTGGTCGTGGTAGGCGCTGTAGGCGGTGGTGTCACCGGCCACGTAGGCGTGGTCGGCGGCGGTCGACCAGTCCGCCGACACGTTGTATGCGTCGTCGGCCACGGTGCTGTAGTCGTAGGCCTCGTAGTCGCTCATGGTGGGCTCCTTGGGTGCGGTGCCCCGGATCTTCCGGAGCCGTGCGGGTGTGACAGTCGGACTGATGCAGGGGAGGGGCCGCGAGTTCCCGATTCGGAGAAAAATTCTCGATCGGCGATCGGCCGAGGCGGGAGGGTCGGGCGAGCTCTGCTAGATCGGTGGCGTGCCTCTCACCGATGCAGTTGCTCCCCATCCCGTGTCCACCGCCGACCTCGAAGCGGTGCGAGCCGAGATCGACTCCGACGAGTTGCTCGACCTTGCCCTGACCCTCGGCAACATCCCCAGCCGCTCCGGACACGAGCGCGCCGCCGCCGACTTCGTGTTCGACTGGATGGAGCGCGAGGGCTTCGGGCCCCGGCGGGTCGGCGCGACCGAAGATCGACCCAACGTGATCGGCGAATACGGCGGCGGACGCGGTCCGAGCTTGTTGTTCACGGCCCATCTCGACACCGAGTCGCCAACTCGCGATCCCGATCTCGACCGTCATCGATATTCGGAAGCGACGTTGCGGAACCCGGAATGGGAACAGTGCTGGGTGGAAGACGGCACCATCCGTGGGTACCCGGTGGCGAACGACCGGGGGCCGATGAGCTGCTTCCTGATCGCAGCCAAGGCGTTGCGGTCGGCCGGCATCGACCTGGCGGGCACCGTCTATCTCACCGCGTGCCCCGGGGAGATCGGACCGGAGCCGATCGAGGAGTTTCGCGGTGTGGAGCACCTCGGCAAGGACATCGGCGCGCACTACCTGTTTCACCACGGCGGCGTCGCGCCGGATTACGCCATCTCCGCCGAAGGCTGTGATTTCGGGCTCACGTGGGTGGGTTCCGGCTACGCCCTCGTTCGGCTTCGCCTCCGCGGTGAGGGAGTCTTCACACCACTCCTCGAACATCCCGCCGATGTGCACCAACACCCCAACCCGATCTATCGATTGGGACCGCTCCTCGAATCCCTCAACGCGTGGAGCCGCGAGTACGAGGTGCGGAACCGGTACGACGGTCCTGGCGGCGTCGCCATTCCGAAGTGTCAGGTCGCGGCGGTGCGCGGCGGACTTCCGCGCGACTTCGGTGCGGGCACGGAGATCTGCGATGTCTGGTTCGAGATCGGGCTCACACCCGCACAGCGCATCGGCACCGTGATCCACGACCTGCGCGGCGCGCTCGATGCCGTTGGTCTCCGTGATGTCGAGATCGAGCCGTCGGTCGTGCGCAACGGGTTCGCAGCCGACGCATTGGCGGTGGGTCCATTGGTCGCCGCAGTGGACGACGCGACGAAGTTGACTCGTGGTCATGCGGTCGAGCTCGCCGATCCCGTGTACTCGAGCATGTGGCGGGATCACAACGTGTTCAACATGCAGCGCGTCCCCGCGCTCACGACCGGATTCGTGCGATGGCGGCCCACCCCGGCCGACCTCGTCGATTCGGCGCTGATCTACGCCCTCACCACGCTGGCGATCTGCGGCCGGAGCGCACCGGCGGGCGGCTGAGGGGCCATAGGCTCGTCGCTGATGAAGGTGTACACCCGCAGCGGCGACGACGGAACGACCGGCCTGTTCTTCGGTGGACGGGCCCCCAAGGACGGTCCGGGTCCGGCGGCCTACGGTGCCGTCGATGAAGCGCAGGCCGCGCTCGGCCTCGCCCGCGCCGAAGCCACCAATCCCGAGTTGCACGCGTGGCTCATGCAGTACCAGCGCGAGCTCGTGGTGGTGATGGCCGAACTCGCGACCGCGCCGGAGAATCGGCACAAGCTCACTGATGGACAGACACGGGTCACCGCGGAGATGGTCGCGGCGATGGAGCCGATCATCGACGTGGTCACCGAGCGTTTCGAACCGCTGCGCGACTTCGTGATCCCTGGCGAGAATCGCGTGGCCGCCGCGCTCGATTTCGCTCGCACGGTGGTTCGGCGCGCCGAGCGCGACACCGTGACCGCGCTCAACCACGGCTGGATCGACGCCGACAGTGCGGTGCTGCCATATCTCAATCGTCTCGCCGATCTCGTTTACACGTTCGCCCGATGGCAAGAAGGCGAACACCGTTTGGCCAAGACGCAGTCCCCATCCACCTCGGAGGAGTCCTCGTGACCATCGCATTCACCGTCTCGGACCGTTCGCCTCTCGATCTCGCGGTCGACCTGCTCGCGGTCCCGGTGTTCGCCGACACCACGTTCGGTCCGGGAGCCGACGCGGTCGCCAAGGCAGGTGGTGAGGCGTTCACCGCGTTCGTCGCTGCCTCCGACTTCACGGGCAAAGCGGGGCAGACCCTCGCCGTCCCGGTCGCCGAAGCGGCGGCCGACATCGTGCTCCTCGTAGGGCTCGGTGAGAAGAAAGAACTCACCGACGACGGTTTGCGGCGCGCGGCTGCCGCGGTGGCGAAGGCCGCGTCGAAGCAGCAGACCGTGGCCACGACGCTCGTGGCGAGCGCCACGCCCAAGGCGCGCCCCGACGCGGCGCAGGCGGTCACCGAGGGCTTCGTGCTGGGGAGCTACCAGTACCTCGAGTACAAGTCGAAGGACGAGCCGTCGACCCTGGCCACGGTCACGCTCCTCGGAGCGGGAACCGATCGTGCGATCAAGCACGCCGTGAGCGTCGGCGAAGCGGTTGCCGATGCAGTCACCTTTGCCCGAGATCTCGTCAACCGACCGTCTCGTGAGAAGGCGCCCGCCGACATGGTGGCCTTCGCCAAGGAGCGACTGGCGGGCCGAGGGGTGAAGGTCGAAGTCTGGGATGAGAAGCGTCTCGAGAAGGAGCGCATGGGCGGTGTGCTGGGCGTCGGTCAAGGATCGTCACGCGGGCCGCGGTTCCTCGCCCTCACCTACGCACCCACCCGCGCCAAGGGCACCTTGGCAATGGTGGGTAAAGGCGTGGTGTTCGACTCCGGAGGGCTCTCGATCAAGCCGGCCGCGGGTATGGAG
>Ga0182741_1001053_pt1 | contig 38289 bp, 34 predicted proteins | sample eDN5th37CBELigOP_FD_128874 | JGI IMG/M metagenome (GOLD analysis project Ga0182741, IMG submission 128874) | Enriched Organic Plus compost microbial communities from Emeryville, California, USA - eDNA 5th pass 37_C BE-Lig OP (version 2) (version 2) ... | reverse complement strand
CGGCGCACGAGGTGGCGCACGCCGCTCTCAAGGGGAGAACCGACGTAGAAGTACTCGCGGCCGACGAACGTGATGACGTCCTCCGCCGCTGTGGCGCAGAGGAACGGGAACCGGCGATTGAGCGCCGCGCATGCCACCGGCGCGACGTCCTCGTCCAGGTGCGAGAGGACAGGCACCTCGAAGGTCGCCCAGACCACCGTGCTCACACCCGTGTCCACGGGGCGCGAGAACTTCAGCCAGAGCTCGAGCCCAGCGGGCCTGAGGGACAGCCGCCGCTCACCGCGACCTCGCACGTCAAGGCCGAAGCCTTTCAGCTCATCGCGAACGGCCTCGACCAACGAGGCGGTGAAGTCTCCGCTCACGCGACACCCCCGTCAGCCTGGTTGAAGACCGTCTCCGCTAGCAAGTCGCGCTTGGCCATCCCGCTGCCTCCTCATCGACCCCACGCTCGGGGCGTCCTGACAGCAGCATGCGACCCAATTGCGACAGGTAATGACGCGACCTAGCGAGTGGCCGAGAGGGGGCAGTCGTGCGCCCTTTCCACGTGATACCTTCCCACGTCACGACGTGAGATCGAGACGCGGGCCTTCCCCTACGCGCCCGCCAGCCCCCGCCTCACGTACAGCCCGGTGAACAGCATGTCCACGATGGCGATCTGGGCCGTGCGCTCTAGGCCGTGGTGGCCGGGGACGATGCCGTTGCCGCGGAACGGGACCTGCAGGGCCACGTCCGCCAGCTTGTGGAGGCGGCTCTCGCCCCACGGGAGGATGCCGATTACCGCGGCGCCCTTGCGCTTGGCGTCGGCCACGATGTCCACGACGAGGGCGTTGTCGCCGGAGTAGGAGACGGCCAGGACGACGTCACCGGGCGCGTAGCGCTCCACCGCGATGTCGTCCGGCTCGTAGACGGCGTACGAGCTGCACTGGATGCCGATCCTGCGGAAGTAGTGCTGCGCGTGCCGCACCACCACGGCCGAGCCGCCCAGCCCCGCCACCCTCACAGACCGGGCGGCGGCCAGCAGTCGTATCGCCTCCGCCAGGGCGCCGCGGTCGAGCGTCCGGTGGAGCTCTTCGAGCACATGGTGCTTGTGCGTGGTGACGAAGGAGACGACGTCGTCCTCCGTCCTCAGCTCCTCTAGCTGCGGCTGGCGCCCCTCAGGGCGCGCCACCTCAGGAACGGGGAGGGCAGCCCGTTTCAGCTCCTTCATGCCGCTGAAGCCGACGCTCCGGCAGAAGCGCACGACGGTCGGCTCGCTCACGCCACTCAGCTGGGCGAGGCTGGCGATGGTGTCGTCCAGCAGCGCCGCCCCGCGGCTGAGCACCGTGTCGGCTACTCTCCGCTCGGCAGCGCTCAACCTGTCGTACCTGCGGAGGATGGCCCTCTTCAGTCCGGTAGCCCCCTGGCTCGCGTCGCCTGCCGCGCTCAACCCGTGTCCCCCTGACCCCGTTCAGGCCTTCCCGGCGCTCCCGAAGAGCTCCATCTTCTCGGTGGCCACGCGCTGCAGCGCCTTCACGCCGTCGGCCAGCATCGTCCGGGTCACGAACCCCTTGGGCTTGACGTCGCGGCCCTCCTCGAAGTACTGGCGCAGCGCCTGCGCGAAGGCGATCTGGCACTCCGTGTTCACGTTCACCTTGCGCACCCCGAGCGCGATGGCCCTGCGGACCATGTCGGCGGGTATCTCTGAGCCGCCGTGCAGCACCAGCGGGAGCCCGTCCGTGACCTCGCGGATCCTCTCAAGGACGTCGAACCTGAGCCCCGGCCAGTCGCTCGGGTACTTGCCGTGGATGTTGCCGATGCCGGCAGCCAGCATGTGGGCGCCGCTCCCGGACATCAGCCTGCACTCCTCGGGATCGGCGAACTCGCCCATGGAGGCGACGCCGTCCTCTTCGCCGCCGATGGCGCCGACCTCGCACTCGAGAGACACACCCGCCTCCCGGCACAGGCGGCTCATCTCCTGCGTCTTGGCGAGGTTCTCCTCGAACGGCAGCGCCGAGCCGTCGAACATCACGGAGCGGAAGCCGGCCTTCACGGCCTGGAGCGCCTCGTCGTAGGTGCCGTGGTCCACGTGCAGCGCCACGGGCACGGTGATGCCGAGGAAGTCGATGAACCCCTCGACGGTGCTGACGATGGTGCGGTATCCGCCCATGTACTTCGCGGTACCGCCGGAGACGCCCAAGATGACGGGCGAGCGGTTCTCCTGCGCCGCCTGCAGGAAGGCGCGGATGGACTCCATGTTGTTGAGGTTGAACTGCCCGATCGCGTAACCGCGTCGGTTGGCGTCTTCCATCATCTCGATGCAGGAAACGAGGCCCATGCGGATCGGCTCCTTAAGCGCTGTGCATGTCGGGTGTTCCAATGGGGCCGCAGCTAGGCCTCATATGGCGAGATCACGGTCCCTCGAGAGCAGCATGAAGAGGGTCAGGGAGAGAGCGGTGACCAGCATGAGGATGGCGGCCACCGCCGAGGCGGGCCCGTCGGTGCCGCGGCTGACCAGCACGTAGATGGTCAGCGTCAGGGTCTGCGTCTTCGCGCTGTAGAGCATTATCGAGGCCGACAGCTCGGTGAGGATGGTCACCCAGCTGAGGATGGCGCCGGAGATGATCCCGTTGGCCATCATCGGCGTGGTTATGCGGAAGAAGGTCTTGAGCTTCGAGGCGCCGAGGCTGATCGCGGCCTCCTCGGTGGAGACCGGTATCTGCTGCAGTATCGCCACGCTGCTACGGATGGTGTACGGGCTCCTGCGTATGCACATGGCGATGACCATGATCACCATCGTCCCGGTGAGCACCAGCGGGCCGGAGCTGAACGACAGCGCGAGCGCGATACCCACCACCGAGCCGGGGATGATGAACGGCAGCATCGACATGGTGTCGATGGTGTTGTTGATGACGCCGCGCCTCCTGACCACCATGTAGGCGATCAGGATGGACATGAGCACCACGATGGCGATGCTCAGGCCGCCGATCGTCAGCGTGGTGGGTAGGGCGCGCCTCACGTGGCGCCAGGCTTCCCTGTAGCTGTCAAGGGAGTACCCGCGCACGAAGTTGCCGAAGACGTTCGTCTTCCGGAACGAGCTGTACACCAGGTAGGCCTGGGGCAGCATGCTGACGCCGACCACCAGGTAGGTGAACGCGTGCATCAGCACGGCCGCCAGCGGCTTGGCCCGCCGGCGCTGGATGCGGTTCAGCGCGTTCATCTTGAAGCTGAAGCGCAGCGCCACCAGCTTCTGCAGCAGGAAGACGATGGCCGTGAGGGCCACCGCGACGACGCTTATCGACGCCGCGAAGCCGTAGTTCTGTGAAGTCTCACCTACGTACTGCTTGTAGATCTCCACCGGGAACGTGCGGAACCCCTCGCCGATGACCAACGGCGTGCCGAAGTCCGCCATCGCCCGCATGAAGACGAGCAGCGCCGAGGCCAGGATCGACGTGGCGCAGAGGGGCAGGATCACGCGCACGAACCGGCCGAGGCCTCGCGAGCCCAGCCCTTGGGAGGCCTCGAGCAGCGAGTTGTCGACGTTGCGCAGCGCGCCGCTGACGTACAGGAACACCAGCGGGTAGAGCTGCAGCGTCAGCACGAGCACCACGCCGTTGAAGCCGTAGATCGTGGGCATCTCCCAGCCGAACGTGTCCCGCACGAACCTGGTCATGAGACCGGAGCGGCCGAGCAGGAGGATCCAGGCGTAGGCGCCAACGAACGGCGCCGACATGGAGCTCAGGATGATGAGCACCTGCACCACCGACCGGCCGCGTATCTCGAAGAAGTTGTAGAAGTACGCGAGCGGGACGCCGATGACGAGCGCCCAGGCCATGGTGGCGAGCGACAGCTTGAGGCTGTTGAGGATGGTGTTGAAGTAGTACCGCTCCCCGAAGAAGCGCTGGAAATACGCGAGAGAGAAGGTGCCGTCCGGCCCGGCTACCGCTTCCTTGAAGATAGTGAACAGAGGGAAGGCCAGGAAGGCCACGTAGATCGCGAGGATCCCGAGGCCCACCAGGGTCCAGAGGTCGAAGACGCGCCGTCCGATGCGCACGCTCAGCCCCCGGAGGCCATCAAGGAGGCCGTGCCCGTCGCGTCGAAGACGTTCACCATGTGGCCCTTGACCGCCAACGTCACCTCAGAGCCGTCGGGCGTGTCCTCCACGAGCTGTGAGTCCTGCACGACCTCGACGGTCTCTTGCGACCGCAGGCGCACCTGGTAGTGCGTCTTCTCGCCGAGGAAGAGGCTGCGCTCCACCACGCCTTGCAGCTGGCCGGCGCCCGGCTCCGTGAAGACGAAGCCCTCCGGCCGTATGGAGAGCTGCACCGGCCCGTCGGCGGCCGAACCGCTGACGGTGTCGAGGGGTATGCGGGCGCCGCCCACGTCCACGGTCCGCCCGCTGCCGTCGGTGCGGAGCACCCCGCCGAGAACGTTCGTCCTGCCGACGAAGGTGGCCACGAACAGGTCGGCGGGGCGGTGGTAGAGCTCGCGCGGCGTGCCGACCTGGCGGATGACGCCCTTGTCCATCACGGCGATCCTGTCGGAGACCGCCATGGCCTCCTCCTGGTCGTGCGTGACGTAGACGGTGGTGATGCCAACGGAGCGCTGGATGTCCCTGATGGCGTCGCGCATCTCGACCCTGAGCTTGGCGTCGAGGTTCGACAGCGGCTCGTCCATGAGCAGAACGTTCGGGTGGATGGCGAGCGCCCTGGCGAGCGCCACGCGCTGCTGCTGACCCCCCGAGAGCTTCTCGGGGAGGCGGTCGGCGAACTCCTTGATGCGCGCCAGCTCGAGGAACTCCTCTGTGCGGGCGGCGATCTGGTCGGCCGGCAGCTTGCGGTTCCTCAGCCCGAACGCGATGTTCCCCCGCACCGTCATGTGCGGGAAGATCGCGTAGTTCTGGAACACCATGCCGATGTTCCGCTTCGCCGGGTCGAGGTCGTTGACGCGCGTCTCGTCGAAGTAGAAGTCGCCGCCCTCGATCGTGTTGAAGCCGGCGATCATGCGAAGGAGCGTGGTCTTACCGCAGCCGCTCGGTCCCAGGAGGGTGAAGAACTCGCCCTTGTGGATGTGCAGCGAGAGGTCGGGGATGACGACGGTGTTCCCGAACCGTTTCACCGCATGGTGAATTGTGATGCTGACGCTCATCCGACCTTGTCCTTCGCGCGGCGCCGCTGCGGGCCGCCGTTCCGGTTGCTTCGGGAGGGGTGGGCGCTGAGCGGGTGGCCCGCCCAGCGCCCGGTTCGTCACGGCTTACTGGTTGTGCTTGGCGTAGAGCTCCTGGAAACGCGCCAGGATCTCATCGCGGTGCGCCGTCAGGTACTCGTGGTCCGAGTCGATGATCAGGATCTCGGTGGCGTCGGTGAGGAACTCGTTCGTGGTGGGGATGGTCGTGTTGGCCTGGCGGGCGGTCGAGGTGGCCCACAGGGTCTGGGCTTCGTCGGAGACGACGTAGTCCATGAACAGCCTGGCCAGCTCCATGTTGCGCGCGCCCTTCACGATCGCCGAGGCGAAGGGGAAGGCCGAGGTGCCCTCTTCCGGGTAGACGATCTTGACCACGTCGTCGAAGCCGGCTTCGTAGTACGAGACCGACGGCGCCTCGTAGGTGAGGCCGACGACGTACTCGCCTTCGTAGACGGACCGGTACGGGATCGAGGAGCTGGTGCCCACGACCACGCCGTTGCCGAGGAGCTGGTCGACGTAGTCCCAGGCCTCGTCGCTCTCGTACCCGCCCATGACGAGCAGCATCGTGGCCAGCATGTTCCAGGCCGACGAGGAGGACGAGGGGTCGGCCCAGACGATCTTGCCGTTCAGGCGCGGGTCGAGCAGGGACCGGAAGCCCGTGATCTCATCGACGTCGATGCCGGCGCGGCGCGCAGCGTCGTAGCTGACCAGGAAGTTCTCGAGCTGGATCGTCATCCAGGTGAGGTAGCCGCTGGTGTTGCGCATCGACTCGGGGAGCTGCGCGTCGGTGCTCGACACGTACTCCTCCCACAGGCCCAGGTCGGCGTCGGCGAAGCTGAGGCCGCCGAACATCACGTCGGCCTGCGGGTTCTCGGCTTCGGCGCGGATGCGCGTCTTGAGCTCGCCGGCGCCCGCCTGCACGGTCTCGATGCGGACGTTAGGGTACTTGCCCAAGAAGCCCTGCTCGATGATCAGCTTGTACTCGATGTCGTACGTCGTAGTGTAGATGACGAGCGTCCCCGTGACCGACGGGTCCGGCTGAGCGAGCGCCGACCCGACGAGGGCCAGCGAGAGGGCCATGAGGGAAGCGAAGATCCTTTTCACGTGTTCTCTCCTGTTCGAAAGGCTAGTGCCTGGGTGCTGATGCGGGGTCCTTGTATCCCTGCTCGACCGTCTGGAAGTCCGGGATCCCTCTGCGCCCTCCGATCTGTTCACACTTCCTAGCCGCTGCGAACTGCGCGAACTGGATGCAATCCTCCAGGTCCTTCCCGCGCAGGAACGCGGTGAGGAAGGCCCCATGGAAGACGTCCCCCGCACCGGTCGTGTCGACGACCTGGGCTGGGAAGGCGCCGAAGTGCCTGACGGCCCCGTCGATGACGGCGTAGACGCCGTCGGGGCCGGCAGTCGCCATGACGATGCCCGGGCCCCAGGCGCTCATCTCGAGCAGCGCCTGCTCGAGCGTCGGCTGGCCCGAGACCAGGCACGGGTACTCGCTGTTGGTGATGAGGACGTCGGCCATGGCCGCCAGCGCCCTGTTGAGCTCGTTGTCCTTCTGGCGTGTCGAGCCGTCAAGGGAGACCAGGACGCCGTGTTCCTTGGCCAGGCTGGCAGCGTTGACCGCGTTCTCGTAGTGCGTCCCGTCGAGGTGTACGACCTTGGCGCCCGCTAGAGTCGCGACCTGCATCTCGGACCACTCTAGGGGCGGCATGCGGTCCTTGAACGGGAACTTCGTCCTCGTGCCAGCCTGCGGGTCGATCATCACGTAGGAGAACAGGCTCTTCACGCCCTCGAGCCGCTCGATGCACGAGACGTCCACGTTCTCCCGCAGGAACTCGGCGACGATCTCGTCGCCAGTGTTGTCGTTCCCGAGCGTGCCTATCAGCGCAGTAGTCGTTCCCAGCCGCGACGCGGCCACGATGGCGGTCGCCACGGCGCCGCCGCCCTGCGTCTCGACCGACAGGATCCGCGTGGAGCTGTCCTCAGCGGGGTAGTGGTCGACCACGCACAGGTAGTCCTGACAGATGTGGCCAACCCCGACCAGCTCTGGCAACTCGCGCTCCTCTGCGGCATGTGCGCTGCTCACGAGAGGCTACGAATCACATCAGAACTTGTCAAGGCTCGTAGTGAACTTATCAATGGCGGCGCGGCGGGGTCTCAGTACGCCTATCGCGAGTCGTTGGCCGCGGCTCGCCTCGGCATGCGAGTGCACGTCGCGACGCCTGCCAACACCATCCGCACCCAACTCAGCCATGAAGGGGCCGACACCCTGCCGAGCGCGAACGTGCTTATTACTCGTCTTGAGCGCTCTCACAAGGAACCAACATGCCTACCCTTCGTCTTCCCTTCCTCCCGCCTCATGGCCTAGCGCCGTTCAGTGCGGCGTCCATCGGCCCGCGCTGATGGCCGTGGCCTCAGTCGGCAGCGGATGAAGCGCCTCCGGGCCTTCGCCCTCCTGTTCGCCGCGGCAGCCGTGCTCGCCGCCTGTCAGCAACCGAGCCAGACGACCCCTCAGCCGCGCGTCGCCACCTGGGACGCCAGCGTCTGGGACGACAGCACCTGGGAGTGAACGTCTTGAAGCGCCCCCTCATCCCCCTCCTCGCATCGCTCTCCCTGGCGACCCCGGCCCTCGCGCAAGACCCCGGCCTCATCACCTTCGAGCCCGGCACGCCCATCAAGGCCGCCGAGGTGAACAGCAACTTCCAGCTGCTCGCCGACCGCCTGGAAGGCCTCGCAGAACTCACGAGCGAGGAGCTCGCAGTGCTCGCCGCAGCCGTGGCCCAGGTCCAGGACGTACTTCGGAACGGCGAGGTGCGCGGCGCGGACCTCGAGTTCGACTGGGACGGCACCCGCCTCGGCGTCCGCGTCGAGGGCGAGGACCAGTACCAGTACGTCGACCTGGCGGGCCCCCAGGGCCTCGCGGGTCCCATGGGACCGGAAGGCCCGGCGGGCCCAGTCGGGCCGCGAGGCGAGCCTGGCGCGGACGGCCGCACCCTCCTGTCGGGCGCCGGGGCGCCCGGCGGGGACACCGGCCTGGACGGCGACTTCTACATCGACACGAGCGCCTGGGAGATCTACGGCCCCAAGCAGGGCGGCTCCTGGGGCACCGGCGTGAGCCTCGTCGGCCCGGCAGGCGACTACGTCGCTGGGGCCGGACTGCTCATCGAGGCCGGTGTCTTGAGCCTGAAGCAGGACCAGGTGCTCGCCCCTTGCATGGATGGCGAGGTGCCCGTCCATGACGGCATCTCGTGGGACTGCGGCCGGTACATGGGCGACCACTTCGGCGCCTACACCAGCGGCAACGACATCGAAGAAGGGAGGGGCGGGGACTACTGCACCGTCGGGGACGTCTGGCTCACCGCGGCGTCGAGGGCCTCGGCGATCGTGGCCGATGGTCGAGAGATGAGCATCTCCGGCAACATGGCACTGTTCAGCCTCCTCAGCAACAGGTACGGCGGGGATGGCGTCAGCACCTTCCGCATACCCGACCTGCGCCACCTCGCCCCCAAGAGCACCAACGGTGCGCCCGTCCACTACGTCATCTGCATCGAGGGCTACTACCCACAGGTGGACTGACCTTCGCCCCCATATCGACGCCCAAGGAACGACGCCCCCTGCAGGCCTGTGGGAAGGCCCGCAGGGGGCCTGAACTCCCTAAGCGCTCACCATCTGCAGCCGGTTGCCGAACGGGTCGTAGAAGCTGCAGTACGTCACCACGCCGGGCACCTGCACCGGCTCGTCGCAGCGCACGCCCTTGGCGAGCAGCACCTCGCGCATGCGGTAGCAGTCGTCGACGTCCAGGACGACGGTGACGTTGTGGTGCGGGCGCCAGTCAGGACCGACCTGGGTGACCGACAGTCCCGTCGGCTTGTCGGGGAACGGCCACTCGATCCAGCCGAGGTGCGCCAGGTCGTACGACGGCTCCCCGAGCTCCAGCACCCCTCCGTAGAACCGCCGCGCCCCCTCGAGGTCGGGGACCTCTATGGACACGACGTTGATGCCGGTGAACAGAGCCATGCGTGCTCCTCCCTGCGCTCGCCCCTGCGTTCAGGGCCGAACATACGGCGAAGGGGCCTTCTCCGCGACCGGGAAGCTCAGCGCCAGCCTGGGTGGCGGCCCGCCTCGGCTATCCAGGAGCGCATCTCCTGCGTGTCGGCCTCCTCCACGCTCCGAACCTTCACGTAGCGCGAGACGCCCTCGCCCATGGGAGGCGGCGAGTCGAAGGCGCCGCCGCCCAGGAACACGACGTTCACGGACACGTCGTAGGCGACCAGCTCGATGATCCAGCCCCGCTCAGGCAGCCCGTAGTAGGCCTTCTTCCACTTGAGCGCGTACTGGAGGCCCTGGTGGGCCTCGCGGATCATCTCGTCGATGCGCCTCACGACGGGGTTGAGGTCGGGCATGACACGCCTCATCCAGTCGTCGATCTCGCCGTGGCCGTCGGACGGCTCCGGGGGCTTGCGGGACGAGCCTTGCTTGATCATCTTGGCCACGCCTACGCCTCCTCTGGCGATCATGACAGGACGCCGGCACGCGGTGCCGTGGGCGCGAGCAGGCCGCCGGCACGCGGCGCCTTCGGCGCGAGCAGGTCGCCTCCCAAGGCTAGAGTTGAGCGCGACATGACAGACAGGTGCGGCCCCACGCTCGCAGCGCTGACACGCCAGCGCGTCATCCCCGTCCTGCGCTTCGACTCGGCCGGAGCGGCGGTGGACGCCGCCGCCATGCTCGTGGAGGCGGGCTTCGAGGTCCTCGAGCTCACGATGTCGGTGCCGGGCGCGCCCGAGGTGATGCGCGAGCTGGCTGACCAGTACCCGAACGCCACCGTGGGCGCCGGCACGGTCCTCTCCACCGCCGACGCCGAGCGCTGCGTCGCCTCGGGGGCGAGGTTCGTGGTCTCGCCCTGCCGCGTCGAGGGCCTCGCCGCGTTCTGCCGGGAGGCGGGCGTCCCATGCCTGATGGGCGCGCTCACCCCCAGCGAGGTGCTGGCCGCGTGGCTCGAGGGCGTGGCGGCGGTGAAGGTCTTCCCCGCTTCCAGCGCCGGCGGTCCGCCACACCTGAAGGCCCTCAAGAGCGTGCTGCCGCACGTGCCGCTGGTGCCCACGGGAGGCGTCAACCTCGCCTCCGTGCCCGCCTACCTGGCCGCGGGCGCCGCTGCCGTGGGGGTGGGCGGCGAGCTCGTCGACGCCGCGGCGCTGCGTGAGGGACGGCGAGGCGACGCTGTCGCCCATGCCCGCGCGTTCCTCGAGGCGGCGCGAGGGGCCGCGTGACGGCTACGGCCGCGGGTGGCCGTGACGCGGCGAGGCCCGACAAGCGCTTCGACCTGCTCGTCATAGGCGAGCCGCTCTACGAGCTGTCCGAGGCCGACGCGGGCGGCCAGGCCGTCTACCGCGCCGGGTTCGGGGGCGACGTGTCCAACGCGGCCGTGGCTGCGGCCAGGCAGGGCGCGCGGGCGGCCATCTACACGCGCCTCGGCGACGACACCTTCGGCCGCCGCTTCCTGGAGCTATGGCGCACCGAGGGCGTGGACGCCTCCACGGTCGAGCTGGACGGCGAGGCGCACACGGGCGTCTACACCATCAGCTACGGACCCGACGGGCACGAGTTCTCGTACCTCCGCAAGGGCTCGGCGGCGTCCCTCATGCGGCCGGAGGACGTTCCCACGCCAGCGGTGGCGGCCTCGCGCGTGCTGCACGCCTCGGCCATCTCCCAGGCCATATCGCCCTCCGCCTGCGACGCCGTCTTCGCCGCCGTGGCAGCGGCCCAGGCGAACGGCACCGCCTTCTCGTACGACACGAACCTGCGCCTCAAGCTCTGGCCCCTGGCGCGCGCCAGGGCGATCACGCTGGCCACCGTGGCGCTGGCCGACTACTGCCTGCCGAGCCTCGAGGACGCCGTCACCCTCACGGGCCTCAGCGGGCCCGACGCGATCGTCGACGAGTTCCTCCGCCTTGGCGCGCGCGTCGTGGTCCTCAAGCTGGGCGCGGACGGCGCGCTCGTCGCCGACGCCACGGGCCGCACGCGCCTGCCAGGGCACGCCGTGGAGAGGGTGGACGCCACCGGCGCGGGCGACTGCTTCGATGGCGCCTTCCTGGCGAGGGTCGCCGCTGGCGACGACCCCGTGACGGCCGCGCGGTACGCCAACGCCGCGGCCGCCCTATCAGTCACGGGCCACGGGGCGGTGGGGCCCATCCCCACGGCCGACCAGGTGAGGGCGTTCCTCGCCGCGAGGGACGAAGCCGCGGCGCGGTGAGCGGAGCCTCCAGCGTACAAGCCGGCCACGTGGACCTCCCCGGCGGCGAGTTCCTCATGGGCTCGGACCACGGGCGCTACCCGCTGGACGGCGAGTCACCCGCACGCACGGTGACGGTGGCGCCGTTCCGCATCGACAGGTTCGCCGTCACCAACGAGCGGTTCGCGAGGTTCGTGCACGACACGGGCTACGTGACGGACGCCGAGAGGCTGGGGTGGTCGTTCGTGTTCGCGGGGTTCCTGCCCGAGGACCACCCGCCCACGCGGGCGGTGGCGAACGCGCCGTGGTGGCGCGTGGTGCCGGGGGCAGCGTGGCACGCGCCGGCGGGCCCATGCACGAGCGTGCGCGACCGGGGCGACCACCCCGTGGTGCACGTCTCGTGGCAGGACGCCCGGGCCTTCGCCGCCTGGGCGGGCGGCCGCCTGCCCACCGAGGCCGAGTGGGAGTACGCGGCCAGGGGCGGGCTGGCCGGGCAGCCCTTCCCCTGGGGCGACGAGCTCACGCCCGGCGGCCGCCACATGTGCAACGTGTGGCAGGGCGACTTCCCCGTGCTGGACACCGGCGAGGACGGCTACCGAGGCACGGCGCCCGTGGACGCCTACGAGCCGAACGGCTTCGGCCTCCACTGCGTAGTGGGCAACGTCTGGGAGCTCACCGCCGACGCCTGGTCGCTGCCTGGCAGCAGCTGCTGCGCCCCCGCCACTTCGCCTGACGCCCGGGTGATCAAGGGCGGCTCGTACCTCTGCCACGCCTCGTACTGCGAGCGCTACCGCGTCTCGGCGCGCACTGCCACGACCGTGGACAGCTCCACGGGCCACATGGGCTTCCGGCTCGCCTACTGAGCGGCCGCCCGAGCGCACCTAGCCCAGCCTGTACGCGTCCTTGGGCGCCTCGTAGGCCAGCCACCTGGCCATGCGAGGGGCGGACTCCTCGTCGATGACGCCCCACTCGACCTTCTCGGCGAGCCAGCTGCTGACGGCGCGGCGCCACACGTCGTGGCGGGCGGGGATGCTCGGGAAGGCGCGCGTGTCGTCCACGAAGCCGGCCAGGTTGTAGACCCCCGCCGTCTCCACCACCGCGTCCAGGTAGCGCTGGAAGCCGAGCAGGGAGTCGAAGAACCACCACGGCGCCCCCAGCCGCACCGCCGGGTAGTGGCCGGCCAGCGGGGCCAGCTCGCGGCCGTAGGTGGACTCGTCGAGGGTGAACAGGATCAGCCGGAAGCGCTCGTCCTGGCCGAAGGCGTTGAGGAGGGCGTGGAGGCCGCGCGTCCAGTCCACCGAGACCGGCATGTCGGCGCCCTTGTCCGCGCCGAAGCGCTGGAACACGCGCTGGTTGTGGTTCCTGAAGCTGCCCACGTGGAGCTGCATGACCAGGCCGTCCTCGGCGGCCATGCCGGCCATCTCGAAGAGCAGGTGCGAGGCGAGACGCGTCGCCTCGTCCTGGTCGATGGTGCGCTTGAGCGCCTTGTCGAAGAGCACCTCGGCCTCCGAGCGCTCGAGGGACCTGACGAAGGTGTCGGCGACGCCGTGGTCGCTGGCCGTGGCACCCAGCTGGCGGAAGTGCTGCCGCCGCCGGCGCACGGCCTCGAGGAAGCTGCCGAGGTCCTCCACGGCCATGCCGGTCCTCTCCTCCAACAGCCTCAGCCGGTCGGGCCAGGCCTCGTCGGCGGTCGCCAGGAGGGCGTCGGGGCGGAACGTCGGCACCACGGGCAGGCCGTCGCGCTGGGCAGCGGCGTGCGGCGCCAGGTCGTCGGTCGCCGCGTCTGTGGTGGCCAGCACCTCGATGCCGAAGCGCTCGAACAGGGCCCGGGGCCGGAAGGAGTCCTCGGCGAGGCAGGCCGCCAGGTGGTCGTAGGTGGCGTCGGCCGTCTCCGGCGAGGGCCGCACGTCCAGCCCGAACAGCTCGATCAGCTCCGACTTGAGCCACAGGCCCGTGGGCGTGCCGTCGAACAGGTGGAAGTGCGCGCAGAACGTGCGCCAGATCTGGCGCGGGTCCTTCTCCACCGGCGTGCCGTCGAGCGTGGGCACGCCGAGGCTCTCGAGCGGCACGCCCTGGCTGTAGAGCATGCGGAAGACGTAGTGGTCGGGGACGATGAAGAGGCTCGCCGGGTCGCTGAAGCGCGCCGACTCGTCGGCGAGCAGCTCGGGGGGTACGTGGCCGTGCGGCGACACGAGCGGGAGGCCGCGGACGCCTTCGTAGAGCTCACGCGCCCGCGCGCGCACGCTAGGCACCGGGGAGAAGCAGCGGTCGGGGTCGAGCGTCCAAGCCATCGGCTGGGTCCTCCTTCTCGGGCGCGGCCGGCTCCCTGGCGGCCGGCCCCGCGGGCTAGCCGCGCGCCCCGGCGTCCGGGACGAACGGCTCCAGGTGGCGCGCGAAGTGACGCGCCAGCAGCTCCTCGTGCTCGGCCTCGCTCTCCAGGAGCAGCGCCTTGAGCTCGCCGCCCAGCGCGTCGAGCGCGCTGCCGTACGTGACGTGCAGCACCTGCCTGGCGTCGTCGTCGTCGAGCAGGGCCGGCAGGTCGGCGTCCGCCAAGGCCTCGGGCCGCGGCACGGCCTCCAGCCTGGCGCCTATCAGGTAGGACTTCCTGTCGCGCTCGAAACGCTCGTGGCCGATCTCCAGCACGCGGCGGAACAGCGCCGGGTCGCGGCGCGCGGCCACGCGCAGGGCCTCTAGGTACGAGGTGCCGGCGGTCTTCAGATGCACGAGCCCGCCCGTGGCCTCGGCGATGAGCGGGTAGACGCTGAACTTGTCGGAGCCGCTGTGCAGCGACAGCTTGTAGGGGCCGAACGCCCTGGCCACGCGCGCGTGGCCGGCGAGCGTGCGCGCCAGCGCGGGCAGGTCGCCGGTCTCGTCGGGCCGGAAGTCGACGCCCTTCTCGAAGCGCCCCACGAACCGGGGCGCCAGCGACACGACCTCGACACCGAGGCGCCTGAGCTCGGACGCCACGTAGACGTGCTCGAGGAGCGTCGTGGGGTAAGCGGTCTCGTCGACCGACACCTCCACCTCGTAGGGCCGCCCCGACGAGGCCAGGACCCTGTGCAGCCGCACGGCGTGCGCCACGGCGCCGCCGTACTTGGCGGCGGCGCGCGCCAGCTCCTCCTCCGTGAACGAGGCGGACTCGTCGCCCAGGTCGACCGGGCGGCCCGCCAGGCGCGCCTTCAGGCCCTCCCAGTCGTCCTCCAGGTCCGCCCACGGCAGCCGCGCCACCTTGGCGCGCAGCTCCTCGGCGGTGGCGTGCTCGGCGGCGTCGTCCACGTGCTCGCCGGGGTCGATGGTGAAGAGCGTGAACCCGGCCGCCAGGCAGGAGCGCACGTCCTCTTCGGTCTTCTGGTGGTCGGCGTCGGCGCCCACGGGCAGGCGCCAACCGGCCGCGAAGGCGCCCCAGGTCGCGTCGTCCATGACCTCCTGCGGGCTGCGGCCGGTGCGCGTCATCTCGCGGATGGACTGCTGCGCGAAGACCGGGGCGATCCTGCCGGTGGCGCATGTGCGTTCCAGGGCAAGCGCGTGGCCAGGCGTGGCCAGACCGAGACGGTCTCCGAACCCGGCGCTCGTGGCCAGGCCGAGGGGCACCGGCTGGAGGTTCCCCAAGACCGCGCGCAGGGCCGCGGCGTTCGCCGGTGAGCGCTCGGCCTCGAGGACCTGGAAGCCGTCCCCGGTGTCGGCCGCCGTGCCCTCGAAGCGGCCGAGGACGGGGTCGCCGGCGGCCGCCAGCGCCACGAGGGCCGGACGCGTGCCACCCCTCCACCACAGCGCGGCGCCGCCAGCGAACCTCAGACTGCGGTCGCCCTTGGCGAGCTCGCGCGCCCGCGCCTCGAGCGCCGGCGGGACGTCAGTTGGGCCTGGCATCTAACCTCCTCTGCGCGGCGCGCGGGGAGAAGCCCACCGTGGAGCCGCGCACCACTAGCTCTGGTTGCAGGACGATGTTCACCCCGTAGCCGCGGCCGCTCATGCGGTCGAGCAGCATGCGCGCCGCCTGCTGGCCGAGCTCGTACTTGGGGGCCCTCACCGTCGTCAGCCCGGGTGCGAACATGCGCGCGAAGACGATGTCGTCGTAGCCGGTCACGGCCATCTCCTTGGGCACGGAGACGCCCATCTCCTGCAGGGCCTGCAGGGCGCCGGCGGCCACCAGGTCGTTGAAGCAGAGGAGCCCGTCCACCTCAGGGTGGCGCTCGACCATCTCGCGCGCGGCCTTCGCCCCGCCCTCGACCGTCGGCGCGCACGGCATCATCCGGTCCGCTGGCAGCTCGACGCCCAGCTCGGCGGCCTCGCGCTCGAGGCCGAGGAGCCTCTCGCGGCCGGCGTGGGAGTGCGGCGGGCCCGAGAGGTAGGCGGGCCGGCGGCAGCCGACCTCGTGGACGTGCCTGAGGAGCATGCGCGCGCCCAGCTCGTGGTCGATGCGCACCGAGCCGGCGTACCGGGGGTCCGACCTGCGGTTCACCAGCACGGCCGCGCGCTGGCGCTCCAGCAACCGGTAGAGGTCCTGGTTCTCCAGGCGCGGGCTGCAGGCGATGACGCCATCGACCAGGTGGTCCTCGAAGGTGCGCAACGCGTCGGTCTCGCGCCGCACGTCCTCGATGCCGTTGGTGAGGAGGAGCCGGTAGCCGTGCTCGATGGCCACGTCCTCGGCGCCGCGCACGATCTCCGGGAAGTACGGGTTGGTGACGTCGGGGACGATGAGCCCGATGGTCCGCGAGGACGAGGCGCGAAGCCCCCTGGCCACGATGTTCGGTCGGTAGCCGAGGCTCTGGATCGCGTGCCTGACGCGCTCGCGCGTGTCCTCGCCGACGCCGGGCCGCCCGTTCACCACGCGCGACACGGTCATCACCGAGACCCCCGCCTCGGCGGCTACGTCAGCCAACGTGATCCTCGCGGCCGGAGCCCGCCGGTCCACCGTCGCCTCCTCGCTCCTAGCTGCTAACGAGGTAACGATAACGCAGACGGCGGCGCGTGGCGCTAGTCGGCGGCGGCCGCGGGCCTCAGGCGGTAGCCGTGCTCGATGCCCTGCAGGTAGGCGAGGCCGATGGCGCGGTCGTAGAGGCCGTAGCCGGGGATGGCCTCCTCGCCCCACAGCATGCGCCCGTGGTCGGGCCTGATGGGCACGTCGACACCTGCGTCCAGCAGCGCGCGCATGACCCCCGGCAGGTCGAGGTCGCCGGCCGAGGTGTGGTGCGCCACCTCGTGGAAGACCCGGTCGCCGGTGTGCCTGACGTTGCGTGCGTGCACGAAGGCCACGCGCGGCGCGAACTCGCGCGCCATGGCCACCAGGTCGTTGGCTCGGGACGCCCCCAACGCGCCGGTGCAGAGGGTCAGGCCGTTGGCGGCCGAGTCCACGGCGCCCACGATGAACCTGAGGTCGGAGGCGTCCTTCACGATCCGCGGCAGCCCGAACACCGACCACGGCGGGTCGTCGGGGTGGATCGCCAGGCGCACGCCCGCCTCCTCGGCCACCGGCACGACGTCGGCGAGGAAAGCCGCCAGGTGCTCGCGCAGGCGCTTCTCGTCTATCGCCTCGTACCGCGCGATGGCGGCCTTAAGCTCCTCGCCCGTGTAGCCGGAAGCCCAGGCCGCGCGGCGCTCGAAGCCCTTCGAGACGTCGTACTTGGCCAGCTCCGCCTCGTCGTAGGCCATGGCGAACGAGCCGTCCTCCAGGGGCATGGCGAGGTCGGTGCGCAGCCAGTCGAAGACGGGCATGAAGTTGTAGCAGACCGTCGTCACCCCGGCCGCCGCCACGGCGCGCAGGCTGGCGGCCCACGCTTCGACGTGCTCGTCGCGCCGGGGCCCGGCCGTCTTGACCTCCTCGCTCACCGGGATGCTCTCCACGACGAGCCACCTGAGCCCGTGGGCGGCGAGGAGCTCCGCGCGCTCGCGGACGGCCTCTGGCGTCCAGGCCACGCCGGCGGGCACGTCGTGCAGCGCCGTGACCACGCCGTCGAGGCCAGGGACCTGCCTGACCTTGTCGAGGGTGACGGGGTCCTCGGGACCGAACCATCTGAGCGTGTAGACCAAGGGACTTCCTCCCGGAGCGCCGCCGCCCCGCGCTACGTACGGGCTAACCTGCTGCCTCATGGGCACAGGGAGAGCAGCCGTACCGCAGGGCGTGGCCGAGCTGGCCACGTTCTACCGTGACCACCTCGAGCGCGTCATCCTGCCGTTCTGGCTCGACAGGACCCTGGACGAGGAGCGGGGCGGCCTCTTCAACTGCGTCGACGACGTCACCGGGGCGCGGCTCTCAGACGACAGGTTCGTGTGGTCCCAGGCACGCTGGGCGTGGACCGCCGCCCACGCCGCGCGGATGGCCGACCGCGGCCTCCTGCGCGTGGACGGCGACAGGCTGCGCCGACATGCCCGCCTCACGGCCGACTTCCTCCTGGAGCACGCCTTCCTGGAGGACGGGTCCGTGGCCTACCTCCTCACCGCCGACGGCCAGAAGAAGGAGTTCCTGCCCGGCAAGGGCCACGACATCAGCTTCTACGCCGACTGCTTCGTGACGCTGGCGCTGGCGGGCGTGGCGCGCGCTGTCGAGGAGGAGGCGTACCTGGAGAGGGCGCTGCGGCTGTACGCCTCGGTGCGCCGCCGCCTGGCGTCCGGCACCGTGCGCAGCGAGCCCTACCCCTTGCCGCCGGGCGGCCGGGCCCACGGCTGGCCGATGATCTCGCTCAACGTGGCGCAGGAGCTGGAGCGGGCGCTCAAGGCGTTCGGCGACGAGCGGCACGAGGAGCTGGCCGCCGACGCCCTCGACGACGTGGAGGAGATCTTCGGCACCTTCGTGAGGGACGACGGCCTGGTCACCGAGGTGAAGGTGCCTGGCGATGACACCTCCCTGCTCGCGCGGCACGTCACGCCGGGGCACGCCATCGAGTCGATGTGGTTCGTCATCGAGCAGGCGCTGGCGCACGGACGCGAGGACGTCGTCAGGGAGGCCGCCAGCGTCATCGTCGCCTCGTTCGACGCCGGCTGGGACCCCCAGCACGGCGGGCTGTTCCGCTACGTGGTCCCGGGCCCCGACGGCCCGCAGCCGCGCGGCGAACCGCAGGGGCCCTTCGAGGAGCTCATCGTCGACACCTGGGACGGCAAGATCTGGTGGCCGCACAGCGAGGCCCTCTACGCCGGGCTGCTGGGCGTGGCGGCGCTCGACGGCGTGGGCGCCGACGACGACCGGCTGAGGCGCCGACTCCAGGACGTGCACGACAGGACGTTCGCCTACGCGTTCGCCACGTTCCCCAACCCCGACGCGTCGGTGGGCGAGTGGATCCAGGTGCGCGACAGGCAGGGCCGGCGGCTCCAGAAGGTGATGGGGCTGCCGGTCAAGGACCCCTACCACGTGACGCGCAACCTGCTACTGCTCATCGAGCTGCTCGAAGAAGGGCTCCCGGCACGCACGACGCGGGCCTGACAGCGCGGCTCTCCAGGTCCCCGAGTGTTAACGCTAACGGGTCCGGGCGGCCGGCCCGCCGGTACCGCGGGACGGTCGTCAGGCACGCGAACGACGGGACGGAGCGCCGTCCCTGGCGGCGTCTTGACCGTCTCCGCGGCACCGTGCTACGTTCGCCGCCAACGGTAATTCGTTATCGCTAACGCTGCGCACCTATGCGGCAGGGCCGTGCGCGCGGCCCTCGCCTTACCAGCACCGGGTTCGCCGGGGGACGTCGGCTCGTAGGACGACAACAGGGTCGTTGCCACGTCCGCGCTCCCCGTTGCACCGAGCGCCTACTTGGAAGGGGCAAGCATGATCGAGGTCTCGACAGCGGCAAGCACCGAACGACGGCGGCGCCAACGCCGGCCCGCCACGTGGCTGGGGAGCGCCCTGGCCGTCCTGCTGGCGTCGGGCTTGGCGCTGGCCCAGCAGTACAACGAGGCGCCCATGCTGGCAGAGATGGTGGCCAGGGGCGAGCTGCCCCCGGTCGAGGAGCGCCTGCCAGAGAACCCGCTCGTCATCGAGCCGTTCGAGGAGATTGGCACCTACGGCGGCGTCATCCGGCGCGGCTTCACCGGCCCCGGTGACCACAACAACTACACGCGCTGGGTCTACGACAGCCTGCTGCGCTTCAGCGTCGACGGCTCCGAGATCGTCCCGCACGTCCTCGAGTCGTGGGAGCCCTCCGAGGACTTCCGCACCTGGACGCTCAGGCTCCGCCGCGGCATGAAGTGGTCCGACGGGCACCCGTTCACCGCCGAGGCGCTGACCTTCTACTACGACGCGGTCCTCAAGAACCCCGACCTCACCCCGTCCGTGCCCGTCTGGATCGCGAACCACGACGGCACCCTCGCCACCATGCGCGCGGTCGACGACTACACGGTCGAGGTCGAGTTCGACTTCCCCTACACCTTGTTCCCGCTCGAGCTGACCTTCCGCGACGGTGGCGACCACACCATCGCCGCGCACCTGCCGGCTCACTACCTGAAGCAGTTCCACCCCGACTACGGCGACCCGGCCGAGATCGAGCGGATGGTCAGGGAAGCTGGCCTGAACGACTGGACCCAGCTCTTCATGCAGAAGGCGATCATCCAGGACAACCCCGACCGCCCCTCCACTGCCGCCTGGGTGCCGTACCAGTCGACGATCTCCGACCAGATCTACACGCTGCGCCGCAACCCCTACTACTTCGCCGTCGACCCGGCCGGCAACCAACTGCCGTACGTCGACGAGGTGCAGTTCCGCTTCTTCGCCGACGTCGAGGCCCTCAACTTCGCCGCGGTGGCGGGCGAGCTGGACATGCAGGACCGCCACATGCAGCTGACGAACTACCCGGTGCTGGTGGAGAACGCCGAGCGCTCGGGCTACCGCGTCATCACGTGGCCCACCTTCGGCGGCAACGACGCCGCGCTGTGGGTGAACCAGCAGTACACGGCCGACCCCGAGCTGGGCGAGGTGCTCGCCAACCAGGACTTCCGCATCGCGCTCTCGATCGGCATCGACCGCGAGGAGATCCGCGAGTCGGCGTTCCTGGGCCTCGGCGAGCTCCGCCAGCCCGTCGCCGCCCCGTGGCACCCCTACTACCCGGGCGACGAGTACGCCTTCAAGCACACGGAGTTCGACCCGGCCCGCGCTAACGAGATCCTCGACTCTCTCGGCCTCACGCGCGGCCCCGACGGCATGCGCAGGCTGCCCAGCGGCCGCCCGCTGCGCCTCGAGATCTCCGTCGTGCCGGCGTTCGGCCCGTGGCCCGACGTGGCGCAGCTCATCGCCGGCGACTTCGCCGACCTGGGCCTGGCCACGGACATCCAGATCCGCGAGCGCAACACGCACTTCACGATGCGTGACGCGAACGAGCTGATGATGGAAATCTGGAACGAGGACACCGCCGGGTTCCCCTTCACGGGCAACCCGAAGATCGACCCGCGCAGCAGCCCGGCCACGATCTTCGCCGTCGAGTCGCGCACCTGGTACGCCACCAACGGCGAGCGCGGCATCGAGCCCACGCCCGAGATCGCCCGCATCGTCGAGATCATCGAGGAGGCCAAGACCGTCGGCACCGAGCGCCAGATCGAGCTGGCCCAGGAGCTCAACAGGCTCGTGGCCGACCAGCTCTACGGCATCGGCACCGTGGGCCTCACCCCGATGATCCAGGGTGTCGTGGTCGTGAACGCGGACCTCGCCAACGTGCCCGACCTGGTGGCCAACGACTGGCCGCTGCGCACGCCGGGCGACGCCCGACCGGAGTCGTTCTTCTACCGCCGCTGAGGCGGTAGCCCGTCGCGCCGCCCGGACGCACCCCGCGCCCGGGCGGCGCTCTCTCCCCCTATCTGAACCGGGCCACCAGGAGACCGGATGCACTGGTACGTACTGAAGCGGCTGGCGGTCGCCCCCCTCATGCTCTTCCTGTTCTCGGTGATCGCCTTCGCACTGATCCAGGCGCCGCCGGGTGACTTCCTCACCAGCTACATCGCCGAGCTAGCGCAGGGCGGGTCGTCGCTGGACCAAGCCCAGATAGACGCCCTCAGGCGCCAGTACGGCCTGGACAAGCCCATATACCAGCAGTACCTGCTGTGGGTCGGCAGCATCCTCCGCGGCGACCTCGGCATCTCGCTCGAGTGGCGGCGTTCGAACGCCGAGCTCATAGGCGAGCGCCTGCTGCTAACGCTCGCGCTCACCACCGGCTCCCTTCTCTTCACCTGGCTGGTGGCCATACCCATAGGCATCCTCTCGGCCACGCGGCAGTACTCGTTCATCGACTACGTCTTCACCGTGCTCAACTACATCGGCCTGGCCACGCCCAACTTCATGCTCGCGCTGGTCCTCATGTGGATGGCCTTCGACAGGTTCGGCGTCAGCGTCACGGGCCTCTTCAGCCCCGAGTTCGCCCAGGCGCCTTGGTCGTGGGCCAGGGTGGTCGACCTGCTCAAGCACATCTGGCTGCCCATGATCGTCCTCGGCATCGCCGGCACGGCGCAGATAGCCCGCGTCGTGCGCGCCAACCTCCTCGACGAGCTGAAGAAGCCGTACGCGGAGATGGCGCGGGCCAAGGGGCTCCCCGAGTGGCGGCTCGTGCTCAAGTACCCGACACGCGTCGCCATCGCGCCCGTGGTGAGCACGCTCGGCTGGTACTTCCCGCAGCTCCTCTCAGGCGGCGTGGTCGTGTCGGTCGTGATGAGCCTGCCCACCATCGGCCCTCTGCTGCTGCGGGCGCTGATCAGCCAGGACATGTACTTGGCGGGCACGATCATCCTGATCTTCTGCGCCCTCACCCTCATCGGCACGCTGGTCTCCGACGTCCTGCTCGCCGTCCTCGACCCGCGCATCCGCATGGACGGGGCCTGAGATGGGCGAGCACGACGTGCCTGCGACCGGGAGAACCGAGAACGTGGCCGACCCCGCCGACGTACGGGTCGACGCACCCAGCGCCGACGCCGGCGGCGCCCCAGTGGCGTCCGCGGGGCCGGCCGTATACGTGGCCCCGGCCTGGAAGCTCACCTGGTGGCGCTTCCGCAAGCACAAGCTCGCGCTCGTGTGCCTGTGGGTCTTCCTGCTCATCGCCCTGGTCGCGGCGGCACCCGAGTTCTTCGCCACCCACGACCCCAACGACACGGCCGCGGTGCGCGCCTACATCCCGCCCCAGACGCTGCGGGTGGTGCACGAGGGGCGGCTCACATGGCCGTTCGCCTACGCCATCGAGGGGCGCCGCGACCAGCGCACGCTGCGCATGGTCTGGGCGGCCGACGAGGAGACCCGCTACCCGCTGCGGTTCTTCGTGAGGGGCTACTCCTACCGGTTGTTCGGCATCATCCCCACCGACAGGCACCTCATAGGCTTCGCCGGCGCCTCGGGCCGCGACGTGCCGCACCTGCTCGGCACCGACAGGCTGGGCCGCGACCAGTGGTCGCGCCTCGTCTACGGCACGCGCATCTCGCTCTCCATAGGCCTCGTCGCCGTCGCCCTCTCGACCGTGCTCGGCATCGTCCTGGGCGGCATCTCCGGATACTTCGGCGGGCTCGTCGACAACGTCATCCAACGGCTGATCGAGCTGCTGCAGGCGCTGCCGCCGATACCCATCTGGCTGGCGCTGTCGGCCGCCCTGCCGCGCACCTGGCCGGTGGAGCGCGTCTACTTCGCGATCACCGTGATCCTCGCGCTGCTGGGGTGGACGAGGCTGGCGCGCGAGGTCCGCGGCCGGTTCCTCTCGCTGCGCGAGGAGGACTTCGTGACGGCGGCCAGGCTCGTGGGCGCCAGCCGGCGCCGGGTGATCTTCTCCCACATGGTGCCGTCGTTCACCAGCCACATCATCGCGGCGGTCACCCTCGCCGTGCCGCTGATGATCCTCAACGAGACGTTCCTCAGCTTCCTCGGCCTGGGCCTGCGGCCGCCCGCGATCTCGTGGGGCGTCATGCTCCAGGAGGCGCAGAACCTGCAGTCGGTGGTGAACGCGCCCTGGCTCCTCATCCCCGGCCTGCTCGTGATCATCACGGTGCTGGCGCTCAACATCCTGGGAGATGGTCTTCGTGACGCAGCCGACCCCTACAACACCTAGGCCCGCGCCCCAGGCGGGGCCGGCTCGCGGTAGGAGCGAGACCCCGGTCCTCTCGGTGCGCGGCCTGAAGACGCACTTCAAGCTCGACGAGGGCGTCGTGAGGGCCGTCGACGGCGTGTCCTTCGACCTCTACCCCGGCGAGGTCGTGGGCATCGTCGGCGAGAGCGGCTGCGGCAAGAGCATCACCATGAAGTCGATACTCCGGCTCCTGCAGCCGCCCGGCCGCATCGTCGACGGCGAGATCGTCTACCGGCGCCCCGAGCCCAGCGGCGACTCGCGCAAGCGCCACAAGCCGTTCGAGGCCGACCTGGCGAAGCTGCCGCCCCAGGGCCGCCGCATGCGCGAGGTGCGCGGCGGCGACATCGCGCTCATCCCGCAGGAGCCGATGGCCTCGTTCAGCCCCCTCCACACCATCGGCGACCAGATCGTCGAGGCGATAAGGCTTCATGAGCCTATGCCGGCATCGCGCGCCCGCGAGGTGGCGATCGAGAAGCTGCGCGAGGTGGGCATGCCCAGCCCCGAGCAGCGCTTCTCGGCCTACTCCTGGCAGCTGTCAGGCGGCCTGCGCCAGAGGGCCATCATCGCCATGGCGCTGGCCTGCAACCCGTCGGTGCTCATCGCCGACGAGCCCACGACGGCCATCGACGTCACCACCCAGGCGCAGGTCCTCGAGCTCATCAAGCGCCTGCAGGCGGAGCACGGCTCCTCGATCCTCTTCATCACGCACGACCTGGGCGTCATCGCGCAGATGGCCGACCACGTGGTCGTGATGTACCTGGGCAAGGTCATGGAGCAGGGGCCGGTGAGCGGCATCTTCCACCGGCCGCGCCACCCCTACACGCGGGCCCTGCTCAAGAGCATCCCCAGCCTGCACTCCGAGCCGCGCGTCGCGCTGCCCACCATCGCCGGCAGCATCCCGCACCCGCTGCACAGGCCCACCGGCTGCGCCTTCCACCCGCGCTGCCCCGACTTCATGCCGGGCAAGTGCGACGTGCGCACGCCCGCGCTCCACTCGCCCGACGGCGGACCGCCCGTGGCCTGCTTCCTGCACCACGACGTCGCCGAGGAGGGGGTGAACCGTGCCTGAGCCCGTCGCGAACGAGGCAGGAGCTCGCGCCGCCGGCGCCGGGCCGGTCCTGTCGCGCGCCGACGTCGCGCCCGGCAGCGACGGGTCGCGCACCCCGCTGCTCGACGTCAGGAACCTCCGCAAGCACTACCCCATCAAGCGCGGACTCCTGAGCCGCACCGTGGGGCACGTGAGGGCCGTTGACGACGTGAGCTTCCAGGTCCACGACGGCGAGATCCTCAGCCTCGTGGGCGAGAGCGGCTGCGGCAAGACGACCACGGCCAAGTGCGTCCTGCGCGCCGTGGACCCGACCTCCGGCGAGGTGCTGTTCCGCCTGCCTGACGGCCAGGTGGTGGACATGGCGAAGCTGCGCGAGCCCGAGCTGCAGCCGCTGAGGAGCCAGATGCAGCTGGTGTTCCAGGACCCGTTCGGGTCGCTGAACCCGCGCATGAACCTCCTCGACATCATCGGCGAGCCGCTCCTCGTGCACGGCGTCACCGACCGCCGCAAGCGCATGGACAGGGTCGCCGAGCTGCTGACCCTCGTGGGCCTGCGGCCGGAGTACATGCACAGGTACCCCCACGCCTTCAGCGGCGGGCAGCGCCAACGCGTGGTCATCGCCAGGGCCCTGGCCCTCGAGCCCCGCCTGGTGGTCGCCGACGAGGCCGTATCGGCGCTCGACGTCTCCGTCCAGGCGCAGATACTCAACCTGCTCCTCGACCTGCAGCGGCGCCTCGACCTCTCGTACCTGTTCGTGGCGCACGACCTGAGCATCGTCAAGCACATCAGCCACCGCGTGGCCGTCATGTACGTCGGCAAGGTCGTGGAGCTCGCCCCCACCGAGGAGCTGTTCCACAGGCCCAAGCACCCGTACACCTCGGCGCTCATGCAGGCCGTGCCTGTGCCCGACCCCGACAAGCGCGCGGCGCTGAGGGGCCTAACCGGCGAGGTGGCCAACCCGGCCAACCCTCCCAGCGGCTGCTACTTCCACCCGCGCTGCAAGTTCGCCACCGACGTCTGCCGGGCGGAGACGCCCGCGCTGCGCGAGGTGGCGCCGGGCCACCAGGTGGCCTGCCATAGGGCCGAGGAGCTGACGCTGCCGGGCATCGACGACCTGGAGAAGGTGGCGTGAGCCAGTCGCTCGTCGCCTGGGTAGGCGGCCGGCTGGTGCTGCCTCACGCCGTCGTGGAGGGCAGGGCGCTGCTCACGCGCGGGCCCCGCATCGTGGGCGTGGTGCGGCAGGGCGAGGTGCCGGAAGGCGCCCGGCGCGAAGAGCTCGGCGGCGGCTACCTGCTACCGGGCCTCATCGACCTACACACGCACGGCGCGCTCGGGCGCTCGTTCCTCGACGGCGACGACGACGCGTTCCGCGTGATCCTCGCGGAGCAGGCGCGCCGCGGCGTGACCGGCGTGCTGGCCACGACGTCCACCGCCCCCTTCCCCGACATCCTCCGGGCGCTTCAGACCACGCGGCGCTGGATGGGCGTGGAGGAAGGCGGCGCCCGCGTACTGGGCGCGCACGTAGAGGGCCCCTACTTCGCCGCCGCCCAGGTTGGGGCGCAGGACCCGGCCAACCTCCGCACGCCCGACGACGGCTCCGTCGACGAGCTGCTCGAGCACGCAGCCGCCATCAGGGTCGTCTCCTTCGCCCCCGAGCTGCCCGGCGCCCTGGAGCTCACGGAGCGCCTCGTGGAGAGGGGCATCGTCGCCGCTGGCGGCCACTCGAACGGCACCGACGCGGACGTGATGAGGTGCGTGGAGCGCGGGCTCTCCCACGTCATCCACCTGTGGAGCGGCATGTCCACCACGTACCGGCGCGGCCCGTGGCGCGTGCCGGGGATCCTCGAGGCCTCCTTGGCCTCGGACACGCTCACCGGCGAGGTGATCGCCGACGGCAAGCACCTGCCGCCCACGCTCCTGCGCCTGGCGCGCCGCGCGCTGGGCCCCGAGCGCCTCTGCGTCGTCTCGGACGCCACCAGCGGCGCGGGGCTGCCAGAGGGCTCGGAGTTCACCATGGGCGAGATGCGCTACGTGGTGCGCGACGGCGTGGGCATGATGCCCGACGGCACGGCCTTCGCCGGCAGCAGTACCCTGCTCGACGGCATGCTCAGGGTCCTCACCGCCGACGCCGGCTTCCCGCTACACGAGGCCGTGAGGATGGCCAGCCTGAACCCAGCCACTGTCATCGGCCTGGACGGGGCGAAGGGCAGCCTGGAGCCGGGCAAGGACGCCGACCTGGCGGTCTACTCGCCCGCCCTGGAGCCGCTGAGGACCGTCATCGCCGGCCGCACCGTGTGGCGGCGGGACGCCAGGTCATGAGCGACCAAGCGAGTTCGCCCCGCGCCGCACGGACCGGCGCCGAGGAGGAGTGAGAAGCGTGTCAGAGAGGGTCGCACCGGTGACGAGGGCGCTCGTCGACAAGCTGCCCGTGGAGGTCTACCCCACCGAGGAGGCGCTCGGCGCGGCCGCGGCCACCGAGATGGCCGCGCTGCTGCGCGCCGCCGTGGACGCCAAGGGCCAAGCCAACGTCGTCCTGGCCACCGGCAACTCGCAGCTCGCGTTCCTGCGGGCGCTGCGCGTGGAGTCCGGCATCGACTGGTCCAGGGTCAACGTCTTCCACATGGACGAGTACATAGGCATCGACCCGGACCACAAGGCGAGCTTCCCGCGCTTCCTGCGCGAGCACATCCTCGACCACCTACCGGGAGTCAACTTCTTCCCCATCTCGGGGGACCCGACTCGCGTGGCCCAGACCTGCGCCGACTACGAGCGGCTGCTGAGGGAGCACCCCGCCGACGCCGTCGCGCTCGGTTACGGCGAGAACGGGCACCTGGCCTTCAACGACCCGCCCTACGCCGAGTTCGACGACCCCGTGTGGGTGAAGACGGTCAAGCTCGACGAGGCCAGCCGCCGGCAGCAGCACGGCGAGGGCCACTTCCCCACGCTCGACGCCGTGCCGACGCACGCCATCACGCTCACGGTGCCGGCCCTGCTGGCCGCCAAGCGCGTGCTGTGCATCGTGCCAGAGGCGCGCAAGGCCAACGCCGTGCACGACTGCCTCACCCTGCCGGTCTCTGAGCATAGGCCCGGCTCGGTGCTGCGCGCCGTCGACCACGCCAAGCTCTACCTCGACATGGACTCGTCGGCGCGCGTCAGGGACCTCCTGGCCGCGAACCCGGCGCGGGGGTGACCGTGAAGTACGTGTTCTCCACCAGCCAGACGAAGCGCTACCGCTTCCCCACGCACGCCAACCTCCTGGTGATGGACCGCGCGGAGGCCGTGACCAGCGAGGTGTTCATCACGGTCATGGAGCCCGGGGAGGCGCCGCCACTGCACCAGCATCCGGACACGGAGCAGGTCTTCTACGTGCTCTCTGGCCGCGGCCGGCTCGAGATCGGCCCCGACGCCCAGGACATGGGCGAGCTCTCCCCTGGCGACCTGGTGAGGATCCCGCCCGGCACGCTCCACCGCGTGCCCTGCGTGGGCGACGAGCCGCTGCGCTACCTGGTCGTCGACTGCTTCCCGGGCGGTAGGCCGTCCCACGAGCCGACCTGGGACTCCCACGTGCGCGCCGTGTGCGCCGAGAACGGCTGGGACTTCGACGAGGTGACGCGCTGAGCACGGCTGCCCCGGCAGTCGGCGGGAGCGAAGCGGCGCCGCGGCCCGAGGGCGAGGCGCCGCTCACCGTTGGCGCCACGCTGCGCCAGTGGTGGCCGCTGGCGGGCGGATGGGTGCTCATGACGGCCGAGCTCACGGTGCTGTCGGCGTTCGTGGCACGCATGCCCGACCCGGCCGTGCAGCTCGCCGCCTGGGGTGTCGTCTTCGCGCTCTCCACGCTCATCCAGGCGCCATCCACGTCCCTGCTCCCCACGGGCACGGCCCTGGCGCGGGACGTGCCCTCCTTCCGGAGCCTGGCGCGCTACGCCGGCGGGATCCTCCTGGTGCTCACGCTCGTGCACCTGCTGGTGGCCGCCACGCCGCTCTACGGCGTGGTCGTGCGCGGCGCGATGGGCGTGCCCGAGGAGGTGGCCCAGCAGGGCCGGCTGGCGCTGCTGACCATGCTGCCGTGGTCGTTCGGCACCGGGGTCAGGCGCTTCCTGCAGGGCGTGATGATCCGCCACGGGCGGCCGCGCGTGGTCATCATCGGCTCCATGCTCCGGCTGGCGGTGGGAGCGGCCGTGATGGCGGTGGGCTCGGCCGCCGGCTGGCTGCCCGGCGCGCGCCTGGCCGCCTTCGCGATCATCGTCGCCGTCCTGACGGAGATGGCCTACAACGTGCTCATGTTCGCGTTCGGCGTCCGCCGCTCGTTGGCGGCGAGGGACCCGGCGGCGGAGCCGCTCACGCTCCCCCGGTTCTTCGGCTTCTACGCGCCGCTCGTGTTGGTGACGGTGCTGACAATGTTCGTCCAGACCCTGGTCACCGTCGTGCTGGGCCGCATGCCGCGCCCCCTCGAGTCCCTGGCCGTGTGGCCCGTGCTGAACAGCTTCCTCGTCATGCTCCAGGGCCCGGGGCTCGCCTACACCGAGGTGTCGATAAGCCTGCTCGACAGGCCGGGCGCCAGGGCCATGCTCGGTCGCGTGGCCTTCGTGGCCTCCGCCGCCCTCACGGGCCTCCTGGCGATGCTGGCCCTGACGCCGCTGTCGCGTCTCTGGTTCGGCTCCGTCTCGGGGCTCACGGGCGAGTACCTCGACCTGGCCGTGGCGGGCCTGTGGCTGGCCCTGCTGGTGCCGGGCCTCAGGCTGGTCGGCTCCTGGTACCAGGGCGTGATCATCCACGCCCGCCGCACGTTGGCGATCCTCGAGTCCGTGGCGGTCTTCCTCGTCGTGGGGGCGCTGGTCCTCGGCGCCGGGGTGGCCTGGGGCGGCACCGCCGGCCTCTACGTCGGCGTCGTCGGCCTCACGTTCTCGCTGGCGGCCCAGGCCGGGTGGCTCGGCCGCAGCGCCGAGCTGTTGCGCCAGGAGCGGCTGGGCGTCGGCACCACGCTGGGCGGCGCCGCATGAGCGGCGTCCAGGCGGGTAGGACGGGCGCAGGCGGCCGCCGGCCGAACCTGCTCTTCCTCATCGCCGACCAGCAGCGCGCCGACACGATCGCACAGGGCGGGCCATGCCTCACGCCGCACCTGCAGGCGCTGGCCCGCGAGGGCGCGAGCTTCGCCCGCTGCTACGCCCCCAACCCCATCTGCTCGCCCACGCGCGCGAGCCTCTTCACCGGCCTGCTGCCGCACGCCCACGGCATGACCGACGTCACGCACGCCGTGCCGGCCACCCAGGCCGACCTGGCGCCCGGCGTGGAGGTGTGGACGTCGCGGCTCAAGGCCGCCGGCTACCGCGTGGGCTACTTCGGCAAGTGGCACGTGGAGCGCGACGACGACCCGGGACGCTTCGGCGTCGACGAGTACGAGGTGGACCTGCGCCTCAAGGGGGTCGTATCGCACGAGGGTCACCTCGACCCGCGCGTGGAGGTGGAGCAGCCCGGCTACAAGCCGTTCCTGCTGGCCGGCGTGAGCGACGAGCCGGCGTCGGCCACGCGCGAGGCGTACCTGGTGGACAGGGCGCTCGACTTCCTGTCTCGGGCGGGCGACGGCCCCTGGGCGCTCTTCGTGAGCACCGAGGCGCCCCACGACCCGTACCTGGTGCCGTGGGAGCTGTACGAGCGGTACGACGCCGCCGCCATCGACCTGCCGGCGTCCTGGGGCGACCCCATGGACGACCGACCGGGCGTCTACAGGCGGATAGCCAAGACATGGCGGGGCCTCTCCGACGACGAGGCCAGGCAGGTCATCGCCTGCTACTACGCCGCCTGCTCGGGTGTGGACGACCAGTTCGGACGCCTGCTGGCCGGCCTCGACGACGCCGGCGTTCGCGACGACACCTACGTGGTGTTCACCTCCGACCACGGCGACTACCTCGGCGCGCACGGGCTGTTCTTGAAGGGCGTCGCGCCGTTCGAGGAGGTCTACCGCGTGCCCCTGGTGGTGCGGGGGCCAGACGTAGCGCCAGGCCTCGTCGTCGACGAGCCCGCGAGCCTCGTCGACCTCGGTCGCACGCTGGTGAGCCTCCTGCTCGGCGAGGACAGCGGCGGGCACGGGAGGGACCTGAGCGCGAGGCTGCGCTCCGAGGGGTCGGGCGGGGAGGCTGCGGCAGCGGCGCCCCAGCAGGGCGCGGGGCCCGTCCCGGACGGCCTCGCCTACGCGGAGTTCCACGGCCAGCGCCTGCGCTACACCCAGCGCATCGTGTGGCGCGGCCGCTACAAGTACGTGTTCAACGGCTTCGACGAGGACGAGCTCTACGACCTCGAGCAGGACCCCCACGAGCTCGTCAACCTGGCCCACCGGCCGGAGGCGCAGCCAGTCCTGCGCGAGCTGGCCGCCGAGATGTGGCGGGTCGCCCGTGACACAGGGGACGACACGCTGTTCCAGGCCGAGTACGGCATGTTCCGCTTCGCCCCCGTGGGTCCAGGGGCGGCGGTCGATTCGGAGGGAAGCGACGGCGATGAACGGCACTGACACGCGCACTGAGAACGGCGGCCTAGCCGCCTACCGCCCCGACTTCGGCCTGCAGGGGAAGGTCTGCGTCGTCACCGGCGCCACCGGCGTCCTCGGCAGCGTCATGGCCCGGGGCATCGCCGCGGCCGGCGCCAGGGTGGCCGTGCTCGGCCGCCGCGCCGACGTGGCCGAGGCGCTGGCCGCCGAGATCCGCGCCGCCGGCGGCGAGGCGCGCGCCACGCCCGCCGACGTCGTCGACAAGGCGGCCTTGACGCGCGTGCGTGACGAGCTGCTCCGCGACTGGGGCTCGGTGGACATGCTGGTGAACGCCGCCGGCGGCAACCAGCCAGGAGCCACGCTGCGTCCCGACCAGTCGGTGCTGGAGCTCGACGAGACCGCCATGCGCCAGGTCATGGAGCTCAACTTCTTCGGCACGCTGCTGCCGACCCAGGTGTTCCTCGAGCCGATGGTCGAGAGGGGCGCCGGCGCGATCGTGAACGTCTCGTCCATGGCCGCCGACAGGGCCATCACGCGAGTGGCCGGCTACTCGGCGGCGAAGGCGGCCGTCGAGAACCTCACCCGCTGGCTCGCCACCACGCTGGCCAAGCGCCACGGGCCGGGCATCCGCGTGAACGCCATCGCGCCGGGCTTCTTCGTGGGCGAGCAGAACCGCTCGCTGCTCATGGACGAGGGCGGGAACCTCACCCCACGCGGCCGCACCATCATCGACAACACGCCCATGGGCCGCTTCGGCGAGGCCGAGGAGCTGCTGGGGGCCCTCCTCTTCCTCCTCAGCGACGCCTCCCGCTTCGTTACCGGCGTCGTCGTGCCCGTGGACGGGGGCTTCTCCGCGTTCTCAGGGGTGTAGCCGGGCGCCGCTACCGCGAGGCTGCCCCGACCCCGTCACGGCCGCGGGTGGAACACGATGGTCCCGCCCGCGTCGATGTTGCCCAGCGGCGTCATCTCCACGCTGGCCGGCGCCGGGCCAGAGACCTCCCGGTCGGCAGGCGCGATCATCGCCATGTGCCCGAAGTCCCCGAACCCGGGCGTGAACACGGTGGTCACCCACAGGCCGTCGTCGGCGTCGAACGCCAGGCGCATGGGGCCGATGCCGGGTGGGCTCAAGCTGACGGCCGGAGTCGGTGTGCCGGACGCAGCCAGGTCGTCACGGGCGAACCTCTCGATCCTGCCTCCCGTGTACGCCGTGACCCACAGGTCCCCGCCGGCGTCGAACGCCAGCCCCATCACACCGTTCAGGGACTCGCCGTCGCTGGCGATCACCACCTCCGGCATCACCGCGCCGCTGGAGACGAGCTGCGAGCGGGCGAACATCAGCACCGCGCCCGTGCCCACCAGCCACATGTTCCCGTCCTCGTCGAAGACCAGGTCGTTCGGGTACTCGGGCATGTAGGCCGAGGCGCTGGTCAACGTCACGTTGGGCTCGGGCTTCCCCGCCGCCGTGAGCCGCGTCGGGCTCCAGCCGAGCACCTTGCCCTGCACCGCGGCCCACAGCCAGCCGTTCGGCGCGAACCTCACGCCCGCGACGTGTGGCGCTCCCGTCCCCAGCTCCTTGAACGGCGTCGGGGCGCCGGACTGGTGCAGGTCCTCCGCCGCGTAGGCGAGGAGCTCCCCCTCCTGCGTTCCGACCCACAGGTTCCCGTCCGCGTCGAAGTCCATGCCGTACGGCGCCCGGCCCGCCCCGAGGTTCACGACGATCGCCGCCTGCGCCCCGCTGGCCCCCTCCTTCTGCTGGTCCGGGTCGAACCCGAGGACCTTGTGCTCACCCCACACGCTCACCCACAGCCAGTCGGGCTCGGGCGGGGGCGGTGGGGGCGGCTCAGGCGCCTCGCTGGACGAGCAGGAGACTAGGAGCAGCAACGCGAACAGGAACGCGATGACTCTCAGGTGGCGCATGGGCACCTCCACGGTTCACACGGGTACGCCACGAGGGTAGCAAAGTCGGTCCGAGGGCGAACGGCGCGAGCAGGAGCCCGCCATCGCTACTCTTGTTCGGCTTCTCCGTCCACCCAGTACCCCGCCCTGATGGCCTGGCTGGCAGAGGCGAACGGGTCCTTGTCGAAAGGCGTCACCTGGTAGAGGAGCTTCCCGGGTATCGCGACCGGGTCCTCGGACGTGAACGTGATGGTCGTCTCGGTGGTGCGGACGATCAGGGGGCGGAACAACATGGCCTCGTCGCTGATCGCGACCGCGTAGACGGTCGCACCCTCGACGGGCGCCCAGGAGAGCGTGAGCGTCCCGGAGTCGTAGGTGACCTCCGTCATCGTGACGGAGTCGAGCGGCTCGATCTCGCTCTCCAGCACGAACCGCTCGGCGGCGAACGACTCACCCGCGATGCGCGCTACGGCGTCGACGAAGTCCCCCGGCTGCAGGCCGACGTCCGACGCGAGGGCGAAGACGATGCGGTCGCCCTCCTCCCATGGGAAGACCGTAGTGGAGACGGGATCGCCGCCCACGAACACGTCGAAGTCGACTTCGGCCGAGCCTTCGTCCGGCGACGGGGCGCCGAGCGGGAGGAACGCCAGGGCGTGCACCGTGCCGGCCGGGTAGAAGTCACCCAGATACTCGTACTCACCCGCGTACGAGTACGAGACGTAGACGTCGGGCACCTGCCGTATCTCTACGTCGACCCAAGCGATCACGAACCTCGTCGTGAGATGGCCATCGAGGGTGAACGGGTCGTGGTGCAGCACAATCCACACGCCGTACTCCGCACCCGGCTCGAGATCGCCTTCCGCGTAGTCGAACGCTATCTCGTCTCGCCCCGCCAGGTCGCCGGAGTAGACGGAGTCAACCGTTTCCAACCGGCTGAAGTCCACGAAGCCGTGAGCCGCTTCGCTCAGCCCCACGACTAGCTGACGGTTGGAGAGCGTCGCCTCGACGTCCGGGATGGGCAGGCCGCGGACCTCGGTCAGGTCGTGCTCGTAGCGTCCGACCTCCTCGCCGTCCACCCGGACCACGAGCGTATGGACGCCGGGCCGGAACTCGAGCCAATCGAGGAACGCGAAGCCGCTGCTGTACTGCTCGCCGGCGGGCATCTCGAGCTCTTCCCAGTACAGGAGCTGCTCGCCGCTGCCGTCGAGCAGCTCGACGTCGAAGTGGGTGGGGGTTTCGAGAGCGCGGCTGAGGCGCAACATGAACCCCAGGAAGTAGATCTGTTGCGACTCGTCGAAGTAGGTCACCGGACCGAGGATCGTCGAGAACTCGTACTCGACCTCCTCGGGCTCGGGCGCTCGGTAAGGCCGTGGAGGCTGGGTCAGCCCTCCCCCTTCTCCCTCTCGTACCGCGCCCGCGTCTCGGGGCTCATCGGGTAGGTGCCGGAGACAGGCGCGCCGGCGAGGATCTGCTCCTCGATCCACGCCTCCTCCCGCTCCTTCACGTGCGCCTCCCTGGCCACCTGCGCGGCCAGGTGCCGCGGGACGACGACGACGCTCTCGTCGTCGCCGAAGATCACGTCGCCGGGGCGCACCTGCACGCCGCCACAGGTGATGGCCAGGTCGAGGTCCTCGGGGTGGTGGGCGATGAGGTTCGTGTTGGCGTTGTAGCCGCTGGAGTAGCTGGGCATGTCCAGGCCGGCGATGAACGGCCCGTCGCGGTACGGCCCGTCCGAGACGATGCCAGTTGCTCCCTTGGCCTGCATGCGGGCCACCAGCATGCCGCCCATCGTCCCCGCGCGCTGGTCCCCCCTGGCGTCGATGACGAGCACCTGGCCGGGCTCGATCTCGTCGGCGATGCGCCGCTGCGGGTTGTCGTCGCGCTTCCACAGCTCGAGGGTCTCGAGGTCGTCGCGCGCGGCGATGTACCTGAGGGTGCGGGCCACGCCCACCATGCGAGGACCGCCGGGACGGAGGCGGGTCACGCCCCGGATCACCTGGTTCCGGAAGCCGTGGATGAACAGCACGGTGGCGAGCGTCGCAGAGGTGACCTCCTTGAGGAGGCGCTCGGTCTCGGGGTCCACCGGGCTCAGGTCGGGAGCGGGTCTCACTGGGCAGCCTCCGTCGCCAGGTTGCGCTGGCGCTCGGTCTCGATGTCGACGCTGAGGCGCGGCTCCTCGCCGGGGTAGCCGAGGTCGCCGTAGGGGAAGCCCTCGAGCTCGTTGGCCGGGCGGGCCGGGTCGCGCGGCGAGGCGTAGTGCGCCCAGATGGCCGTGATCTTGCCGTCGGGGCCGAACTCGTACCACTCGGAGCCGCGGATGTGCTCGCCGGCACCGGGCTTGAAGTGCGTCCACTCGATGCACAGCTGCTCGCCGTCGCACACGACCCTGTCGATGGTCCAGCGCGAGCCGAGGCGTTTCACGAAGCCGATCCAGAGGTCCGCGATGGCGTCGCGGCCGCGGTAGGGCCCGCCCGCGTTGGGCGGGAAGTAGTGCACGCAGCGCTCGTCGAGGACCTCGGCGAAGCGCTCGCGGCTAGCGGCGTTGCAGGCGTCGAAGTACGCTCTCACAGTAGCGACCATCTGACGTCGCCGACTCTCGTCTATGGGCCTGATGTCCAAGGAGCCTCGTCCTCCCGGTTTCCGCCGTCTGGCGGCCGTTCTCGTGGTGCCCGTGCAGCCTACGGGGCGCGGCGGGCGGCGTCAACGCGGCGTCGGAGCGGCACCGGACGGTTGCTCGAAGGCCCCCGCGTGACCCGGCCACTGGTGCTGGTGACCGGCGCCGCCGGCCGCGTCGGCACGGCCCTGCGCCCCTTCCTGCGCGAGCGCTTCGACCTACGGCTCCACGACAGGGTGCCCGTCGCCGACCCGCAGCCAGGCGAGTCGGTGGTGACCGGCGACCTGGCCGACCTGGAGAGCGTCTCGGCGGCCACCGCGGGCGTCGACGCGGTCCTCCACCTGGCCACCGCCCACGGCCTTGACCTCGTGTTCGAGGACTCGCTGCCCACCAACTTCGTCGGCACCATGAACGTGCTCGACGCGATGAGGCGCCACGGCGTCGCCCGCCTGGTGTACGCCAGCAGCCACCACGTCGTCGGCTTGCACCGCGGCCCTCTACCCGCGGACGGGGCGGAGCTGGCCCCTGACGGCGTCTACGCGCTGGGCAAGGCCTTCGGAGAGGCTGCCTGTCGCGCCTACGCCCTGAGGTACGGCATCAGCACGCTCATCGTGCGCATCGGCAACGCCGACCCGCGAGTGACCGACAGGCGCGTGCTGCGCCTCTGGACGAGCGCCCGCGACCTGGCGCAGTTGGTGACCATCGGCCTGACGCACCCTGCTGTCGCGTGCGACGTCGTCTACGGCGTCTCCGCCTGCCCCGACCCGTTCTTCGCCAACGAGCGCGCGCACCAGCTCGGCTACGTGCCGCAGGACAGGGCCGTTGAGAACCTGGCCGACGGCTACGCCACGCCGGACGACCTGCCGCCGGGGCCCGGCGACGGGCTCGTAGGCGGCGCCTACGCGGCTAGCGACATCGCCAAGCGGTGGAGAGACGAATGACGCGACCGCAGCCGGTCGCCCGACGCGTCCAGCACGCGATGGGGCTCCCGACGGCCCCGGAAGGCCAGGAGGCCCCATGAGGATCGAGAAGGTCGAGACGATGATCGTCGACATCCCGTTCGTGGACGGCGGTCGCGGCGAGGGCATCGGCCCGACGGTGTGGAACAAGCTCGAGATGATGCTGGTGCGCCTCGAGGACGACCGGGGCAACGTCGGATGGGGCGAGGGCTTCGGCTACTTCGTCACCGACGCCACCAAGGCCGTCGTCGACCGCATGATCGCCCCGCTGCTCGTCGGCGCCGACGTCGACGACGTCGCCGCCTGGAGCCGCGCCACCCAGAAGCGCCTGCACCTCTTCGGCCGCTACGGCGTGACGATGTTCGCCATCTCGGGCGTGGACATCGCTCTGTGGGACCTGAAGGCCAAGCGCGAGCAGGTGCCGCTCCACGAACTGCTCTCCCCCGGCTCGCGGGCCGAGCCGGTGAGCTTCTACGCCAGCTTGGTACGCTACGACGACACCGACGTCGCGCCACGCGTCTGCGAGCTGGCGCTGGAGGACGGCTTCACGGACCTGAAGCTGCACGAGATCACCCTGCCGGACATCGCGGCGTGCCGGCGCGCGGCTGGAGACGGCGTGCCCATCGCCGTGGACGTCAACTGCAACTGGACCGTCGAGAGCGCTGGGGAGCACATCCCTCGCCTCATGGAGCTGGGGGCGAGTTGGCTCGAGGAGCCGACGTACCCGCCCGAGGGCTACGCCGACCTGCAGGGGCTGCGCGGCCGCGGTCTGCCCATAGCCGCCGGTGAGAACTGGTGCACCGCGGTCCAGTTCCAGGCCGCCTTGGCGGCGGGCGCCGTGGACGTGGCGCAGCCGAGCGTCACCAAGGTGGGCGGCATCACCGAGTTCGTGGCCGTCGCCGAGCTATGCGCGCGGTCAGGCGTAGACCTACTGCCGCACAGCCCCTACTTCGGCCCCGGCATGCACGCGAGCCTCCACCTGGCGGCCGCCCTTCCCAACGTGCGCCAGCTGGAGTGGCTCTACGTCAGCCCCGACGCCTGGCTAGCGCCGCTCGAGGTCCTCCACGGCGGCCGCGTGCCCGTGCCCGAGGGGACGGGGTTGGGGTTCGAGCCGGACCCTGAGGTGATGGCCCGGTACCGGCGGGCGTGAGCACCCTGCGAGGCGTCCGCAACGTTTGGTGCTTCCCAGCGTTCCCAGCAACGTCCGTAGCCGCCCCGGCGCCCAGGGTGGTAACATCCCCTTGCGCCGGGCATGACATCTACGTATCCGCCCCGGCCGCGTGGGAGGCCGGGTGCGAGGGCGTACCGAGATGCATCTGGAGGCCGTCGGCCGCAGGCTCGCCGAGCACGCAGGCGCTTTCACGGCCACCGAGGCCGAGCTAGCGGCGCACCTAGTCAACCATCCGGAACTCTGGGGCTTCGGAGCCACCACCGAGCTCGCCAAGGTCCTCGGCGTGCACCGCTCGACGCTCGTGCGGTTCGCGCAGCGCCTCGGCTACGCCGGCTTCCCCGACCTGCGCGAGGCCGTGCGCGCGGACTACCTGCGCATCGTGTCGGCCCCCCTCGACCTGGCCAACGCCGGCGCCGGCACCGAGTTCGGCGAGATCGTCAGGTCGGTCTACGAGCGCGAGCTGCGCAACCTCAAGCAGACGTACGAGCACATCGACGTGAGCGTCCTCGAGGCCGCCGCGCGCGACATCGCCAAGGCCAGGAAGGTGCTCGTGTTCGGGCGACGGTACTCGTTCACCATCGCCATGCACACGAGCCTGCTCCTGCGCAGCCTGCGGCCGGACGTGCGCCTGGCGCCCGACCCCGGCGGCTCGAGCGTGGACGAGTTCTTCGACTTCGACTCTGGCGACGCCGCCCTGGTCTTCTCCCTGCGCCGCCACTCGCCCGAGGT
>Ga0182741_1001052_pt1 | contig 38308 bp, 31 predicted proteins | sample eDN5th37CBELigOP_FD_128874 | JGI IMG/M metagenome (GOLD analysis project Ga0182741, IMG submission 128874) | Enriched Organic Plus compost microbial communities from Emeryville, California, USA - eDNA 5th pass 37_C BE-Lig OP (version 2) (version 2) ... | reverse complement strand
GACCTCGATGTCACCCCCGGCTACTGCATCGTCGAGATGGACGCTCCCGGCGACCCGCCCCGCATCGAGCACATCCCCATCCCCGGCCGCGACATGATCGACCTCAAGCCGGTCTACGGCGACGGTCGTCGCGGTCGCGAGATCGCCGACCTCGTGCTCGACCAGCTCTCGAAGCTGGACGCGCCGGACGCCATGACCCGCGTCTTCATCCGCAATGCGGACCGCGCCGACCGCCGCGAGGCCGAATCCATCCTCCGCCGCGAGGCCGAGGAGTTCGTCTGGTCGCTCTACATCCCGGCCGAGCGCTCGATCTTCGATACGACCCAGGCTGCGACGGAGACGTCCGAGGAGTTCCCGAACCTGCGCGAGCTCTTCCGCGAGTTCGTCACCGCCCGCAAGGGCACCCACTACAGCGAGTCCTTCGCCACCGAGTTCCTCGAGCGCGGCGATCGGGCCCTGGAGGACGCAATGCTCGCCCAGGAGGCCGTGGCGCCCGAGGAGGACGCGGTCAAATGATCATCAGCCGGGTCCAGATCACCAACTACAAGCAGTACGCCGGCGATCACGACATCACCATCCCGTCGGCCGCCACGATCGGCGTCATCGGCGCGAACGGCGTCGGCAAGACCACGCTTTTCGAAGCGATCGAATGGGCGCTCTACGGTACCGGTGTGGCCGCGACGAAGGACATCCGCCCCCGTGGCCGTGCCGGAAACACGCAGGTCAGCGTGACGCTCGACCTCCCCGCCTCGGCCGAGCAATTCATCGTCGAGCGCGAGCTGCGAAAATCGAGCACCCGCGCCATCGTCTACAAGGTCGAGCCGGACGGCGAGGAGGCGATCGTCGTCCAGGGTGCCGGTCCGGTCACCACCTATGTCGCGAACACCCTGATCGGCCTCGACCACAAGGCCTTTACCGCCACCTTCTTCACCCGTCAAAAGGAGCTGAGCTTCTTTGGCGATCTCGGCGAATCCGCCCGTCGGCGTGAGGTCGGCAAGCTCCTCGGCCTGGAAACCATCCGCCTCGCCCAGCAGAAAATCGGCGAAGACCGCACTCGCGCCCGCAACGAGGCAACCGTCCTCGAAAAGCAGTACGAGACCCAGTCGAAGGGCCACGACTTCCCGGCCGAGATCGCCGCCGCCGAGGAGACGATCAAGGCCTCGAAGGAGTCGCTTGCCGTCGCCCACAAGGACGTCGACGCGGCGACCGAGCGCGTCGACGTGCTGGAGAAGGACGCAACCGCCCACCAGGAGCTGAAGGACCGTGACAGCACGGTCGCGACGAAGATCCTTGAGCTGCGCGGCCAGCATCACGCCGCGACCCAGCAGCGAGACAACGCCACCGCCGAGCTCCAGCGCCTCGACGCCCGCGCGAAGGAGCGCGACGCGCTCTCGGAGACCGCCTCCGCCCTCGAATCGCTTCAGCAGCAGATGGCGTCGCTGGACCAGCAGCGCGAGCGTTTCCAGCGTCGGCAGCAGATCCAGCAGTCCATCCTCGCGAGCGAGAAGCGGCGCGGCGACGTCATCTCCGCGCTCCGCTCAACCGTCCTCGGCATCACGCCGCCTTCCCCGATCGACGGCTGGAAGTGGAGCAATGGGGACCACGAGGACCCGGCATCCGCGGCAACCCGCTATATCGCTGTCCTCGATCGCGTCGATATCTCCGCGGAGGAGCGACGCGAGCAGGCCTATCAACGCCTCCGGTCTATCGCGAAGGAACGCGCGGAAGCACTCGACACCCTCCGGACATACGAGACGACCCGCCAGAACCTCGAGGAATCGCTCAACGCGCTCCTGATCCAGGGCCAGCCCGCACCCAAGCTGCAGGCCGCCCAGGCCCGCATGCAGGAGATCCAGAAGCAGGACGCCAACCTCGCTGCCGAGCTGGCCCAGATCGCGCCGCAGCAGCAGAAGATCAACCGCCTCGCGACGAACCTGCGCAAGGCGGACATGAACGAGCCGTGCCCAACCTGCGGCCGCCCGTTTAGCCGCGACGACGTTGCCGACACCCTCGCGCTCTTCCAGCAGCAGATCGAGGCGCTCCAGCAGCAGGCCGCCGGCATCGAGCAGCGCCGCGCGGAGATGGATCGTGAGCGAGCCGAGCTCCAGAAGACCTGCGCGGAGCTGGAGAAGCGCGCCAGCGACATCGACAAAACGCGCCACCGCATTGAGGCGAGCGTCCCCTTCATCACCGGCCAGACGGCAAAGGTGGAAGGACTCGAGCGACAGCTCAACGAACAGCTGCAGACGCTCGGCCGGACCTCTATCCCGGACGAGGACGAGGTCACCCGCGTCAGCATCGAGGTTCGGTCCTGGCGGCGAATGGTCGACGCTCGCGGCCACATCACGAAGTGCCAGGGCGACATCCAGACCATCGACGCCGAGATCGCGCCGCTACGCCGTGACCTGGAAAGCATCGGTGAGGTCGACTACGACGAGGCCGCCCACCGCAAGGTGACCGCCGCCCATCAGGAAGCCATCCGCGCCGCAACAACCGTCGCCCAGATCGACCGCGAGCTGGCCCGCCGCCCCCAGATCGAGGCCGACCTCGCGGCCGCGACGAAGAAGATCGACGATCTCGCCGCGCAAATCAACGCGGCGGAGAAGGAGCGTGCCGCGATCGGGTTCGATCCGGCAAAGCTGGAATCCGTCTTCGCCGACTTGCGCAAGGCCCGCGAGGAGCGCGAGACCGCGATCGAGATGCGCCACCGCATCCAGAACGGTCTCACCTCCGCCGAGCACGCCCTCGAATCGCTCATCAAGGAGCGCGATCGCATCGCCGGCCTCGCCACGCAGGCCGAGGAGCAGCGTCACCTCCACGACCGGCTCGACCAGATGTACCGGGAGTTCGACGAGTTCGACCGCTACGCCGCCGCCTGGTATGCACCGAAGCTCAGCGAGATCACCAGCGAGCTCGTCGCCGAGGTGACCGACGGCAAGTACGACCGGGTCGTGTTCGACAACAACTTTGGCATCGACATCTACGACGGCGACGAGGAGAAGTTCCCGCTCGACACGTTCTCAGGCGGCGAGCGCGACGCCATCGCCCTCTGCGCCCGCATCGCCCTCAGCCGCGTGATCGGCGGTACCGGATCGCAGCCGCCCGGCTTCCTCGTCCTCGACGAGGTTTTCGGCTCGCTCGACCTCGACCGCCGTCAACGCCTGCTCGAGCTGCTCGGCACCATCACCGGCTCCGGCGAGCACTTCCGCCAGGTGTTCATCATCAGCCACGTCGACGATGTCCGAACCTCGCCGATCTTCGACGAGCTCTGGCAGGTCGCCGAGAACGCCGAAGGCACCAGCGAGCTCCATCCCCTCGGCCACGGCACCGACATCGGCGAGCTGTAGGGGCAGACTCGTAATTCTGCTCCTCGACCCCGTACGAGAGGTTGGCCAGCAGGCAACACCTATTGGCCAACCTCCAGCACGGCGGACCCACGAACCCTGCCCTCCCGCAGCGCCGTGAGGGCCTCATTCCCGCGATTCAGAGGATACGGATCAACCTCCGCCCGCAGGGGGATCGACCGAATGACCGTAAAGAACTCGTCGCCATCACGCCGCGTGAGATTGGCGACGGATCGCAGCACCGGCTCGCCCCAGAGCATCTCGTAGGGGAACGAGGGGATGTCGCTCATGTGGATCCCGGCGCAGACGACCACCCCTCCCCTGCCGACGCAGCGCAGCGCAACGGGAACAAGGCCGCCGGCCGGCGCGAAGATGATCGCGGCATCGAGCTCCTCCGGAGACGTTTCATCACTGCCTCCCGCCCACTCGGCCCCCAGCTCCATGGCGAACCGCTGCCCCTCGCGATCACCGGGCCTGGTGAAGGCGAACACCCGTCGCCCCTGGCCCCGAGCGACCTGCAGGATGAGATGTGCCGCCGAGCCGAACCCGAAGAGGCCAAGCCGCTCGCCGTCACCGGTCATCCCGAGCGCCCGGTACCCGATCAGGCCGGCACAAAGAAGCGGCGCCGCCTGGAGAGCAGGGACATCGTCCGGGATGCCGATGCAGAACCGCTCGTCGGCAACCGCGTACTCCGCGTATCCGCCATCGACGTCATAGCCGGTGAATCGCGCCCGCTCGCAGAGGTTCTCGCGGCCGGACAGGCAATACCGGCACTCCCCACACGTCCAGCCAAGCCACGGCACACCGACGCGACCACCTGGGTCGTAGCGCTCGCAACCTGGCCCCGTTTCGACGACCGTGCCGACGATCTGGTGACCGGGGATCAGCGGAAGCTTCGGATGTTCCAGCTCCCCGTCGAGGATATGCAGGTCCGTCCGGCAGACGCCGCACGCATGTACCCGGAGCAAGACCTGGCCCTGCCCCGGCGCCGGAACCGGCACATCTGCCAACCGCAACGGCTCACGTTGGGCATTAAGGATCACCGCCTCCATGGCAGCACTCCCTTGTCTGATGCAACCGATACCTTCATTGTTGCACGCCGCATCCCACCCGATACGCACGAGGTGCAGGACACATCGGCACGCGTTTGTTGCGTCAGGCGTGCTGAAAACGATGCGCTTGTCACGCCTCCGGACATAAGATCATTGGCAAGACAGGATGTCACGAGTGGCGATGGCAGGCAGAGCAACGCGTTGCGAAGGACCTGCGTCCGCCCATTCTCGCCGGCCCCGGGAGTCCGCCTTCAATCAGGCTTGTGTCCCGGGTACCGGCGGCACGCACGAGAGAACCGCGCTCGCTCCCTTCGTGATTCCGACAGCTCCTCGCCAATCGCCCTCCGTCAGGAGAACGCCTCTCGTTCCCGATCGCTGTGATCGGGCCGACCTGAACGGGCGTTCGGAAGGGAGCCATGACCATGGACGCCGCGACATATTCGTTTGCTGACAAGGTCGCCGTCGTGACCGGCGCGACATCTGGGATCGGCAAAGCGACGGCGCAGGCATTGGCCCGGGCGGGGGCTCGCGTCGTGGTATCTGGAATCAATGAGGCGCTCGGGTCCCGCGTCGTCGAGGAGATCACCCGTGACGACGGCACAGCAGTCTTCATTCGCGCGGATGTGTCTCGTCGTGAGGATGTCGAGCACCTGGTCAGTGAGACCGTGCGCCAGTTCGGCCGGTTCGACATCGCGTTCAACAACGCGGGTATCGAAGGCGAGACCGCTTTGACCGCCGACTGGACCGAGGAGTGTTGGCTCCACGTCCTTGATGTGAATCTCACCGGCGTCTGGCGATGCATGAAAGCCGAGATCCCCGCGATGCTGTCGAACGGCGGCGGGGTCATCGTCAACTGCTCGTCTGTTGCCGGTCTCGTTGGATTCGCTGGAAGCGCCGCTTATGTCGCCAGCAAGCACGGCATCATCGGGCTGACGCGCACCGCCGCGCTCGAATACGCGCCGATGGGTATCAGGATCAACGCAATCTGCCCGGGTGTGATCGACACGCCCATGGTGCAGCGAGTCATCCACGATGATCCGGAGCAAGCCCGGCAGATCCTCGCGCTTGAGCCAATCGGTCGAATGGGAAACCCCGAAGAGATCGCGGCCGCGGTGCTCTGGCTCTGCTCCGACGCGGCCACCTTCGTCATCGGTCATCCACTGGTTGTGGATGGCGGGCTCGTCGCTCGCTAACCACGGGTCGGTCTGTTTGGACCCCCTCCGATCTTCGGGATGTCGCGTCCGTGAAAGGGATGGATCATGTCTGGTCACCAAACGTTCACCCGCTGGTTCAGTGATCTTCGCTCGAGCGACGTTGCTGATGTCGGCGGCAAGAATGCCTCGCTTGGCGAGTTGATCAGCGCCCTGGTCCCGGAAGGGATTCGCGTGCCGGACGGGTTCGCGACGACCGCCGAGGCCTATCGGGAGTTCGTCCGGCAAAACGACCTCGAGGACAATATCCGGACCCGGATCGCCGACTACCATGCCGGCCGGCAGTCCCTGACCTCGGCCGCCGGTGATATCCGACGCCGCATCCGCGAAGGCATCTTCCCTGAGGAGATCGCAAGCGCCATCCGGGATGCCTATCGGGAGCTGTCAGCCCGCTACGGCGTCAACGCGGCCGATGTCGCGGTCCGTTCGAGCGCGACCGCCGAGGACCTGCCGTCGGCCAGCTTCGCGGGACAGCACGAGAGCTTCCTGAACATCTCCGGGGAGGACGCCCTCCTCCATGCGTGCCGCGAATGCTACGCCTCCATGTTCAGCGACCGGGCGATAAGTTACCGGGACGCGCAAGGGTTCGATCACCTGCAGGTCGCGCTATCCGTCGGCGTCCAGAAGATGGTGCGGTCCGACCTCGCAGGCGCGGGGGTGATGTTTACCCTCGACACGGAGTCCGGGTACCCGGACGTCACGGTCATCAATGCCTCCTGGGGTCTGGGCGAATCGGTGGTGAAGGGCCTGGTCACGCCGGACGAGATCGCCGTCTATGTCCCGTTCCTCGACACGCCCGGACGCCGCCCCGTGATCAGCCGCGAGCTCGGCTCCAAACTGACCCGATTGATGTACTCGGATAGCGGCGATTCCCCAACGAAGACCGTCGAAACGACACCGGAGGAACGCGCGACGTTTGTCCTCTCGGACGACGAGGCGATACTCCTCGCGAGGTGGGGGCAGGCGATCGAGCGACACTACGGCGTCGAGATGGACATTGAATGGGCGCGCGACGGGCAGGACGGCAAGCTGTACGTCGTTCAGGCGCGGCCCGAAACGGTAGCGTCTCGCCGGTTGACCACGTCGCTGAAAATCTATCACCTTCTCGGGAGCGGCACGGTGCTGGCCAAGGGGTTGGCGATCGGGAGCGCAATCGCAACCGGCCAGGCGCAGATCATCGCGTCGGCCGACGAGATCGACCGCTTCCGGCCCGGCGCCATCCTCGTGACGAGGCAAACCGACCCGGACTGGGTTCCCATCATGAAGCGCGCGACCGGGATCATCACGAACGAAGGGGGGCGCACCAGCCACTCCGCCATCGTGAGCCGCGAGCTTGGCGTTCCCGCGATCGTGGGGACCGGGAACGCGACAGACGTCCTGCACGACGGCCAGGACATCACGCTTTCCTGCGTCACGGGCTCACGCGGCGAGGTCCTGGACGGCATCATCGACTTCGAGGTCTCGGAGATCGACCTCGCCACGATCGAGCGGCCGCGCACGAAGGTCATGGTCAACATGGCCAATCCGGCCACGGCATTCCGATGGTGGAAGCTGCCGACCAGCGGCATCGGTCTCGCGCGCATGGAGTTCATCATCAGCAACAGCATCAAGATCCACCCGATGGCGCTGGTACGCTTCGAAGAGTTGGAGGACGCGGACGCCAGGGAGAAGATCGCGCGTCTGACCGCCGGGTATGAGGACAAGACCGAGTACTTCGTGGACAAGCTCGCCCTCGGCATCGCCCGGCTTGCCGCACCACACTACCCACAACCGGTCATCGTTCGCCTGAGCGACTTCAAGACGAACGAATATGCCGGGCTGATCGGCGGCACGGCGTTCGAACCGGTCGAGTCGAACCCGATGCTCGGCTGGCGTGGCGCATCCCGCTATTACGACGAGCGCTACCAGGAAGGGTTCGCTCTCGAATGCCGGGCGCTCGTTCGCGTGCGCGAGGAGATCGGCTTCGACAACGTCGCGGTCATGATCCCCTTCTGCCGCACGGTGGCCGAGGCTGATCGCGTGTTGCGGGAAATGGCCCGGCATGGCCTCGAGCGCGGCAGGAACGGTCTCGACGTCTATGTGATGGCGGAGATTCCTTCCAACGTGATCCTCGCTGACGAGTTCGGCAAGCGATTCGACGGGTTCTCCATCGGCAGCAACGACCTCACCCAGCTGGTCCTCGGTGTCGACCGGGACTCACGGGACCTGGAGCAGCTCTTCGATGAGCGCAACGAGGCCGTCAAGCGGATGATCCGGATGCTGATCCCGGCGGCCCATGCCGAAGGCGCGACGGTCGGCATCTGTGGCGAGGCTCCATCCAACTATCCGGAGTTCGCGAGGTTCCTCGTCGAGGCAGGGATCGACTCCATCTCGTTGAGCCCCGATCGCGTACTCGAGACGTTGCCGATCCTCGTTGACGCCGAGCGTTCCGTCGCGGCGGTCACGTGATGACCGTCCCTTACGCCAATCACCGCGTGGAGAGTCGCCCTACGTAGGGCGACTCTCCACGCGACAAACCTCGCAAACGAGGTGGACCGGGGTTGACGTCGCGCAAGATGTCCACGCTCAGTAAACTCCCCAAGTTCTGGCGGTGTGGAGAAAGTGCAAGTATCAAAGGCTGTCAGGTTGCCCATGCGCATAAAGCACCTGACAGCCTCTTGACGTCCTAATCCTCCGAAGGGTCGATTGAGGAGCGCCCGTGGTCGGAATGAACATATCAGGCGCATCGTGGGTGTGTTCCGCGCACGCTCCCTCGGATATGGCATCATCACGCGTGACAAACGTACCCGTTGACCGATCCATCGCGAGTGAGGCCACGTGAGCAGCGAAACCCTCCCGTTCGAACCATCAACTACCCGCTCCGGCCCGCGCCGCCGCTCCCGCGCCGAATCCATGCGCGACAGCCTCCAGTTCCCGCTCCTCGTCTGGCTGGCGCATTTCCTGATTACCCAGATCTCGGCCACCCTCGCCTACCGCTTCGGCGAGTTCCGAACTGTCGAGTACGAACCGACATGGACGACCTTCGTCCCCGCCTGGGGACCGGACTCCAGCGCCTACGGCATGGTCCGGGAGCCGCTCACCGGCTGGCAGCACTGGCTCGTCGAGCCGTTCCGTAACTGGGACGGAACCTGGTACTCGCTCGTGGCGGAAGGGAGTTACAGCGAGGGACTCAGCGCCACCGCCGCCTTCTTCCCACTCTATCCGTGGCTGATGCAGCTCCTGAGCGATATCACCGGCCTCCCGGTCGAGACCAGCGGGTGGATCATCTCCCACCTCGCCTTCCTCGGCGGTCTCATCATGGCTTACAAACTGATCCGCATGGACTTCTCCGAGAAGATCGCGCGCTGGTCGCTCGTCGCCCTCGCCGTCTTCCCCACCGCATTCTTCTTCTCGGCCGTCTACACCGAGTCGCTCTTCCTCTTCCTGTCCGTCACCACCTTGTGGGCCGCCCGCAAGAACGACTGGCTCCTCGCCGTCATCATGTGCTTCTTCGCGACCATGACCCGCTCCGCCGGGATCATGCTCGGCGCGCCGCTCGCCGTCCTTTTCATCCAGCAGCATGGCTGGGACCTCAAGCGCTGGTTCCCCAAGGCGCTCCTTGCCCTCGTGCCGCCGATGGGGCTCGTCATCTTCGGCTGGTTCCTGACCACGAAGGACCTCGGCTTCCTCGGCTGGCAGGAGCAGCAGTGGCAGTGGAACCGCTTCTCCGCCCATCCTGGCCGTACCTTCCAGTGCGTCTTCCAGGGTTGCGAGGAAACCGTCCGCGGCTTCGGCGGTCCCTACGAAGCCACCGTGCACCCGGTCAGCTTCCGCTGGCTGGAGGAGCTGATCGACAACCCGCGCTGGAGCTTCATCACGTCGACGGAGTTCCGCTACATGGTCGGCCAGAGCCAGGTCCTCGACGTCCTCGTCTCCATCCTCGCCTTCGTGCTGATCCTCATCGGCCTGAAGAAGCTGCCGCTCTTCTACTCCTTCTGGGTCATCCCGCCGATGATCGTCCCGCTTCTCGCCCCGAGCAGCGTCTTCCCGCTCATGAGCATGCCGCGCTTCGTCCTGCCGCTCCTGCCGCTCTTCGTCATGGCCGTCCTGCTCCTGCAGAACCGCCGCCGCCTCGCGATCGGCCTCGCCACAGTCTCCGGCATCCTCCTCTTCCTGCTCACCAACCAGTTCGCCCTCTGGTACTGGGTGGCATAGGCGTATCTCCTGTACCGCCGCACCTTGTGTGCGGCGCCGGATCGAGTGCCGAGCGCCGCACACAAGGTACGGCGGTACGGGGCTGGATTGTCCTCAAACACCCGTCCCCTCGCCACCATCGTCAATCTGAGCGGAGCAAAGGATCCCTGTGCGAAGCACGTTGAATCGGCGCGAAGCGCCACCGCTATCACCGTTGGCGCACTTTCTTGCGCCCAATGCGTATAGATAGTAGGGGCGGACTCTGATGTCCGCCCTGGTGACGCGTTGAAAGGCACGAACTGGTCATCCACCCGCACGCGGGCTCCGCACACCACACCATTCCGCCCCGAGTCGATCACCACATCCGAGGACGAAAAGAGCGTGATCATGATCACCTTGATCACGTCCCCGCCTTCCCCACACCACGCATCCCCGGTACAATGCCCGGGACTCAGGATCCGACGTCTCGCAACATCGATGGAGCATCAAGCGTGGCAACTGCCGAACAATCCAAGACCGACGTATCCACCGCCCCGAAAACCATGACCGGCGGCCAGGCGCTCGTCGCCTCCCTCCTTCGCCAGGGAATCGACACCATCTTCGGCCTCCCCGGCGTCCAGCTCGACGGCGCCTTCGACGCCCTCTACGACGCGCAGAACAACGGCGACGTCCGCATCTTCCACACCCGGCACGAGCAGACCGCCGCCTACATGGCCGATGGCTACGCCCGCGTCACCGGTGAGATGGGCGTCTGCATGGTCGTTCCCGGCCCGGGTCTGCTGAACGCCACCGCCGCACTCTCCACCGCCTACGCCTGCAACCAGCCGGTCCTCTGCGTGACCGGCCAGATCAACTCGAAGGACATCGAGGGCGGCAAGGGTCTCCTCCACGAGATCCCCAACCAGCTCGGCATGATCCGGTCCGTTACCAAGCACGCCGAGCGCGCCGTGACACCGGGCGAGATCCCGGGCGTCGTTGACCGCGCCGTCGCCGAGCTCTGGAAGGGCCGTATCCGGCCGGTGGAGATCGAGGTTCCACAGGACACCCTGCTGACCGACGGCGAGGTCACTCTCCTCGCCCCGGCGACCCAGCGCGTTCGCCCGGACGTCGACCTGGACCAGGTGCGGTCCGCCGCGAAGCTCCTTGGCGAAGCGAAGAACCCGGTCATCTTCGTGGGCGGCGGCATAGACAACTCCGGCGCGTGGGACGAGCTACGCGAGCTTGCCGAAACGCTGCAGGCGCCGGTTGTCTGCTCCCAGAACGGCAAGGGCGCGATCTCCGATCGCCATTACCTGGCGCAGCACCCCTACGCCGCCCGGCAGCTCATCGCCGACGCCGACGTCGTCCTCGCAGTCGGCACGCGCCTGCTCGAGGCGTCCACCCAGCCGTGGGGCCTGACGACCCGCGACAAGACGCTGATCCATCTCGACATCGATGAAGAACAGATCGGCCGGACCTATCCCGCCGCCGTCTCCGTCGTCACCGACGCGAAGGTCGGCCTCGCCGCGCTGGTCGACGAGGTCGCGAAGCACAACATCTCCCGCCCGTCGCGTGAGGCGGAGCTGACGGCACTCAAGCAGAAGGCCCAGCAGGAACTGGAAGCCGTCCACCCGCAGGGTCTCTACGCCATGGCCATCCGCCGCCAGCTGCCGGACGACGGCATCTTCATCGGTGAGATGACCCAGATCGCGTACTGGAGCAACCAGGCATTCCCGGTCTACGAGCCGCGCACCTACTTCACGCCCGGTTACCAGGGCACGCTCGGCTGGGGCTTCCCGACCTCGCTCGGCGCCAAGGTCGGCGCGCCGGACAAGGTGGTCGTTTCGATCAACGGCGACGGCGGTTTCGGCTTCGGTCTCAACGACCTCGCCACCCAGGCGCAGCACGGCATCGCCAGCATCACGCTCGTCTTCAACGACGGCGCCTACGGCAATGTCCGCCGCATCCAGCAGGAGCAGTTCAACGGCCGCACCATCGCGTCCAACCTGGAGAACCCGGACTACATGAAGCTCGCCGAGGCCTTCGGTGTCGCCGGTCGCCGCGCCGAATCGCCTGAGGCGCTCGAGACGCAGCTCGCCGAAGCCATCAAGGCGAACGAGCCAACCCTCATCGAGATCCCGGTCGAGCCCATGCCGAACCCGTGGAAGGCCCTCAACCTCCGGTAGTCAGCAACGACGTCCGTAGGGGTCGACTTCATGTCGACCCGATGACGCGGAGCGTCATACACGGGCGCAAATAAGAAGGGGAGCCGGAACCGGCTCCCCTTCTCGCTACTCCTCGTCCCCATACGGCAACACGCCCCGATCGAGCAATTGCCGCGTGATGAACGCGTTGTTGGCGTTGATCAGTTTGATGGCGTACGTCGCAGCCGCCGCGACGGCCTGGAACCCTCGCGAGTCGAGCTCCTCCTCGATAGACTTGCCGCTCGCCTCCGCCGCCTCGGCCGCCTCTTCCCGCAGCACCTCCTCGAGATACTGGTACAGCTCGGCCTCGGACATTCCCAACGGGTCGTTCGCGCCGTCGTAATCCATGCGGCATCTCCCTTTCACGCTTCGCTTGTATCCAACGCATCATTGTTCTCTTTGCGTATTGTGCCGCATCGCGCATGGAGCGTACTCCGGCACGATGAGGCGCACTTGCGGTGGAAACAGCCTCGCGTATACTCGAAACAGCCTGCGAGCTCGTCGAAGACGAGCGTTGACGCAATCAAGTGGGCCTAGTGCATGACCATCCCATCGCCCGTCGCGGGCAAGGAGTCAGCCGCATGACGTACGTCATCGCACAACCCTGTATCGGCACGAAGGACGCATCCTGCGTCGAAGTCTGCCCGGTCGACTGCATCCACTCGGATGATGAGAGCGAGATCTATCACATCAATCCGGCGGAGTGCATCGACTGCGGCGTCTGTGCCGAGGTTTGCCCGGTCGAGGCGATCTTCTTCGAAGACGACCTCCCGGAGCAGTGGGCCTCGTTCAAGGCCCGCAACGCCGCCTACTTCGAGTAGCGACGCGCCATCGAAAGAGCCGGCAGGGAAGATTCCCTGCCGGCTCTTTTGCGTTCCTGACGTTCTCGCGGCTCGCCCTATTCCGCCGCGCCCGGCGTCGCCACCGGCGTCCCTTCGGGACTCGGCAGCGGAGGCAGCGAGTATCGCGCCGTCCACACGGCGTCACCGTTAATCAGGTACAGCGTCCCGCTATTCTCATCAACCGCGATATCCTGCAGATCATCGAACGGCGGCAGCACATCCACATCCCCGGTCGAGAACCCTGCCGGCAGCGCGAGCTGGCTCACGTGCCCGCCCTCGCGGTCCATCGCGATGACCCGACCATGCCCGTCCTTGTCCACCACCGCGACATAGATGTATCCCGTCATCGGGCCTCCGACGATCGCGAGCGGCTCCTCGGTATCGAGGTCGATGTCCGGCACGTCGAACCGGTTCACCTCCGCGCCGCGCGTCATCGTCAGCACCTGCCCGTTCGAGAGCAGGACATAGATGTTGCCGTCGATGGTCAGGTCGACCGCCATATCGAAGTTCACCCGGTCGCCCGTCAGCACCCAGTCGCGCGAGGCCGTGGTCTGCTCGTTTTCATCCATCGGGAACATATAGATGTTCCGGTAGTCATCCACCAGCAGGTACATGCCCTCGCCAAACGCGGCGATCGGCCCCTCCGGCCACGGCCCCTGCTGGTTGATTTCTTCCATCTCCATCGCCTGCCAGATCGCCCCGTCCGTGCTACCGGCGAAGAAGAGGTGCCGCCCGTCCGTCGTCACGAGATACTGGCCATCCCACGCAACGCCGAAGAGATGACCGACGGTCGCGCCCTCGATCTCTTGCCCCTGCTGCAGCATCAGCTGCATTTCGGCAGTCTCGGGACGCAGGCGATAGAGGTCTCCGTTTGCGAGGAAGATGCCGCCCGGCGTGTTGAACGCTGCCGTGCCGGAATGCTGCAGATCCTCTGGCAGCCCGCCGATACGGGTCACGTCATCGAGCCGGATCACGTTGTACGCCTCGTCGCGGATCAGGGTGATCTGGTTCTCCCGCGGCCCGATCAGCCCGTCCGGCGCACCGGCGCGGCGGGCACGGTCCAGCCCCTCCTCCGCGTCCTGCAGCTCGTCCTCGATCAGGGCCAGGTCCTCCAGCTTCTCGGCGGTGAGCAACCGCTGGTCCACCTCGGCGAGGGTCGCCAGGTAGTCCTCCTCGGAAGGAAGGAATCGGTCCCGCTCCATCCACCCGACAGTGGCCAGCGCCATGACGAGCAGGAGACAAAACGCGATGAAGATGGGTGAACGCACGAACGGAACTCGCGGCAGGGCATGACGCCAGGTCGACTCACCGCCGCCAAGCGACATCGTCCGGTAGCGGCTCACGCCGTGCGCGCCCGGCGCCCCGAACTGCCGCATCTCGCTCGGCTGCCGCCAGAGGTTCTTCTCGTCCAGGGGCGGCCCCTCGGTGAACCGCGCGATCCGCTCCTGGAGCGTTATGCGCGAACGACCGACCGGGGCCGGTTCCTGGCTATCGTCCTCGGCGTCTGGTTCCGCGCCCCGGCGCCGTGCCGGAAGCGCCGGCGCCGGCAGTACCGACCTCATCGCGGCCTTCGCGTGCCGCCACTGTTCCCGGGCGTTTCGGCCGATATCCGCGAAGGTCTCGATCTCGGCACCGGTCGGATTCGGCGGGAAGCCGATTACGGCGACCGTTGCATACGCCTCATCCCGCTCGACGATCACGTCCCGGATGATATCCAGCACCCGGTCAGGGTCTCGAGCATGGAGCTGCCGGATGGCCACCCGGTCCTCACCGAGATCGGTCCCTTCTTCCGCCAGCGCCGTCGCAACGGCGGAATTGCAGAGCACAATCGTGTCGCCGGACATGATCTCGGTCTGCACCATCAAGGGCGCGGTCCACGACGCGAACCCAAACGGCTCTGGCGTCGGGGCGTCGTCAGGAGCCTCCGCCCAGCGCGGTAGTCGTGAGTCGATCTCCGGTACGGAGTACACGACTCCGTCTTGCGCCAGGATCAACTGCCCCGGCGGCACATGGGCGATGGTGGCCTTGTGGTCCTCGAAGACGACTGCCGTCGCTCCGACAAAGTACTCCTGGCCGACGCCACCACGGAAGCGCCCCTCTTCGAACACAAAGGTGTTGGCGATGGCGAAGGCCCGGGCCAGCGCCGCATCCGCCGGCTGGCGAGGATGCGCCCGCAGCTCCTGGAGGATCAGGGCACGGACCTGCCGTGCCAGTTCCTGCTCGCGCCCCGAGCCGTTCAGTGCCTCCGTCATCACCGCGAAGCCACGACGATGCACCGTCGGCGGACCGGGAAGGTCCACCGTGATCCACTCGCGCACATCGATTGGAGAGCCACCGGAGACCGCGATGGCGACCGCGGTCGGCGCGGGGAGGGTCATGAAAAACTGGCCTGGATGTGTCCGAATGCGCCCGCACGAACGCGGGCGACAACCTTTCGAGTATAGCTACTCCGGGCAGGACCGGGCACGCAAAGGCCCGCCCCGGACTCCGGGACGGGCCATCCCGCTCGAATGGCTAGCTGAAGACCTGCTCGGCGTCGCCCTGCAGCTCGCTGGTGATCGGAGCCATGTTCGGCGTCGGCGGCGCCTCCATCTCACGGGCTGCGATCGGCCGCTGCTGGCGGCGCTGGCCCGAATCGGTCCCGAAGCGACGGCCACCGGTGCCACGGGCCTCACGGACGAGCTGCCGCGCCCGCTGCGCCAGCTTCTCGCCCACCACGCCGAGCGAGTCAGCCAGGTGAAGCGCATGCTCCAGGACCTCGACCGAGTCGCGCCGGGCGCCCTTTGCAAGCAGTCGCTGACCAACGTTGGTCAGCATCAGCGCCTCGCCGTACTCGTCCCCGACTTCCCGGCTAAGACGAAGGGCGCGCTCGTAAGTCGCCATCGTCTCCGGGTGATTCGCCGAGTCCTGCGCCACCGCGAGATGCTGCAATGCCTGGTTCAGGAGCACCGGCTGGTCGATCGTCTCCGCAATCTCAACCGCCTGTGTCAGGGCGTCCAGCGCCGCGTTCATGTCGCCCTGCCGCTGCGCCAACCGCGCCAGCCGGCCATAGAGCCGGACCGCCGCCGCACGCTGGCCGCTCTCGGCCGCAACTTCGAGCGCGTCGGCGTAGAGGACCATTGCATCGCGAACCTGGCCAACTTCCATGGCCATGGTGCCAAGCTGCGATAGGACGGAAACTTCCTCATCCTTCCGGCCTAGCTCGCGATAGAGATCCAGCGCCTCCTGGTAGTTCTCCACCGATTCCGCGATCTTGCGGTCGGCAAGGTTGATCTGCCCGAGCAGGCTGTACATCCCGGCCTGCAAATCGAGATCGTTCACGCGGCGCGCGGCATCGATCGCCTGGTGGATCGCGTGGATCGCATCCTCCGGCTGATCGAACTTCCAGAGCGCTTCGCCGATGCTCCCTAACCACTGTGCCTCGTGGGTGATATCGTGCGTCGACCGCGCGATCTCCAGCGCCTGCATCAGGTTGTTCAGCGCCTCGACCGGGTGGTTCATCGCCGACAGCGTCACGCCCAGGCCACCGTAGGCGCGCTGCAGGACCCGTTGATCACCCGCATCGGTCGAGAGCTGAATCGCGCGCTCGAAGACCTCTCGCGCATCGTCCAGCCGGCCGAGCGTGAGAAGGGTCGACGCATAATGCACCGCATCAGAAGCAGCCGCCGGCATATTCCCGAGCCTTTCCTCGACCTCGACGAGGTCACGCTGGCGGTCGACCGCCTGGTCGAACCTGCCAATCTTCTGCTCGACATCGGAGAGCATCGCCAGGCATGCGTTCTCGAGCTCGAGGTCCTGGAGCTCGCGGGCGACCTCCAGGCCGTCCTCGAGGTGCGCCACCGCGTCCTCCCAGCGCTGGAGCGCGAGAAGGGTGTTGGCGTGCTGGCCGATCAGCTGCGCAAGGATCACGTCATCGCGCAGATCGGTGGAGAGGCGCAGCGCCTCTTCCTCCATCTCGGCACGCGTCTCCAGATCGATGCTCTCGCCGCCCAGGTCCAACCTGCGGACGATTGAATCAGCCTTCCCGCGCGCATAGTCGATGCGGTCAGAGCTGCGAGCAGCGCGCTCGTACAGCTCCATGGCCGCCTCGGAGTCGCCATCCCGCAACAAGATGTCGCCAAGGGCGATCGCGGAGTCGACTTCGTCGGCCGAATCGGATGCCTCCGAGCCCAGCTCCAGCTGCTGCTGGAAAAGGACTCGCGCCCGCTCGGCCTCGCCGGCCGAGGCCGCCCGATGGCCCAGCCGGCCGAGCGCCCGGCGTCCGCCCTGGACGTACCCCGCGCGCTGGGCCGCCTTGTAGGCGTCCCGCAGCAGCTTCTCGCGCTCCCGCGCCGGATCGTCCGAGGGCAGCAACATGTCCAGCCGCAGCGCGGCATCGACCGTCTGGCGGTCGAATCCCTTGGCGTGGGCGGCCGCATGGGTGAGCCGGGCGAGGACCTGGGAAAACTCGCGGTCAGAGTCCACCCGCTCCTCGATCAGCTCGCCGAGGATGTCGAAATCGTCGTCGGAGAGGGCATCCAGCACGGCAGGGTGCCGCACCTCGCTGATAGCGCCCTGGATGGAGCGCTTCCGCCCCACCACTTCACGCGATATCTGCACCAGGACGCCATTGCCGCCCCGGCGTCCCTTGCCAGCCAGTTTCTCGATCCAGCTACTCACAACGATCGCTCCTCGGATGCCGCCTGCGCCCAAACCCCGCGAGCAGGGTTCCATCCGGGCTCCAGGCGGCGTTGCCTTCCCACATTTAGTTGCCACCAGGGCGAGGTTCGAATATCACAATGATACCCGTTCCTTCCAGTCCGGTGGCCTCCCCGGTCAGGGTCGCTGCGACGCCTCACGATGATGCGTCGAACCGCCAGCGGTCCCCCTTCCTTCCCATCCTGAAAACAGTGAACGTACACTGCTTTCATTGCCCCGGAGTGTACCACGCAGGTATCCGGGCGAAAACCTTTTCCTCGTTGTCACACGCCAGCGACCGGCGTGCTCCACACCAGTACCATCGGCAATCCCTGAACGCCGGATGACATATGTACCCGCAGTTTGGTATTGTCGCGAAAGCATGATCCAGACGCCGGATCCCTTGCCTGCTCGCACCCGAGGTACCTCCATGAGCATTGCCACGTCGTTCAAGGACAGGCTGGACGCCCGCATCGCGTCGGCCGACTCGCTCCTCTGCGTCGGCCTCGACCCGGTCGTCGAGAAGTTGCCCCAGCCGTTCGCCGGATCGCTCGAGGATGTCGTCGACTTCTGCACGGAGATCGTCGCGGCCACCCATGACGTCGCCGCCGCCTACAAGCCGAATCTCGCCTTCTTCATGGCACTCGGCCCTGACGGCCTCCGCGTCCTCGAACGCGTCCATGACGCCATTCCGGACGACATCCCGGTGATCCTCGACGGCAAGCTGAACGACCTGGGCGAGACCGCCAAAGCGTACGCCCGGTCCGTCTTCGACATCATGGACTTCGATGCCCTGACCGTCGCGCCCTACCTCGGCGAAGATGCGCTGCAGCCCTACCTCTCTTATGAAGGAAAGGGCGTCATCGTGCTCTGCAAAACCAGCAACCCGGGCAGCGGCGACCTGCAGGACCTGAAGCTGGAATCCGGTGAGTCTCTCTACCTCCATGTCGCCGATCGATGCCGCCAGTGGAACGATGTATACCCCGCCGATGTCGGGATGGTGGTCGGCGCCACCTACCCGGAACAGCTCGCCGCCGTGCGCGAACGCTGCCCGGACCAGGTCATTCTCCTCCCCGGCCTTGGCGCTCAGGGGGGTGATACCGCCGCCTCCGTCCGCGCCGGCGTGACGGCAAGCGGAGGAAGGCTGATGTGCTCGGCGTCCCGCTCCATCCTGTACGCTGACAGCTCGAAGGACTTCGCCATCGCGGCCGCGAACGCCGCTCGTCAGCTCAGGGACGAAATCAACGCGCACCGCACCGCCTGAGACCGGTTTTCCGGGCAGAGCTCCATTTGTCGCTCATGAACGTATATAACTAGCAGTGGGACATCAGCGCGGCGCGTGCTGGTATCCCCATTCGTCAATCATGTTGGGAATCTGCGACCCGGTCAGTCGCCACGATCTATGAGGGACCCTATGCGCTCCGGAATCCGTTCGCTCCTGTCCAGGGGCATCGTCGCGCTCATCGCGGCGACCTTCGTGTTGCCGGCGACGCCTGTTCAGCCGGTGCAGGAGGCATCAGCCGCCACGCTCGCCGAACAGCTCGGCATCGATCCCGCCTACATCCCACCCGACATGGGCCAGTCACCGCTCGATGTCTACGTGCCGGAAACCGGCCATTCCATTCGCGGGTATATGCTGGATTACTGGAGGGCAAACGGGGCATCGTCGGTGTACGGGAACCCGATCTCCGAGCCGTTCGGCGCCAGCAACGGCCTCTACAGCCAGGCGTTCGAGCGCGGCATCTTCCAGTTCTCCCCGGAATGGATGTGGACCGATGACGCCGCCGTGCGCCTGATGCCGATCGGGCGTCAGGAGATCAAGGAGGACCGGCTCACGACCCGATCCGATGGCCGCCGCACCGGCGCCGATCGCCGCGCAAGCGCGTGGCGCCCTGGATCGGAAGACGTTACCCGCGCGAACGAAGTCGCCTGGGAAGGCGGTCGCTACAGCAACATGACCGGATTCAGCATCTCCGGAGCGTTTGCCGCCTGGTACGACAGCCACGAGGGCTGGTTCTACCTCGGTGCCCCGATCAGCGAGCCGATGTTCCAGCGCGGCGTCCTGACACAATATTTCGAGAACGGGATATTGCTGAACCACGACGGCGTCGTCCAGCCAGCGCCGCTTCCGCGCGAGAACCCCGAGAAATACGGCTTTGACACCGCGCCGGTCGAGCAGGGCGACCGCCCGGTCTTCTCCGAGGCCCTCTTCTACCAACACGCCAACCCGTACGGCGTTGATCCGACCGGCCTGCCTGGAGTGAAGCGGATCGACGTGAGCATTTCCGAGCAGGTCATGCGCGTCTACCAGGGGAACACGCTGGTTCTCGAAACACTCGTGAGCACGGGCCTGTCGCCCAATGACACCGAGGTCGGGAACTTCCACGTCCGCATCAAGTACGAGAGCCAGACGATGTCCGGCTTCACCAGCTCATCCGGTGAAGTGGTCGGCCTCGGCTCATCGGACGGCGGCGTTGAAGGCACCGCGACCGGGAATCCCTACTCCGTCGAGGATGTGCCGCACGTGATGTACATCAACTACCAGGCAGAGGCATTGCACGGCGCATACTGGCACAACAACTTCGGCCAGAAGATGAGCCACGGATGCATCAACCAACCTCTCGACGTCGCCGCCTTCATGTATGACTTCGCGCCGCTGGGCACGCAGGTCAACGTGTACGAGTAACGCCCTGACCGGTGCCCGCATTCATCCATGAGCATTGCCACAATGCCCGGTTGCACGACCGGGCATTGTGGCATCCACACCCGGAGGGACATGTACACTACAATAGACGTTGGGCAACACCGACGCGCTCCGTCCGTCGGACGCAGATCACCGGATCATCTTTGAGCACCACCACACCATCGCACCGCAGCAATCCCATGCAAATCGTCGCTTTCGCCAACCAGAAGGGTGGCGTTGGCAAGACCACGAGCGCCGTCAACAGCGCCGTCGTCCTTGCGTCCCGCGGCTATCGCACGCTGCTGCTCGATCTTGACCCGCAAGGAAACGCCACCTCGTCGCTGGGCATCGACAAGGCGGATCTCGACCTCTCGATGTACGACGTCATGCTCGATGAATCCGCGATAGAGGATGCCCGCCTGCGAAGCGTCCGTGAGAACCTGGATGTGGTCCCGACGACGTCCGACCTCGCGGCAGCCGAGATCGAACTGGTGGGGATGCCCAGCCGCGAGCGACGACTTGCCCTCGCCTGTCACCGGATCCGGCATGATTATGACGTTGCCCTGATCGATTGCCCGCCGTCGCTCGGCCTGTTGACGCTGAACGGCCTCACCGCAGCAGGGCATATTGTCATCCCCATCCAGTGTGAGTTCCTGGCGCTCGAAGGCGTGACGCAGCTCATCCATACGATCGACCTGACGCGCCGGCAGCTCAACCCGACGCTGGACCTGCTGGGCGTCCTCATGACCATGTTCGATGCGCGGACCCGGCTCTCCACACACGTCGTGGAAGAGGTTCGCAAGTACTTCCCCGACCACCTGTTCGAGACCGTTGTTCCCCGCTCCGTCCGTCTTGCCGAAGCGCCGAGCTACGGCCAGGCGATCACCGAATACGATCCGTCCTCCCGCGGCGGATCAGCCTATGACGCGTTCGTCGACGAGCTGGCCGCCCGTCTCGGCCTGCCGGTCCCGGATCCGGCAAGCGCCGCCCATGCCAACACAGGAGAATCCACTTCATGACCATAACCGAACCATTGACCCAGGCCGTATCGACCATGCGGGACGACAAATTCACCGGCATGGGGCTCACGTTTGACGACGTCCTGCTGATCCCCGCCAGGTCCGACGTCGTCCCGGCGGAGGTCTCCCTCTCGACCCGGATCACCGAAGGTATCGAGCTGAATATCCCGCTCGTCTCCGCCGCGATGGACACCGTCACCGAGGCGCGTCTCGCCATCGCCGTCGCCCGGGAAGGCGGCATCGGCATCATCCACCGAAACCTGACCATCGAGGAGCAGGCCGACGAGGTCGACAAAGTCAAGCGCTCGGAGTCGGGCATGATCGTCGAACCGGTCACACTCGGGCCGGACGACCACATCAGCGACGCCCTCGCCGTCATGGAGCGCTTCCACATCTCCGGCGTACCGATCACGGACGAGAGCGGCAAGCTCGTCGGCATCCTCACCAACCGCGACCTGCGCTTCGTGGACAATCCGGACCAGCTCATCTCGCAGAAGATGACGAAGGACAACCTGATCACCGCTCCGGTCGGCACCACGCTCGAGCAGGCGGAGAGCATCCTCCACAAGCATCGCGTCGAGAAGCTCCCGGTCGTCGACGAGCACGGTTACCTGAAGGGCCTGATCACCGTCAAGGACATCCAGAAGAAGGTCCAGTACCCGAACGCGACCAAGGACGAGCGCGGCCGTCTCCGCGTCGGCGCCGCGATCGGCGTCGGGCCGTCGGGCGAGGAGCGGGCTGAGGCGCTGGTCGAGCGCGGAGTGGACGTGATCGTCGTCGACACCGCCCACGGCCACAACTCCGGCATCCTCACAACGGTCCGGAACCTCAAGAGCAAGTACCAGGTCGCGGTCATCGCCGGAAACATCGCGACCGCCGACGCCGCCGAGGATCTGATCGCGGCCGGCGCGGACGGGCTCAAGATCGGCATCGGCCCCGGCTCCATCTGCACCACACGCGTCGTCGCCGGCACCGGCGTCCCACAGATCACGGCGATCTACAACGCCGCCCGGGCCGCCGAGAAGCACGGCATCCCGGTCATCGCCGATGGCGGCATCCAGTACTCCGGTGACATCGCCAAGGCGATCGCGGCCGGCGCCAGCGCCGTCATGCTCGGCAGCCTCCTCGCCGGCACCGACGAGAGCCCGGGCGAGGTCATCGTTTTCCAGGGCGAGCGATTCAAGGAATACCGCGGCATGGGATCGCTCGGCGCCATGCGCGGCCGCTCGTTCTCCAAGGACCGCTACTTCCAGGGCGACATCGGCAACGTCAACAAGCTGGTTCCGGAAGGCATCGAGGGCCGCGTCGCCTACAAGGGCGCGATCTCCCCGATCATCTACCAGCTGATGGGCGGACTTCGCTCGGCGATGGGGTATGCCGGCGCGCCGGACATCGAAACCCTGCGGACGCAGTCCCAATTCGTCCAGATCACGGGCGCCGGGCTGCGCGAGAGCCATCCGCACGACGTGATGGTGACCAAGGAAGCGCCGAACTACCGCCTCGCCCGGTAGGATCCACGACGCACCAGTCACTCCTGAAGCGGCCCCTCCCCGGTTGGGGAAGGGCCGCTTTCAATTCTTGCGGGGTTGCCTGCTCCCCCCAAGCCGCCGGTACCTTAGTCTCATGACCTTAGCCGCACGCAGGATCGACAGCGGAGGCACACCATGGCAGCGATCGACTACACAACCGGCGTAGGCCCCCAGATCAGGAAGCACCTGGACGAGGACCTGGTTGTCTGGTTGACTACCACCTCGTCCGACGGCACGCCGCAGCCCAATCCGGTCTGGTTCATCACGGAAGGCGAAGACATCATCGTCTACTCCCACCGCACTGCCGCCCGGAATCACAATATCCGCCGCAACAACCGCGTCTCGCTCAATTTCAACAGCGATCCTGAAGCCGAACACATGAGCGTCATCACCGGCACCGCCGCCTTCGATGAGACCATCCCACCCCCGGACATGAACGACCGGTACATGGCGAAGTACGGTCACATGATTCCCGGCATCGGCATGACACCGGAGACGTATGCCGAGACCTTCTCCGTCGCGCTCCGTATCACCCCGACGAAGATTCGGGGCTGGTAGGTCCCGTCCGGCAGGGGAGCCGGCGAGCCTATCTCGCGGTGGCTCCCCTTTCCTTGCTCGAGACACTGAAGGGCGAGGCCCAGGCCCACGGTGGGTGCCTGGCGACGCATGCGCTCCAGGTCGCGACACGTGATGCCGCCGAAACACCCGGCCTCCTGAGTCCCGAGCGCCCGTGCGGGCGAGGCGTCCAGGACTCCGATATGCGGTCGCGATGTGAAACTTATCCAAAACAGTTCGTCAAAGGGGTTGACAAGGCTGCCGCGAGTCCCTAATATCAAGGTCGTGCGAGAGAGCACGCGCGTATCACCAAGGTGCGCGACAGTGATGACCTCCGGGCCCTTGAGGCCCGCTACACGGAAAGGAGACAACCTGATGGCGAAGTACACCCAGCTGCCCGCCGGCGGCGCAGGTTCGTGCGTCAGTTTGGCCCCTGGACGTGTCTCCCCGAGTTAGGGCGTAATCTCGCCCAATCTCACTTTGGATGCACGACCCGGGTCCACAAATGATCCGGGTATTTTTGTGCCATCTTTCCGGAGCCAACCTCCCAGGTGACAGGCTCCACTGCGCAACCCGGCTCACCCTGACGGACAGCGACGCCTGAAGCAGTACGCCTCAGGACTCATTTGGGCATGTCACATCCATGTGTACCTGCCCGTTCCAAAATGGACATTTCGACATTCCGGACTGCGTCCGGAGGCCTAGTTGCGCTCTCTTTCAGATAACAGGAGGTTGGCCAGTGTTCAACGTGTACCCATACACCCCGGCCTCGGCGGTGATCGAGCAAATACGACTCGACCGAGAACAAAGTCAGTTCATGCGTAAGAACCACGCAGGTCACTGGAAGGTACAGCCCAAGATGAACTCTCACCTCCATGCTCTTGAAGAGCACGTCCGCTCCGTGAACTCCCGGCGCCTCGAGGAAGCGCTCAAGGCAGAGCAGATTCGCCTTGCGTCGAAGTACCAGGCGCGCGGTATGAACCAAATCGTCTCGAATATCCGGTCTCGTCTCGGCTCGTTCCTCATCGACGCCGGCAAGCGCATCGCCGCAAAGCCCGCTACCGGAGCAGCCTGATGACAACGACACGACAGAAAGGACCCTCCGCTGTGGAGACCAGCATGATCTTTCAACACCTGTACGCCGCTCGTCTCGATCAGGAGCGCCGCAACCGGGAGATGCTCAACGAGCAGATCCGTATCGCACGCCAATCCCAGCCGTCCACGTTCTTCCGGGTTCGGACGGCTCTTGGCAGCGCGATGATCTCCCTCGGCCAGCGCCTGACCGAAGCACCAAGTCGTACGCAGACCGCACCGCGACCGGCGTAGTGACATGAAACAGGACACCGTGATTGCTTCCCGCCTGTCAACGGCAATACCGCAGCTGGCGGGAAGCATGACCTCCGGAATACCACCGGTAAGGAGTACATGGAGGTAGACGATGAACCCGAATCTTCTTTTCCCATTCGACCCGATCGATGAGCGTGGCCAACCGCCCCAGCGTATCGACGTCCAGCGTGAGCACCTGCGACATCAGCGACAGCTCTACCATGATCTCGCCCGCGATCTGGACATCGGGGATGGTCGTCAGCGACACCTCCGCGAGAGCATCCGGCACCCGCTCCTCAGCGCACGCCATGCACTCGGTCAGGCGCTGGTGTCCATTGGCCGCCACATGACGACCGACAGCCCCGGCGACATGGGGGGAGCCTCCTCCGCCAGTCCCGGCGGACCGGGAGCGATACGAAATCAAACATGAGAACGCCTCCAGACCCGATCGGGCATGGAGGCGTTTCTCTTCCCTGACCCCCAGCGTGCACGCGGTCTTGCCGTCCCGGTATGATGAAGGGAGCATTGCCGGAACGCTTCCGGCCTCGTTCACCGCTGAGAAGGGACCACTCCCACCGACCATGACCCGCGTTATTGCCTTCTTCAACCAGAAGGGCGGAACCGCCAAGACGACCAGCACGCTGAATGTCGCGGCCGCCCTCGCCGAGCGTGGCCGGCGCGTCCTGACCATCGATCTCGATCCCCAGGCGAGCCTGTCGATGGCGATCGGCGCCGACGTCGCAACGCTGGATCGCTCGGTCTACGATCTCCTGCTCGAGGAAGACATCACGATCGACGATGTCGTTCAGCCGACGACCATCAGCGGTATTGATATCGTTCCGTCGCACCCGGACCTCGCCGCCGCCGAGCTCGAGCTCCTCAACGTCCTGGAGCGCGAGCGGCAGTTGGACCACCGGCTGAAGGGAACCGATCTCTCGCGGTACGACTATGTCCTGATCGACTCGCCCCCGGCGCTCAACATCATCTCGATCAACATCCTGGTAGCCATCCGCGAGCTTGTGATCCCGATCGAGCCGCACCCACTCTCACTGCTCGTCCTCGGTCGCCTGTTCGAGACCGTCAGGCGGATTTCGCGCCTGAATCCTGACCTGGAAGTCCTTGGCTTCCTGCCGACGAAGGTGCACCACTCCTCCCGCCTCGCGCAGGACATGCTGGTCCAGCTCGCCGAGCAGTTCCCGCAGCTACCGCTGCTGCCGTCGATACCTCTCTCCGTCCGTGGCGCGGAATCGACCGCCGAGCGCACCAGCGTGCTCCAGTACATGCCCCGCTCCAACGTCGCCGAGGCCTACCGAAACGTTGGCGAATGGATCGAGGAGGCTGCCGATGACTGACAAGGCTGCCCGGCCGGGACGCTCCCGACGCCGCTTCACCGTTGATGCCCTGTTCACCGATACCCGTCCGCAGGCGACCGGCGTCACCGACCTCGTCAACGCCAAGGAGATCGAGCTCGGGCGTATCGAGCCTGACCCGGATCAACCGCGAACAGTCTTCGACGAGGAACGCCTGGAGGAGCTGGCCGCATCGATCCGGCTCGAAGGCCTGCTCCAGCCGATCGTCGTCCGTTACGACGGAGCGCGCGACGTCTACGTCATCGTGCATGGGGAACGGCGATGGCGTGCCTCGCAAATTGCCGGGCAGAAGACGATCCCGGCACTTGTCCGGGAGGTGCCGGAAGAGCGCCGGCTCGTCCAGCAGTTGATGGAAAACGTTGTTCGCGACGACCTGAATGCGGTCGATCGGGCCGCGGCACTCCGTGCCCTTCGCGAGCAGTTGGGCGATGTTTCATGGGAACAGGTCGCCGAGACCGTCGGCATCCGCCGCAGTCGCCTGTTCCAGCTGCTGGGCACCGAAAAACTCCCGGCGGAAGCCCAGGAGGACATCCAGCGAGGCCGCCTCAGCGAGAAGCAGTCCCGAGCGCTCCAGGGCTTGCCCGAGACCCGGCAGAACGCCTTGCGTCAGCTCATCGTGGACACCGAGATGCCGGCGGCAACCGCCAGTCGGCTGGCGCGCGCGTTCAAGGCGCTGCCCATCGAAAATGACGACGACCCTGAGGTCGTCCGCGAGGCGCTCGGGCATCTCTACGAGCTGGTCGAGCCGGCAACGCCCGAGGCCCTGCAGGGGCAGACGCGCGCGGTGTTCGACGCCATTCGGGCCGGGAGCGCAGACAATATGGCTTCTCTCCTCGCCGCCCCGAAGTTCGACCCGAACCGGATGACGAAGGAGCTCGCCGCGCTCGCTCGCACCCTCAGCCGCGTCGACGCGAGGAAGCTCGCCGACGATCCGGGCACCGGCGAGATGCTGCGCTCCCTACGCGATGCCCTCGACGCCCTCCTCGAAGAGTCCTGACCTTCCACCCCCGAAGCACATAAAAACGGCCGTGATCGTATCGATCACGGCCGTTTCCTGTCGTCATCCGCTCCGGGATGCTGGTGGATTACCAGTTCGGGCGGGTGTTGTCGTAGATCCGGGAATCTGCGCCATACCGGATGGCCAGGATGTCGAAGATCACCAGCGACGCGACAATGGCAAGAACAATAATCGCTTCCATGAACCCGTCTCCTTCGCTGCAGACCGTCCGGCTCACCCCATTGTGAGCGTTGTTCATTCGGCTCGTCCTGCCTTCTAACGCTAGATTATCACATTATTGAGATACAGTCAATACAGGTTTCGCGATAACAGTTGACGTCGGGTATCATCATCGAGGGCCGCGGTCCGGCCGGCCCCCTCTCAAACGGCAATCCTGCGCTCGCCCCTCTGGACATGCATGCATCAGCAAACCCGAACCCGACAGCTCCTGTTCCGCCTCAGCAGCCTGGCCTTGGTCACGATGCTCCTGGTCGCCTGCTCCACTGGCGGCGACACGGCAGACGAAACGCCGACTTCCGAGCCTACGGCGGCACCGCCGACCGCGGCCCCCGGAGAGCTCTCTGTTGGGGAGGTCCTCGATCGCGTCAACACGGCCTGGTCCGGCGTCGAATCGATGCGCGTCACCACCTTCTCCGGCACCGCAACGCAGACAGATACCGGGACAGCCGTTCCTTCCGGCTCGTACACGGTGGAAGAATGGACCAGTCCGGGGAACCGCCGGGTCGCCGAGATTTTCAACGGCACCGCGATCAACGAGCAGATCTATGTCGACGGCACCATCTATATGCGCGGCACGTTCGTCACCATGGCCGTGGCGCCAGAAGTCGGTCCCGAGACGTGGATCATCCTCGATGAAAGCGTCGTGCCGCCGGACACGCCGGTCGGTCTCCGTATCACGTATCTCACGCGCGAGTCCGGAAGCCCGTTCGCAGGAATGTCGCCAGACCTGCTCGCCCAACCCGCGAACGAAAGCGGCACTGTCAGGGTCGGGGATCGCAGCTGCACGCTCTACACGTTTGGCGACCAGGGAAATGAGGGGGACGAAATCCGCTACGAGCTCGCGCTGGACGAGAACGATCTCCCCTGCCAGGTTGTCCTGCGGGGCGGTGACGCGCAGAACTCCAGCGTCTACGAGTTCAACAGCGACGATATCCGCATCGAGGCTCCGCTGGAGGGCACGCCGGTCAGCGGCACTCCCGAGGGGTAAGCGACCAGTCCCGACGCTGGCACCCGGCACGATTCCTGCTTGAATTGACCTATACCAGCGCGGCTGTTACTGTCGACTCCCAATACCCGTCGACACCGGCTCGTGCGCAATTCCGAACGCGTGCCGGATGTGACCTCGGGCCACCCGGTTGCTGAATGTAGAGAGGGCTCTCACCATGACATCACGACGTGTGCTCAGACGTTTCCCGGTCGCGATCCTCGCGCTTCTCATGGCGTTCGGGTCGTTCGCGAGCGTCGCCGCCCAATCCACGACCAGCCCCATGTCCAAGGTAGAAGTAGTCGAGCAGGTCGGTCCAGCCGTCGTTACCGTGTGGAACATCACGACCCAACCCAACCTCTTCGGCCAGACCGGCCAGGGTGAGGCCGTCGTTCAGGGCGCGGGAACCGGCTTCATCATCAGTGAGGAGGGCTACGTCGTCACGAACTGGCACGTGGTCGAGGGCGGCGACGCGTTCATGGTCATCCTTTCGGACGGAACGCAGGTCGAAGCCGAACTGATCGGCGAGGATCCCCGGGACGACCTTGCCGTCGTCAAGATCGATCCCGATACTGTGCCAGCGGTCGTCTCCTTCGGCGACTCCACCCAGCTTGCGCCCGGTGAGGAAGTCCTTGCCATCGGCACCCCCCTTGGCCTGTTCTCGAATACCGTCACCGCCGGCATCGTGAGCGGCGTCGGCCGCAACGACCTTGCGCCTGATGTACCGAGCGTCTGCCAGAATTACACGAACCTCATCCAGCACGACGCGGCGATCAACCACGGGAACTCCGGCGGCCCCCTCTTCAACCTTGCTGGAGAGGTTGTCGGCGTCAACACCCTTGGTATCCCGACAGACGCGCAGGGCCAGCCGGTCCAGGGCATCTATTTCGCCATCCCGTCCCACACCGTTGAAAGCGTTGTCGACCAGATGATCGAGACCGGCACCATCAGCCGCGGATACCTTGGCGTGACCTTCTACGAGATCTTCCCGCAGCTGGCGGCGCAGGCCGAGCTCCCGGTGCAATACGGCGCGCTCATCGACGAAGTCGAGGAAGGCAGCCCGGCCGACGAGGGAGGCCTGCAGCAAAACGACATCATCGTCGCGGTGAACGGCACCGAGGTCAGCGACGGACAACCGTTCAGCGCGCTCATGAACACTGTTGGGCCGAACGAGACCGTGACCTTCTCGGTCCTCCGGGATGGCGAGACCCAGGAGATCGAGGTCACCCTCGGCGAGGCCGAAATCGACTTCTCCGAGTGCTCGCTGCAACCACAGCTGCCGTAGGCCGCAAGAACCCGAGAACGACACGTCAGAGCCCCGGGTGGATCACCCCGGGGCTCTGACGTGTCCTACCCTTCGCAGGGTCGTCGACGGCCAGCTATGTTCAGGTTTCATTCCCGGTGGTACAACAGGACAGGAGTCACAGTGTCGTGTCGCAATCGTGAAACCCGGAGAACCTTGCATGCATGGGGTCGTTTATCGAGAGTACTTCCGCCGCCTCTACGACATCATCGAGGAGATGCTGGGTTCCCAGTCGCTGAAGATCGAGCAGGTTGCGGGATGGATGGCAGAATCGATCTCGACCGGCGGAATCGTCCACCTGTTCGGCAGCGGTCACTCCCACATGGTGGCGGAAGAGGTTTTCCACCGGGCGGGCAGCCTGATGCCCCTCAATCCGATGCTCGACCCTAACCTCACCCTCTTCGGCATGGTCAATGCAACGCTCCTCGAGCGCACAAGCGGCTACGCGAAGGTCGTGCTCGGAACGCACGACATCCGCCCCGGCGAGATCGTTATCGTGGCCAGCAACTCCGGGGTCAACCCGGTGCCGATCGAGGCCGTGCTGGAAGCACGCGAGCGTGGCGCCCGGACCATCGCCATCACGTCCGACCATCACTACGCAGGCGCGCCGTCCCGCCATGACTCGAACAAGCGGCTGGCCGACGTCGCCGACCTGACCATCGACACCTGCGTCCCGCGCGGGGACGCCCTTGTGAGCATCCCTGGCGTCGAGTTCCCGGTTGGCGGCGTGTCGTCCGTCGTCGCGCTCGCGCTCATCAACGCCATCGTGGTCGAGACTACCCATCAACTCCATCTGCGCGGCATCGAGCCGCCGGTGATCCCGACCATGAACCTGCCAGGCGGAGACGAGAAGATGGAGACGCTCGTCCGGGCCTATCGCAACCGCCTCCCCCTCCTCCGCAACGCCTGACCCTCTCACGGAACGGCTGCACCTGCCTAGAGCCAACCGTCCTCGGTAGACGCCTTTCCACCGAGGACGGTTCGTTGCATGTCTCCGCGTGTCTGCCAAGCACGCCGCGAGCACATGCCGGCCAATGCTCCCCTGGGAAGAACAGAAGAGGTCCGAACCGGAACTTTCCCATGCCTTGGGCGATCCTGAGGGAATGTGCCAACTGTGGCACAGCCGGTGCGTAAGGGAGTGGTGAGGGAAACACCGAGCGGCGGAAAACGCCCCGACCTCACCCACGGCTCCTCCGGGAGCCCGAACGATTGACACGCATCGGAGGCAACATATGGATCGCGATCTCACAAACTTCGTCCCGCAGAATGGTATGGACGTTATCGGAGCCGACGGCGAGAAGGTCGGCGAAGTGGACGCTGTCGAGCGAGACTACTTCATCGTGCGGAAGGGCTTCTTCTTCCCGCAGGACCACTACATCCCGATGACCGCCATTTCCTCCTATGACGAGGACGGCAAGGTCTACCTCAACGTGACCAAGGACGAAGCCCTCGAGCAGGAGTGGGGCAACCCGCCGACCGGTTACGCCGAGACGGGTGCTGTCGAAGGTGGCGCCGCCAACTACGGCCAGGGCACCGTCGACGATGAGTTCCGCACCGCGGCCGACGTGGATCGCACGGCGAACGTTGACACCGACTACGCAGCAACCGCCCAGGATCTCGATACCGGCGCGGTCGTGGACCGGGATGTCCACACGGACACCGACCGTGAGACCGTCGACGTCGTCGAGGAAGAACTCTCCGCCCGCACGCGCCCGGTCGAGCGCGGCGAAGTCCACGTCCACAAGGACGTGGTCGAAGAGCAGCAGACCCTCGAGGTCCCGGTGACCGAGGAAGAAGTCGAGGTTACCCGCCGGCGCGTTGATCGCCCGGTCACGGACGCCGATCATGCGTTCGAGGAAGGCACGATCGAGGTTCCGCTTCGCGGTGAGGAAGTCGAGGTCGAGAAGCGCGCACGCGTGGTCGAAGAGATCGACATCGACAAGTCCGCCCGCACCCATAACGAGCAGGTGAGCGACACCGTTCGCCATGAGGAAGTCCACGTCGACGGAGACAATGTCGATGTCGAGCGTGGCACCCGACGAGATCGCGACGACGTCCTCTAGGGACCACGCCGCGACCGACGCACAGGTGAACAGGGAAAAGGCGGGCAACGAAGCCCGCCTTTTCTCGTTTCCGCCTCTGGTAGCAGAAAGGCAGGCTCCACGGCAATGGCTGACAGCGCCGTGGAGCCACACACGCAGAACGGCCCGAAGCAAGCTCTGCTTCGGGCCGTTTGATGCGTGGTCGCTAGCGGTCGACCGGGTTGCCTTCCGGGTCCTCCTCGGTGACTGTCACCACCTCCCGCTTCAGCTCTTCGTGGAACGTCTCGGTGCGCACATCGCGGTACTTGGTCACACGCACCTCTTCGAGGATGCGATAGCGCTTCGTCACCACGAGAACCTCCTCCACCACCGGGACGATGAGGGTATCCCCCTCCTCCCGGATCTGTGGCGGGGTATCGACCTCCTCATTGACCGGGATCCGGTCCACCTCGACGCGGTCGGTCCCGACATCGATCGCCGCTTCGTGCGGCACCATCTCGACGTGCTTGTCGATCAGGAGCCGGCCGCGGTCGACCTCGTGCACGTGAGCGATCGCCTCCTCGGCCGTCAGGCCAAATGACTGCCGCTCATGGTCGTCGACCGCCATCGGCGGGGCGAGGAGATCGCCCACCGCTCCCTGGATCACGACATGGTCCTCGTTCGATTGTGCCGTATCGATCACGTCGTAGGGCACCATCATCGTCCGATCGCCATCGGACAACCGCACCACGAGGTGTGCATCGCTCCCTTCGCCGGCAAGCTCTTCGACCACGCCTATTTCCTGGCCATCCAGGCTCACTACCCGGGCGCCCGTATTGAATAATCGCTCGTCCATAGTTGCAGGATTCCTTCCGCTGGGTCGCCTCTCGTCGTACCCGGCTGAGGATGCAATCGCCGTGCCAGTCTCTCGAGGCTCCTTGCGATCGCTGGCATGCGTCTTCCAAATAGTCCCGGCAGGAGACGACGTCATGACACCGGAGAAGGATGCATGAAACGACTATTCGGGCCACGGGAGTTCCGCGATGGCCAGGTGCGCGTCTACGGGTGCAGCCCGGGGTGGATCCTCATGTGGATCGTGATCTCGCTGGTCCTGACGGTGCTGTTGAACCTGCAGCTGAACCTGGTCTTCTAGCCGCCGGCACGTGGGGACGCACGGGAGCGAGGGGGGGACAGATCGAGGCGATCATGATCATGCTCAATTGGCTTCCCGCGGTCTAGACGCCAACTTTTCAAGTTAACCAAGTTGTTCGGTAGAGGGGAAACCTGGGCATCTTGCATTTTCGTGGCACGGGCCAAGACGTCAAGACGCCAGGTTTCTGTGTCTGTAGAAACCTGGCGTCCGGGCGTGCGGCGCGGATATCGACCTCCGGTCGATCGGGCGAACACGGGGTCCGCCCCTACGCGTTTGGCGATGAGGAGCCAATCCAGTCGATAAAATCAGGGGCCGGATGACGGAGTCATCGCTACAAGGAAGGCGTGTGGCATTCCCTGTAGCAAGCACGGACCTAGTACACGCCAGCGATGCGGATCCAGCGATATCCGTAGGGGCTCAGCGTGAAGGTGGTCTTTGCGCCCTTGACCGGCGGGTAGGACGTGTCCTCGAACAGGTCGGTCGAGCGCGTGGCTTCGTCTTCGGTCAGCTCCAGCGTGACCTTCTGCTCCTTGCCGGAGAGATTGGTCATCGTGATCACCGAGACGAGCCCTTCGTTGTCGTGCCGAAGCGCCAGCACGGCATCGCTCCCGGTCTCGACCGGCGAGAAGGTCCCGGTTCCGATCGGGCTGGACTCTTTGCGCGCGCGGATCAGCGTCGCCATCCAGTTCATCAGCGATTCCCTGTCCGCCCGCTGGTCGCGGACGTTGACCGTGTTGTAGCCGAAGTCACCGTCCTCTAACGGAGGGCGCACCACATCCTTCGGATCCGCCGTCGAGAAGCCGCCGTTCGGGCCCGACGTCCACTGCATCGGGGCGCGGACGGCCATCCGGCCCTCCAGCTCCGGCTGCTCGCCCATGCCGATCTCTTCGCCATAGAAGAGCATCGGCGCGCCCGGCAGGCTGAAGAGGACGCTGTATGCCATGCGGAGCCGTTGCTGGTCACCACCCAGCATCGGCGCAAGCCGGCGGCGGAGGCCGCGATCGAACACCTGCATCTCCGGTTCGGGCCCGAACGCCTCGAAGACCTGCTCGCGCTGCTCCTTGGTCATCCGGGAGAGGTTCAGTTCATCGTGGTGACGGAGGAAGTTCACCCACTGCCCTCGCCCGGGGATCGTCGGCAGCTGCGCCAGCCCGAACTGGATCGGATCGGCGGATTCCTGCGCGAGGCCGAGGAAGACATACCGGTTCAACGGGAAATTGAAGAGCGCCTGTAACTGGTTGCCGCCGCCGAAATAGTCGGCGATGGTGCTCAGCCCCTCGTCCACTTCTCCCAAAAGAATGGCGTTGCCCTTCCGGACCGTTGTGAAGTTCTTCACTTCCTCGAGGAAGCCATGGGCCATGTCCATGTCGTCCGCGCCATCGATCCCCTTGAGGTTGATGAGGAACGGCGCGGCGTCGACGCGGAATCCGTCGATGCCCAGCTGGAGCCAGAGGCCGATGATCTTGCGGAACTCTTCCCGCACGGTCGGGTTCGCGAAGTTGAGGTCCGGCTGATGCTCATAGAAATGATGCAGGTACCAGGCGTCAGCTTTGTCATCGAACGTCCAGATACCCTTTTGCTCGCCGGGAAACACCACCTCGTCACTGGTGTCGCCCGGGTCGTCTTCCCGCCAGACGTAGTAGTCGCGATAGGGCGAATCCGGATCGCTGCGCGCCGCCTGGAACCACGGATGCTGGTCCGACGTGTGGTTCGGCACGAGGTCGACGACGACATGCATTCCCCGCTCTTTCGCCTCGACCACGAAATCGGTGAAGTCCGCCATCGTGCCAAGGCGGGGATCGATCGCGGTGTAATCCGCGACATCGTAGCCATCGTCCTTCCCGGGCGTGGGGTAGAACGGCATCAGCCAGAGGCATGTCACGCCCAGGCCGGCAAGGTAGTCGAGCCGGCTGGTCAGGCCGACGAAATCCCCGACGCCATCACCATCGGAATCGGCGAACGTCTCGACGTCCAGGCAGTAGATGATGGCGTTCTCGTACCATTGGTCACGTAGTCCCATGCAGCGTCCTTCCATGCGGCGGCCGATGTATTGCCCGCCGGGCCAGTTTCACTGCATGGGTGGATCGCACGGATGATGCCGGACCGGATCAGGCGCCGGGCGCTTTCGCCGGCACGTCCCACGGGAAGTGGATCCAGTCTGACGTATGCCGCCACACGTAGTCGCATTTGACGACGGAGCGTGGCTTCTCGTAAACGACCGCGCTGCGGACCTCCGCCACATGCCGCTCGCAGAACTCCTTCGTTAGCGCAAGGGTGGCGCCGGTATCGGCCACGTCGTCACAGATCAGGACCTTCGCCCCGGCGAAGGCCTCGGGGTCCGGGACCGGCGGAAGCATCACGGGCATGGAGAGCCGCTCGTCCCGCCCGGTGTAGAACTCCACGTTCACCACATGGAGCAGCTTCACCCCAAGCGCGTAGCCCATTGCGCCAGCGGTGAACAGCCCGCCGCGCGCGATGGCGAGGATGAGATCCGGGACGTATCCGTCCGCCACCACCTGCGTTGCGAGCGCCTGCGTCGCCTCCCCGAAGAGCTCCCACGTCAACCGCTCCGTGCTGTCTGTCGTCGCCACTGCCCCTCCCCTTGCCAAGCCGCAAACGCATATCGATCTCTCTTTTGCTTATACATGGCGCGTCGCCGTTTCGCCATCGGGAACCGGTCGTTTGCTATGATCATCGGGTTGGACATGCAAACCAGGGATCTTTCTGGCCCGCCGGGATCGGCGGTGTCCGGGTGTCTCCCTGAACCACGGAGGGACTTCGATGAATCGATCCGCCAGGCGACATCGGGACACGCTGCTCAGCGGGCGAGTATCCCGGCGCGCATTGATCCAGGGCACCACGGCAGGAGCGATTGCCGCGACAAGGACCGGCCAGGCCAGCGCGCAGGTCGACGCCACCCCGGTCGCGTCCCCGGTGCTAGACCCCGTGTCTCCTCCGGCCCGGTTCGCGACGTCGCCGCAACACGGTTCACGCACAGCCTCGACCGACACCACGATCTCCTTTCGCGGCCTGGATCGGCGCGACCTCGGGGAAGTCCGCGTCGAGGGTTCCGTCTCCGGGGGACACTCCGGCATCCTGGTGGACCATCCCGATGGCCAGGGCGTCAGCTGGATCCCTGACGACTGGTTCGAGCCGGGCGAGTACGTCTTCGTCACCACCGATACGCCGCTCGGCGATTCGGCGGAAGGGCGACTGACGTTCCGGACCGCCATCCGCACCCAGCGGGTCGATGCGATGGTGGAGCCGCTCGACCCGGAACCGGTCGAGATAGACGAACGCTTCCACACCTACGTTTCCCGCCCGGACCTTACGCCGCCTGTCATCTCGATCACGACGCAGCCGAGCGGCACCGCACCCGGTCACATCTTCCTGACGCCCACGTTGCCGACCGGCAATCATGGACGCATGATCGTCGACGAGTGGGGCGAACCCGTCTGGTTCGACGGTCCGGTGCAGCGGAGCCACGCGAGCCTCTGCCTGAAGCTGCGGGAGTACAAGGGGCAACCGGTTCTCACCTGGTGGGAGGGCTCGAAGACGCAGGGGTACGGGTTCGGCCATTGGGTCATCGCGAATACCGCGTACGAGAGGATCGCGCAGGTGCAGGGCGGCAACGGCATCTCGGGACTGGATTGCCACGACCTGATCATCACGCCCCAAGGCACTGCGATCTCCCTCGCCTACAACCCCATCGAATGGAACCTTGCCGCAGTGGGCGGCGAGTATCAGGACAGCGTGGCGGATGGCGTCATCCAGGAGATCGACATCGAGACCGGCCTGGTCCTCTGGGAGTGGCACAGCCTCGATCACATCGAGCCGGCGGAGTCCTACTTCACGCTGCCCGAAAACGCAGCGATCCCGTGGGACTACATCCACCTCAATTCCGTCGCGCTGGACCATGACGGCAACATCCTGATCTCCGCCCGGCACACGCACGCCGCGTACAAGATCGACCGGATGACCGGCGAGGTGATCTGGCGGTTGAACGGCAAGAAGAGCGACTTCACGATGGGCCCGAACACATGGTTCGCGTGGGCGCACGATGTCCAGCGCCAGCCAGACGGGACGATCTCCCTCTTCGACAATCACGAAAGCCAGCAGGACAAGGACCGGAGCGAATACTCCCGCGGGCTCTTCCTCGACATCGACGAGGACCTGATGACCGCGTCGGTGGCACGCGAGCTCATCCACCCGACCGAGATCCTCTCGGTCAGCCAGGCGAATCTGCAGCGGCTGCCGAACGGGAACTTCTTCATGGGCTGGGGCAGCGCGCCGGTGTTCTCCGAGTTCGGTGAGGGCGAAGAGCCCATCTACAACGGGCGGTTGCCGATCGACGTGCAGTCCTACCGCGCCTACCGGCATGAATGGACGGCGACGCCGGCCGCGCCGCCGGACGTCGTGGCGCAGCTCGACGCGCAGGTCGGCATGACGGTTTGGGTGAGCTGGAACGGCGCGACGGAGGTCGCGGAGTGGCGCGTGCTCGGCGGGGAGACGCCGGACGACCTGGCTGAGGTCGCTACGTCGCCTCGCGAGGGATTCGAGACCGAGATCGCCGCAAGCCAGGCGACGGCATGGGTCGTCGTCGAGGCGCTCGACGCATGGGGCCGGGTCATCGGCGTCTCGGAGCCGGTGACGCCTCTCCCGTAATCATCGGCCGGCGTGCGGGATCATCCCTGCGCGCCGGCCAACGCCCCGTTCACCGCGTGCTCGACGGCACCCCGCTCGCCGACGAGGAACAGGTGCTCGGTGTTCCGGACGTGCGAGACGCGGCCGACCTTCACGCCGGACGGGTTGTGGATCCCGATGCGGGCGCCAACGTAGCGCCGGAAATCGACATCGATACGCGCGACGTGGCCCTTCTCCGCGAGGAGCCGCTCGATCTCCTCCGCCGTGATGTACCCCTCGTCGTTGAACGACACCAACAGATAAGGCGACTCGATGCCGAGGATCATTCGCTCGAACGCATCGGCGAACGCCCGCTTCGAATTGAACGCGCTTCGATTCTCGCGGGTGTCGATGCGTTTGCGAGCGACGCCGTATGTCTCCGGCTCGTCGTTCCGCATGAGCGTTTCCCAGATGTGGTAATTCCCGAAGTAGGAATGCTGGTTGTACGGCGGATCGACGTAGGTCAGGTCAACGTCGCGCGTCCCGCCCCGCTCGACGAAGGCGACGGCGTCTTCCTGGTACGCGGCCCCGGTGCCGGGGAGCAGGTAAGGGAGGCGGAGGTCGAGATCGTTGTGCGCCCTGGGTGCCCATGACTTGAGAAAGGCCATCTGGAGGCCGGTGGTGGAATCGACGCGGTCGGCGGCAAGCATGAGGCTGGTCAGGAGGATGGCGCGTTCGTGCGGACTGGCGTCGAGCTGGTCGATGCCGTCGCGGATTGCGTCGATGCGCATCCCGTTCTTCGGGTGGAAAAAGCGCGCCTCCTGGCAGAAGGTGCGGGTGACGTACCCTTCGACGCCGGGAAGCGCGGCGAGATGGTCGATCCAGCGCTGGAGCTTCGGGATATCGAGGTGCGCGGCGTCGGCTTCGATGAAGGCGAGCGCCATCTGGTACGAATACGTGGCAAGGTCGTTGGCGATGACGTGGTAGTCGTGACGCTTGAGGGCCTGTGCGACACGGGTGGT
>Ga0182741_1001047_pt1 | contig 38430 bp, 37 predicted proteins | sample eDN5th37CBELigOP_FD_128874 | JGI IMG/M metagenome (GOLD analysis project Ga0182741, IMG submission 128874) | Enriched Organic Plus compost microbial communities from Emeryville, California, USA - eDNA 5th pass 37_C BE-Lig OP (version 2) (version 2) ... | reverse complement strand
CGGCTCGCGGTCGCGTGTCACTCGGGGGAGTGCTCGCCGTGTCGACGAGATCTCCCCGCCGACCTATGTTGTGTATCTGACATGCATAACACTAATCGAGTGGGCGAGTGTCGTCAAGCCCCGATTGGAATGCGCTGCAGGAGGAGATCTCGCGCGGCTTTGGGGTAGGGCGTCTGCTCGAGCGCGATCAGCTGCCGGCGCCGTTGCCGGGCGGTGTCGAGCGCCCAGGCGTAGCGGTGGTTGCCGGGGTGGCGGATCTTCTGCGTCCCGATCTCCTCGAGTGCTGCGCGCAGCCAGCTGCGGGCGTCCTCGTGTGCTCGGCGTGCTCGCGCGCCGAGGGTCACCAGGTGTCGCTCTGCGGCTTCGGAGCCCTGCTCGCCGGTGCGGATCTTCGAGAGCGTGCGTTCGGGCAGCACGAGCGCAGCGGAGGGAACGTAGTTGATCGTGCGGGCGGTGGAACGGCCGAGGCTGACGGCGTTGGTGGCCTGGTAGATTACGCCGACGTGGCCGGGGGTGATCGTCTCGATGCGGGTGATCGGTTGGCCGTCCTCGTCGACGTCGGCGATCGTGCGCTGCCGCTGCCGAGGGTCGGCGAAGCTGACGATCCCCCGGATGCCGGCCGCGGCGGCCTGGCGCCAGACCTGTGCGAGGAACCACGATTCGGCGTTCGCCGGCACGGCGTCGGTGAGCACGAAGCGGCCGAGCTCGAGCGATTCGGTGAAGGGCTCGAGCTCAGGGAAGACGTTGGTGAGGACGGCTGCGGGCATGGGCACCGACAGGACGGCGACGCCGACCAGGGGGCCGTCGTCGACGAGGGTCTCGTCATCGGTGAACAGGCCCCACGCGAGGCGGGCGGCGGGGTAGGACGCGCTGTAGTGGTGGCGGCACACGAATGCGCGCGCGACTGCCTCGGGGATCGCCGCGACGGTGAACCGCCGGCGATCGAACCCGCCTTCGGAGGCATGGCGCCAGGAGTGTCGGCCGAGCGTCACGGCTGGCAGGCGGTGGACGTCGGCGAGGCCGGCTGGGGCATCACGCGTTGAGTGTGCGGCGGATGCTGTCGACGATCGAGTCGTCGACGTCGACGAAGTCGCCCGAGGCGTCATCGAAACCGACGATCACGACGTCGCCGACGAGCGGGCGCTTCGCGATCGCGCTGGCGAGGAGGTTCATCGGGAGGTGCTGGATCAGCCCCTCCTCGTTGGCGATGAGGTCGTGGTGGTCGTCGAGGCTGACGGTCTCGATGTAGCCGTCGACCGCGCGCTGGTAGTCCTCGAGCTCGGCGAACGCTGCGATCGCGAGCTCGCCGGTCGTCGTGATCAGCAGACCCTTGGTGCCGGGCGCTTCGGTGGGCGCCGTGTGCGTGTGGTTGTGCGAGCAGTCCGCTGTGGTGGTGGCGACCGTGCAGGTCGTGCCGTCGCTGTGGGTGGCGATCCAGGTCGTGATGGTCATTGCATCCTCCATATGTGTTGTGTATCTGACACGCACAACACTAACAGCCGGAGCGGACATCGCAAGGGTCTGCTGCTGCTGCGGCAGGGGATCGACGGCGTGAGACGATGCCGCGGTGATCACCACCCAGCACATGGGCGCAGCGGGCGAGCTGCTCGTGCAGTACCGGCTCCTCAAGCTCGGCATCGACTCGGCGAGGATGACGACGGACTCCGGTGTCGATCTGGTGGTCTACTCGCCGCTGCGCGCGGAGGCTGTCACCGTTCAGGTCAAGACCCAGACGGCCCCCTCTCCCTCGGGCGGCAAGGGCGCGCTGTCGGTCGGGTTCTACTTCCCCGACGACCTGCGCGCGGAGATCCTCGCGTTGGCGCTGCTGTCCACCGATCAGGTGTGGCTGTTCACCCGAGACGAAGCGCGCGAGTTCGCGCAGCAGCACAACGCGAAAGGCAACCGGCAGCTGTACTGGTACATGCAGCAGCGGCCGGCGCGAGGCCTCGGCCAGGCGCCGCTGCATGCCGGCGACGTCGAGCAGCACCTGCTCGAGCGCCGCACGGCCGCTCTGTTCGGAGTGCCGGCGGTCGCGCCGACGCCGGCGGTCGATGCGGATCTCGCGTGAGCTCGCTCCCGCTGCCGGCCGCCTGGACGCGCGAGGGGCTGGAAGGCGTCGGGTTCGCGGGGTTCGTGACCTTTGCGAAGATCCCGGTCGCCGACATTCCTCCGCGGCCCGGGATCTATGTCGTGCTGCGCGCTGCGTCGACGCCGCCGGCGATCCTCGAAGTCTCCGTCGCTCGCGCCGGGTCGGTGTACGCCGTCGACGACCTGCAGGGGCGCTGGATCACCGGGACTCCGGTGGTGTACATCGGCAAGGCCGACGCGAAGAGCGGCGGCTTGCGCACGAGGCTGAGGCAGTATGCCCGGCGCGGTTCCAGCCACAAGGGCGGCCGATCGGTCTGGCAGCTGGCCGATCACGGCGATCTGTTGGTGGCGTGGGTCGAGACGCCCGGGCAGGTCGCCGAGGATGTCGAGATCGCCTACCGGTCGGCGTTCGCGGAGCACTTCGGTGGGTGGCCGTTCGCGAACAGACGCCGCTGATCGGGCGCGGCCCGCCCGGTACTCTGCGGCTATGCCGGATGCCATCAGCGGGCGATTGCGGGGAGCGTTCCGAGATCTCGCGTCGTCGATCGTTCTCCGCGACATCGAGCGGCTGTGGGAAGGTGAGGGGTTCGCCCACGGCTTCTACGACGAGGTCGGAGGACAGCGGGTCTCGCTCTGGCGTGCGTATGAGGCCGGCGTGCGGTGGTCAGACGCTGATCACGTCCGCCGTGTGCTGAGGGTCTACGAGGTCGTCCTCTCCGATCACGCGGACGCGGCGACGCAGGAGCGGCTGAAAGTCGCGCTGCAGCGCGATGGCTACCGTTACGGCGACGACCATCGGATCGTCCCGTCCGCGTCGGCGGCGGTGCCGCTGTCAGGCCTGTCGGCGCTGCGGAGCGCCGAGGGGATCAAAGAGGCGTTCAATCGGATTGCGCTGCTGATCGACCGTGACCCGGCCGGGGTGGTGTCGGCGTCGAAGGAGTTGATCGAGGCGACCGCCAAGACGGTCCTGCAGGAGCTCAGCGTCGACTACACCGATCGCGAAGACTTCTCAGCATTGGTGCCTCGTGCTCAACAGTCGTTGGGGCTCGGCGCCGGCGGGGTCGACGGGTCGGTCGACGGCGCGCCTTCCATCCGTCGCATCCTGGGGGGCCTTGCCTCGATCGCGCAGGGAATCGACGAGCTCCGAAACGCGGAGGGCGGCGGGCACGGGCGTCCGAGGAGCACCCGGCTGGGCGTTCGTCACGCGCGACTGGCGTCGGCTCCACCGCGGCGGCTGACGCCGTCGAGGAGGCCGTCGACGCGGCGGACGACCACGTGCCGCTCACGGCCGAGGACGCCCTCCGGTCGGAGGTCCCCGCGTGAGCGGATCCACGGGGAAGGTCCGCGTCGCCGTCGTCGGCGCCGCGGGTGCGTTCGGTATGAAGCACCTGGACGGCCTGGCGAACATCGGGGATGCCGAGGTCACGGTCGTCAGCGGCACGAAGCCCGAGGCGACCCAGGCAGTCGCCGAACAGTACGGCGTGCCGCGCGCCGTCGTGGGACTCGATGCTGTGCTCGAGCGCGACGACGTCGACGCCGTCATCCTCGCCACCCCGACCGGGCTGCACGCGTCGCAGACCCAGGCTGTCCTGGCCGCGGGCAAGCACGTGCAGGTGGAGATCCCGCTGGGCGATTCCCTTGCGGATGCCGAGTCGACGCTCGCGGTGGCCGAGGCATCCGACCGTGTCGCGATGGTGGGCCACACGCGCCGGTTCAACCCGTCGCACCAGTACGTGCACAACCGGGTTCTCGCGGGCGAGTTCGCGGTGCAGCAGATGGACGTGCAGACGTACTTCTTCCGCCGCAGCAATACCAACGCCAAGGGCGAGGCGCGCTCGTGGACCGACCACCTGCTGTGGCATCACGCGGCGCACACGGTCGATCTGTTCGCGTATCAGACGGGGCGGATCGTGCAGGCGAACGCGATCCAGGGCCCGATCCACCCCGAGCTCGGCATCGCGATGGACATGTCGATCCAGCTGAAGGCCGAGACTGGTGCGATCTGCACGCTGTCGCTGTCGTTCAACAACGAGGGTCCGTTCGGCACGTTCTTCCGCTACATCGGCGACACCGCGACCTACATCGCCCGCTACGACGACCTCTACACGGGCGCCGACGAGCAGATCGACGTCTCGCGGGTCGCCGTGTCGATGAACGGCATCGAGCTGCAGGACCGTGAGTTCGTCTCGGCGATCCGGGAAGGGCGCGAGCCGAACTCGTCGCTGCGCCAGGTAATCGACTGCTACCGCGTTCTCGGCGCGTTGGAGGAGCAGCTCGCGTGAGCCTGCCCCGGATGGGCCTCGGGTGCATGAACCTGAGCCACGCGTACGGCGTCGCCCCGTCGCCGGCGGAAGGGCTCGCGCTGCTGCGTGCGGCGCGAGATCTGGGCGTCGGCATGCTCGACACGGCGACGCTGTACGGCGGGGGCCGCAACGAGGAGCTCGTCGGGTCGGCTCTGCGCGCGATGCCGGGCTGGCGTGATGAGATCGTCCTCGCGAGCAAAGGCGGCATGGCGCTCGAGCGCGGGGTGAAGGTGATCGACGGAAGCCCCGAGACGCTGCGCCGGCAGGTCGACGCGTCGCTGTTGCGCCTCGGCGTCGAACACATCGACCTGTACTACCTGCACCGCTGGGACAAGCGGGTGCCGATCGGCGACAGCGTCGGGGCGCTCGCCGAGCTCGTCGCGGCGGGGAAGATCGGTGCGATCGGCCTGTCCGAGGTGTCGGTCGCTCGTCTGCGCGAAGCCCTCGAGGTCGCCCCGATCGCGGCGGTGCAGAACGAGTACTCGCTGTGGAGCCGCAACCCCGAGCTCGGCATGCTCGAAGCGACGGCGGATCGCGGGATCGCCCTCGTCGCTTTCTCCCCCGTAGCGCGCGGCTTCCTCGCAAATGCGGTGACCGACCCGGCATCCCTCGTCGAGGGCGACATCCGCCGCGGAATGCCGCGATTCCAGCCCTCGCACTGGCCCGCCAACGCGGCGCTCCTCCCGGCGTGGAGCGCGCTGGCGACCGAGGCAGGCTGTATACCCGCTCAGCTCGCACTCGCCTGGCTGCTGTCGCGTGGAGACCACGTCGTGCCAATCCCCGGGACGACGAGCGTCGCGCACCTGCGGGAGGACGTCGGCGCGCAGGAGGTCGCCCTCTCACCGGAGCTGCTCGCGCGCGCCGGCGCCCTGATCGGCACCGCGACGGTCTCGGGACCACGCTATGCGCCCGGTCCCGCCGCCGAAGTCGACGCCGAGTCATCCGAGGACACCGCGTGAGGGCGATCTCGTCGATGGCGACGCGCGCACTCCTCGCCGACCTCGCCGCCGCGGCGCTCGCCGTCGGCGCCCCGCCACTCGAGATCGAATCGGTGGGCGGAGTGGATGCCGCGGTGCGCGTCGCCGCGGGAGAGCAGGTCGACCTCGTCTTCCTCGCGTCCGGCGCTCTCTCGAGCCTCGCCCGAGATGCGCACCTGGACGCGTCGACGGTCACACCGATCGCACTCTCGCAGGTCGCCGTCGCGGTGCCGTCCGAGGGCGCCGGGCCCGCGACGGCGCCCGGCGCCACGGCATTCCGCGATGCTTCGGGTCTCCGTGCCGCTCTGCGCGCCGCGGAGCGGGTGGGCTACTCGACGGGCCCCAGCGGCACCGCCCTCGTGGGCATGATCGAGGAGTGGGGGTTCACCGGCGAACTCGGCGACAGGCTCGTTCAGGCGCGTCCGGGTGTCCCGGTAGCCGCTTCTCTCGCCGTGGGAGATGTCGACCTCGGTTTCCAGCAGCTCAGCGAGCTCGTCGGCCAGCCCGGCATCCGGATTCTCGGCGTGCTGCCAGCCGACTGTGCGATCGACACGGTCTTCTCGGGTGCCGTTGCCGCGGCATCCACCGATCCGGCCGCGGCTGCGGAGATGCTCGCCTTCTTCGCGTCGAAAGAGATGCGGACTGTCCTCGAGGGGCACAGCTTCACCCCAGTCTGATCGGGACCGGGATGTCTGCCTCGTCAGTGTCCGTGACCGTGGTGCAGATGCAGCCGATCTAGACGGTCGCCGAGATGGTCGTGCAACCAGTCGAGGACGATGCTCGTCGTCCCGCCGATCCACATAACGTAGTGGGGCTTCGTGGGCTCCGTGGGTCTCCCGGATCCATTCGGCGCCCCGATCTTTCAGCTCGATATCCTGCGGTTCCGGAGCTTCGTCGCGCGGGCGGTGCGTGCTCTGTTGCAGGAAAACGACGCACGCGCCTGCTGGAGGGCTTTCCCGGCACCGCGTTGCGCCGCATCTGGAAGGCCTAGCATTTCTCCTGGCGGATGACCAGCATGCTGCACGTGACGCGACACCTCCGCGATCCTGACCTACCCGGCCTCGGCGCCGGTGACCCTCCGACCGGTCGCGTAGGCCGGCTATCGCGCTCGCCGCGGCCGATTGCCAGGCATGCGGGGATGCCCCGCCGGTGTCGATCCCGGCGGGGCATCCCCGCCGCGCGTCAGCGGCCCCGGGCTAGTCCTCCCATGACCGGCGTGGGGCGAAGTGGAACCGCTCTGCACCTTCGTTGGGGGCGAGATCCTCGGCGCGGGCTCGGTACTCCTCATCGCTGAGCCGGGAGCCGTGCCCGTTGGCCCAGGGGAGCGGGTCGCGGTCGCCCTCGGTTTCGCCCTCCCAGACCTCGCTCATGTTGATCTGGTTAAGCACTTCTTCCGAGTTCCAGTAGCCGACCACTCGTCGTCTATAGAGCTCGCGCAGGGGTCGACGTCGCTGAGCAGAGGCTTTACGCCCATCTGTCGTCGGCGCGGCCCACGCGGCTTAAGGTGGGTTCAGGGCAGGTGCGCGGCGGCGCTCTTCGCCGCGAGCAGCTGCACCAGAATCCGGTCGCGATCACGTTCGGCGGCGCCAATGTCGAGGCCGGCGAGCTCGTCGCCGACCGCTTCGAGGACCGTCTCGGTTAGCCGCTCGTCGAGGAGAGGCGTTCCGAGGTCGTCCCACCAATCCTGCATGGGCGGTCCCAGGTGCTCCAGCACGTGCCGCAGGCCTCCCGCCCCGCCGGAGAGGTGCATCGTCAGCAGCGGGCCGAGCAGCGCCCAGCGCAGGCCGGGCCCGTGCGAGATCGCCGCGTCGAGATCCTCTGCGCTGACCGCGCCGCGATCGATGAGGGAGTACGCCTCGCGCCAGAGCGCCGCCTGTAGCCGATTCGCGACATGCCCGGGAAGCTCCCGCGACACCCGAATCGGCTTCTTGCCGAGCGCTCGATAGATCGCCATGGCGCTGTCGACCGTGGTCGTCGAGGTGAGCTTGCCGCCGACCACTTCGACGAGCGGGATGAGATGCGGCGGGTTGAAGACATGCCCGACCACGACGCGTTCGGGATGGCGCGTCGCGCCTGCCTGCAGGAGGCTCGGCATGAGGCCTGATGTGCTGCTGGCGATCACGACGTCGGGGGCGGCCGCGGCGTCCAGCTCGCGGATAACCGAGCGCTTGAGTTCGAGCCGTTCCGGCGCGTTCTCCTGGACGAGGTCGGACTCGGCTGCGGCCGCGCCCGCGTCGGTACTGAACCGGAGCCGCCCCGGGTCGGCGCCGGGCGCGAGGCCGAGTTCGCGGAGCGTCGGCCAGACCCGCTGGACGTACTCCCGCAGCCGATCCTCGGCACGGTCACCGGGATCGACGGCGACGACGTCGAGCCCTCGCGCAAGGAACTGCGCCGCCCAGCTGCTGCCGATGACTCCGGTGCCGACCACGGCGACAGTGCGGAGATCGGTCCTTGTCCCGACGCCGCCGGATTCGGATGTCATTCGCCGGACCCGGCAGCGCCATGGAGGAGCTTGGCCGTTTCACGGCAGAGCTCCTCGGCAGCTGAATCGGATGCCTCGGAGAACGCCCCGAAGCCGAAGAAACCGTGGCTCAGGCCCGGGAACACCCGGTAGCTGACCTCCACGCCGTCGCGGCGCAGAGCCTCGACGAATGCGTCGTTGTCGCCGCGCAACGAGTCGAGAGTGCCGACGCCGATCACCGCCGGCGGCATCCGCGCCAGGCTTGGAGCGGTGACGGGGGAGACGCGTGGATCGCCGACGAGCTCGTCATGGCCGGCGCCCAGGTACCACCCGACCAGCTTCGGGTCGAAGATCCGAAGGTCGGTGACTGGGTAGTTCAGATGCTGTGCAACCAGCATCCGTCCCTTCTCTCCGAGAACCCAGGCCGCAGCAGTGGCGAGGTTGCCCCCCGAGCTGCACCCGGCGACGGCGACGTCGTCCGCGCTGCCGCCGAACTGTTCGGGGTGGTCCAGCACCCACTCCACGGCGAAGACCGCGTCATCTAGTCCCGCAGGGTACGGATGCTCCGGTGCCAAGCGATAGTCGACTGAGACCACGACAGCGTCGGCGGTGCGGGCGAGCCGCCGTGCATGTCCCTCATGCGAATCCAGGTTGCCGACCGCCCATCCGCCGCCGTGGAAGTACACGATCGTCGCCGTGGTCGTCGACTCTGCCGGCCGGATCACGCGGATCGGGAGACGCCCGCCGGGCCCACCCAATTCCCGGTCCTCGATCGAGGCAACGGGCACCAGGTACGGCGGGCAGATCGTGTCGCGCGAGAGAGTGTCGCGCTCCCGCGCCTGAGTGGCGGTCTCTGCGGCGAAGACCGCTCCCATCCCAGAGGCGGTCCACCGGTCCAGCATGCCCTGGATGCCGGGGTCGAGCACGTCGCCGGCCGACGCGTCAGTCGTTCTTGACATAGGTCATCGTGTTTTTGTAGTTGCCCAGCACGATGGTGCCGGGAGTGAGGGCCTCGATTGCGACGCGCACGCGCAGCTCTTGGCGAATGTGTTCCTCCATGTCGGCTACGAGCGCGGCGACATGCGTCGCGCCGGCGTCCGCGAACTCGAGCTCAAGTGGGATGGGATCATCGAACCGCACTTGGTCCGTGCGTTCCTTGCGTATCCGCATCGACCCGGTGAGCCGATCCGGGAAGCGGTTCAGCAGCACGTCGCGGATGGCGGAGGGGAAGACATTCATCGCCTTGTAGATGAGCATGTCGTCGGTACGGCCTACACACCGCACGGTCGGCGACATCCGGCCGCAGGAGCATTCGACGCCCGTGACGAGCATGTGATCGCGGGAGCGGTAGCGCAGGACGGGCGATGCCTGACGCCCGATCGTGGTGTATACCGCCTCACCGGTCGCGCCCGGCTCCCAGGGCACCAGCGCACCGGTCTCGGGGTCGATCAGCTCGACCAGCACGTGCGGCGCGGCGACGAAGTGCATCCCCTCGCCTTGCGCGCACTCCGACCACATGCCGGACAGCACATCGCCGATGCCCATGATCTCGCTGATGCGTTGGGCGCCCCACGTCTCCCGCACGCGCTCGCGGATCTCCGGGGTGCCGAGTCCCGGCTCACCGCCGCCGATGATGGTCTGGATTCCCAGCTCACTGGCCGGCCGGCCGAGCGATGCCTCGACCTGCCGGCTGAAAAACGTCGAGAACGACGCGGTCCCGACGAGGACGTCCACTTTTAGCGCGTCCACGATGGTCACCATCCGACCCGGCGTCTGACCACCCACCCAGGCGAGCGTCGCCCCGGTCTCGCGGATGCCGTCCGCGTACGGCAGACCGCCGGCGACCATGGTCATCCCCGTCGTAAGGGCTACAGTGCTGCTCCTGCGTACGCCCGCCGTCCAGTACACGTTGGCGATCGTGTTGCGCCATGCGGCCAGGTCGTCGCCGGTCAGCCCGAAGAACATGGGAGTGCCCGTCGTGCCGGACGAGGCGATCACCTGGACGAGATCCTCCGTCCGCACGCCCTGCAGATCTCCGAGCGGGCGGTCGTCGCTGGCCTGCTCCTGCGCGTGACGCAGATCGGCCTTCGTCGTGAACGGCAGGTCCGCCAGCCACTGCTCGCTCGGATCCGCGGGGACCTGCAGACCGCGCAAGCGGCCCGCGTACAGACCGGTCCGTTGCGACAAACCGGTCAGCCAGGGACCGAGCGCCTGTCGCTGCCTGGCCCGAGTTCCTTCCCAGGGCGCGGCGTCCACAGCCTCGTCCCACATCTCCTCACGCGCTGCGACGTGCGTGCTCACGGCTCATCTCCTCTTCGAACAGGTCCTGAATCTCCACGTCGTCGACCGCGGCGGGCGCGACAGTAGCGGTTCTCTGCTCCTGGTACCGCAGAACGAGCCGGCGGGTGGCGCGCGTCAGGAACGAGTAGAAGCTTGCCGAGACCGGCCATTGAGTGACGACCCTGCCGGAAGCAGAGCGGAAGTAGTTTGAGGTCGTCGCCCACAGCGTCGAGCGGACCTTGTGCTGCAGCCAGGCGTCATAGATGTCCGCGGCGAAGTGGTCGACTTCGACGCTCGCAGCTTTGCTACGGCGGCGAAGAGTGGCGAGCGCCTTCGCGGCGAAGGCGGCCTGCTTCTCGAACAGGTAGACGAGTGGGCTGGTGTTGGTGCCCGGTCCGTAGCACATGAAGAAGTTGGGGAACCCCGGCACCGCGATGCCGAGATAGGCTGCAGGCTCGCCCGCCCAGTGCTCGTGCAGATCGACGCCGCCTCGTCCGATAACCTGCAGGCCGGAGAGGTACTTCGTCGCCCGGAAGCCGGTGGCCAGCACAATCACGTCGAGCTGGTGCTCCGCTCCCTGGGAATCGACCGCGCCGCGCTCAGAGAGTCGCTCGACTGCGTACGGGACCACCTCGACGTTCTCACGCAGCAGCGTAGGATAGAACGTGTCGTTGACCACGGGACGCTTTCCCTGGAACGGGTGATGCGGTGTCATGGCAGCCAGCAGCTCCGGATGCCCGGCGAAAGCGGCCCGCAGATGCTCGGCCGCCGCCTCAGCAAGACGGGTGTTGGCTGCGGTGCCCTGGCGGGAATGGCGGCCGCCGACTCGGTCGACCTCTGTCTCGAGGAACCGCGAGAGTCGTGTGCGCAGGCGGGGGATCGTCCGTCGCAGCCGCCGCCTCTCCCTTATGGTGAGGTCGCGGTCTCCCTTCGGCAGCACCCAGTTCGCTTCGCGCTGGAAAACGTGGACCGATGCAGCCGTCTTCGCTGCCTCGGTCACGATCTGCACTGAGGTGGAGCCTGTGCCGACGATCCCCACGCGCTTGCCGCCGAGATCGAGGGCGTCCGGCCATCGCGAGGAGTGGAAGAGCTGGCCCGTGTACGGAGACGCGGCCGCCCAGCGCGGGATGTTCGGCTCGTTGAAGAAGCCGACCGCGCTGATCACCGCGTCGAAGAATTCGCCCTGCACATCGCCGTCCGTATACACGAGATAGCCGCTGCGCGCCTCGTCCCAGACCAGTCGACGCACCTGCACCCCGTAGCGGAAGCGACTCCCGATGCCCTGCTCCCGGATGGTGCGCTCCATATAGGACTGCAACTCGGGCTGGCGGGCGTGCGTGCGCGACCAGTCGTTGCGGCTGAACGAGAACGAATAGATGTGCGACGGGCTGTCGACCTCCGCGCCCGGGTAGCGGTTGTACCACCATGTCCCGCCGGGGCCGGGGGCCTTCTCGAAGACCGTGAAGTCAAACCCTCGTCGCTTGAGCGCCACCGCTGCGGCGATCCCGGCGAAGCCGGCGCCGATCACTGCGACCTTCAACTGTCGGCTCATCGGGTCGTCTCACGGTCGGCATCGGACGTGCCGACTGGCAATGCAGTAGCGCACCTGACTGCGAGCACATTCATCGTCATTGAGGAAATCCTTCGTTTCGCGGCGCCACCCGGCGGGTCCGGGAGCGGATCCGGAGCCTCGGCCAAGACCGACATCGCGCCGCCGGGCGGCGATGTCCCTCACGGTATCCCGGGGGAAAGAGGCCGCAAAGCGCCGGTTGTGCTGGCACAACGACGGCGGACCGCCGCCCTCGGGCGTGCTTGAATCGGTCGCGCGGGCGGCGGGCTCGACCACCATCCCCGCGGGTCCGCGGCACCGGCGCCGCGACGACGTTCCTGCAAGGAGGATGCCATGCCACACCCGGCCGGCTCGGAAAACGCCAAGCAGATGCTAGCGGAGCTTCTCGGTTCATGGCCGCCCGGGTACGACAGCATCCTCGCGGTCGACCCCAGGTTTCTCGAGGCATACGCATCTCTCGCGGCGGTGCCTCTTCGCCGGACGCACCTCGACGAGAAAACCAGGCACCTCGTCGCGCTCGCCGTGAACGCCGCTGTCACACACCTACATGCCGAGGGTACCCTCGCGAGCATCGATGCCGCCCTCGCCGCCGGAGCCTCACGCGAGGAGCTTCTGGAGGTCATCCAGCTCACGACCACCCTCGGCGTCCACGCCATCGCGGCCGGTGTGCCGCTGCTGCGTGAAGTTGTGACCGCTCGCGGCGAGGACCTCGCGAAGCAAGCAACACCGCGCCAGGCAGAGATCAGGCGGGATTTCCGCGCCCGCCGGGGCTACTGGAGCGACTCGTGGGAGGACCTGTTGCACATCGACCCCGACCTGGTCGCGGCATACCTAGAGTATTCGGCACTCCCCTGGGAGACCGGCCCACTCGCGCCCAAGGTGAAGGAATTCGTCTACATCGCGATCGACGCGTCCACGACGCATCTGTTCCTACCCGGCCTGCGCCAGCACTTCGAGAACGCGATCGACCACGGCGCGAACGCCGACGAGATCCTTCAGGTGCTCGAGATCACGAGCCTGATCGGCATGCAATCCGCCGCGCTGGCGGCACCTCTTATCCAGTCCCGTACGAGCGAGGAAGGACTGCCCGATTGAGCTGCTCGACCGGCCAGGCGAGCGACGATGGGTTCACCATAGTGACCGACGCGGTCCTCGGGCGTATCCGGTGCTGGTGGTAGACGCGCGGACGTGACGCCGAATCGGGGCCGGGACGCGAGATCCTGCGCGGGCGACGGGAGCTGGCATGGGCTGCCTGACTGGCGCGAGCTCCTACCACCCGCTCATGCGCGGGCCAGGATGCTGGCGACCCGCGGGCTTTCCTCGACGGGGAGCTGCGTGATCGCCACGCGAAGGAACGGGGCACCCGACCTCGCCGCCAAGAAATTACGGCCAGGCGCAGCCTTGATGCCGTTGTCCAGCAGCGCCGCGACCGCGGCGTCCTCGTCGCGCACCGGCACCCAAAGCGACCATCCCTGCCAGCCCGTGGTGGCGATGCCCTGATCCCGCAACGCGCCGGCGAGCGCAGCGTGCCGGCTCCGGTAGACGGCGCTGGCGTGGCCGATGTCTGCCTCGACGGTGGGATCGCGCAGCATCCCGACCAGCAGGGCCTGCAGGATCCTCGACGTCCACACCGCTCCCATCGAGCGCCGGGTTTGCGCCGCTCGTACGAGCTGCTCCGCGCCGCCCATCACCGCCACGCGCAGATCGGGACCGTGCGACTTGTTCCAACTGCGCACCAGCACGACGTTGTCGGGAAGCCAGTTTCCCAGCGACACCGCGTCTCCCCGGGCGAGACCCGGCGCGGGATCGTCCTCGATGATCATTGGCGTCGTCTCTGCCGATAGTAGGACCATGGCGAGCTCAGCGGCCCGCTCCTCCGTGAGGGTGTGCCCAGCCGGAGCGGAGAACCTCGGTTGGATCAGGACCACGGCGGGCCGCATCGCGAGCGCCGTCTCGAGCGCCTCCGGCAGCATCCCCGCGTCGTCGGTGGCAACGGGCACCGCCTGGCCTCCCAGATATTCGATCAGGTCGAGGAAGGGCGCGGCCGTGGGGTTCTCGACCGCGACGCGGGTCCCGGGCCGGACGAGGGACTCCATCAGCAGGAGCACGCCGTCGTATCCGCCGTTGGAAGCGGTGAACAGGTCGGCCTCGAACGGCCACGTTTCTCGTGCGTGGTCGAGCAGGGCAGGCAGGATCGGCTCGCCGCCGTATTGGTTCACCTCCGGGATCACGGTGCCGTGGGCGAGCGTTGCGAGGCGCGGGAGGAGGGTCGGAAGCAATTCGGGGTCGGGAACCGGCGTTGACAGGTCGAGCAGCGAGCGCTGGTAGTCAGAGACGGCACGGAAGCGGTGCGCCGGCCGCGTGTCGTCGTCGCGGATGAAGGTGCCCTGGCTCCCTCCGGTCCTGATCAGCCTCGCGTCGACTAGGAAGTGCCACGCATGGGCGACTGTCGTGGGGCTTACGCGCAACGTGGCCGCAAGGTTGCGTACCGTCGGGAGGTAGCGGCCTTTTAGCGTCGGATGTCTCTCGATTAGCAGCGCGATCTCATCGGCGATACCCCGCGCGGTGCGGGTCCGGATCCGTACCTCGAGCCACTCGGCGGGAACGACCTCGCTCACCGGATGCTGAGTCTGCGCCGGTCCATCATCGCCCCGTGTCACCACCCCTCCGATCCTACTGGCGCCCTGCCGTACCGCGGAGACCGGCGTTCGCCGACAGGCGTGTCATCGATCGCACGACCCACGACCGGTTTGTGCCAGCACAAGCGATGCTTCTCACGTCACCATCGCTCGTACTAGCTTTGGCCCACCCGGAGGACGGCGTCGCCAGAGCGGCGGCGTGACACGGGAGGTCGTTCAACCCACAGCGATGAACTCACGAAGATGTGAGCTTGAGAAGGAGAGCGGGCCTGTCCGCCCGCCACCGAAGACCGCGCCGCCGAGACCACCCGAGATCTCGGTCCCGTTCACGGGAACCACGGCAGAACCTAGTACCGATGCAACAGCCCGATCGCGGGCTCGACTCAATGGAGAGAAATCGTGACGACAGTGAGAACCAGCATGGACCGCGCCCTCACCGGTGCCATCGGCACGGCGATCCTCCTAACCGCACTCACGGCGTGCTCGGCATCCGACGTCGACGCCGCGGCGGATGCCGAGCTGCCTGCCTGTGGCGCCGCCACCGGCGAGCCGGCGACCGGCGAGCCAATCAAAATCGGCGGCATCTCGATCGACGTGCCAGGCCTGAGCTGGACGGCGACGACCTCGACAGCGCAGGCGTACTTCGACTGCGTGAACGACAACGGCGGGATCGACGGCCGACCGATCGAGTACGTGGTGTACCACGACGGCACCGACGCCGCCCAGACGGTCGGCCTGCTCAAGCAGCTGATCGAGACCGACGAGGTGATCGGCATGGTCGCCAACGCGAGCGTGATGGAGTGCATCGCCGGCAACGGGGTCTACCAGGAGCACGGCTTTTTCTCGATCGGGGAGGCGCTGCCCATCGACTGCTTCTCTCAGACGAACATCTCGCCGACGAGCGCGTCGAGCCACGCCTCCGTCGCTGCGGCTCAGGTACTGGTCGAGGAGCTCGACGTTGAACGGATCGTCTCGGTCGTTATCCAGGCGCCCGGGGTAGAGCAGATCCAGGCGCTCGTCGAGGAGTACGGCGCGCAACAGGGCGTGGAGGTTATTCCCATCACGGCGCCGGCACCGATCACAGATGCCGCCGGCCTGGCACTTCAGGTGTCACAGGCCGCGGGCGAGGGCGGCGGCGCCGTTCTCAGTCTCGGTTCCGACGGCTCGGCGCCCCTCCTCGCGGCTGCGGCACAGCAGGGCCTCGTCGACACGGTCAGCTGGGCGTGCGTCGCCCTCTGCGCTGACCCGTCCGTGGTGGCATCTCTCGACCCGGCGTGGAATGGCAAGCTGCACATCGTCTCCGACTTCGCGCTGCCCTCGTCTGAAGGCACAGACAACACGCTGCTTCAGGCGGTGCTCGCCGCGTACGCGCCCGATCTCGCCCTCAACGCCCAGGCCAACAACGGGTTCCTCGGAGCGAAGATCGCGGTGGATGTGCTGCTCGGCCTTCCCGATGAGGAGCGCACCGCGGAAGGCTTCAACGCCGCGCTCAGCTCGGTGACCGGCTTCGAGTCGGACCTGCTGTGCGAGCCCTGGTTCTTCGGCTCGGGTCAGTTCCACCTCTCGAACAACAACGTGCGGGTCGTCACGCCTCAGGATGGCGTGCTCGTCGATTCACTCCCGTGCTTCCCGATGGCTGCGGTGCCGTCGAATCACCTCGACGAGATCCGCAGCGCACAGTGAGCATAGTGCACGCAACACAGGCGGGACGCTGATGTCGAACCTGCTGCCATTCGTGGTGCTCGGGATCGCGCTCGGGTCCGTGTTCGCGCTCTCCGGCCTCGGGATCGTGGTGCTGTACCGGACCACGGGAGTGCTGAACTTCGCGGGCGGCGCGACGGGGGCGCTCGGTGCTCTCGTCGCGTGGACTCTTCTGGAGGCACTCGGCCTCAATGAGTGGGTTGCGTATCTCGGTGGCATCCTGACGGCAGCGTTCCTCACCCTGCTATACGGGGTGACGGTCGGACGGGGCCTCGCTCATCGCGATCCCCTCACCAAGGCGATGGGAACCATCGGGCTGTTGCTCGCCCTCCTGGGCCTGATGTCGCTCGTGTGGAATCCGACGGTCGTCCGTACGATGCCGCTGCCAACGACCGCGATCACGATGCGGATCGGACCGGTGGTCGTCAACGGCACGCAGATCGTCGCGCTCGTGCTCGCGCTCGTCGTGTGCGCCGCCACCGCGGTGTTCCTAAAGCGGAGCAAGCTCGGCACAGCCATGCGGGCGATGGCCGATGACCGGACCAGCACCGCCATCCTGGGTGTGCCGGTCCGCTCCGTGGAGGCGACGACGTGGTTCGTCTCGGGTCTGCTCGCGGGGGTGTCGGGTCTGCTCCTGTCGAATCTCGTCAACCTGAACGCCGTCGATCTGACGTTCCTTGTGATCCCGGCCCTGGCCGTCGCGTTGGTGGCCATGCTGAGATCGGTCTGGGTCTGCTTCGCGGCGGGCCTCGCCATCGGGCTCATCCAGTCGCTGCTGACACCGGTGCTCGCCCTCTCGCCGTACCGCAGCATGACCCCCTTCGTCGTTGCCGTCGTTGCCGTCCTCTGGATGGCCTGGCGGCGGCCGAACGTCGAGAGGATCGCATGATGGCGACGGGCATGGTGTCACACGGCCGCGATCTTTCACCGCTGCCGCCCGCCGCGACTTCCAAGCGGAAACGGCCCTGGTGGCTGTCCGGCACACCGGTCGTCACGGCGGTGGTCGTCGCCGCGGTGTTCGTTGTCTGGCCGATGTTGGCCAGCGGGTACTGGGTGCAGGCCTCGACATCCGCTGCGGCGTTCGCGATGGCCGCGCTCGGGGTGAGCGTGCTTGTTGGAAGGGTCGGGCTTATCTCTCTCGGCCAGGTCGCCCTCGTCGCGACCGGCGCGTGGATCGCCCTGCGTCTGGGGTATGGGACCGGCCTCCCATTCCCGGTGATTGTCTTCCTTGCGGGCGTAGGCACAGGTGTCGTGGGGCTTGTCATCGGTCTGCCCTCGCTGTGGCTGAGCGGGCTCACCTTCGCCGTACTCACCCTCATGGGCGCGGCGGCGATCACGCTCGTCCTCACGGTTATCAGCTTCCCCAATGGTGGGGGCGGACTGACGGGCTTCGCGTCGACCGGCGATTCCGCGCCGATGCTGGAACGGCCCATGTATGCCGACTCCGATGCGGACTATTTCCGGCTGGCGCTCGTAATCGCGGTGCTTATGTTCGCGCTGGTGCTGATCCACCTCAACAGCCGTGCCGGGCGTGCATGGGAGGCGATCCGGCAGAGCCCGGCCGCGGCGATCGGCACCGGGATCGATGTGGTCAGATACAAACTTTGGGCGATCCTTCTCGCCTCGTTCATTGCGGGCGTCGCCGGCGCGGTCATGGCCGGCGCGGGCGGGATCCGCGTGACGCTCTTCCCCGTGCAGGACTCGATCATTATCGTCGCTGCGGTGCTGATGGCGGGAGCATTTAGCCTGTGGGGAGCCATCGTCGCGGCTGTGCTGATGAAGTTCCTGGGCGCCGCGTTCACCCTCCTGGACGTGTCGTCCTCGCTGTTGCTGATCCTGTTCGGTGCCGGCATCATCCAGGTCCTACTGCAGTCACCGCAGGGCATCGTCGGACAGCTTCAGGGCGTGGTCGCGCGTCGGCGGCGGCGAGACCGGACCGCGGACACCGGGCAAGCGGAGGGAGAACAGGATGCTTAGCGTCAGGGGTCTGACCGTTCGATACGGGGCTGTGGTCTCGCTCAACGACGTATCGTTCGAGTTCCCGACTGCGACGACGTGCGGGCTGATCGGCCCAAACGGGGCGGGCAAGACGACGTTCCTCAACACGGTCAGCGGGTTCTCGAAACCGGCAGCCGGTGCGATCACCGCCTTTGGCGAAGAGCTCGGGCCGATGTCCGGCTATCAGCGCGCGCGGTGGGGGCTGCGGCGCACCTTTCAGACCGAACAGACGATTCACAAGCTCACCGTCTATGACAACGTGGCGATGGTGCACGAGCACTCGCGCTCCAGGCGAGCGAACCGTCGCGCGGCGGTGCGGGACGCCCTGGACTTCGTCGGGCTCGGCGGAATGGGCGACACCGCCGTCGGCGAGCTCGACGCCGGCAACCGCAGGATGGTCGAGATCGCCCGGGCCGTCGTGGGGGAGCCACAACTGATCCTGATGGATGAGCCGGCAGCCGGCCTGCCCGACAATGAGACCGCACGGCTGAGCGAGATCATCCGTGCGATTCCCGAGCGCACGGGGGCTCTCACCGTGCTCGTCGACCACGACATGGATCTCGTTACCAGTTGCTGCAGCATCACCGCAGTGCTCGACTTCGGTTCGTTGCTCGCGATCGGCGCGACGGCGGAGGTGCTCGCCGACACGCGGGTCGCCAAGGCCTACCTCGGGGAGGAGATCGACGAGGAAGAGGAGCAAACATCATGACCGCAGCACTCGAGGGTCTCCAGATCACGGGCCTGTCGCTCGACCGGGGCGCACGGCGTGTTCTGCACTCGGTGTCACTCTCGGCCGCGCCCGGACGGATTACCGCTCTCCTCGGACCCAACGGTGCGGGAAAGTCGAGCCTCGTCCAGGTCATCGGAGGCTTGTTTAAGCCCGCGGCGGGCACGTTCGCCCTCGATGGGGCGCCCCTGACTGGCCAGCGCCCTGAGCGAGTTCGCGCGGCCGGGCTCGCGATTGTGCCGGAGGGGCGGTGGGTGCTGCGCAGTCTTACCGTCGAGGAGAACCTCCAGGTCGCGTGCTATGCACTGCCCCGGAAGGAGGTCACGGATCGTCTGGACTACGCGCTTGCGCTCTTCCCTGAGCTTCAGAAGCGCTGGAAGACACCAGCCCGGGCTCTGTCAGGCGGCGAGCAGCAGATGGTGGTTATTGCCCAGTCGCTCATGTCGCGGCCTCGCATCGTGGCCATCGACGAGCTCTCACTCGGGTTGGCACCCGTAGTCGTCCGGCGACTCGCGGCCGCGCTGTCGCAGATTGCGCGGGACGGCACGGGTATTCTGCTGATCGAGCAGTTCGCTCATGTTGCGCTGTCGATCTCGTCCGATGCATGTATCTTACGCGGTGGGAGGGTCCGGTATTCGGGTACAGCGGCAGCACTCGAGGAGGATCCCGAGTTGGTGAGACGTGCGTACCTTTCGGCCACGGCGGCGCACGATGTCCCCGATCCGAGCACGGTCATCCGATCGGCTTCGACCGGACCGAACGGGACCGCCCCATGACCAATCGTTCTATCGGCACGGCTTTGAAGGGGGCACGAATGAATCGTGATCTGAGAGGTAAGGTCGCCGTGGTAACGGGCGGGAGCACAGGCATCGGGGCGGCCACTGCGAGCCTGCTCGCGGAGCGGGGTGCTGCCGTGGTAATCGCGGATGTGAACGAAGAGGCGGCACGCGCGACAACCGAGTCCATCACCGCCGCGGGTGGGACGGTCGCGTTCACCCGCACTGACGTCTCACAGAAGACGGATGCTGAGGCGATGGTCCGATTCGCGGTGGAGACGTTTGGTGGTTTGCACCTGGCGTTCAACAACGCCGGGATCGTGCAGCAGCACCTCCCGTTCCATGAAATCCCCGAGCGCACCCTTCGCACCATCCTCGAGGTGAACGTCCTCGGCGTGGCGTTCTGTCTGCAGGCGGAGGCCGCCTACTTCTTGGAGCATGGCGGAGGGGCGATCGTGAACACAAGCTCCGGTGGCGGGATCCAAGGTGTCGCCGGTGGCGGCTCGTACGTAGCTAGCAAGCATGCCGTCGTCGGCATTACCCGCACGGCCGCGCTTGACTATGCACGGCAGGGCATTCGCGTGAATGCCATCGCACCTGGACTTATCCGCACTGCCATGGTCGCCGGCATGCCGCAGGAGCAGCAAGATGAACTGGCCGCACTGATGCCATTCGGGCGGATGGGTGAACCGACCGAGATCGCCGAGGTTGTCGCCTTCCTACTTTCGGACGACGCATCTTTTGTCTCAGGCGCAGTTTGGCCCATCGACGGCGCAGCAACCGCCTGACCTCCGAGAGTACGGGCGTGGCCAGCTACTGTGCGATGTAGCCGCCGTCGATGACATAGGAGGCACCAGTGATGAAAGATGCCTTCTCTGACAAAAGGAACACCACCAGATTCGCCACTTCGTCGGCGGTCCCCAACCGTCCGATCGGATGTTGCTTCACGAGCTCCGGCAGCATGTCTTCGGGAACGAACGACAGCATTCCCGGGGTAGCGATGTAGGCCGGGTGAATTGCATTGACCCGGACTCCGTGTCGAGAGTATTCCAGAGCTGCCGCCTTCGTGAGCCCAACGATGCCGTGTTTCGCTGCCGTGTAGGCGGCCTGGCCCAGCGGCGCGACGAGACCCATGACCGACGAGGTGTTTACGATTGAGCCACCACCCGACTCCAGGATCGCTGGGATCTGATATCGCATGCCGTACAACACTCCGTGGAGGTCGATGTCGATAATCCGATGCCACTCGGCCAGATCCAATTCGCCGATCGGTGCGGACTTTCCTACAGTTCCAGCGTTATTGAACGCAAGATGCAGTCCGCCATAGGTTGCTACCGCGAAGTCGATGAGTGCTTTCACCTCGTCCGCATTCGATACGTCGGTGGCGAACGCGACGGCCTCGCCGCCCTTTGCCGTGATCTGTGCCGCGGTCTGCCTCGCCTGGCCGGCATCGATGTCAGAGACCACAACTTTCACGCCTTCTGCCGCGAGCTCCTCCGCCGTCGTCTGGCCTATGCCAGACCCAGCGCCTGTGACCAGCGCAACTTTCTCACTAAACGCGTCGCCCATCGATGACTCCTATCGTTCACCAGGTTGTCGATCACAACCCCTGTTACACTCCCGCAGCCGGCTCGAGCCGTGCACCCAGCGCCTCGGTCGTGCCTGGGTTGAGAGCAGCGGTCGTCATGGGATGGACTGCAGGACATGCGTTCAAGACGATCGGCACGCCGAAGGTATCGGCCGGGCTGAACAGTGCCTCGCGCCCAGGTCCCGCTGTGACGAACGCGGTCGGTCGCACGCCGCGGGCCGCGAAGTGCTCGAGTGCGGCGTCGAAGTCGTCGACGGCGAACGCCACGACATTGATACCCTCGCCGTGCTCGTCGAGGAAGCCGGTCAGCGCGTGAGCGAACGGTTTGTCGACGGGCATCGGTGCGATGAGTTCGATTCCTGCGAGGCTGTAGACGACCCTCACTCCCGCTCCGTGGTCGTCAATCACCGGATCGAAGGTGATACCAAACAGGTCGCCGAAGAAATCCCGTGCCTTATCAATGTCGCGCACCGCAACGGCGACGCGGTCGAGCTTGCCGATGGGCATCATGGCTCCGCTTCTCTCTTGGTCAGGCCGGCTCGAGCGCGTCGCGCAAGCGCTTCGGCCAGATGCCCTGCTTGCCGGGGTTGAGGATACCGTTAGGATCGAGCGCGTCCTTGAGTCGCTCGTTGAAACGCCGCGCCGCGTGATCATTGAAATCGAACTGGTCGGCAACCAGATCCATAAAGTCCGGATGTGCGCGGTACTCGCCATACCCGAGCGCAGCCGCCTCCTTCACCATGGCGCGGCACATGTCGTATGCACGGCGGACGGCGGCCTCGTCCTCGGTGTCGTAGACGATGAGCGCGTTGTGCACAAGGATCCGCTGGTTGGCCATGAACCCGCCGGTGTAATCGAAGCCCTCCTCCTGCAGCCGTGCCTTCACCAGGTCAACGATTCTGCGGGCATCCTCGCCGCGCGCAGGGAGCACTGAGGCAAAGCACACGTGCCCGGGGCGGCTCGCGCCCGTCCAGTTCAGCACGTTCAGCAGCTCCATGTCGGGGATGCCCGCCTGCACCTTCGCGGACTGGTCGAGCGTCGCCGGATCGAGCTCAGACGAGCGCACCTTGGTTCCGCTCACCTCGACACCGGGCACGACGGAGAGCGCTGCCTGGATGTTGGCGAAGTTCGCGTCCACGATGTTCTCTTTACCGTAGAGGGCGAAGCGCATGTTCCACGCGCCGAGCCCAGCCGCGTCGCCGGCGATCTTGTCCGCCAGCTCCATCGGAACGGCACCTTCGCCCTGCCAGATCTCCGACCTGCGCACAGCCACCGACAATGCGCCGAGGGACGTGAAGATCGTCGTGACGTTGGGGATCGTCCGATCCATCAGCAACGGTCGGAGCGCATCGATAAGCTCCGGGAGGTGCTTATCATCGGCGAGCTTGATCCAACTGTGCATGTAATATTCTGGTTCAGGCATGCACCAGAAGCCCATCTTGGTCACGACACCGAAGTTCGACTGCATGAAGATGCCGTCGGGTGTCGGCCCGTAGCCTCGCTTCGAGACGTGCCAGGTGGTGCTGTTCGTCATGGCGCCCATGCCGGTTCGCAGCAGGTCGCCATCGGGTAGCACCACCTCCATGCCGCAGACGCTAGCAGCCCGGTCGCCGTTGATTGTGTATCCGATGCCATGCTCGAGTGCGTTGCCGATGAGGCTGCCCCAGCCGATATCGGGGCAGTCGACCCAGATCTTGTACCCTCGATCCTTCATGTACTCGTGCAGCTCGTTGAACGACACGCCCGGCTCGACGACGACATAGCCGAGTTCCTCGTTGACCTCCAGAACTTTGTTCATGCGTCGGAGATTCACCACGACCGTGCCGGGATGCCGGGTGCCGGAGCCGCCGTAGCCGTTGTTGCGCCCCTGGCTGTTGACGAAGACCGAGACGCCATACTGATTTGCGATGCGCAGAATTCCCCGGATCTCGTCCACAGTTGTCGGTTGCAATACGGCCGGGGGGACGTACTGCGTCCACGAATCCGGCGAATAGGGGTCCGAGAACTCTCGGCGCGTGTCGGCGTCGACGAAGACCCCGTCGGCGCCGAGGAGCTCCCGGAACTCCGTCAGGGCCAACGCCAGGTTGTCGGCGGCCAGCTGTAGGTCGGTGTCGGTCGTGATGGTCATGGGTCTCGTGCTCCTGACGTCGTTGTCGTATCAATATGCGTGGAACGGCGGCGTATCTCGGCCTACCCACCCTCAGTGAAGGCGCGCTCGATCCGCTCATGCCGAGCCTTCACCAGAGGCAAATCCTCTGGATGCGTGACGATGTACAGGTCACCATGGCGAATCGCCCCGACCACCAGGTCGCCGACCTCCGCCGCCTCGAGCATCCGGCCAGGCGGCAGGTGCGCCGAGTTGTCGCCCGTGAGGTCGCCCTTCTTGCCAGGTCGCTTCTGTGCGTTGGCGCCGATGTTCGACCGCACGAGCGCGGGCGTCAGAACGGACGCCCCGACCTTCGACCCTTCGGCCTCGAGCTCCGCCGCGAGCACCTCGGTGATCGCGACGACCGCGGCTTTCGAGGCGGCATAGGCGCCCATGCCGGGACCGTTCATCAGCCCCGCCATCGAGGCGGTGTTGACGATGTGCCCGCCTTCGGGGTTAGCGAGGAGCAGGGGGAGGAAGATCTTGATGCCGTTGACGACACCGATGAGATTGATGTCGAGAACCCAATGGAAGTCTTCGAGCGTCAACTCCGTGATCGGCGCGAGCGGTCCGACGCCGGCGTTATTGACGAGGATGTCGATCCGTCCGTAGCGGGCGAGGACGGCGTCGGCGAGCGCCTGGACGCTGACGGCGTCGCGGACGTCGACTGTTTGCGGGATGGCGCCGATCTGAGCCGCCGTCTCCGCGACGGCGGAGGCGTCGATATCCGCGATGGTCACATCGCTTCCGGCTGCGATGAGGCGTTCAGCGATGCCCCGGCCGATGCCGGACGCGCCACCCGTAACGACCGCGGCTTTGCCGCTTAGGTCCGCGAGTCCGCTCATGATCGCGAGGCCGCCGTTCCGGTCGTGATGTTGGCTGGTGTGGCGAGGACCTTGTCGAGCCAGGCCGTCACTACCGAAAGTGCCTCGGCATTGTTTTTCTCGAAGATGAGGCCGTGGCCGTTGCCATAAACGCCGTGCTCGTGGAGCCGCAGTAGGTCGACGTGGCATCCGGCCTGTTCCAGGAAGCGGCGGACATGGTCGTCGAACCACCGGAAGCCTGACGCCTCACCCGACACCAGGGCGATGGGCGCCTGAGCGAGCCCCGGGAGCCGGCGCGCCGGCTCCGCCTGGAGGACGAGAGGGATCGGTCCCGAGGCATCCGTTACCAGTTGTAGTTCCTCTGGCGATGCGGCAGGCGGGTCATAGGAGAAACGGGCGTTTGCAAGTCCCCACGCAAGCTCCAGACCCGCCTCTGGATTCTTGAGGAACTGTGGTCCCAACGCCTCGACCGCGACAACGGCGCGCACCAGCCCCGGATTCGCGTCGGCCGCAAGGTAGACTCCGGGACCGCCCGCGGAGTGGCTCACGAGCACTGCTGGCCCGATCCGTTCGAGCAGCGCCGACAGTGCGGCCTGATCGAGCGTGTGAGCTTCGGCGAGATCGGCGAGCGTGGGCCCCTGGGAGGCATAGAACTGATCGAAGACCGGGTCGCCCGGCTCCCGCCCGCCTGGCCACTGCGTATGTAGCTCCGCCGTGGGGTGGTCACCCGGCCTGGGCACGAAGATCGCACCGAGGGTTTCAGCGCCCATCATTGGTGCCACCGGACCGATGACGTCGGGATGAAGGGGCGACCGCCCGTGACCGGGTCGGTCAACGACGTAGACCGTGTAGCCCTGCGCGACGAGAAGCTGCGCCCACCCAGGTCGGTCGTCCGGGGTCGTTAGGTAGTCGGTGCCCTGACCCCCTCCACCGTGCACCAGCACGATCGGTGTGTCGTGCGCGGGTTCGTCCGGTTTCTCCCAGGCGACGTACATCTGGCCACGCAGGGCAGTGCCCGTGGTTATGGCGATGGGCGCCCCTCCGATCCAGAAAGAGCCTCGAGTGGTCATGATGCCGCCGCAACGCGCCCGACGAGGGGGGGCGTGACAGCATCCTGCAGACTCAGCAGTTGCTCGCGTCGGGCGTCGGAATCGGCGGCCACCGCGCGGATTTGCGTGAGCGCCCCTTCGAGTGCGGCGCGATCGGTCATGTTGTAGAGCAGCACCTTGTTCTCTGATGCGCGGGGCGAGATGATGTCGAGGAAGGCACTGCGGCGCTCCTCGTCGTACGCGTCGAGGATGCTTGCCGACTCATCCCCGTTGATCACCGCGGCTAGGGCCTCGTAGAGGACGAAGGCGTCCAGGAAGCCCGTCGTCAGGCCGAGCCCCCCGATCGGGTTAGTGATGTGGGCGGAGTCCCCGGCGAGTAGGACGCGTCCGACGCGGAATCGATTCGCGGAACGCTGGTGGATGCGGTAGGGGGCGAACTGGACTAGTTCGAAGTCTTTGCTCTCACCTGGCAAAGCCGCATCCATCCACACCTTCATCCGGCTGGTGATCCCCTCGTCGTCGAGGTCCCCCTCCTCGCGGTAGGTGCAGCGCCAGAGGTCCCCCTCGATGCGGGCGATGACAGCGCCGTACTGCGGGTGCACGACGAAGTTCGCCTCCCCGTAGCCAGCGGCGCGGAAGTCATAACGGATGTTGGTGGAGATCAATCGATCCGGCCAGGTGATGCCTTCGTAGCTGAGGCCGAGGTGCTGACGCACGAAGCTGCTCGCGCCGTCGGCTCCGACCAGCCAGCCCGTCTCGAGCGTGCGGGAACCGAAGTCATCTGACAGCTCGAGTACGACGCCGTCGGACGTCTGCTCGAACGCAGTCAGCTGTGTCCCGAAGAGCACGGTCACGTTGGGGTGATCCTGAATGCGCCGGAGGACGATCTCCGAAATGCGATGTTGCCCGAGCGTTAGGTTGTAAGGGTGCGGGTGATGTCCCTGCAGTGGTGTTGTGTCCTGGGCGATGACTTCCTTGGTGTCGAAGTCGATGAAGGTGATCGCGTCCACGTGGTGCCCGGTCGACTCGATCTCGTCGAGAATGCCCAACTTCTCGAAGCCGGACAGGACGGGGTAGAGATAGGCGATCGCCCGCGGCGACACACCGACCCGCTGCTCCTTCTCGATCAGCGTCACCTTTACGCCCTGCTGGGCGAGTCCCAGGGCGGTAACGAGACCCACGGGTCCTCCGCCTGTAACGACAACATTGTCGCGCATAGCCATCTCCTCCATCGCAGGTGCCATCCGTCTCCGCGTACCAGCCACCGTCGGTCGACGCCCGGCGGCCAACAGTCGGCGACCGATGCAGAAACGCTATCCGTCCATCTTCAGGCGGTAAAGGGACCGCTTGTGCTGTCACAAGCACCTCGTGCAATCCAGTCGCCCCTCGGCACAGCCGGCCGTTCCCTGAAGACTCCCTCGTCCGGGCCTGCCAGCATCCTGTACTAGTACAACGGCCGCTTCCGCGCATGAGCTGATCCCCCTTACGTTCGCCTGGATCGACGATGCTTCGCCAGCTGTGATACGGCGACTCCCAGCGTCCCGGGGCGACGTTCACTCGCCTTGTCGGTACAGGAACAGGACATTCGATGACGAAACCATCCGCATCCAATTTGACGAAGCCGACCTCCATCGGACGCGTCATGCTCTCGAGCTTTCTCGGCAATACACTCGAGGTGTACGACTTTGTGCTTTACAGCACCGCGGCCGCGCTCGTGTTCGGGCCGCTTTTCTTCCGCGACCTCGACCCGGCGACCGCGCTTCTCGCGTCGTTTGGCACTCTTGCTGCCGGATACGTGGCGCGACCGCTCGGTGGGATCGTCTTTGGCCACTTCGGCGATCGTGTCGGCCGCAAGTCGATGCTGGTGATCACCATGACATCCATGGGCATAGCGAGCACTGCGATCGGGCTCCTGCCAACGTACGACCAGATCGGGGTGCTCGCGCCCATCCTCCTCGTCTTCTTCCGGATCGTCCAGGGCATCTCGACGGGCGGGGAGTGGGGTGGTGCGGCGCTGATGGCGCTCGAGCATGCGCCCAAGAACCGACGCGGATTCGCAGCGGGAATCACCAACGTCGGCTCTCCGGCGGGAGGTGCCCTCGCCGGCCTCACGCTCTCCCTCGCCGCGATGCTGCCCGAGGATCAGTTCCTCGCGTGGGGATGGCGCCTGCCGTTCATCGCGAGTATCGTGCTCGTCGGAATCGGTCTGTGGGTACGGCTTCGCATCTCGGAGAGCCCCTTGTTCGCTGCGGAGAAGGCACGGGCCGGTCTCCTGTCGACTTCTTCCGAAAGACGCAGTATCCCGCTCCTTCAGGCCATCACCCGCCACCCCATGGGTGTAGTCATCGCGACACTAGGAGTTTTCAGCTGCTTCGCCTGGCATCCGCTGCTGGCCTCATTCGGTGTGAACTATGCGGTCACGTCGGTTGGCCTCGACCAGGCCGCAGTCTTGTGGGCGGTCACCATCTCGCAGACGATCCAGATCTTCGCGCTGCTGTTCTTCAACTGGCTGTGTGATCGCCTGGGTCGCCGCCCGATCATGATCGTCGGGCAGCTCGCCGGCATCCTCTTGGCATTCCCGATCTTCTGGCTGATGGGGTCGGGGTCGCTCGCGCTGTTTGCCCTCGCGATCACAGTAGCGCTGATGTTCGTGCATGCCCCGATCTATGGCCCGTCGGCCGCCTTCATCAGCGAGATGTTCAGCACGAGGTCGCGTTACTCGGGTGCATCCCTCGGGTACCAGCTCGCGGCGCTCCTTGGCGGCGGGTTCGCCCCGCTGATCGCCGCGAGCCTATTTCAGAGCTTCGGGATCATCGCGGTCTCTGCGTTCGCCGGTGGTGTTTGCCTGATCGGGCTCATTGTGCTCGCGCTCGCGAAGGATACTCGTGACATCGACTTGACAACGATGGAACGGGAAGTCGCGCCCGGCGATGTGCCTGGCAGCGCGGTTGACGTGCCCGCTGCCAGTGCCGCGACAGGCCCAGCGGCGCGCCGACTCGTCTCCGTTCGGCGAGGCCCTCGAGATCCTGATGGCGCAGGATGCTCAACAGATGGAGAGAACCTCGCCTTATTGAGAACGGCACGGCCCCGTCGTAGGCTGACGTGCACTGTTGCCGATGTCGCGATGGAGAGAGGCACCGGATGGCCGTAGCCAAAGAACTCTGGACGGCCGACGAGTTGGGTGCACGCCCCCAGCCCGCCGCGGACGGAATTGACGGGATCGACGGTTACCAGCACTTCTCCACTCGAGGGCTGCGCACGCTACAGCGTATCGAGCTGTGGGAGCAGCACAACGCTCAGGCGCTCGTAGGGCTCGCGTGCCGCTCCATCAATGACGCGCCGCTCGACGCGAGCGAGGACAACCTCCAGCTCGGCCACCTCCGGTTCGCTCACGTCGCCGCGAACGCGCACGTCGTCGAGCGCTCGCCGAAGCACATCGCGACGACCTCGACCGACGGCGTCGCGCTTTACTTCTCCCTCTTCGGGGAGGCGTTCTTTTACCACAACGATGGTGTGCACTTGCAGCGCCCGGGGACCCTCCTGGTGTGCGATGTCAACCAGCCATTCCTGCGCGGGTTCGCGCACGGCCTCCAGGAGTACGTGCTGACGGTGCCGCGACCGGTCTTCGAGGAGATCACAGAGCAGCGGCTCCCCACCGTACCCCTCACGCGCAGCTTCGCCGACATCCCGGGCGGGGACGTCCACGCGGCCGCTCTCGCCCGCCTCGTTCGGCGCACGCTCGCCTATCCCGATCAGGAGACCATCGTCGCAACCGAGCAGAGCGCGCTGGAGCTGCTGCGCGCTCTGCTCTGCGTCGACGACGCACACACATTCGTCGCGCACCGCCGCGCCGCGCTCGCGTACATCGATCGCAATCTCCGTGACCCGACGATTTCGGTCTCGCGCGTCGCGCAGGCGATCGGGGTGAGCGAGCGACACCTCGCGCGCGCTTTCCGGGAAACCGGGACCGGTGTCGCCCGAACGATCCTCCAGAAGCGGCTCGAGCTTGCCAGGCGTATCCTCGCTTCCCCAGGATCACCGGCCGTGCACGACGTCGCGCTGTGCTGCGGATTCGTCTCGCCTGCGCACTTCGCGCGCGTTTTCCGCGACCGTTACGACCGGACTCCCGGCGAGACACGCGCGGCAGCACAAGCCGTCGGCGCCGTGTAACAGGTCGCGGAACAGGCTTGCCGATTCGGGACAACCGCTGACCCATTCCTGCCATGGCGCCCTCTCGCGCTGGCCGGATTCTTCATACTGTCCGTATCCACGAAGACGTGGGATGCATGGAGGACTCACACCCAATGACGGAATTCGATGACGGGATTACGGCAACCGCTCTGCCTGACGGCGGCATCGTCGAAACGGACGTGCTGATCGTCGGGTCGGGTCCCAGCGGATCCTCGGCCGCGCTCGCACTCGCGACCTACGGCATCCCGAACATGATGATCACCAAGTACCGGTGGACGGCGAACACTCCGCGCGCGCACATCACGAACCAGCGCGCGATGGAGTTCTTCCGCGACATGGGTGTCGAGGACGAGGTGAAGTCGCTCGCGACCCCTCACGAGCTGATCGGCGACACCGTGTTCTGCTCGTCGATCGCGGGCGAGGAGTTCGGCCGCATCCTCACCTGGGGCACCAGCCCTCAGCGCGAAGGCGACTACGTCGCGTCGTCGCCTACGATCAACTGCGACATCCCACAGAATTACCTGGAACCGATCCTGGTGCGGAACGCGACGATGCGCGGGACGCAGACACGGTTCTCCAGCGAGTACGTCTCTCACGTCCAGGACAGCGAGGGCGTCACGACGACCGTGCTCGACCGGGTGACGGGGAGACAGTACCTGGTCCGCTCGAAGTATCTCATCGGAGCCGACGGAGCCCGGAGCAGGGTCGCCGCTGACATCGGCTTGCCGTTTGAGGGTCGGATGGACGTCGCCGGCAGCATGAACATCACGTTCAGGGCCGACCTCGAGGCCCTCGTTGGACACCGGCCGAGCGTGCTCTACTGGGTCGTCCAGCCGGGAGCGAACGTCGGAGGCATCGGCGCTGGCCTGGTGCGCATGGTGCGGCCGTGGAACGAGTGGCTCATCGTGTGGGGATATGACATCACGCAGGCCCCGCCCAAGATCGACGATGCTGCCGCACGCGATATCGTTCACACCCTGCTCGGGACCTCCGACCTCGACCTCGACATCGAGGTCACGGGGACGTCGTTGTGGGGCAACAACGAGGCATACGCGACGCACCTCCAGGCCGGCCGTGTGTTCTGCGTGGGGGACGCCGTGCACCGTCACCCGCCGTCGAACGGGCTCGGGTCAAACACCTCCATTCAGGACTCCTACAACCTCGCCTGGAAACTCGCGTTCGTGCTGCGCGGGCATGCCGGTTCAGCGCTGCTTGACACCTTCAGTGCCGAGCGCGCGCCCGTCGCGAAGCAGGTCGTCACCCGGGCGAACAAGTCATCGCGCGAATTCGGCGGATTCTTCGAGGCGCTGGGTGTGACGGCGGCCGAGAACGAAACTGAGATGATCGCCGCCATCGAGGAGCGGAAGCTCGACACCCCCGCGGGGCGCGCCAAGCGAGAGGCTCTGCAGGCCGCGATGGAGCTCAAGCACTACGAGTTCAATGCGCACGGTGTCGAGCTCGGCCAGTTCTACACCTCGACCGCGGTTCTCTCCGACGGGTCGTCTCGGCCGGCGCCGACGCGCGACCCCGAGCTGTACTACCAGCCGTCGACCGTTCCCGGCTCGCCCCTGCCGCACGCCTGGGTCGGGACGACCAAGCAGAAGTGGTCGACGCTCGACCTGGGGCCGAGCACCCGATTCACCCTCTTCACGGGCATTTCGGGGGAGGCCTGGGCGGATGCCGTCCCCCTGGTCGCCCAGACCCTCGGCATCCCGTTCGAGGCCGTCATGATTGGACCGGGCCGCGAGATCACTGACCTCTACTTCGATTGGGCGCGTGCCCGTGAGATCGACGAGGACGGCGCGATACTGGTGCGTCCGGACAAGATCGTCGCGTGGCGGTCGGCGGGTCCCGTCGACGACCCGGAGACCGTCCTCACGGACGTGCTCCGCTCCGTTCTGAGCAGGAGCTGACGTGCCGATCACATTCGACCACACGACCCTCGGGCAGCGCGTGCTGTTTGGGACCGGCGCCGCCCTCGACAACGCGGTCGCCGCGGTCCAGTCACTCGGAGCGGAACGGGTGCTGCTCATCGCGGACGCTTTTGCCGTCGAGCTCGCGGACGCGGTCGCCGCCCGCGTCTCGGTCGCGGTGCGGATCGGCGAGGTCGTGCAGCATGTACCCGTGGACCGTGCGGACGCCGCGACAGGCGACGCGCGAGCCGCGGGTGTCGACGCGATCGTATCGATCGGAGGCGGGTCGTCGACCGGCCTCGCGAAAGCCGTCGCGCTGCAGACCGGACTCCCGATTGTCGTGATCCCCACGACCTTCGCCGGCTCGGAGGCGACGGATGTCTGGGGCCTGACGGAGAACGAACGGAAGACGACCGGCTCCGACCAGCGGGTGCTGCCGAAGGTGATCGTGTACGACGCGGCGCTCAGCGCGGGCCTGCCTGCGACGCTCGCGGTCTCCAGCGGGCTGAACGCGGTCGCGCACGCCGTTGACGGTTTCTGGGCGCCCCGCGCCGACCCCATCAACCGGGCGCTCGGAACCGAGGGATTGCGCGCGCTCGTCCCGGGCCTGCGCGCCCTGCACGCGGACCCCGACGATATCGACGCGCGGGAGCAGGCGCTCTACGGCGCGTACCTTGCTGCCGTTGCGTTCGCGTCTGCGGGGTCGGGGATGCACCACAAGATCTGCCATGTGCTTGGTGGCCGGTTCGCGTTGCCCCACGCCGAGATGCACTCGATCGTGCTCGGGTACGTGATCGCGTTCAATGCTCCGGCAGCCCCTGACGCCGCGGCGCGGATCGCAACCGCGTTCGACGGCGCGGACGGGGCGACCGGGCTCTTCCGGCTCCGGGCGGAGCTCGATGCGCCCAGGTCGCTCGCCGAGATCGGTCTGCAGGAACACGATATCCCCGAGGCTGCTGAGCTCGCGCGCGCCGCAATCCCAGCATCCAACCCGCGCCCCGTCACGAGCAAAGACGTGGAACGCTTGCTGCACGACGCCTGGGCGGGCGTAACCCCCGAGTGAGAAGGAGGACCGTATGAGCAGGACCGTCGTCTCCGCCGAGCAGTCCGCTCGCGAGCAAGCACTCGTCGAGACCGTCGTCGCGTCGTTCGACGATGCACCGGACGAGCGGCTCAGGTATCTGATGCAGACGCTTGTACGGCACCTGCACGCTTTTGTTCGCGAGGTGCGGCTGAGCGAGGAGGAGTGGAGCGCCATGATCGCGTTCCTCACCGCCGCTGGCCACATCACCGACGATAAGCGGCAGGAGTTCATCCTGCTCTCGGACGTTCTCGGGATCTCGATGCAGGTCGTCGCCGTCAACAACGAGGCGTACCAGGATGCGACCGAGGCGACCGTCTTCGGGCCGTTCTTCGTGGAGGCCGCTCCGCTCATCGAGCAGGGCGGTGACATGGCGTTCGGCGCGGTCGGCGAGCCCTGCTGGGTCGTTGGCTCGGTGCGTGGCACCGACGGCGCCGCTATCGTGGACGCCCGCATCGAGGTGTGGGAGGCCGACGAGGACGGGTTTTACGACGTCCAGTACACTGACGGACGCACCGCGGCCCGCGCCCACATCTTCAGCGACGCGGCGGGCGAGTATCGGTTCTGGGGGCTCACCCCGACGCCGTATCCCATCCCCTATAACGGACCCGTCGGGAAGATGCTCGCCGCGGTTGCCAGGTCCCCCATGCGGGCGTCGCATCTGCACTTCATGGTGAGTGCCCCCGGATACCGCACGCTCGTGACGCACATCTTCGTGCGCGGCGACGAACTGCTCGCGACCGACACGGTCTTCGGAGTGAAGGAGTCGCTCGTCAAGGATTTCGTCCAGCATCCGCCGGGCACTCCGACCCCCGACGGACGTGACGTCGGGAACTCCACGTGGAGCGAGACACGATTCGACATCGTGCTCGCCCCCGCCTGATTACGGCGGATGCCGGTAGCGGCCGGCAGCGTGGCAAGAGTCCTCGTGTCGGCTGGGTACCCGGACGTCGATAGCTGGCAGCGGCGGCATAGGCGTTCAACTCGCGCACGCACGTCATGCGTCGCGTCGACGGTGACCTCCTGATCGCCGAGATACAGCCTCCACAATCCCTCTCCAGAGGGGGCCGACAAGAGGGCCGTGGCAAAATCGGTTGGACGGTGTATCCACTTCGCTATCGGCAACCGGGTAAATGAAGCCCCACGAACAGCGTGATGCCCTCCTCCGCTGCTTGCAGCGCGGCCGCCAGTCCGGGTCGGGGAGATGGCGTTTTGCGTCGACGGCACTCTATATGTGCTGTAGGGCCGCCAGTGGAGGTCGGACGGCAGGCCCGCGTGCGAATCGAGTGCCCTCGACGGACGTGTCATCGGGGGAGCAGGGTCGCCTGTCCCTGCTGGAGACCGTTACCCGATCGGGCGATGCTTGAATCAAGCGGTTCTTGCGTGACGCTACCCCGTCACCACTCTGACGATCGTCTACATCGCCTCGTTCGTCGCTGGATACTCGTGGGCATGGTCCGCGATGTCATGAGCGGGCACGTCGGGGTATGCGGAGTCCCGCTGCGTTAAAAGTCGTCGATCAGTGCCCCGGCGTCTGCCGCGCGCGAGTAAGGGCACCCGTCCGGAGCCAACTCAGATGCGGACTGTCAGATACACAACTAAGAGGCAGCACCACTGCGAACAGAGGATGCTCAACGGACGGGTGCCCAGGTTCAATGCTATCCGGCGTCGTCGACGTCGGTAGATCAGGCCGAGATCGCGAGGCGTTCGCGGCTGGCTTGCAGGGCGAGGATGCGCTGTGCTTTGGCCTCCTCGATCTCGCGGGAGCTCGCCTTTCCTCGCACCGGGGTCGGCCGTAGAGCAGGATCTACACCCCGGTCTCGGAGACGCAGGCCTCCTCTGCGATGCCGAGCACGTTCAATGCGACGGTCATCGCGGGAGTCCCAGCAGACGGGCGGCGTTGTCTTTCATAATGCCGGGCATGACCTCGGACTTGAGCGCGGTCTGCTCGGCGTCGCGGATCCAGCGGTCGGGTGTGAGTAGCGGGAAGTCCGATCCGAACAGCACGCGGCTCTTGAGGTACGAGTTGGCGGCCCGCACGAGACTCTCGGGGAAGTACTTCGGGCTCCATCCCGAGAGGTCGATCCACGTGTTGTGCTTGTGGGTCGCCACGCTCAGCGCTTCGTCCTGCCACGGCACCGACGGGTGGGCCATGATGATCTGCAGCTCGGGGTGCTCTGCGGCGACGCCGTCGAGCAGGATTGGGTTCGACAGGCCCAGGCGGAATCCGCGCCCACCGGGCATGCCGGCCCCGATGCCGGTCTGGCCGGTATGAAAGAGGGCGACGACGCCAGAGTCCTGCAGGGTCGCGTAGAGCGGGTAGTACTGCTCATCGCTGGGGTCGAAGCCTTGCACGGTCGGGTGGAACTTGAAGCCCCGGACGCCGTGGTCTCCGATCAGTCTCCGCGCCGTCTCGATCGAGTCGGACTTGCGCGGATCTACCGACCCGAAAGGGATGAGGACGTCGTTGTTGCGCGCGGCGCCCTCGGTGATCTCCGCGCTCGAGATGGGCGGGTGGCCCAGCTGGGTCTCGGAGTCCACGGTGAACACGACCGCCGCCATCCGCCGCTCGCGGTAGTACGCTGCAACGCCGTCGAGATCGGGTTTGGGGGCATCCGCGGCGAAGTACTTCGCCGCGGCCACGACCAGGTCGGGCGGGAGAGAAGCGTGCCCATGATCGTCGACTTCGATGTGCACGTGCATGTCGATGGCCTCGAGCGCGTCGACGTCGATTGCGGGATCGTAGCGTGTCATGTCGGCTCCTGGGCCTAGGCGAGAACCCGGTCGCGGCCGGGGCCGGTGATGATGGCGACTTTGCCTTCGAGTGACATGGAAGCGCCTTGATGGTCACTGCCATGTAAACCCGAAAGATTGAGAATGTCAATGATGGAATGGTGCACCGGTCTGAGTATCATGCACACATGTCAACTTTGCCCGTTACCGCCGGCGATTCGCTGAGCACCATCAGCCGGCTCTGGGACACCGCGGTCGGCGGCGACATGTCGTTCCTGCTCGCCCGCGCCAACGCGGTCTCTCTGTCGCGCGCGAACGCGGCGCTCGCCGAGCACGGACTTAAGGTGCGCTCGTACTCGGTGCTCGCGCTCGCCGCATCCGGCGCACGCCCCTCCCAACGGGAGCTTTCCGAGTTTCTCCGCCTTGACCCGAGTCAGCTCGTCGCGCTCATCGACGAGCTCGCCATGAGGGGACTCGCGCTGCGCGAACCCGACCCCTCGGATCGCCGCGCCAACGTCGTCGTGGTCACCGACCTCGGACGTGAAGTGTATACCGCCGCCCGAACCTCGACCGTCGCCGCCGAGGAGGCGGCGTTTGCGGAGCTCACCGCCGACGACCGCGACAGGCTGACCGGGCTGCTGCGCCGTCTGGCCGGCGACCCTGGCGCGGCGGTCTGACCGGCACGCCGCTCAGATTGTCGGCGGAACGGGCACCCCGATCGGCAGAAGGAATTTCCCGAAGAACGCGCGCAGCTCGTCTGCCGCGTCGAGCGGCAGGATGTGCACGACGTACTGGTCGGGTCGCACCACGACGACGCAGCCGCGCTCGCAGTCGATCCTGCGCAGGGCGAACGCAGCGGCGCGCCGCGGATCCAGAGAGATCACCCTCCAGTCCGCCGTGTACTCCGGGGTCCCCGCGGCGAACGTTGCGTTCCGCATCGCGAGCGAGGTGCTCGCGGAGGACTTCGGCACGGCTGCGCAATAGGCTGACCCCGTGACCACGACGTCGACCGCGCATCACAAACGCGACGACCGCATCACGCTGAGGTTCATGTCGAGCCCGACCGATACGGCCGCGGGCGGACGATCGGTCGCGGCTGGCAGCGTCATGGAGTGGATCGACAAGGCGGGCTACGCCTGCGCCGTCGGATGGGCGGTCGCGTACTGCGTCACGGCCTACGTGGGCAACGTGCGGCACCGCAGACCTATCCCGCCCGGCAGCCTCATTGAGGTCGAGGCCCGCATCATCCACACGGGTCGCTCCAGCATGCACGTCGTCGTGACCATGTCGTCGACGGCCGTCGAGGTGCACGACTACCGTCCCGCGACGACCTGTGTGCTTATCTTCGTCGCGAAGGGAGTCGACGGACGCCCGACCGAGGTGCCGATGTGGGAGGCCCGCACCCGCTCCGATGTAAAGCTCGCCGAGGGAGCCCTTGAGCGCATCCCCGCGCGATCCGAGATTAAGAAGCGCATGCTCGAGCAGGTCTACACCGACGAGTCGACCGCGCCGCGCGTCAAAATGCGGTTCCTGGTGCCTCCCGGCGTCGTCAACTGGGGCGGCAAGGCGCACGGCGGCACCGTGATGCGGTGGATCGACGAGGCCGCGTACGCGGTCGCCGCGTCTTGGACGAAGGACGGTGACGGTGACGGCAGCCACGCGGTCGCCGTGTACTCGGGCGGCATCCACTTCTTTGCGCCGGTGCGCATCGGCGACCTTGTCGAGATTGATGCGCGCCTCATCCACACGAGCGCGCACAGCATGCACATCAGCATCCAGGTGCTCCGCGCCGACCCGCGCGCGGCCGACGAGCGCGTGTTGACGACACAGTGCATGAGCATCTTCGCCGTCCCCGGGCAGGCCGGCGTCGCGCTGCCGGTGCCGCGGTGGGAGCCCGCGACGGCCGAGGATCTGCGCCTCGACGCCCACGCCCGTGACCTCATCGCGCTGCGCGAGCACATCGTTCCGATCCCCGCATCCCTCTCGCTCGAACCCGGATGCGCGGCGCCCCGGTATGTGCGCCGGCGCGCGTAGGCGGGCGCCGAGGCGGGGATTTCGTGCAAGGCAGGGGCGTGAGCCTCTGGTTCGGCGTCGATCCAGTGCTTCGGCGAAGGTAGCGGGTGCCGCGGTCCCACCCTGCAAAGAGGAATGCGCGATCGCGTGCAGGTGGATACCATGTACATATAGCGTACATACGTTCACATAGCGAACACTCAAGGAGTCGCCGTGATCGACAAGACCGTCCCCGACGTCGAGGCCGCCGTCGCGGGCATCGGCGACGGATCCACCGTGATGATCGGCGGCTTCGGCCGCGCGGGTCAGCCCGTCGAGCTCATCGACGCGCTGATCGCGCAGGGCGCCACCGACCTCACGATCGTGAACAACAACGCGGGCAACGGCGACACGGGACTCGCCGCGCTCCTCGCGAGGGGGCGCGTGCGCCGGATCATCTGCTCGTTCCCGCGCCAGAGCGACTCGTGGGTGTTCGACGGCCTTTACCGCGCCGGCGAGATCGAGCTCGAGATCGTGCCGCAGGGCAACCTTGCCGAGCGCATCCGCGCCGCGGGAGCGGGCATCGGCGCCTTCTTCTCGCCGACGGGCGTCGGCACCGAGCTCGCCGAGGGTAAGGAGGCGCGCGAGATCGACGGGCGCGCCTACGTCCTCGAGTATCCGATCAGGGCCGACTTCGCACTCATCTCGGCGCTGAAGGGAGACCGGTGGGGCAACCTCGTCTTCCGCGAGACCGCCCGCAACTTTGGGCCGATCATGGCCACGGCCGCGACCACGACGATCGCTCAGGTCGACGAGATCGTGCCGCTCGGGGCGCTCGATCCCGAGTCGGTCGTCACGCCGGGCATCTTCGTCGACCGGGTCGTCCCGGTCGGTACGCGCCCGTGGCTCCAGGACGACACCTTCGTCGGCGGCGTCGACATCGAGGGGCGTCCGCTCGAGAACGCCCGGACGGCGACGGAGGAAGGGTAATGAGCACCAGGATCTCGCGCGACGAACTCGCGCAGCGCATCGCATCCGACATCCCGGAGGGGTCGTACGTTAACCTCGGGATCGGCGCGCCCACCCTCGTCGCGAACTTCCTGCCGGATGACCTCGAGATCATCCTGCACACCGAGAACGGACTCCTCGGGATGGGCGAGGCGCCCGCGGCGGACGCGATTGACCCCGATCTCATCAACGCGGGCAAGCAGCCCGTGACCGCGCAGCCCGGTGCGGCGTACTTCCACCACGCCGATTCATTTGCGATGATGCGCGGCGGTCATCTCGACGTCTGCGTGCTCGGCGCGTTCCAGGTCTCCCAGGGCGGCGACCTCGCGAACTGGTCGACCGGGGCGCGCGGTGCGATCCCCGCCGTCGGCGGTGCGATGGATCT
>Ga0182741_1001046_pt1 | contig 38430 bp, 39 predicted proteins | sample eDN5th37CBELigOP_FD_128874 | JGI IMG/M metagenome (GOLD analysis project Ga0182741, IMG submission 128874) | Enriched Organic Plus compost microbial communities from Emeryville, California, USA - eDNA 5th pass 37_C BE-Lig OP (version 2) (version 2) ... | reverse complement strand
TTCGCCTCTTCCGCGCCCTGCTGGCCCATCTGGACTTCCTGCGCTTCGGAGACCAGCGAGAGCTGGCTCTTGCCGGTCACCGGATTGGTGGCGCAACCGGCGAGCAGCAACGGGACTAGCGCGAGTGATCGTTTGAACATGGGCGAAGCTCTCCATGGAAAATTTGAACGTGGCAACACCCGGTGCGACTCTCGGCGATTATCGCCGTAATGCCAGAGTAGTGCCAGACCGAGCCGCAGCCAATCCGGGCCGGGCGCGGGCGATCCGCGGGTCGGATCGCCCGCGCTCTGGCGGTGAGCGCGTCCGCGACTGAACATTACACTCCCACCCGAGGAGTTGCCCTGTGATGCGTATCCGTGGATCGGTCGTCCCGCTCGCCTTCGTCGCCCTGCTTCTCCCGAGGCTCGGCGCAGCCCAGAGCGCGACGCGGCCGGCGCCGAGCTTCGAGATCTCGTTTCCGGCGTCCGCGCACGGCGCACCGATCACCGGCCGGGTGTACGTCGCGCTGTCGCGAACCTTCGACGGCAAGCGCACTCCCATCGATCAGACCGGCGAGAATGGCGTACCGCTGTTCGCGCTCAACGTGTCGGCGCTGGCTCCCGGCCAGCCGGTGGTGATCGACGCGTCCGCGGCCGGCTATCCGGTGAAGCGCCTCGGCGATATCCCGGCTGGCACCTACTGGGCCGAGCCGTTCGTGAACGTCTACACCGAGTTCCACCGCGCCGACGGGCATACGGTGTGGCTGCACATGGACCAGTGGGAAGGCCAGAACTGGAAGCGCTCGCCCGGCAACCTCTATGGTACGCCGGTGAAGATCACCTTCGATCCGAAGTCGTCTACGCCGATCCGGCTGGTGGCGGACAAGGTGATACCTCCGGTGACGATCCCGCCGGACAACGAGTACGTGAAGCGCTTCAAGATCCAGAGCGCGCTGCTGACGAAGTGGTGGGGGCATCCAATCTACCTCGGCGCGACTGTGCTCCTCCCGAAGGGCTACGACGCACATCCCAACGTCAGATATCCCGTGGTCTACAGCCAGGGACACTTCTCCCTGCGCGAGCCGGGGCGCGGCGCGACAGCAGAGTGGCTCAGCGACTCGACGCCGCGCGTCATCCTCGTCACCCTGCAGCATCCATCGCCCTTCTACGACGACTCGTACGCCGTGAACTCGGCCAACGAGGGACCGTACGACGACGCCATCATTCAGGAGCTGATCCCCGAAGTGGAGCGCCGCTTCCGCGTGATCGGCCAGCCGTGGGCGCGGCTGCTCACGGGCGGATCGACCGGCGGCTGGATATCGCTCGCGCAGCAGATCTTCCACCCGGACTTCTACGGCGGCACCTGGTCGCTCTGTCCCGATGCGGTGGACTTTCGCTATCACCAGATCGTGAACATCTACAGCGACACCAACGCCTACTGGATGGATCACGGCTGGATGAAGGTGGAGCGCCCCGATGTACGCAGTCCCGATGGCAACATCAAGACAATGATGAAGGACGAGAACTGGTACGAGCTCACGGTGGGTGACAGCTCGCGCTCCGGCGGGCAGTGGGACATCTGGGAGGCGGCTTACGGTCCGGTGGGAGCCAACGGCTACCCGAAGCGCATCTGGAACAAGGAGACCGGCGTCATCGATCACGAGACGGCGAAGTACTGGAAGGAGCACTTCGATCTGCGCGAGCGACTCGAGCGCAACTGGTCGACGCTCGGTCCCAAGCTCCACGACAAGATCAACGTGTATGTGGGCGACGCCGACTCGTACTATCTGAACGACGCCGTGCACCTGCTCGATGACTTCCTGAGCAAGACGACGTCGCCCCGCTGGACTGGCGAGATCGTTTTCCAGCCGGGCGCGCCGCACTGCTGGGGACCACCGCTGCCGACGCTGCTGCAGAAGATGGCGGCGCACATGGAGAAGAGCGCGCCGGCTGGGGCGGATACGAAGAGCTGGCGGTATTGAGGCGCGTTGCGTCGACCAGCGCGACTACCTCACCTACCGGCGCTCTGTTCCAGTACCCGGGCCAACGCCTCTCTGAAATTCTCCACCGGCTGCGCACCCTGGACTGCCCACTTGCCATCGAACACGTAAGTGGGCACCGCCCGGATGCCGAGCTCCCGCGCCGCCTCGAGCTCCGCCTGCAGCCCGGAGAGCCCTTCGTCCGAGTCCAGGTACGCTCGAGAGCGCGCACGATCTATCCCCACGGCCGCCGCCTCGTCGGCCAGCTGCTCGACGTCGGCTATGTTCCCGCCGCGCGTGAAGTGCAACGCGAATAGCCGCTCGATCAGCGCCCGCTGCACGACGGTGCCGTACTCACGCTCGGCGAGTTGCAGCAGTCGGTGGGCAGTCAGGGTGTTCGCGGCCAACGCCCTTTCCCACTCGAAGGTGATTCCCTCCCCCGCGCCGGCCGCTTCCACGTGGCCGTGCATCTCCGCGACACTCCGGCCATAGCGCTTTGTCAGATATTCGTCGTGCGACACGGCCTCCATCGGCGCGCTCGGGTCGAGCTGGTATGGACGGAATACGACTTCCACCTGCTCGCCTTCCGGAAAGTCTGCGAGCGCGCGAGCGAACCGGCGCTCACCTATGTAACACCACGGACAGACGATGTCCGAATAGATCTCCACTTTCACGCTGGGTCCCCCTGTCTCTGCTCGATGCCGAGCGAAATTGCCTCCACTGGTAGAACGTGCATGGCCGGACTGAACGTTCCCGGGTGTGGACCCTTCCGCCCGCGCTCGTGTCCTGCGCATGTCCATCCCGCATGCGGCCCGCTATCGAGGACGCGATGGCCGATGTCTACGAAGTGCTGCCAGGTGGAATCGCCACCGCGACCCTCTCTCCGACCAGGGCCCCTGCACACAACCTCCAACGCGAAACACCGATGACCAGATACGCGACGAGCACCCTGCTGGTGAGCCTTCTTTTCATTGGTACTGGCTGCGACCGATCGGCCGCAAGACCGGATACTGGCCACGACACCGTAATGGCTTCCGCGGCAGACCAGCATGCGGTACACGACGAACAGGCTGGTAGCGGGCATGCAGCCGGTGGCCATGCCGCTGCCGGAGTCGAAGCCACCACCCTGCTCCCCATCATGCAGCGACTCGGCAGCAACATGACGGCACTCACCTACGCTCTCATGACGGATGATCGCGCGACCATCAAAGAGCAGGCGGCCGCGATCGCCGCGCACGCGCCGATCTCGGAGGCGGAGCTGCAACGTATCCAGCGCGTACTCGGACCCGACATGGCGAAATTCGAGGCACTGGACGAGTCCGTGCACGTGGCGTCGGTTCGGCTGCACGATGCGTCGCAAACGAGCTGGGGAGCTGAGGCGGTCGACCGGCTCGGTGAGGTGCAGCGCGGATGCGTGTCGTGCCACTCGCAGTTTCGCGAGCGACTACGCACGAACGCTGCACCGAAGTAGGCGTCGCATGGGCCGAGGTGGACTCGATCTGACCCATACTCCACCTGCACCGCGCGGTATTGCCTGAGCCCAATCGGCTCCAGGAAATCCGCCATGAGCACCTCGCCAGGATGAAAGCGCGTCCACCGCTGGTCCGCGACTGGCTACGACGGCTGGGACCAGTCGGTGTGGGCGGAGGGGCATGGAGTCGACACGGACACCGTGCCAGAGCATCCGATGTCGGCGCCGAGCGGCGTCACGCTTCCGCAGGCGATCGCGGATGAGTACGTACTGCTCCGCCTCGCGGAACTGCTGGCGGCTGGCGACGCGGCAGCGGCGCTGGACCGGGCGCTCGACCATCACGCCGGTAACGGTGGCGCGGTGGCGCTCGTGGAACTCGCAGCACGTTTGCGGCCGGTCCTCGCGGACCTCGAGGGCCAGCGCGCGGCCAGCCAACGAGATGCTGAACCCGAAGAGCGGATTATCGGGGCGGCGCTTCGCCGCCGCATCTCGTTTCATCCACTCGCGGGCAGCTCAGCGTTTGAGAGTGGGTTGCGACGTCGTGCGTTGCCGCCATAGATCGGGGTCGCGGCAAGCATGCAAGCATGCAAGCACGCGAGCACTTCGACACGATCGGGTCTCACGGCGTAATACGCGCTGTACGGAAAACGACGCACCGACGCGCGTCGCACCGGCGGCTGTGCATCCGGCTCGTCGAGGATGATCAGCTGACTCTCTGGCCAGCGGCGGATCATCGCGTAGCAGGCATCGAGTGCGCGCAGGAATTCTCGGCCCAGCCCACGTTCTTCCTCCTCGTATCACGCCGCGGCATCTACGACGTCAGCCTCGGCTTCGGGCCATACCATGAAACGAAAGCGCGGCGTCATCGGCCGCGCTTCGCATCGATCTCGTCCAGCCGCGCGACGATCCGCGCGCGTGCCTCTTGCGCCCGCTCAGCAGCGGGCGGCGCCATCACTGGACAGGATCGGACTCCGCCCGAAACCGCTCCCGCAAGGCCGCGAACACTGCAGCCGCCGGCCGGACCCGCGTCGGATCCGCATCCGCGGCATTGCCGCGGCGTTCCGCTTCAGCAAGCCACTCGGCCCCCCAGGTGGTATCCTCGGCCTTCAGGCTCACGAGGAGCGCCTCCGTGAGCCGAGCGCGATCCGCGGCAGGCAAGCGCAGGGCAGCTCTGGCGAGCTGTTCGGCGTTCCAGTCCATTGAGGGGACTCCGGTACGAGAGATTGAGAGATACGTCCCGATGCCCGTCCCCGCATAATGTTCAATCGCAGGCTAACGAGCCGTTGGCTGGACAACGACCTTCAAACGCAGCCAGTTTGCCTCCTACACCAGTTCCAGATTTTCAATTACTAATGATGCCGCTCTTGCACTACTCGAGCGATGGCGCAGAGCGTCCTACGCAGGAAACGGTCGATAGTATTTCTGGGGCGCTACTTGCACCAACAGGACTCCATAACTCCCACGCATGTACGCCCTGCGCTGCACACAGCGTCTGCTCCGTAAGCTCGATTGTCGGGATGCGCCGGACGATACGGCGCCAAGCACCACCGCGCTCGGCGATTGGTTCGTCCGTGAGTACAACTTCGGCCGTTACCGTCTGCTCCTCTGTACCAGTTCGGTCTCGTTACTCACGGTTCTCATACCTGCGCGAAACCTGCCGCAGATGGGGATCCGGTTGGCGGCAGCCGTGCGCGAACTCCTGGTCTCCATGGGCGTTCCTCTCGCGCAGATCGATTCCGAGATCGCCGCCATGGGATCGGCTCGGATCGCGCGAACGAATAGCCGAAGCGTGCTCGGTTCGATGAACGATATGACGTACTTGGCTGACGCCTATCTCGACGGGGCTGTCATTCCCGATGGCATTCTTGCCGCTGAACTCAGGATGGCGGAAGCGCCGTGCGGACCGATCGGGTATCGTGCGCCACGCGACATCGTGTTGGCGCTGCTGGGCGAAGCCCGCTGACTAAACGTACCACGGACGAGCGCTCGCGGGACGTCCGTGCGAGCGTCTGGTGAGCTTCTCCATGATCGACCATCGTATCACACGATGCGCCGGCGCTCGCCGGTTAGCTCTGCGTTCAGCCAACAACCGAGGTCGATGTCGGTCCGCGAATTTTACGACGAGCTCGCGCCGCGCTACCACCTGATCTACGCCGATTGGGAAGCGAGTATTGTGCGCCAGGGGGCTGCGCTCAGCAATCTCCTCGGCGAGCAATGGCCCGGGGCGCGAGCCGTGCTCGATGTGGCCGTCGGGGTCGGGACGCAGGCCCTCGGCCTCGCGGCAAGGGGCTACGCCGTCACCGGCTCGGACATCTCCCCGGTCGCCGTCCAACGCGCCGTAACGGAAGCTAGGCAGCGGGACGTCACGCTTCCCTGCCTTGCTGCCGACTTCCGAGCGCTTCCGGTGCGGGCCACGACGACCGACGTGCTCATTGCCTGTGACAACTCGCTCCCGCATCTCGACAGCCCGGACGATGTCGCCGCGGCTCTCGCGGAGTGGTGGCGGGTTGTGCGGCCTGGCGGCGGTTGTCTGATATCGATGCGCGACTATGGATCCCCGCCACCGGCTGGCACGATCGAAGTGCATCCTTACGGCGAGCGGATTCTGGCGGGGCGCCGCTACGAAGTACGACAGGTCTGGACGTGGCACGGGCCACGCTACGAGGTCGCGCTGGAGATCGTGCCGAAGGCGGGTGACGATGGAGCTCCGACGCTGGTAAAGGCGAGCTACCTGGCGATCGCGCCGACACAGGTGATGGAGCTGCTGCGGGCAGTTGGGTTTGAGCGTGTCGAGCGAATTGACGGCCGCTTCTTCCAACCGGTGCTCATCGGGTCCAAGCCGCCTGGTGCGTAACGAGACGTACAGGTGGACGAGTGTATTGGAACGGCGACCACGGCGCCGTATGACAAAACGCCGTGGCGCATCCATGCTTCTATACGAATCGCCTGGGCGGCCGATCGGCGAGACCGTCTCGGCGGCGCGGGCGATACGGCGAGCAACACTTCCGGATGTGTAGCGGCGATACGCAGGAGCACCTTTGCAGGATCCTCCTGCTGCCGCCGCTGCTATTCCCAGTTTTGCAGTGTATCCACGCTGATGCCCAGCAGCACCGCGAACTTCGCCTGACTCAGCTTGAACCTGGCTCGGAGTGCGGCAACATCGGGTGTGCTCGTACGCACCGCCTCCTCGGCGCGCGCCACACGCCCGGGGCGCGCCCGGCCAGCCTGGATCGCTTTCATTTCCTTTACGCTAGCCGCCAATTCGTCGAACAGATCTTTTCGCATAGTTCCAGCGTAGCTCGTGACTGACTATCCGCCAATGGCGTATAGCATGCGTTCCAACGAGATGTTGCACCGGACAAGCACGCGAGGGCTGCCTCGTGTCATGGCTGACGAGATACTCTCGGATCGATCATCACCCCGCCTGGACGGGCAGCGATCAACGGCGAACTCGGTGTCAGGCGGCGCCGAACTGAACTCAGCACACTGCTCCATCGGGGATGCTGCCATATTCGACGAACAGTGAATCCGTCGCGGAGCCCCGCACCGCCGCCGCAACTTGCGCACCGACACACATTCCGACCGCTCGGTGTGTGGCGAGGACGCCTGCGATCCAGTGGCGCGAGGAGCGGGTAAACTCCTGGACGAACGCGACACTCGCGAGCGTATCGCCGGCCGCGCTGACGAGCACGGCCTGCACGGGCACCTCGCCCAATCGGGGCACTCGGAGAGCCTTCGATTCCTCCTCTGAAACCCGCACGCGCAATCCGCCGATGTCGGTGAGGAGCACCCTCCCCGCACTGGGGGCGGATGAGATGCCCATCGAAACGGAAAGGGGTGGGCGATCCGGGCTCGTGGCATCGGAGCATGCGGCCAGGAGTGCTGTGCTTACTGCTGCCGCGAAGAGATAGAGAGTCGATTTCAAGCGCATGGCTCAGAAAATAGGGGATGGACCGCGGAGGTGCGGCGGGAGCCTGTCGCCGCCTGGTGATACGTCAACCCACCACAGGCCTCTGGTCCGTATGCCGAGTATCGGGTAGATTACGTGTTCGTAATACTCTTTCCTTATCGATCGAGGCTCCGGTGGATACGGTGACGATCTCCCCAAAGTACCAGGTCGTGATCCCGCGCGAGATCCGCGAACGGCTCGGGCTCGCGCCCGGGCAGAAGGTTCGGGCGCTGGCCTACGAGAACCGGATAGAATTCATCCCCGTCCAGCCGCTCGAGCGGATGCGGGGTTTCCTCCGCGGGATCGATACCACGGTCCGGCGCGAGCGCGACCGCGTGTGATGGCGCCGTCGAAGCGAGCCAGCCCGAACATCGTCGACTCCTCGGCATGGCTCGAGTACTTCGCCGACGCGGCGGGAGCGAAGCACTTCGCAGGTGCCATCGAGGCGGTCGAGCGCCTGGTGGTCCCGGCGATCTGCCTGCTCGAGGTCTTCAAGGTCGTGCTGCGTCAGCGCGGCGAGAGCGACGCACTGCAGGCGGTCGCGCTCATGCAGCAGGGGAGAGTGGTCGACCTCGATGGAGTGCTGGCGCTGGCCTCGGCCAAGGCAGGAGTAGAGCACAAGCTGCCACTGGCCGACAGCATCGTCTACGCGACGGCGCAGGCCGAGGGAGGAGTGGTCTGGACGCAGGATGAAGACTTCGACGGTCTGCCCGGCGTGAAGTATTATCCCAAACCGGCTGGCAAGTCGTGATCCTCTCGCTGGCGGGCTGACGAGATGTTGCACCGGACGAGCGCGGCGAGGCTTGCATGTCGATGGCTGGCGAGCGCATCTCGGAGCAACCATCTTCTCCTGCTTGGAGGACTGATGGTCGTCTTCCACGACGCACTGCTCCGGATCTTCACCGAGCGACAACTTGGCGGTGCAGTGATTTACCTGATGGCTTTCGTGATGGCCGTGGTTTTCGGGATCATGCCCACGACGTCGGACGAAGAAGATGAGCATCCTCACCATATGGCGTGACTCCGCGTCATGCCACTCCGGCTTCCTCACTTATGCTGGCGAGCAATCTCTCGCCACGACAACGCTGCACGCCTGTGACGCGAAAGCGATGCGAATCGCGGACAGAACCACGACAATACGATCGCGTACATCGCCCATCACCATCGTCGCACTGCAGGCTAACGACTCGACACCACCGGCAGCAACACCGCGCTGCGCCCGCCTGCCCCGTGCTCGATCGTCACCGTCGCCTTGTGATAGTCCGACGGTTTGGCGAAGAGGATGTTCGGCACGTAGCTCTGCGGGTTGCGATCGTAGAGCGGGAAGAGACTCGACTGGATCTGCACCATGATCCTGTGGCCGGGCCGGAACTCGTAGTTTGCCGTCGGCAGGCGGAACTTGTACTCCTGCACTTCGTTCGCCGGGATCGGCGAGGGATCCGAGAAGCTCTCGCGATAGCGGCCGCGGAAGATGTCGAGCGCCACCGGCAGCAGGTAACCACCCATCGTGGGGTCGGTTGGATCGATCGCTGGATATACATCGATCAACTTGACCACAAAGTCGCCGTCGGTGCCGGTGGTCCTCGCGAAGATGTCGGCGATCGGCGCGCCCTGGATCTTCACCGTCTCCGTCAGCACCGGCGTGACGTACGACAGCACGTCGGGCCGGTCCACCACGAAACGCTGATCGGCCACGAGCCAGGTACGCCAGCGGTCGTTGGCCTGCGGGATAGGCCGCGGCAGGTACGGCACTGGCCTCGCGGGATCGGACACGTAGCTGTCGCTGCCGCCGGCCGGCTGCTGGAAGCCCAAGCCCATGTTCTCCTGCAGGTAGAGCGGCGTGAGCTTCTGATCGCTGGCCGCCTTCCAGTCGGAGAAGCTGTCCCAGCGCTCCTGCACCGGATTGTAGATCATCGCCTGCGCGAGCGGCGTGGCGAGCGGCGTGTCGCGCAGATAGTGGTTGAACCAGGGGATCATCACCTGCTGCCGGAACTGCGCGGTGGTGTTGCCGGGCCACCGGAGCGGCCCCATGTTCCACCCGTCGCGGTTGATCTGGCTGTGCCACCACGGACCGATCACGAGATGGTTGTTGGCGCCGTGTCCCGCCTTCTCGAGCGCTTCCCACGCGTGCACCGCGCCGTAGATGTCCTCCTGATCCCACATCCCCTGCAACCACATGGTGGGCACGCTGGAAGGACGCGCGACGAGCAGCTTGTCGAGTGCCTGCAACTGCCAGAATGCGTCGTACGCCGGGTGCGCCGCGAAGCGCTTCCACCATGGGAGCTGCTCGAAGCCGTTGGCCAGCGCGTAGGCGCCGGCCGAACCGGCCTCGAGGAAGTTGGTGTAATCGTCGTAGTGCTCGCGCGGGATTCGCGTCCCCGAACCCTTCCTCGCCGTCTGACCGCTGAAGTAGTCGAGGTTGGTCTGGCGGAACGCGCCGTAGTGGTACCAGTCGTCGCCCATCCAGCCGTCGATCATCGGGCTCTCCGGCGCCGCGACTTTCAGCGCGGGGTGCGGGTCGAGCAGCGCCATGGCCACCGTCCACCCGTCGTACGACTACCCGATCATGCCGACCTTGCCGCTCGACTCCTTCACGTTCTTCACCAGCCAATCGATGGTGTCCCACGCGTCGGTGACGTCGTCGGTTTTCGTCGGGTTGAGCGGCCCCATGATCGGACGCGTCATGACGTAGTCGCCTCCGGATCCGTACTTGCCGCGCACGTCCTGCCACACGAGGATGTAGCTGCCGTCCGCCCAGTCCTTGGCGCCCGACCACACGGCGTCGGCCATCAATGGACTGTTGTTCGGCACGAAGCCGCTGGCGTTGTACGGCGTACGCTCGAGCAGGATGGGCAGGTCGTGCGCGCCTTTCGGGGTCACGATCACGGTGTGCAGCTTCACGCCATCGCGCATCGGGATCATGACGTCGCGCGCGACGTAGTTGAAGTTGTCCCGCGGCTGCCGCCAGTTGGCCGGTATGTCGGAGCCGGCCTGCACCATGTCGGGTGTGACCTTCGCCGGCTGCTGGGCGGCCGCGGACGCAGTGGCCGAGAGGATGAGGGCGAGCGAGACGAGTACGGAGCGCAGCGCGTGGGTTTTCATGGCCGGCGAATCCTCGTAGTGGTGGGCACGTAGGTAACGTATCACCGGGTGCCTCGCCGGCGCACGAGGTGGTTGGCGGCCGACCGCCGGGCAGGCATCTTCCTGACCGGCCCGCAGCGGCCCGCAGTCATCCCCGCGACCGCTCGCAGTCAGCCCCGCGAGCACCCGTAGTCATCCCCGCGCAAGCGGGGATCCATGTTAGGCCGATCAAACATGGATTCCCGCTTTCGCGGGAATGACGGGAATTCCCGCTTTCGCGGGAATGACGCCGGTAGAATCATCCCCGCGAGAACGGGGATCCATAGTAGTGCCAGGAGCACCGTTACTCCCCCCAAGAGTCTTCATGCTTCTCTCCTTCCCCCTTCTGTTCCTGCTGCAGAGCGCAGCCACACCGACCGCCGCCGGGTCGGCGATCTCCGATGGGAGAACCAGCGGCGGTGTCGTCACGCCTCCTCGCATTGAAGCGACGGTCATGGTAGATGGCCGGCTGGATGAACCGGCGTGGTCGCAGGCGGCCGTGCTGCGAGGCTTCTCGCAGTTCCTTCCGACCGATGGCGTACCCGCGGTCGACTCCACCACGGTGCTGGTGTGGTATTCGCCCACAGCGCTCCACATCGGCGTGCGTGCGTGGGAAGCGCATGGCCAGCCTCAGGCCACTCTGGCCGACCGCGATCGCATCGACTCGGACGACTGGATAGAGTTTCTGATCGGCACCTTCGACGACGGCCGCACGGCCACGATGTTCGGCGTCAACCCGCTCGGCGTTCAGGCCGATGGTGCGCTGGTGGAGACCGGCCAGAACAACGTGCAGTTCGGCTCCGCCGGCGCCTCGCGCGATCGCGCGGACCTGAGCCCGGACTATACATGGAGCTCGCGCGGCGAGCTCGTTCCGGGTGGCTACCAGATCGAAATCGAGATCCCGTTCAAGAGTCTCCGATTTCAGCCGAAGGATTCGCAGGCCTGGTCGTTTCAGGTGGTGCGCCATGTTCAGCACTCCGGCTTCGAAGATGTGTGGGCGCCCGCCCGGCGCGCGAACGCGTCGTTCATCGGGCAGTCGGGTCGTCTCGAGAATCTGGAAGGCCTGCGTCGAGGACTGGTGCTGGAGCTCAACCCGGAAGTCACCGCCGCGTACTCGGGCGCGCGCGCTCCCGACGGCGCTTACGCTTATGGCGACGTGGATCCCGACATCGGCGGCAGCCTTCGCTGGGGCGTGACCAACAACCTGACGCTCAACGCCGCCGCCAATCCCGATTTCAGCCAGGTGGAGAGCGATGCGGGCCAGATCACTTTCGACCCCCGCCAGGCGCTCTTCTTCGACGAGAAGCGACCGTTCTTTCTCGATGGCATCGAGCAGTTCGACACGCCGAACCGACTGATCTACACGCGCCGCATCGTGCAGCCGGTCTTCGCCACGAAGCTCACAGGCAAGACTGCCGGCGCCGACATCGCGCTCCTCTCGGCGGTGGACGATCGCGCCGCTTCCGCGGGTGGCAACAATCCGGTGTTCAACATCCTGCGCATCCAGAAGGGGATCGGCGGCGGCTCGCGGATCGGGATGGCGTATACCGATCAGATCGACGGAAACGACTACAACCGGGTGGCCGACCTGGATGGACGGATCGTGTTCGGCGGCGTGTACGCGATGATCGCCCAGCTCGCGGCGAGCCGCACCCGCACCAACGGAGTCACCGCGACCGCTCCACTATGGAGCTTCAGGTTCGACCGGAGCGGCCAGCGCTTCGGCTGGCGCAGCAGCTTCACGGGCGTGGGCGACCAGTTCGTGACCCGGAGTGGATTCATCTCGCGAACGGGGATCGTGCGCGCCAACTTCGCCCCGAATTACTCCTTCTATCCGGCCGCCGGCTCGCTCATCCAGCGACTCACCACGGCGGTAACGGTCGATGGAACGTGGCAGTATCAGAACTTCATACACAGCCGGGGCGTCCAGGACCGCAAGCTGCACTTCGACCTGAACGCAGTTCTGCGCGGCGGCTGGACCGCCGGCGCCGGCTACTTTCTCGAATCGTTCGGCTACGATCAAACACTGTTCGCCAACTACTACCTCGGCGTCCCCGACGGTACCGGCGGGCTGTCGTACACGCCCTACGTCGGCCAGGATCAGATCATCAACCACGATTTCTACGTCAGCGTGAACACTCCCACGTTCAAGACGTTCGACGCGAACATCCTCGCCATCTACGGCCGCGACGAGAACTTCCCCGAGTGGGCCTCGGCCGATCTCTTCATCATCCAGGGAGGCGTGAACGCGCGCCCCACCGACCAGTTGCGCCTCGCGTTCACGTACGATCACCAACAGGCGATCCGCCTCACCGATCGCAGCACTGTGCTGATCAATCGAATACCTCGGCTCAAGGTCGAGTACCAGCTCGGGCGGCCACTCTTCATTCGCGTGGTGGGCGAGTACGCGTCGAGCAAGCAGGATAGCCTGCGCGACAACTCCCGTACGGAGTTGCCCATCTACTTCGGCGACGGCAGCGGCGGCTTCGTGCGCGCCGCAGCATTTTCGCGAAACATTTTTCATACCGACGTGCTGCTGGCGTTCACCCCGACGCCGGGCACGGTGGTGTTCGCCGGCTACGGCCGCAACATGATGGAGCCTCGAGCCTTTCGCCTCCGCGGTCTGGAGCGGCAGAGCGACAGTTTCTTCGCCAAGGTGAGCTACCTGTTCCGGCTGTGAGGTGGGGCGTGGAGGAGTTGCTGCTCCCGCACTCCGGCTGTCTCCCGGCAATTGATCGCTCCAGCACCGGCACAAGCGGGCGTGAGTCGCTCTTATTCTGAGCGCAGCGCTGTCATTGGGTCGATCCTCGTCGCGCGTCGGGCAGGGATGTAGCACGCCGTCAGCGCCGTGACAGTCAGCACCAGAGCGGCCGCCGCGAACGCGAGCGCATCCCTCGGCGCCACACCGTACAGGAGGCTCGCGAGAACGCGACTCGCGAACAGTGCGATGATGCAGCCCGCGACCAGTCCCGCCAGCGCCGGCAGCATCCCCTGCCGCACCACGAGCGCGCACACATCGCCGTCGAGCGCGCCCAGCGCTACCCGCACGCCGATCTCCTTCGTGCGCCGAGCCACTGTGTAGCTCAGGACGCCGAAGAGTCCGACCGCAGCCAGCAGCGAAGCGAGCGCGGCGAAGATCGTGAGGGCTATGGCATTGAACCGCGGCAGCGCCAGCATACTGGCGAGACGTGACTCCACGGTTGCGACTTCCGGCGGTGGGATGTCAGGATCGACTCCGTCGCGCGAGGCCGAGCCAGAGGCTCCGAAAGAACGACAGGATGCGCATGGTGGTGGTCAGCTCGATTCCAGCGCCGTTCGCATGACGTCCACCACCCGCCCCCACGACCTGGCCTCCCGCTCGAGCTGACGCTTCCCCGCCGCGGTGAGCTTGTAGTATTTCGCCTTGCGCCTGTTCTCGGATTCACCCTCGCTGGCCGCGAGCCAGCCGCGTTGCTCCAGCCGGTGCAGCGCCGGGAAGAGTGAGCCTGGACCTACAGTGTACGCGCCTTTCGTGATCTGCTCTATACGCCGTGAGACGCCGAGTCCGTGCAGCGGCTGCAGGCTCAGCGCCTTGAGGATGAGGAGGTCGAGGGTTCCGAGGAGGAGCGGAGCGTCTTCTGGCATATCGTCCCTATCGATGGTCGACATGTCAGTATGCAACAGCTCCTATCGAACGTCAATAGGTCAAATGGCGCGATGGGAAATCTCGCCGGTGCCGATCGTCAGCGCCGGCGAGCATCGCCACCATGCTGTCAATCGTGTGCCCTCTGAGCAGCCCCGAGCGCCGCCGCGGCCGCCGACAGGCCGAGACCCAAGAGCGCGAACCACGCACCTCGCGTCGCGCCCTCCCGCGTACTGCTGACCACCTCTCCAGCACTCTCGTGGACGGTGTCCAGCATGGACCGCGCGGCGCTGTCCATGCGCTGCGCGGTGCGGCCACCCTGCGCGGCGGCACCCGCCGTCACGGTCGCGCCGCTCGAGGCGAGTTGCACGGCTCCGCCGAGGATCGAGCTCACTCCGCTGGCCAGGAGATAGATCGCGAGGATGGTCGAGAGCCCCCACATGAGAATGCCGTGCAGCGCGCCATCTCCGCGCGTGAGGATTCCCGCGAGGTGCCCCGTCACGAGCCCGCCAACGTAGAGTGAGATCAGCACGGAGAGAATCAGCCAGATCGCCGCTCCGATTCCCAGCCCACGTCCAGCTCCGTTGTCCATCGTCGACAGGCCGATGGCGGTACCGAGGAGCGTGAGCACGGCTTGCAGCGCCAGGGCGACGACCAGGCCGGCGAACACGGCGCCCCAGCGCACGCGGAACGCCGGGCGCTCGATGACGTCCTCAGTCATCCCCCGCCGCGTGACATCGATCTCCGCCATAGAACCTCCTGAGACAGCACTCGTGACCACGCACGACGCGTCACCCGCTCGGCACTCTGTGCGATGGTCGCCGTCCGTCTGTTTGGGGCAATTAGCTCGCCATCTACGTGCGGTGGTGGGGGAAGTCGGGTCGACCGTCGGCTTCACCGCCTCCTCGTCATCGCCGCGTCCGCCAGTACACCCGGTATCACCGAACGCATAGCGCGCTGATCCAACCGCTCTCTTGACAGGCAAGCAGACACTTGCATATCGTTGCTGCGATGGCCGATGTCTACGAAGCGCTCGCCGCCCCCGTGCGTCGCGCGATCCTCGACGAGCTGCTGGAGCGGAACGGGCAGACGCTTTTCGAGATCTGCACCCGGCTCACGATGAAGCACGGGATCACCCTGTCGCGGCAGGCGATCTCGCAGCACCTCGATGTGCTCGAGAGCGCAGGGCTCGTGCACACGCGCAGGGAAGGACGCTACAAGTTCCACGACCTCGACACTTCCCCGCTCCGAACCATAGTCGAGCGGTGGCCGATCACCAGGAGAAAGGAGAAGCATCGATGACGCTGCGCATCAACCTGACCAGCGTGATGGTGGACGACCAGCGCAAGGCGCTGGAGTTCTACACGAAGGTGCTGGGCTTCGTGAAGAAGACGGAGATTCCGATGGGTGAGGTGAGCTGGCTCACTGTCGTATCGCCGGACGTGCCCGATGGAGTTGAGCTCGTGCTGGAGCCCGACTCGCATCCGGCCACGCGTCCGTTCAAGAGTGCGCTGGTAGAAGACGGAATCCCGTTCACCTCGTTTGCCGTGGACGACGTTCGAGCGGAATACGAGCGTCTGCGCGCGGCGGGCGTGCGCTTCACGCAGCAGCCGACGGACCTGGGCACCGTCACGGTGGCGATCTTCGACGACACGTGTGGGAACCTGATCCAGATCGCCAGCCAGGGGTGACTTTCACTTTCTCTCACCCCTCGATGGTCGAGATCGTGGTGTCTTCTCGGATCTCCAACGCTGACGCTCCAAGCCGAACGGCCCGCTTCCCGGTCTGGCCTTTCGATTAGCCATCACCTAACCTTGCGATCAGCCGCCTCCTTTCCGACGGAGATCGCCGACGCGTACCGCCCCGTACCGCCGCGCTTGCTATCGCCTTCCACCCGGGCGCATAGTATCACATGGCTCCCGACTCCCCCACCTCCGGATCTCCCATGCGCAAGTTCCGCTCCCTCCTCGCTGTCGCTATGGTCGCACTCAGCGCCGGCTGCTCCGGCTCGCTCGACTCTCTCACGACCGGTGACATCGTCGGCCGATGGACTGCCGACCTCGAAGCGGCCAGCCCGGCCGGCTACTACTCGCGCCAGGTCACTTTCTCGGGCGACGGTCATTTCGTCTTCGAGTTCCGATCGTACGGGATCTATCGGAACCAGCGCGACGACGAGCTCTCGAGCTACTCGCGCACCGTCGGCACGTACACGGTATCGGGCGACCGCGTGACTTTCGAACCCGAATCGTTGACCACCTGGGACGCGTTCCACGGCGCCGACTCTCCCGAGATCGTCCAGTCGCCCTACCCGTACAGTTCGTTCTACGACGACGCGCGCTACCTGGTGGAGGGAAACACGCTCATGCTGGACTACACATCCTACCCGGCGGATGCGCCCGAACCCACCAGGCAGACTTTCCAGCGCGAGCGCTAGAGGCACTCTAGCGGCACTATCGAAGGAGCCACCCGTCTTCGCGACACCGTCAACACAGGAAGAGGTAGTTCTACCCATATACAAAGGCGTCTCCTCGCCCGCCTCTCCGAACCATCGCGACATGGCCCCGGCAGCCCCCTCATCGTCAGCGACGGCGCTCGCCGGGACCCCTTACGTCTGACGATGCCTCACCGACGAACGATTCGCGAGCCGCGTCATCCCAAGCTCACTCGCAACGCCGAGCGACTCGCCCTCGGCGCGCTCTCGGCTCTCGCCTGGTTCGGCGTTCTGCTCCAACTCCGGTTATCCATCCGCCTCTCGATCGGCAACGGCGAATCGGTCGTGCACGGGCTGGTGATGTACTTCGGCTACTTCACCGTCCTCACCAACATCCTCGTCGCGGTGGTCGCGTCCTCCAGGATCACCGGTGCACGGACGGGGCTCGCCTCCGAGAGCTTGCGTGGCTGCGCGACCACCGCCATCCTCGTCGTGGGGCTCGGCTACCACTTCCTCCTCCGCAATATCTGGAATCCCGAGGGATGGCAGTGGGTAGCGGACGTCGTTCTGCATTACGCGGTCCCTCTAGCGGCGCTCGTGCACTGGTGTCTCTTCCCTCCCCGTACGCGGCTACCCGCCGTCGCTCCGCTGGCGTGAGGCGCGTATCCGATCGCCTACTTCATCTATGCCATCGCGCGTGGAGAGATCATCGGGTCGTATCCATACTACTTCATCGATGTAAGCCAGCTCGGCTCCGGCCAAGTGGCGATCAACGCGATCGCTCTCCTGACCGGGTTCATCGCGCTCGGGTACTTCATCGCCTACGTCGCGCGTATGGTCACATCGGTGACGGCTCGACGAGCGGGACTCGATCCACGCCCGGATTAGCGTGGCTACCCCGATGCTCGAAGCTCGCCGATGACTTCGCGGAACACGGTTGACACGCGGCTCGGCCGCGCGGTCATCCCGCTCGCTCGGGGGCACCCTGGCGAATCGGGGATCGTCCCGCTCGCCGACGGACGCGATGCGTTCGCCGCGCGCGCGCTCCTGGCCGCTGCGGCCGACAGCACGCTCGACATCCAGTATTACATCTGGCACGGCGACATGTCGGGGACGCTGCTCTTCGAGGCGCTCCACCGCGCCGCGGATCGCGGGGTACGGGTACGGCTGCTGCTCGACGACAACAATACCGCGGGTCTCGATACGACTCTCGCCGCGCTCGACTCGCACGCGAACATCGAGGTGCGGCTCTTCAACCCGTTCGTCCACCGCCGCTTTCGATACCTCGACTATCTCACCGACTTCCGCCGGCTGAACCGCCGGATGCACAACAAGTCGATGACGGCCGACAATCAGGTCACGATCGTCGGTGGGCGCAATGTGGGCGACGAATACTTCAGCGCGGGGCAGGCACCGCTATTCGTGGACCTCGATGTGCTCGCTATCGGCTCGGTGGTGGATGCCGTGTCCAGCGATTTCGATCGCTACTGGGCGAGCGCATCTTCGTACCAGGCCGAGCGCGTGCTCGGCGCCGCGCCACCGGAGCGGATCGCGGCTCTCGAGTCCGCGGCATCGCTGGTGGAGCGCGACCCGGCCGCACGACAGTACGTGATGGCGCTGGCACGGCAGCCGTTCGTTCGCGATCTGCTGGAAGGCACGCTGAGCTTCGAGTGGGCCGTGACCGCCATGGTGAGCGACGACCCGGCGAAGGGGCTCGGCGCCGTGGCGCGGGAGGGCTTCCTGATGGAGCGGCTGAAGCGAACGATCGGCATCCCCACGAGCGGGATGGAGCTGGTTTCGCCCTACTTCGTCCCCGGCCCGGATGGCGTGAGGGCACTCGCCGCGCTGGCCGGTGATGGGGTCCGGATGACGGTGCTCACCAACGCGCTGGAGGCGACTGACGTGGTCGCGGTCCATGCCGGCTACGCGAAGCGGCGCAAGGCGCTCCTGCGAGCGGGCATCAGACTCTTCGAGATGAAGCGCGAAGCTGCGGGAGCCACCACCAGGAATCGTGCAGCGATAGCGGGTGGCGGCTCTGGCGCAGCGGGGAGTGCCGGTTCGGGTATGGCCGGGAGTGCAGCTTCGAGCACGGCGGGAGGTACAGGTTCTAGCATGATGCGTAGCTCCTCCGCCTCGAGCCTGCACGCCAAGACGTTCTCCGTGGACCGATCGCGCATCTTCGTCGGCTCGTTCAACTTCGATCCGCGATCGGCGCGCCTGAACACGGAGATGGGCTTCGTGATCGAGAGCGCGGAGCTCGCCCGGCGGCTCGCGGATGCGTTCGCGAACGATATACCAGAGCGAGCCTACGAGGTGCGCCTCACCGAGGCCGGCTCGCTCGAGTGGGTAGAGCGACGCGATGGCCGCGAGATAGTGCACGCCAAGGAACCGGGCGCCACGCTCTGGAGACGCGTGATGCTGGCGGTGCTATCGGTGCTCCCGATCGAATGGCTCCTCTGAGCTTCGAGCCAGGCGGCCCCACGGCGTCCCTGTCGGACGCCGTGGGGCGGTCGCCCGCGCTCAGTGCCCCGATGAATCCGCCCTGCGACCCGACTCGAAGAGGAACCAGGTACGCCGCTCGGTCTCGTCGATCCATACTTCGATGAGACTCGCGGTCGCCACGTCCTGCGCTTCGTCGCACACGTCGTGCGCTTCGCGCAGCCGCGCCGCGAGTGCCTTGTTGTCCTCCCGGAGCTCGGCAAGCATGTCCGACGGCTCGACGTATTCCGCGTCGTTGTCGTCTATCCGCTGCAGTCGCGCGATCTCTCCGATGGACCTTATCGTCAGCCTGCCGAGCTTCCTCACGCGCTCCGCGATCGGATCGGTCATGGCGAAGATCTGATCGGCCTGCTCATCCAGGAGGAGGTGGTAGTCGCGGAAGTGCGGCCCGCTCATGTGCCAGTGGAAGTTCTTCGTCTTGAGGTAGAGTGCGAAGACATCGGCCAGAACGAGGTTCATCGCAGCGGCGACGTCACGCGTGGCACTGGCTTCCAGATCGGTAGGGGTCTCCAGGCTCGCGTTTTCCCTCTCCATCAGGGCCTGGCCACCCTTCGCGGCGGCTGTCTTCGTGCCCGAGTCTCTCCGTGCGGCTACTTTCATTGTCTGGCGTCTCCGGGCTGTAGTTGTTTTCATGACTTCTCTCTCCGGTTTCTGATGGCGTCTGACGGCTGCCTGCTCGTACGATACCTGCTCCCGAGCCGCCCCGCTATTGTATGGTCATGGAGCAAGCCGCGCACCAGCAGGGCCCGCCCCGACCGGGCGGAAGCGCGGCCACCGACTCTTCAACGACTGCCTCTCGCAAACATGCTCTACCACGCTCATTCCGGCCTCCGCTACCTGGTCCTCCTCACCGGGCTTCTGGCGCTGCTCGTCTTCACGTACGGGCTGATCACCCGCAGGCCGGTGCGCGCCGCGTCCGGCTTCACCGCTGCCTTCACCGGGCTCCTCGACGTACAGCTCCTGCTCGGCTTCGGGCTGCTCTTCGGCGGGATCTTCTATCCGGCGGTGACGGGACACATGGTGATGATGGTGCTCGCCGCGGTGGCCGCCAACGGTGCCGCGATACTGGCGCCGCGCGCCACGACCGAGCGTCAGGAGCTCGTGATGCGGCTCGCCGGCGTCGTCATCGCCCTGGTGTGCATCGTCATCGGAATCATGGCCATCGGCCGATCCGTGCTTGGGTCGGCGCCGGCGAGCATCATGTAGTTCGACCCGCGCCCGGAAAGTCGCTCGAATGCCAACCAAGCTGGAAACGCACCCGCTGCCGGATCCCGTCCCCGGGAGATCGAGCTCGTACGCACACTGGCAAGAGGTCCTGAAGAGCCTCTGGGGCATCGATGCCCGGCTGACCCGTCTGGACGGAGAGTACGACCTGAATCTCCTCGCGGCCGGCACCGACGCGCACATCTTCAAGGTCATGCGCGCCGGCTGCGATCCGGCTTTCGTCGACATGCAGTGCAGGGCGCTGGAGCACATCGCAGCCAGCGCCTCGAAGGCTCCCGGACCCGGCGTCATCCGCGTACCCGAAGTCGTGTACACGAGCTCGGGCGACCTTTACGCGACGGTGGCGGACGAGGCGGGCCAGCCGCGCATCGTGTGGCTGCTGAAGAAGCTGCCCGGTGTACGCTACGCCTCGTGGCAACCGCGCACTCCCGAACTTTCGCATCTCATCGGGAGCGCCATTGGCGCGATGGACAGGGCGCTCGCCGACTTCGAGCACCCCTTCCTGGCGAGGAGCTTCAAGTGGAATCTGGGCGAGGCGCTCTGGATCGAGGATAGGTACGACGACATCCTCGATCCGTCGCGCCGCGCCATCGTGGACGAGATCGTGAAAGAGTACCGCTCCGTCCGCAACGCGCTCGACGCCCTACCTTCGGTCGCCATCCACAACGACGTCAACGATCACAACATTCTCGTCGATGGCTCGCTCCTCGAGAGCGCGCGTGTCGGCGGCCTGATCGACCTGGGAGACATGTGCGCCGCCCCGCGAGTGTGCGACCTCGCGATCGCGGGTGCCTACATGGTTCTCGACGACCCGAATCCGGAAGCGACGTTGAGCAGCCTGGTGGCTGGATACCACTCCACCCATCCGCTGACGCCCGCCGAAGTCGATCTCATCTGGCCGCTCCTCCGTATGCGTCTCGCGGTGAGCGTGGTCAATTCGGCGCTCGTGGCGATCGAGAATCCCGACGACCCCTACGTGGTGATCTCGCAGAAGCCAGCATGGGGCTTCCTGGAAGGTGGAAGAGTCGACCCTGCTCTGGTCGGCCCGCGGCTGCGCGCGGCTTGCGGATTCCCCGCCACCGACAGCACGAATGCCGTCAGGACCTGGCTCGATGCGATGCGCGGCAGCTTCGCCGCGGTGGTTGGACGCGAGCTTTCGGCCGCGCCGATGGGATCGCTCTCGGTAGAAAGCAGCGCGACGCCACGGGACCCGTTCGCCATCACGCCCGCGGAAGCCGCCAGGCTCGGCGCGGGGCTCGAGACGAACGAGTCGATCTGGCTGGGCTACTACGGCGAGCCCCGTCTGATCTACACGGAGCCGGCGTTCCGCCGTGGCAGCACGAAGATCGCCAACCGCCGAACCGTTCATCTCGGCGTCGATGTGTTCGTCGCGGCCGGTACGCCGGTGCACGCGCCGCTGGGAGCCACCGTCGCCTTCGCCGGCGTGCGCCCGGCGTATCTGGACTACGGCGGCGTGGTGATTCTGCGCCACGAGACGCCCGACGGCGCCGAATTCTTCACCCTGTACGGACACCTCGCGCCCGACTCATTCGCGGAGCTGCGAGCGGGTCGAGAGCTGAAGAAGGGCGAGCCTTTCGCCAGAGTGGGCGATGTCCCGGAGAATGGCGGCTGGGATCCGCATCTGCATCTCCAGCTCGCGCTGGCCACGGCCGGCGTCGGCGACGACTGGCCGGGAGCGGCGGACCCGGACGAGCTCCCCTTCTGGAAGAGCATCTTTCCGAATCCCGCTCCGCTGCTCAACCTCCCGGACGAGCGAACCGCTTTCCACACGATCGACAGGCCGGCCGTGATGCGCGACCGCATCGAGAAGTTCGGCGCTAACCTGAAGCTGTCGTACGCGGACCCGGTCATGTTCCTGCGTGGGTGGAAGCACTACCTCTTCGATGAGTGGGGGCGCCCGTATCTGGACTGCTACAACAATGTCCCGCACGTCGGCCACGCCCATCCGCGCATCCAGGCGGTCGCCGCGGATCAGCTGAAGCGGCTGAACTCCAATACCCGCTACCTGCATCCAGCTCCCATCGCCTTCGCAGACAAGATCCTCTCGAAGATGCCGGAGGAGCTCTCGGTCTGCTACTTCGTGAACTCGGGCTCCGAGGGCAACGAGCTGGCTCTCCGGCTGGCGCGCGCGCATACGGGCGGCATCGACATGATCACGCCCGATCACGGCTACCACGGCAACACCACCGGCGCGATCTCCATCTCGGCGTACAAGTTCAACGCCGAAGGTGGTATCGGCCAGCCCGACTGGGTTCAACTCGTGGAGGTGGCCGATGACTATCGCGGCAGCTTTCGTCGCGACGATCCCGATCGCGCGGAGAAGTATGCTGCCCTCGTGGATGGCGCCATCGCCCGTATCGCGGCCCGCGGCGGCAGGCTCGCAGGCTTCATCGCGGAGACGTTCCCCAGCGTAGGTGGCCAGATCATCCCACCCAGCGGATACCTGGCCGGAGTGTACAGGCGCATACGCGAAACCGGCGGCATCTGCATCGCGGACGAAGTGCAGACCGGTCTCGGACGCCTGGGAGATTACTACTTCGGCTTCGAGCAGCAGGAGGTAATCCCCGATATCGTGGTGCTGGGGAAACCGATCGGGAACGGCCACCCGCTCGGCGTCGTGGTCACGACGCGCGAGATCGCCGCGAGCTTCTCGCGGGGGCCGGAGTTCTTTTCCACCTTCGGCGGCTCGACGCTCTCCTGCAGGATCGGCAAGGAGGTACTGGACATCGTAGATGACGAAGGTCTGATGGAGAACGCGCGCATGGTGGGCAGCTACCTTCTGGAGCGCCTGCGCGATCTCCAGAAGGATCACTACATCGTTGGCGATGTGCGCGGCTTCGGACTGTTCATCGGCGTCGAGCTGGTGGAGAGTAGCGCGAGCCGCGAGCCGGCGACTCACATGGCGAGCTACGTGAAGAACCGGATGCGTGAGAAGAGGATCCTGATAGGCACCGAGGGACCGGCCGATAACGTATTGAAGATCCGGCCGCCGCTGACCTTCGATCGCGAAGGCGCGGATGTGACGGTGGAAGCTCTCGGGAACATCCTGAGCGAGATCGAAGCGCGCATCGGCTGAGACCTTCCTGGCGGCCGGCGCTCACATTGCGGTGCCGGTGCCGGTGCGCCCGTATAGCGGAGGACTACTCCACCAGCTTCCCTTCGGCGGAGACGTCGCGCATGAAAGCCGCTATCTCTTCCGGCACCGGTGGTATCGCCTCGTGCTCGATGCGCCCCGGCCCCGACCACACGAGGTTCACCCGCAGCGACTCGTCCATCGCCGGGTAGTCCGACCGGTTGTGGCAACCGCGCGTCTCCCGGCGCTCCAGTGCCGCCTCGAGCGTGGCACGGGCGGCGAGTGCCGAGGCTTTCAGGTCGAAGGCGTGCACGAGGTCCTGGTAGCCGGCGAGATCGGGATGGACGCCTACCTGCGTGACCTTCGCTTCGATCTCCTTCAGCTCCACCAGCCCCGCGAGGATTCCTGCCTCGTCGCGCACCACGCCCGCATGCTCGGTCATGAGGTTGCGGAGCGCACGCTGCAGCCAGCGCACGTTCTCCGGGCCGTCGGCGGCGAGCAGCTCGTCCACTTCCTCGCGCGCCGTGGCCAGCGCGCTGGCCGAGCGTTGTTGCGCGGTCAGTTTCGCCGAGTACTCGGCGGCCGCTTCGCCCACGATCCGCCCGTACACCAGCAGCTCGATCAGCGAGTTCCCGCCCAGCCGGTTCGCGCCGTGCAGCCCGCTCGACGCTTCGCCGATGGCGTACAGCCCTTCCACGCCCGTGCCGTGATCCTCGGCACGCACCCACACGCCACCCATCGAGTAGTGCGCGGTGGGCGCGACCTCCATGGGCGTGGTGGTTATGTCGAGGAGTTGCAGCTCCATCAACGTGTGATACACGCGCGGGAGCCGCCGCATGACCGTCTCGCGCGGGAGGTGCGAGACATCGAGCAGGACGCCGCCGCGCGGGGTGCCGCGCCCCGCCTCGATCTCCGTGTAGCTCGCGAGCGCCACACGGTCGCGCGTGGAGAGCTCCATCCGCTCGGGGTCGTAGCGCTCCATGAAACGCTCTCCGAGCGCGTTGCGGAGGATGCCGCCCTCGCCGCGCGCGGCTTCGGAAACGAGCGTACCGGCCGCGTCCACGGGCTCGAGAAGGCCGGAAGGATGAAACTGCACCAGCTCCGGATCGCGGATGCGGCCGCCGGCTTCCACGGCGAGGCGGAAGGAATCGCCGGTGTTCTCGTCGCGACGCGAGGAGCTGTGGCGCCAGAGCCGGGTGTGGCCGCCGGTCGCGAGAATGACCGCGTCGGCGTGGATCACGCAGCGCGTCCCGTCCTCGATGTCGAATCCGTACGCGCCGAAGACGACGTTGTCGCGGACGAGAAGCCTGGATATGTAAGTGGTATCGAGAATCGGGATGGCAAGCCGAGCGGCGCGATCGACCAGCGTCCGCTGAATCTCGAGGCCTGTGTAGTCGCCGGCGAACGCGGTGCGGCGCCAGGTGTGCGCACCGAAGAATCTCTGCGAGATCCGCCCATCGTCCTCGCGCGCGAAGCGCATCCCCCAGCGCTCGAGATCCTCGATGCCGCGCGCGGCACCTTGCGTGACTATCTGCACGGTGGGCGGGTTGGCCAGCATGTAGCTCTCCACGATCGTGTCGGCCGCGTGCTGCTGCCAGCTGTCTTCGGGATCCATGGTCGCGAGCGCGGCGTTGATCCCACCCGCCGCGAGCGTGGTGTGCGCGTCCGCTCTTGGGCGCTTGCTCGTCACGAGCACGTCGGCTCCACGCTCGGCCAGCTCGATCGCGGCGCGCAGGCCGGATCCGCCCGCACCGATCACCAGGACGGACGTAGCGATGCGTCGTTCAGGAGCGTTCATGACAGTTCTCCGCCAGAACGGTGGTGCGAACCGCGAAGACCGCGTCGACCGTGCCCACCGGTCGTCCGCAGGAGCTCGCGCCGCGTTCAGCCACGACAGATCCGGCCTCCTCCGGCGATGCGCAAGCGAATCGCCGGTCCCGCGACCGTCGCCGCTCCGGCGACTCCCAGCACCGGCTCATCACGGACGACTCCCGTCGCTCCCGCAGGCGCCGCTCTCCACGCGCGGGTCGCTCCCCGCGCCGTCCATGCTCCTCGCTCCTCGAGTTCGATACTCACACTTCCGCTTCCAGCGTGAGCTGCACCATCCCGGCATCGAGCCGGCCGAGGTCGAGGATGTCGTCGACCAGCTTGCGCAGCCGCTCCGCGCTACGCGCGATCCTCTCCACCATCTCGGCGGCCGTCCGCGGGAGCGCTCCGCCCGCGCCGTCGCGCAGGAGCGCCGCGTAGCCCAGCACCGCGTGGATGGGTGTCCGCAGCTCGTGCGACATGTGAGCGATCGAGGGCTTCCATGGCGCCGACGCCGATTCCGCTTGCCCGGCTACCCCGGGCCTTCGGTCCGCCGGAGTGACGAGCTCCAGCGGATGACGCGCGCCCCGCGCTGGGGCACGCGTCATCTGGTAGTCCGCGTTCATGGAAGCTGCTGCTGGATCTGTCCGTCCATCACCATCCCCGGCGCGGGAACGCGGATGCGGCGCGCGGGAGCCGAGTCGGCGGCCCGATCGGATGCGGCAGCCGCCGCCTTTGCCACTGCGGCACGCTCGAGCCACGTCTTCAGGCTCGTCTCGCCGATACGCGCGCCGTCACCAGGCAGGAGCGACCGCTCCTTCAGAAGCGTACCGAAGTAGCGTGCCCGCGGGTCGGCGACCACCTCGCGCGGATCGCCGCGCGCGGTCAGCGCCCGGCGGATGAGATCATCGAAGCGGAACTGCTCCGGACCCGCGATCTCCACCACGCCATTCAGCGGCGCACCCACCGCCACTCTGCCGACCGCGCTCGCCACATCGTCGGCCGCCATCGGTTGGAAGAGGACTGGCGGGATCCGCACGGTGTTTCCATCCGTCGCGGAATCGGCGATGCGCATGGTGAACTCGAAGAACTGCGTCGCGTGGACTATCGAGTAGGGAATCGGCGAGCTCGAGATGAGCTTCTCCTGCGCTGCCTTCGCGCGCATGTAGCCGCTCTCGGGAAGCCGCTCGCTCCCCACCACCGACAGCGCCACGTGGTGTCCCACACCGGCGGCTTCCTCGGCAGCGAGGATATTGCGCGTGGAGGTCTGGAAGAACTCCATCACCGCCGCGTCCTCGAACGACGGCGAGTTGGACACGTCCACGACCACGTCGGCGCCGGCCAGCACCTTCGCCAGCCCTTCGCCGGTGAGCGTGTTCACGCCGGTGTCGGGCGAAGCAGGCACCGCCTCGTGGCCGTGCTCGCGCAGCTTCTCGACGAGCTTGGAGCCGATGAGCCCCGTCCCGCCTATGATCACGATCTTCATTGTCGTCCTCTCTGATTGGTGCTTCGTTCAGTGGATATGGAGGATATGGATGCGGCGGCGCCCGCCGTCGCACCGTCCATGTTCGTGCAGCAACTGCTACGTCATCCACGGCGCCAGCCACACGGCGCCGTGGGCGTCCCGGTCGATGCCGACCGGACCTTACCTGTAGGCGGCTACAGGAGCTCCGGCCGCCCCGCGCCGCGCTGGCACGTAGCTCCGCAGGAACGCGAGCAGGTCGGCGTTGACCTGGTCCTGGTGCGTGGTGGTGATGCCGTGCGGCGCGCCGGGGTAGTAGGTGTCCTTCGCACCCCTGATGATCCGCGCCGACTTCACCGCGGAGTCGCGCACCGGCACGATCTGGTCGTCCTCGCCATGCAGCACGAGCGTGGGGACGTCGAACTTCTTCAGGTCCTCGGTGAAGTCGGTCTCGGAGAACGCCGCGACGCACTCGTACGCGTTCAGGAGGCCGGCCTGCATGCTCAGGCGCCAGAACTGGTCGAGCACGCCCTGCGAGACCTTCGCTCCCGGCCGGTTGACGCCGTAGAACTGGATGGCGAAGTCCTCGTAGAACTGCGCGCGATCGTCGTAGAGACTCTTGCGCAATCCGTCGAAGACCTCGATCGGGATCCCCTCGGGGTTGGCATCGGTCTTCAGCATGAGCGGTGGCACCGCCGCGATCAGGACCGCCCCGGCCACGCGGCCCGTGCCATGGCGTCCGATGTAGCGCGCCACCTCGCCGCCGCCGGTGGAGTGCCCCACGAGCGTGACGTCGCGGAGATCGAGCGTCTCGATCACGGCGGCCAGATCGTCGGCATACGTGTTCATGTCGTTGCCGCGCGAGCTCTGCGTCGACCTGCCGTGGCCGCGCCGGTCGTGCGCGATGACGCGGAATCCGTTCTGCGCCAGGAAGAGCATCTGCCCGTCCCATGCATCGGAGTTCAGCGGCCAGCCGTGCGAGAAGGTGACGGCCGGACCCTCGCCCCAGTCCTTGTAGTACAGCTCGGTGCCGTCTTTGGTGGTGATGGTACTCATGATCGTGCTCCTCGAGAAAAAAGGTTGATCTGCGAGGAGCACTATCGCATCCGCCGGGAGCTGATCGCGTCAGTAGGAGCCCCCAGTCCATCGCCCGGTCGTGCACCCGGGTCGGCCCCCAGTCGGTCCCCAGCCGAGCTCGAGACGCCCCCGCACGTCACATTCCGGAGCTCGTCGTTGTCACCTCCATATGCGATGGCGAATTTCAAAGGAGATGACGATGACCGGGAAGAGAGTCGCGACGATAGACCCCGAAGCCGGATGCCTCACGCTGATCAACGTGTACGAGGTCGAGCGGGACAAGCAGGCCGCGCTGGCGAAGGCGCTCTCGGAATCGACCGAGAGCGCCATCAGGCACGAGCCGGGCTTCATCTCGGTATGCATCCACAGCAGCCTGGATGGCGCGAAGATCGTGAACTACGCACAGTGGGCATCCAGAGAACACTTCCAGAACTTCATGAAGAAGCCGGAAACGCAGAAGCAGCTCGCGAGCTTCGCCCACCTCGCGAAGTCGGTCTCGCCGAGCATCTATCAGGTCGACACGGTGATCTCGGAGTGACCCGCTTCCCTCCCGCGACCGAGAGATGAGCGACACGCATCCCGACTCTTCCTTTTCACGGTTGCGCCCGCGTCTGATCCGGCTCGCGTACCGGATGCTCGGATCGGTGGCGGACGCGGAGGACGTGGTTCAGGATGCCTACCTGCGCTGGCTGGCGACCGACCGCGATATGGTCCGCCAGCCGGCCGCTTTCCTTCGCACCATCGTCACCCGGCTCTGCCTGAACGAGCTGAAGTCCGCCCGCCGCCGCCGCGAGACGTACATCGGTCCCTGGCTGCCGGAGCCGATGGTCGACACCAGGGAACCGGACGCCACCGACGACATCACGCTTCCTCTGATGCTCGCGCTCGAGCGCCTCTCGCCTCTGGAACGCGCGGCCTTCCTGCTCCACGATGTCTTCGGCTCGAGCTTCGCCGATGTGGCGGCCGCCATCAATCGGGATCCGGCCGCATGCCGGAAGCTCGCCAGCCGCGCGCGCACGCAGATCCACGCCGCGCGTCCACGCTTTCCGGTGACGAGGGAGCACGGCCTCGAGATAGCCGCGGCATTCTTCGCCGCTTCCCGCAATGGTGACCTCGAGCGCCTGCGGTCGCTCCTGGCCGACGACGTGGTCGCGTGCGCCGACGGCGGCGGCAAGGTGCCGGCATCGCTGCGTCCACTCGTCGGTATCCACGAAGTGATGGATCGGCATGCTCAGATGGCGCGCGAATTCGCCGAGTCGCCTTCTCTCCTCGTGCGCTACGCCGTCATCGACGGTGTCCCAGGCTTCATCACGATCGAGGCCGGCGGAATCATCCAGACCACTGCCCTGCAGATCGACCAGGAGAGGATCACGGCCATCTACGTCACGCGGAATCCGGAAAAGCTGCGTCATCTCACCGCCCGGCGCGGCTCACCTCGAGTTCGCGGCCCAGCCGCGCCTCGACCATGCGCCTGAACGTTCCATCTTCCAGGTACTTTCGCAGGTTCTTCCCGGGGCACCCCGTGTCGGCGTACTGGTAGTGTCCCTTGATGCTGTCCAGCGGCACGTCGAACTCCGCCACCGCCCATGCCATGAGATTCGCGATCGCGTCGAGCTGCTTCTGCGTGGGTTCCTGGAGGTTGTAGTTGCCGATGACGCTGATGAGGAAGTGGCCCGACGGATCGTACGTCGTGTTGGTCTCGCCCATGTAGTGCCAGTCGCGCCCTTCGTAGATGTTGCCATCGAGATCGAGCAGGTAGTGATACGGCACGTCCCACCAGTTCCGGTCGCTCGCGCTCCACGACTGCAGGTTGCGCAGGAGGCGCACGGGATCGTCGCCGGGGAGGAGCGGTTTCGCGCTCCCTTCGTGATGCAGCGTGATGCTCGTGATTTTCTGCGGTACGCGCAGTCGTAGATCGGCACCGCCCGCCACCAGCGAGGCCGCGACGTTGTGCGGTACGGAGGCGAGCGTGCCTACCTCCAGCGCCACCAGCCCGTTGCCCAACTCTCCCTTCGCGTAGATCGCGACTACGGCGATGTGGTAGCCGTTCCAGTTGAACGCCTCGCCCGCGCGGGCGATCCGCTCCTCCCGCGCGGCGTCCGAGCGAAGCCGAAGACGTACCCGGTCTACGGGCGCGACGCTGGCGGAATCCACCGAGGTGCCTGTAGAGATGCCTGTAGAGATGTCTGTAGCGGTCGAGGCCGCGCCGATCGAGCCAGCGGTAGTCGAGCTCGCGGTGGTGGCGACGGAATCGGTGAAGCCATCGAGCACCGTGATGGAAAGATCGTGGAAGGTGAGCGTTCCTCCGGGTGGCTCGTTGCGCCGCACGGCGTCTGCCGCGTAACCGACCGGCGGCTGCGATTCCCATTGCGCGTGCGCGATGATCGCCGGCTGCTGTACTGGGTGAGTCGTGCGCATCGTCGCACAGCCGATGGCGACGGCCACCGCGAACGCGGGAAGATATCGGAGGTATCTCATCCGAGGCAGGATTGCGTGGTGTGGATGTCCGGGATCGTGCGATGTACGACTGCGAGCGCCGCCATCAGCATCGAGCATGGCGCTCGCGCGGCGCTCGCCAGGGGTGGCGAGCGCGCCGGGAAGCTGAACCCGTTCTCGCTCGGGCTCGGTGCCGTGTTGCTGCTAGTCATCTCCGTGATTGCCTGCACCGCGCCCATGGTCCGCGCCACCGGAGTCGACGCGGTCATCGCTGTACCGACCGAATGACCATCGGGCGCTACAGGTCGAATAGTTGCGCCAGTGGGAGGTGGAATCCCGGGAGCACTTCGCCCCCGCTCAGCGCCTCGTCCAGGCCGAGCGGCCGGGCATCCGTTCGCGACCCGTGCGAAACGGCGGTCCGCCTCTCGGGATCGATGACCCACACGAGGCGGCTCCCCGCATCGAGGTACTCGAGCACCTTGTGCTGCATTTCGGCGGCGCGGTTGGCCGGCGAGAGTATCTCGACGGCGAGGTCCGGCGCGAACCGCCAATAGGCCGGCGCGTAGGGCTCGCGTGGGAGCCGGCCGGTCGACACGAACGCGATGTCGGGAGCGCGCACGGTCGGCGGCTGCTCGGTGAGTAGGAAGTCCACCTCCACCAGCACGACGCCGCACTCGCTCGCGTCCACGTGCTCGTCGAGGAATCGCGTCAGCCGAGCCGCGATCCGTCCATGCAGTGGCATCGGTCGTGGCTCACGCACCACGAAGCCGCGCACCAGCTCGAGCTTGTACCCATCCTCCTCGGGGAGCTCCTCGAAGTTTCCGAGGGTGATGGGTGCTTTCATCTCTTCGGAAGATGCGTTCATCATGGGGCGCCTCCGCGCAACGGTCGAGCGAAAGGTTCGGGATAGCCGGGGCGTCGCGTCGCCACGACTGCTCGGTACGACCGCGATGCTCCGAGCGCGCGCCCACCGGCGCACTTTCCCCATCACGGAACGTATGCTGAACGCCCGCGACGCGCCACGGTCAACAGTCGCATCATTCCAACGCAAACTCGCGCGATGCAGTCGAGCTCCGGCATCATTCGATTGCCGGCCGTCGGCCGGCAATCGAATGATGCCGGAGCTCGACCCCGACTCGCTACCAGATCTTCACCAGATCTTCACCCGCTCTCCCAGTGCGAGCCACATCCCATCTCCCGACTTCACGTCGAATGCTCTCTCGAACGCGTCGTTGTTGATCAGCGGAACGAATGCGCGGTACGGTCCTGGCGAGTGCGGGTTCGTGAGAAGCTGCCGGCGCAGCGCATCATCGCGCATCTTGCCCCGCCACACCTGCGCGAAGCCGATGAAGAAGCGCTGATCGCCGGTGAGACCATCGATCACCGGTGCCTCCTTCCCGTGCAGCGACATCCGATAGGCGCGGTACGCCTGCGCGAGACCGCTCAGATCGCCGATGTTCTCGCCCATCGTCAGCTTTCCGTTGATGTGCAGGTCGTCGATCGGGTTGATCGCATCGTACTGCGCGCCGAGCTTCGCCGCACGCACCTCGTACGCCTTCGCGTCGGCGTCGGTCCACCAGTCGCGCAGGTTCCCTTCCCCATCCGACTTGCGACCCTGATCGTCGAAGCCGTGCCCGATCTCGTGACCGATCACGGCGCCTATCGCGCCGTAGTTCACCGCGTCGTCCGCGTTCACGTTGAAGAACGGAGGCTGCAGGATCCCCGCCGGGAAGGTGATGTCGTTGAACGATGGGTTGTAGGAGGCGTTCACCGTTGGCGCGGTCATCCCCCAGCGACTCTTGTCCACCGGTTTCCCGAGCCGGCTGGCCATGTCGCCGTACTCGAACTGGCGGCTGCGCAGCTCGTTGCCGAAGAGATCGTCGCGCCGGATATCGAACGCGTACTCGCGCGGATGATCGGGTGCGCCGATCTTCACTTTGAAGTGCGCCAGCTTCTCCTTGGCACGTGCCTTCGTCTCGGGGCTCATCCACTCGAGCGAATCGATCCCAACCCTGTACGCCTCGATGAGGTTCTTCACCAGCGCGTCCATCCGCGCCTTCGCCTCGGGCTTGAAGTACTTCTCGGCGTACAGCGCGCCCGCTGCCTCGCCGAGCGTGCGGTTCGTGGCATCCACCGCGCGCTTCCACCGCGCCGCCATCTCCTCCTGCCCCGATAGCGTGCGCCCGTGGAAGGCGAAGCTTGCCTCCCCGAAGGCGGCGGGAAGCTGGCTGTCGAAGGAGTCGATGAGGTGGAAGGCGATATACTCGCGCCAGGTCGCCGGCGGGGTGCTGGCGAATACTGCGTCGAGCGCCTTCAGGTAGTCGGGCTGGCGCACGATCACTTCCTTCGCCTTCGACAACCCGGCCGCATCGAGATAGCTCTTCCACCCGAACGATGGCGTGAGTGCCTCGAGCTGCGCCACGGTCATGCGATTGTAGGTGGAATCGCGGTCGCGGTTGCGCGCCCGCTCCCACTGTGGCGTCGCGATCGCGGTCTCCAGCGCGAGGATGCGCTTCGCCGCGCCCGCTGGATCGGGCTGCTTCGCCAGCTCCATCACGCGCGTGATGTACGCGACGTACGCATCGCGCGTCGCCGCCATCTTCGCATCCTTCTTCAGGTAGTAGTCGCGGTCCGGCATGCCGAGCCCCGACTGGCTCACCTGAACGATGTTCACCGACGAGCTCTTCGGATCGGCTCCCACGCGCACCGACGCCGGCCCGCCGACGCCAATCTTCGCGAAATACGCGAGCGTAGTGGCGAGATCGGAGCTCTCACGAAGCTGCGCCACCCTCTCCAACATCGGCCGTAGCGGAGTGAGCCCCAGCTCCTCGACACGAGCGCTGTCCATGTAGCTCGCGTATAGATCACCTACCTTCTGCCGCGCGCTTCCGTGCGGCGCGTGTACCTTGCTCGCCTCCTCGAAGAGCTGGTGCAGCGCCGTTCGGCTGTTCTCCCGCAGCTCCTGGAACGCGCCCCAGCTCGATGCATCGGCCGGGATCTGCGCGGTCTTCAGCCATCCACCATTCACGTAGCGGAAGAAGTCGTCCTGCGGACGCACGGAGTGATCGAAGGTAGTGGTGTCGATCCCGCTGGAGAGATGCGACGTGTGCGTCGCCGCGAGCTGCGCGCGAAGGGGCGCGGCTAGCATGCACGCGACTGCGGCTGCCACGATGGCGCGGCGTTCTCTGTCGAAGATGCGTTGGAACACGGTCGGGTTGTCCAGGTTGACGAATCGTTCCGCCGGTGGCGTTGCTACCGGTGATGCGTAGCAGTGCAGCCACCGGTACGCGTGCACGGCGATGCATTGACCGCCGCCACGGGTGCGATCGACGCTGGAGTCGTCGCTCCCCGTGATTGAACGGCCGTGACGCCAATAGTGTTGCCGCCGTACGCGGCCGAGCGCAACCCGGCCCGTCGTTTACCGAACTCGTCAATGACTTCGAGCCGGCTCGGCCCCCAGCCAATCCAGGAGCGAGCCGCCTCGAGGCTGGACGGTGGATCCCGTCGTTCGCTTTCGCAGTTCGGCTGGATCGCGCCAGGCGAGCTGCGTCAGCACTGCGCGGTACCCCTTGGCCTCGGCGTCCCAGGAGTCCGGTGCGCGGCAGAACCCTAGCCGGCCGGATCTACTCCGGGAAGATCACCGGGAACACGCTCTTGGTGGTGTAGATGCACCGATCGTTGTGACCGCACTCGGAGACGATGATCGCCTCGTGCTTCGCGCCGAGCGAATCGTTCACGTACTTCATGAATGCCTCGCCGCGCGCCCGGCGCGTGGGGCCCTGCGCCATCGCCGTGGGCGAGTCGTCGAAGCCGCCCAGCGGCAGCACGTCCACCTGGCCGAGCAGATAGGTTGCGGGCCGCTCGACGAGCTGCTTGCGCAGTTGATCGTCGGACATTCCCGCCGTGTATCCCTCGCGACCCTCGAGTCCCTTGGGCCAGCGGTTGTAGCCGGGCGCCTTCGTGGAGTCGAACGAGCCGTACTTGAAGTTCGAGTGCACTTCCTCGGCATCGTCGCCCATCGACTCCTTGTACGCGTCCACGGGGTTGGCATCGCCAACCGGGAGCGGCCTCACCGTAGTCGGCCACGCATAGCTCGACGGATTGGCTACGACGTAGCTCACGGCCACGCCGAGCGAGTCGTGCACCTTGCTGGCCATCTGGTAGCGCGTGGCGAACTGGCCGCCGGCCGAGTGCCCGGCAACGACGATCTTCGTGAGATTAGGGAAGACCTTCTTGTCGGAGAGCTGGCGCAGGAGATCGTCGGCGAAGTCGAAGGACGAGAGCTCAGGGTTCGAAGTCGACATCCCGCCCGAGCGCCAGCTATCGCCGCGCGCGGGCCATACCACCTCGTTGGCCGCCACCGAGTCGCGGCCGGCGGCGAAGCGGGGAGCGATGACGATCGTGTTGTCGAGCGCGCCAGCCAGGAACGCCGCCGCCGTGGCGGTCTCGAAGTAGTGGTCAGCGTTGCGGCCGGCGCCGTGAACCATCACCAGCGCACGCGTGATTCGCGGGTTGGGAGTGCCGAGCGGGTAGGTGGAGTACACCATCGACCGGGCCGGTCCGTCGCCGAAGGTGACCCACTGCACGCAAGCCTCGGCGGCTTCCGTGCACGGCGCGACCGATGCCGCACCGGCGGTGCTACAGGAGATGGAGGCAGAGAGCAGGATGGCGATGGACGCGAATGGAGCTGGTGTACGCATCATCAGGCAAGGTGGTAGGAGAGAAAATCCACGATGGAGACCGGATCGGGGCTCCGGCGGGCCGCCCCGAATACTTGCACGCGGACGCCGAGTCCGCCAGCCGAGAGGTGCCGGGATCGGCGGCTACGCATGCGGAGTGCAGGTGGGATGCAGTACTTTCGAGCGATGCCCCGGCTCATCCGATCGAACGAGGAACTTTCCATGCGCACTCTCGTGCATCTCGCCCTCGCCACGGCGCTCCTCTGTGGCTGTCACGCCGCTCCACGCCCCGCCAATCTCGCCTCGCTCCGCCAGGAGGTGATGGACACCGAGCGCGCCTTCGCGAAGTCGATGGCCGATCGCGACCACGCGGCGTTCACATCGTACCTCGCGGATGACGCGATCTTCTTTTCCGGCGATTCGTCGGTGCGTGGCAAGTCAGCCGTTGCCGCGCAGTGGAAGCCGTTCTTCGACTGGAAGGACGCGCCCTTCTCCTGGGAGCCGGATCAGGTGCAGGTGCTCGACTCCGGCGATCTGGCGCTCAGCACCGGGCCAGTCATCGATCCGTCCGGCAACGTAGTCGGTCGGTTCAATTCGATCTGGCGCCTGGAAGCGCCGGCAACATGGCGTATCGTCTTCGACAAGGGGAGTCCGGTGTGCCGGCGTACGGAATGATGCGGCGAGAGTCATAGATGTCCGCTGATCGAGCCCCCGGCGCCATCCACGTCGTGTGGAGCGTCTGCTGCGGGATCGCGATCGCGGAGGCGGTGGCTGGTGAGCGCTGGGCCGAGCCCTGGCTGCGAATGCCCGGGTACATCGGCACGGCGCTTCTCTTCATCCTCGGCTGCGCCTTCACGGTGCGTTCATCGCCCATGGCTGGCTCGGCATCGCTCGCATGCTCATCCGGGGGCACACTGCTCTAGGTATGCTTACCAGCTCGCTCGACGTCGTCGGCCAGACCATCCTGCTGCTGGTAGTACTCGCCATTATCCGGCTGGGAGAGCAACGCGCGCGGCGTCGGATGTAGGGGGCTCCATTGCGTTCCGCGAGCGACATTTTACCACACACCGGCATCGAGCGACGCCGGCATAAACGCAGCGCACCATACCAGACTTCGGGGGCGAGTTCAATGGAGACACGAACCAACGGCGGGCGTGCCGAGCTGATCACGTTCCTCGTTCTCACATTCGCGTCGAGCGCGGTCTTCTGGTGGCTGATAGTCGACGCCGGAACCCTCGGCGCCCACGGCGGCCTGTACGTGCTCGCGCTCATGTGGTGTCCGGGCGTGAGCGCGCTCATCACGCGCCTCGTCTTCCAGCGCAACCTCCGTGGCGAAGGGTGGGCGCTCGGCGCGCCGCGCTGGCTCGCGCTCGCGGTGGTGCTCGCCTGGTTCCGACTCCGCTCGGGGAGCGTGTGGCCGGCAGCCATAGTGCACGCGTCGCACAACCTGTACGTGCAGGGCTTCTTCGACCGCGTCACGGTGGACACGGGCCCCACACCCTGGCTCACGAGCGAGTTCGGTGCCGCGCTGGCTGTCACCATCGGGATCACGGCGTGGATCTTCTGGCGTGCGCGAGGCGCCCTGACCGGAGCGGATGCGCAGGTCGCCGCGCGCGACCCAGCTATCGCGACCACGGGAGCATGAGCACGTGGCGGCCGGACCGACCGATCCGGCCAACCTATTGAGCATCAATGCACTTGCCCGAGGCCGAGTCCGCCCGGCGGAACGGACTGCATTTTCTTTCCCCTCACCCCTCAACATTCGCGCCCCCTCGTGCGATAATGTGCTGGACGCGAGGACCACGGCCCGGCGCTGCCCGCTAGCTCAGTCCGCCACGACGGCGATCCGCACCCGGCCCTCGTTCGCCCGGGAGAAGGCATTCACCGTCAACTCAGCGTGGAGGGTTTGCAATGCACGCACGAGCGTTGTTCGCAGGGATCGCTGCCTCGCTTCTCGTCGCCGGCTCCGCCGCCGCACAGCGGCCGGGCCCGCGTGGGGCGCCTGGCCAGGAGAATGAGGGCGCGAAGAAGGACTCCAGCGGCGTCCCCGCCGTGGAGAAAGTCTCGACCACCAAGCACACCATTACGATCAACGGCAAGCCGGTCGCCTACACGGCAAACACGGGCACCATGGTGCTCCGCGATGAAGATGGGAAGCCGAAGGCGACGGTGTTCTACATCTCCTACACGAAGGACGGTGAGGATACCGCGAAGCGGCCGGTCACCTTCTTCTTCAACGGCGGACCGGGATCGGCGTCGATCTGGCTCGACATGGGGATCATGAGCCCGAAGCATCCGGAGATGGGCCCGAACGGCTCGCAGCCGGCGCCGCCCTACAACCTGGTCGACAACCCGAACACGCCGCTCGACGTCACGGACCTCGTTCAGATCGACGCGATGATGACGGGCTACTCGCGCCCGGGCAAGGGAGTGAAGGCCACGGAGTACACCGGCGCGGTGAACGACATCAAGATGTTCGGTGAGTTCATCCGCGACTACCTCGACAAGTACGATCGCTGGGCGTCGCCCAAGTATCTCTTCGGCGAGAGCTACGGCACCTTCCGCTCGGCGGGGCTCGCCTCGGAGCTGCAGGAGAACGAAGGGATAGAGCTCAACGGGATCATGCTCCTCGGCACGGTGCTCGACTGGCAGTACATCGCGCCCTCGCCGATCAACGACATCGCCTACTCCAGCTTCCTCCCCACCTACACCGCCACGGCCTGGTATCACAAGAAGCTGCCGGCGGAGCTGCAGAGCAAGTCGCTCGAGCAGGTGGTGCAGCAGTCACGGGACTACGCCTTCGGCGACTACATGGTGGAGCTTGCGAAAGGGAACGATCTCCCCGATGCGGAGCGCAAGGCGGTCGCACAGAAGCTCGCGCAGCTCACCGGCGTCTCGGAGCAGTTCATCCTGAACACCAACCTGCGCATCGATCCCGGCCACTACCGCACGGAGCTGCTGCGCGACGAGCGCAAGATGCTGGGCCGCTACGACAGCCGCATGACCGGGATCAACGGCAACGCCGCCAACCAGCGCCAGGACTACGACCCATCGGACGTCGCGCCCTCTGGTGCGTTCATGTCGGCCTTCATGCGGTACCTGCACAACGATCTCAAGTACGAGAGCGATCTGCAGTACTACATGGGCGGCCACACTGGCCGCTGGGATTATACTGGCGCCGGCTTCGGTTTCCCCAACGAAGTGGATGCGCTGCGTGAAGCGATGGCCAAGGATCCGTACCTGCACGTCATGGTGGGCGCCGGCTATTACGACATGGCCACTCCCTTCGCGAACGCCGAATACACCTTCAAGCACCTAGGTTTCGACCAGACGTATCGCGACCGCGTGGAGTTCAAGTACTACGAGAGCGGCCACATGGCGTACCTGAACCAGGCCTCCGCCAAGCAGCTCAAAGCCGACATCGCCGCATTCATCGGCGCCACGAAGGAGCTTACGCAGGCCGTGACGAACTGACGGGGAAGGGGGCGGGAGGGAGGGAGGCAGGCAGGGCAGGCAGGAGGCAAGCGGGGGACAGGAAAGCACACACCCAATGAGTCACCCCCGCGTAAGTCCCCGCGTAAGTCATCCCCGCGTAAGCGGGGA
>Ga0182741_1001044_pt1 | contig 38491 bp, 27 predicted proteins | sample eDN5th37CBELigOP_FD_128874 | JGI IMG/M metagenome (GOLD analysis project Ga0182741, IMG submission 128874) | Enriched Organic Plus compost microbial communities from Emeryville, California, USA - eDNA 5th pass 37_C BE-Lig OP (version 2) (version 2) ... | reverse complement strand
GGGCGCTACACGGGGAAGAAGGACCCCGAGAAGACGATCCTCCGCACCAACATCGAGGCCGCTCGTGAAGTCGCGCGGCAGATCCGCCTGCGCGACATCGGCGGGATCATCGTCTGCGACTTCATCGACATGGAGGCCAAGCAGAACCGGGACAAGGTGCTCCAGGAGCTGCGGACGCACCTGGGGCGGGACCGGGCGCGCACCAAGGCCTTCCAGGTGAGCGAGCTCGGCCTCATCGAGATGACCCGGCAGCGGGTGCGGCAGAGCCACCTGCAGAACATGACGGAGCCCTGTCCGACCTGCCACGGGACGGGGCGCGTCTTCACCGCCGAGACGATCGTGCGGCGGGTGGAGCGGTCGGTGAAGCGGATGGCGGTCGAGGGGCGGCGGGACAACCTGGTCGTGCGGCTGCACCCGGACGTCGCGATGTACGTGCTGGAGGCGGAGAGCGACCTCTTGCGGAAGCTGGAGAAGCAGGTCGGGTTCGCCCTGGAGCTGCGCGACGATCCGCTGCTGCGCCCGGACGAGTTCAAGCTGGTGGTGAAGAGCGCCGGGCGCGACGTGACGCAGCAATATGCCGTCGCTTGACGCCTAACCCCCGCTCAATTAACTTTTTAGGCTCTCACGTTCACGCCCAGTTGAGCTTTTTATGCCTTACGCCATCATCCGCACCGGCGGCAAGCAGTTCCGCGTCGAGCCGGGCAAGACATATCGGATCCCGTCCCTTCCGGGTGAGGCGGGCGGTTCGGTCGAGTTCAACGAGGTCCTCCTCGGCGCCGACGGCCAGAACGTCAAGACTGGCGTCCCCACGCTGACCGGGGCCAAGGTGACGGGCGAGATCGTGCGTCACGGGCTGGGCGACAAGATCGTCGTCTTCAAGTTCAAGCGCCGGAAGAACTACGCCCGCAAGCAGGGGCACCGGCAGGGCTTCACGGAAGTGAAGATCCGCGACATCACTCTCGGCTGAGCGAGGTACCCAGTGGCTCATAAAAAGGGCGTCGGCTCGTCTCGCAACGGCCGCGACAGCAACCCGAAGTACCGCGGCATCAAGAAGTACGGCGGCGAGGCCGTCCGCGCGGGCAACATCATCGTCCGCCAGTGCGGTACGAAGTGGCATCCGGGGCGCAACGTCGGCCTCGGCACCGACTACACCATCTACGCCCTCATCGACGGCGTGGTGAAGTTCGAGCACAAGAGTAAGGCTCGCTTCAAGGTGAGCGTCTACCCGGCGCCGGCGGGCGAGGCGGCCGAGAGCGCGGCGGTCGCGTAAGTCGGCATTCGGCCGAGGGCCTCTGCCCCCGAACCGAAGCATCACGTCGCGGCCCGGAGCAGTGCTCCGGGCCGCTTTTTTCCCCATCCCCTGCTCGCCGGCACCCTGCCTGCAACCTCGCGGACCCACCGACGTAGATTGCTGGAGCGATCACACGGAGTCCGCATGGCCATCTGGAGCAAGCTGCGCGAGGAGCTCGATCGCGCCGGAAAGGTCGCCCAGCAGGCGATCGACGAAGGGAAGGTCCGCCTCGACCTGCACCGGGCCCGCCGCCGGGCCGACCGCGCCGCCTCGGCCCTCGGCTGGGCGCTCTATCGAGCGCGCAAGGTCGGCGGCGAGCTCGAGCCGGAGCACTACACCAGGCTCGCCGCCGACATCGCCGCCGCCGAATCGGAAGCCGAGCGCTACCAGGCGGAGCTCGACGCGGCAGCCGCGAAGCCCTCACCCATGACGGCGCCGCAAGGGCCCGTCTGACGATGCGACGCGGGGCGCGAGCCGAATGCTCGCGCCCCGCGTCCTTCTCGGGACTGCCACGCTCCGGCTAGGGAGCGCGGAAGTTGGGAGGCGTGCGCTTGTAGCGCTCCATCAGCATGTCCTGCCGCGACGGCTCGGCGATCACGCGCCCGCGAACCAGCACGCGCTCGGCGCGCGTCGAGAACTCGAACGGATCGCCGCTCCACACGACGATGTTGGCCACGCGCCCCGGCTGGAGCGTCCCGATCCGGTCGGCGACGCCGAAGAGCTGCGCCGGAGCCAGGGTGACCGCACGCAGCGCGTCGTCCCAGGTCATGCCGTACGCCACGGCGTTCCCCGCCTCCTGCCGGATGTTGCGGACGTTGAACGACTCGGGATCGCTCCCGGTGCCGAGCAGCAGCACCTCCACGCCGGCACGACGGAGGAGGCCAGGATTCTCCTGCCGTGCGCCCAGCGTGGAGAAGTTCTCCGGGATGTTGTTCAGCGCACCCGCGAGCACCGGCACACGGGCGGCGGCGAGCTTGTCGGCGACGCGCCATGCTTCACTGCCGCCGGCGATCGCGATTCGCAGCCCGTACTCGCGCGCGAGGGTGAGCGCGGCCTCGATGTCCCTCGCCGCGTCCGCCGCCACCAGCAGCGGGAGCCGCCCCTCGAGCACCGGGATCATCGCCTCGAGATCCGACCGGCTCGCCGCCAGCTCGCGCGATTCGCCGCGATCGAACCGATCGCGCGAACGCTGATATGCACGCGTGTCGTCGAGCAGCTCGCGCAGGCGGAGGAGCAGCTCTCCCTTCGCGCCGGTGCCCGCCGCGGCGGCGTCCCTCACCTGCGCGACCATCGCGACCGGTCCGCGCACGAGCATGTCGGTCGCCGAGCCGGGGACGAGATCGATCACCGCCGCCTGGCCGGCGACGAGCCCTCCGTTCGGGTGGATCATCACCGAGGTGATCCCCTCGTTGCGCGCCGCGGCGAAGAGGACGGAGGCGGGATTCACCCCCTCCCACACCCGGAAGGCGGCGTGGATGCGATCGCGCTCGCCGCCCTGCGCGTTCCCCTGCCTGGTCTCGGCGACGGCCCCGACCTCCACGAGTCCGAGCTGCGTGGACGGATTGAAGAGGCCGGGCGTCACCCACTTTCCGCGCGCGTCGATGCGTTCCGCACCGGCGGGGATGGCGACGTTCGCACCGACGGCGACGATGCGGCCATCGCGCACGAGGACGGTGGCGTCGTCGACCGGCGGCCCGCTGACCGGGAAGACGCGGCCACCCGTGATCGCGATCGTCTGCGCGCTCGCGGATCCGACGGCGATCAGCGAGAGTGCCGAGAGGAGAAGATGTGCGCGTCGCATCAGCGGGTACCTCCACGGTTCACCGGCACGAAGCCGAGCTCGAAGTCGGTGCGCCACTGCTGCGCCGGATCGTTGCGGTCGAAGAGGAGGGCGCCGTCGATCCACACCTTTTCGGCGCGCGCGTAGACGCTGAACGGGTTGTGGCTCCAGAGGACGACGTCGGCGTTCTTCCCCGGCTCGAGCGAACCGATGCGGTCGTGGAGCCCGAGCGTCCACGCGGGGTTGATCGTCAGCCACTTGATCGCCTCGTCGTCGCTGATCTCGATGCCGAGCTCGCGACCGGCGGCGATCCCCTTGGCCGCTTCCTGGTTGAGGCGCTGCGATCCGGACGGGTCGTCCGAGTGCACGATCACGCGGGTCCCCGCGCGCTGGAGGATCGCGAGGTTCCCCTTCACGCCGTCCAGCGCTTCCATCTTGAACCCGCCCCAGTCCGCCCACACCGACGCCGCGATCGAGTCGCGGGCGAGCAGGTCGGCGATCTTGTAGGCCTCGACGCCGTGATGGAAGGAGCGGACCCGATAGCCGAACTCGCGCGCGATGTCCATCATCTGCGCCATCTCGTCGGCGCGGTAGCAGTGGTTGTGCACGAAGATGTTGCCGCGCAGCACCTCGGCCAGCGTCTCGTTGCCGAGGTCACGCGCCGGGGGATCGCCGCTGCGATCGGCGAGCCACTTGTCCCAGCGGCGGCGATACTGCTCGGCGGCGATCCACGCGGCGCGATACCCGGCGACGTTGCCCATGCGCGTGGACGGACCGCGATTCGCGTACACCCGCTTCGGGTTCTCGCCGCACGCCATCTTGAGCCCGTAGCGCGCGCCGGGGAACTTCATCTCCTGCACCGTGCGCGCCGGCACCACCTTGAGCACCACGCTGCGGCCGCCGATCAGGTTCGCCGAGCCGGGGAGGATCTGCAGCGTCGTGACGCCGCCGGCGAGGTTGCGCGGAAACTGCGGGTCCTGCGGCCATACCGAGTGCTCGGCCCACACGTGCGCCGTCACCGGGTTCGTCGCCTCGTTGCCGTCGCTCGACGCCTGCACGCCCGGCGCCGCGTACACGCCGAGGTGCGAGTGGTTGTCGACGATCCCCGGCGTGACCCACTTCCCCTGGCCGTCGATCACGACGGCGTCCGCGGGCGCCGACACGCTCGCGCCGACCTCGACGATCTTGCCGTCACGGAGGAGGATCGAGCCGTTGCGGATCGTCGGTCCCGCTGCGGTGAGGATCGTCGCGTTGCGGATGACCGTCGTCCGCGAAGCGAAGGGGCGGTAGGTGCTGGGAAACGGGTCGCCGTTCGGCGTGGAGAGGGCACCCGCGCCCACCGGTGGCGTCCGGGGCGCGGGGCGGGCCGCCGAATCGGCGGGCGCGGGCGCCGGGGTGCGTGGAGCGGCACTCGTCGAGGAGCGCGCACAGGCGACCGTCGCGAGGAGAACGAGCGGTGGAACGAAGCGCATCGCGGTATCGATCCTCCGTGGGGAGGTGGGAAGGGAACTGCGGGAACGGCGAGAGAACGGCGTGTCAGCGCGGAAGGAGGCGCACGTCGTCGGAGCAGATGCCATCGGCGCCGAGGGCGAGCAGCGCCGCGGCGTCACCCGGGGCGTTGACCGTCCAGGCGAGGACGCGGCCGCCCACCTCGTGCACGCGCTCGAGGAGACGGCTGTCCACGAGCTGCCAGTGGGGCCACACGTCGCGGGCGGCTGCCGCCCGCATCGCCCCGGCGGGGTCCATGGGGTACTCGTCGAAGAGCAGCCCGCGCGGGAGCTCCGGCGCCACCGTCGCCATCCGTTCGATGGCGGCGTGGTCGAAGGAGTGCACCGCGCAGCGGGCGGAGCCGTTCCGGATCGTAGCGGCGACGAGCTCCTCGATGCCGATCCCCTTGATCTCGACGTAGACGTCCGCCCGGTCGCCGACGAGCGTCAGCACGTCGCCGAGGGTGGGGATGCCGATGCCGGGGGCGATCTCGAAGGGCGCGAGCGCCTCCCAGTCCAGCTCGGCGATCGGGATCCCGCGCGGGTCCGGGGGGCTCCCCACACGGCGGGGGACCGGGTCGTGGTGGACGACGACGACCCCGTCCCGGGTCGCGTGCACGTCGAGCTCGATGCCGTCCGCGCCGAGCTCGAGGGCGCGACGGAAGGCTGGCAGGGAATTCTCGGGGTGCTCCCGCGAGGCGCCACGGTGAGCGATGCGTTGGGGCAGGGACCGCTCCTTGGATCGAGACGGCGCCGGCAGCTAAGTTGCCGCCGCGGCGGGTGGGAACTTCGGTGCGCGACGGACGGGCGGCAAGCCCCCGGATCGCGTGCTTAACGACCCCGTGCGACCGGCGTCTACCCGATGGAACGGCATGACAGACCCCTCTCAGAGCGGCGATGGTCCTGGCGACCTCGAGCTGATCCAGCGATGGCGGACGGGAGACCAGGAGGCGGCCAGACTGCTCGTGGAGCGGCATGCGCCGGCGCTGGCCCGGTTCGCCGTCGCGTCGGGTGCTCGGGAGGAGGTGGAGGAGCTGGTGCAGGATACGTTCGTGCGGGCCTTCGCGTCGCTGGACTCGTTCCGGGGAGAGAGCTCGCTGCGCACGTGGCTCTTCACGATCGAGCGGCGGCTGTTGCTGGACCGGCGGCGCGCCGCCCGGCGCCGGGAGATGGTCCCGGTGGCCGAGTCGGACGTGGCGACGGAGTACGACGCGCTGGACGGCGTCGTCGCCGACGAGACGCAGCGGCGGCTGCGCGACGCGGTGGAGCGCTTGACGCCGACGCAGCGCGAGGTGTTTCTCCTACGCGTCACCGAAGGGCTATCGTACAAGGAGATCGCCGAGCTGGTGGGATCGACCGAAGGAGCGGCGCGCGTGCACTATCACAACGCGCTGCGCAGCGTGAAGGAGTTCCTCGATGCGTGATTGTGTGAACGCGGAGTTCCGCGACCGATTGCCGGAGCTGTTGCACGGGCGTCTCGACGGCGCCGAGCGTGCGATGGTGCTCGCGCACGTCGCGTCGTGCGAGGATTGCACGGCGGAGCTGGCGCTCCTGCGGAGCCTCCGCGAGACGCTGGCGGCGGACGCGCCGGCGATCGACGTGTCCCGTGTCGTCGCGTCGCTGCCGGCGTCGCCCTCGCGGACGACGCGCCGGCCGTCGCGCGTGACGCGTCGCGTCGGCAGCCTGGCATCGCTCGCCCTCGCGGCGGGGATCGGCGCCGTGGCGATCCTTCGCGATCCGGCAGTGCAGGACGGCCCCCGGCAGGTTCACACGCTGCCGCCGATCGCCCTTCCTGCTCCGGAGCGCGTCGCCGCCGGGGAGAGCGCCGCGGCGCACGGTCAGCCGTCCTCCCAGCGCGCCGTCGAGGCGCACGGCGAGCTGGCACTGGAGGCCGGGCTGAGCGAGGTGAGCGACGGCGTGCTCGCCATGCTGCTGCGCGAGATCGAGACGATGGACGCCCTCCCCGCCGTCGAGCCGGAGGAGCCGCTGCCGACTCCCGCGCGCGACGACGAGACTTCGGGGGTGGAGCCATGACGCATGCGAACCGGCTGATCCGAGCGCTCGCCCTGCCGCTCGTCGCCTCGGCCGCGATGCTCGCACCAGCGCCGGCCCGTGCACAGCAGGCGGCCCCGGCTCCTGCCCCCGCGGCTCCGGAGCGGGCGCGGATGGAGCGCGACGTGCGACAGGCCATGTGGCGAGCGACCAAGCAGCGCGTCGGGCTGTCGGACGCGCAGATGGACCGACTCGGCGCGGTGGCGCGCGAGCTCGAGCCGCGGCGGCAGGCGCTGGTCCGGCGCGAACGCGAGGCGCGTCGTCAGTTGCGGCAGGAGCTGGCGTCGGCGCAGCCCGATCAGGAGCGCACGGCCCGCTATCTCGGCGAGCTGCAGGCGGTGCAGCGGTCGCGTGTCGATCTGATGGGTGACGAGCAGCGACAGCTCGCCGAGTTCATGACGCCGGTGCAGCGGGCACGGTACTTCGCGATGCAGGAGCAGTTCCGGCGCCGGCTCGAGCAGCTCCGCCCTCCGGGTCCGCCGGCGGATGGCGATGCGATGCCGCCGCGCCCTCGACGTCGCCTTCCCTGACGCGGTGGACGATCGGGAGGCGGTCGCTAGATTGCGACGGTCGCCCGGATGGCGGAATCGGTAGACGCAGAGCACTCAAAATGCTCCGGCTTTCGGGCCGTGGGGGTTCGAGTCCCCCTCTGGGCACTGACACGCACGTGGACACGACGACGGGCCGGCAGCGATGCCGGCCCGTCGTCGTATGGCCCCATCAGCGGCGTGCGGTGCGGCCGGTGACGACGCGCGTGTTAAACTCGCGCAGGTAGCGCTGGTGCGCCGGCGTGGTCGGATAGCGGTCGCCGGGCGCGTAGGGATAGCTCCGGATCGCGTGGAAGGGGAGCGGCTCCACCGTCGTGCCGTGCGCCGTGTTGAGATCGGAGTCCTTGATCCAGCCGTCCGAGTAGAGCAGGAAGTCGCGGCGCCACCCCGTCGGGATCGACCGGGCCGAGCTCGCGTCGAACTGGATCGTCGTCTCGTCGCCGGGCGCCATGATGACGTACATGTCGTCTCCCTTCTCGAGCAGCGGCCGCACGTCGCCGAAGCGGGTGAACGCCCCGGTGATCGGGCGCCAGGGACTCTCGCGCTGCACGTCGTCGTAGTCGAACCAGTACGGTCCGTAGCGCCCGCCCTTGCGATAGACGCGCGAGAAGCCGCGCGCGTGCAGCTCGGCCGACACGGGAGCGAGCGTGGTCAGCTTCACGGGGCTGGCCGCGGCGTCGCGGGCGACGAAGGCCTGATCCCAGTAGATCTGCATGTTCGTGCGGATGCGCACGTGGCGATCCGCCGTCGGGAAACGGCCGGCGAGATCGACGACGATCGTCTTGTCCTTCCCCGACGGGAAGCTCAGGTTCGGAATGGCCGTGACCCATCGCCCGCGCGCGTCGCGCACCTCGAGCGACGGTGGAAAGAGCGTCACCGCCGACTGCTGCGAGAGCGCCACGTTGATGCTGGCGTCGGTCGGGTAGATCCACCCGCGCAGGAAGAGGTACGTGCCCGGCGCCCCCGCGTCGTCGCCCAGGTCGAGCACGATCTCGTGCGGCTCGACCACCCCCTGATACTGCAGCGGCGTGAGGTCGGAGACGTAGACGTCGTCGTGATCGCGCAGCGCGGGGAGCACGTCGTGGCCGTGCGCGTCGACGGCCGATCGCGGCGGCTGCGGCCGTGCGGCCTGGTACAAGCGCAGCTCCACGGGGCCCGGCGGCACGAAGCGCTCGTCGACGAACACGTCGACCGAGTCGGGATGGTCCACCGCGATCAGCTTGATCTCGTCGGCATAGGCGGTCTCCCAGAGCTCCTCGGTGAGCTGCAGGAGATAGCGGCCATCGCGCGGCTGGAGCGCGTCGCCGGGGATGCGGATGTACTCCTGCGACGCGCCGGCGGGGGCGAAGGTGCTCGTGCCACCCATCAGGCCGAGCGGCATGCCGAGCGCGCTCCGCCACATCACGTCGGTCACGAAGCGGAATCGGGTGCCGTCCCAGGTGTAGGCGAAGGCGCAGGATCCTTTGAGCATCTCCATCTCGACGACGTCCCGGTCGGAGCCGGGGAGATGGACGATCTGCGGAACGCCGTTCGTCCACTCGACGCGCAGGACGTCTGCCTTGAGATGCGGCCCGAGCCCGAAGTGCGTCCGGCGCCCCGTGACCACGCGCGTCTGATGGAGGTCGCCGGCGCGGAGCTCGAGCCGCGCGCCGATGCCGAAGTCGTTGTTCTTCCCGCTCCCGGTGCGCAGCCCCTTGAGCTGCACGCGCACCGCCATGTTCCTGTTGCCGCCGTCGTTGCGCAGCAGCCGCACGAGCCCGTGCCCGCCGGCGACGAGCAGATCCAGGTCGCCGTCGTCGTCCGCGTCGACTGGAACGAGCAGACGCCCTCCGCCGACGTCGGAGGGAAGGATCGACGTGCGATCCTCGAACCGGCCGTCGCCGCGATTGCGCAGCAGGACGACGCCGCGGGCTCCGGGCGCGGGCGGTTCACCGGCGATCGCGAGGTCGAGCCAGCCGTCGTTGTCGTAGTCCAGCAGCCCGGCTGCGGCGACGCCCCGCCCGCGAAGCGCCGCGGCGCTCTCGTTCGCCCGACGATCGCTCGTGAAGACCCCGGTGCCGTCGTTGCGCCAGAACGAGCCTCCCGCGTCGCCGGCGACGAAGAGATCGAGGTCGCCATCGTTGTCGTAGTCGCCGATCACGACCCGCTCGGCGGCGCCGGCCGGCGCGAGCCCGCTGCGCGTCGTCGCGTCGGCGAAGCGCGTCGCGCCGCCGTTGAGGAACAATCGCACGCCGTTCGCCGACGCGACCACGAGGTCGACGCGTCCGTCGCCGTCCACGTCGCCGAACGCCGCGTCGCGTGCAGCGGTCGCCGTCCCGAGCCCGAACTGCGCCGTGGCGTCGGAGAAGGTGCCGTCGAGATTGTTGCGCAGGGCGACGCGTTGCGCCGCTCCGACGAGCAGGAGATCGAGATCGCCGTCGTGATCGAGATCGACGAAGTGCGCCGAGGTCGCGCCGGGGTGCTCGCCGACGCCGGCGCGGCGTGTCGCGTCCTCGAAGGTGCCGTCGCCGCGATTGCGGAAGAGGTGGACCCGTCCCGCCGCGTCGCCATCGATGGTGAACAGGTCGAGCCACCCGTCGTTGTCGTAGTCGGCGAAGGTGGCGAAGCGTGCGCCGGCCGAGAGCCGGGGGGCGGCGCTCGCCGAGACGTCCTGCGCGAACCCGCCGCGCACGCGAAACACGCGGACGATCGCCGCGCCGTCGCCGGGACCGCTGGCGACGACCAGGTCATCGCTCCCGTCGCCGTCGATGTCGCCGATCGCGACGGCCGGCGAGCTCGGCGGACGGGGCGGAGCACCCGGCGCGACGAGCACCCCCGCCTCGTCGGTCACGTCGAGGAAGCGCACCGAGTCGACCACCGCCCGATCGCGCAGCCCGCGCTCGGAGACGAGCGACGTCGGTGCGAACGACAGGAGCGGAGTCCCCGCCAGCGGACCCTCGATCCACTGCACCTCGCTCAGCGCCGCCTGATAGGGCGCGGTGAGGGTGAGGGCGTGGTCGAGCCGCTCGAACTGCCGCAGCGCCTCGTCCTGCCCTCCAGCGCGCACTCGGTCGATGGTCGAATCCAGCTGGACGCGCACGTCGCGGGGGAGCTCCGGCGGGAGGCGACGGATCTCCTCGAGCTGGCGCACCGCGCCGTCCATCTCGCCACGCCGGATGAGCACGCCGAGCAGGCGTGCGCGCGCGGCGACGTTCGCCGGTGCTTCGCGCACGACCGCCTCGAGCTGATGCTGCCGACGGAGCAGCGAGGCACCGTCGACCTCGCCGGAATCGAGCTCGGCCAGCGCGAAATGCGCGCGGATGCTGCGAGGGTCGCGCGCGCTCACCTCCTCGAGCGTCGTGCGCGCCCGGTCACGCCGTCCGGTGAGCGCGTACAGCTTCGCCAGCATGAGGCGCGTCTCGGCGTTCGCCGGATCCAGCGCGCGCGCGCGATCCAGTGCCCGTTCGGCGTCGGCGAATCGCCCCTGCCGCAGAAAGGTGAGCCCGAGGTTCGCGTGCCCGAGCGGGTCGTTGGGCGCCATCGCGACGAGCCTGGCGAACTGTGCCTCGGCCTCGGCGAGCTGGCCACGCTGCAGGAAGTTCATCGCGAGCGTGCGAGTCGTGAACAGCTCCTCCACCGGGACCGGTTTGTCCCGCTGACAGGCGAAGAGGACGAGGAGGATGGACGCGTGGAGGAGCGTCGTGCGCTTCGGTCGACGGTGAAGACCGGACATGCGGCTGAGCGGGGGGAGAGGGCGTGGCGCGGACCGATGTGCGTGGCGGCGCAAAGGTTAGCGCCCGGACGGCGGCGCGGTGAGTCCCTGGCCGTGGTGGAATCGACGACGGGCGAATCCTCAAGTGACGTGGGTGAAGTCTTGACAAGTTCCTGACTACACCGTAATCACAGTCGGCCTTCGCGCCGGGGATTCGTCTCCGCCGCGGACCATGCAGCGCGAATTCCAGGAAAGTCGTCGTCGGTCCTCCCATGCCGGAGGGTTTGGTGCGACTGCTTCGTCCGTTCGCCATGCTGCTCTGCGCCGCCCTCGTGGCCGGCCTACCGACGAGCCTCGTCGGTTCGCCCGGTCGTACCGGCCGATCCAGGCCGACCGGCGCCTCCGACCCGATCACGACTCACCTCCGACGCGACGACGCGGTGACGTCTTCCCGCATCGACGCGGCGCGCGCCGTGACGAGCGCGCATCGCGGGAGCGGGCGGCCCGCGTCGCCTCGTCCCGACGCCGCGATGCCGCCGCCCTGAGGGGGGCGCAGCACCGACTGCCCGTCGTTCGATACGCAGGGCCCGAAGGCCATGAAGCGACCCGGAGGATGACCCGTCGGCGTGCCACTGGGAGGAAAGCCATGGAGACGAAGCGACCCTGCAGTCGGTCGGACCGAACGATCCGTCCACGGCGCCTGCTCGCGATGGGCGTGGCGGTGCTGCTCGCCCTCGTGCATCCGGCGACATCGGCCGCGCAGCAGATCGCGGTCACGGGCACCGTCGTGTCCGACGTCGGGACGCCGATCCGCGGCGTGACGGTGCGCGTGCAGGGGACGGAGGTGACGGCCGTGACGAACGCCCAGGGGCGCTACTCGATCGCGGCGCCGGCGAACGGGATCCTCAGCTTCACCCTCCTCGGCCAGCGCGCGGTGACGGAGAACGTGCGCGGCCGCGCGACGATCGACGTGCGGATGGAGCGCATCGCCTTCCTGGACGAGGTGGTGGTCACCGCGTACTCGGAGGAGCAGCGGCGCGCGGAGATCACGGGGGCGGTGTCCAGCGTGAACCTCGAGGCGGCACAGCGGGCGACCACCGCCAGCGTGCTCCAGCGGCTCGACGCGACCGTGGCCGGGGTGACGGTGGCCGCGAGCGGCTCGCCGGGGTCGCGGAGCACGGTGCGCATCCGCGGCATCAGCTCGTTCCAGAACAACGACCCGCTCTACATCGTGGACGGAACGCCGGTTCAGGATTCGTACATCAACTTCCTGAATCCGAACGACATCGCCTCGGTGCAGGTGCTCAAGGACGCGTCGGCGGCGTCGATCTACGGCTCGCGGGCGAGCAACGGCGTCGTGATCATCGAGACGACGAAGCGCGGCGCGTCGGGCGCCCCGCGGGTGACCTTCAACGCCCGGACGGGCGTCTCGAGCCCGGTGCGCGGCTACGACGACTTCCTGATCCTCAACTCGCTCGACTACGCCGAGATCGTGCGGCGGAGCTACGTCAACGCGAACCTGCCGGTGCCGACGAACATCTTCGGTGATCCGAACAGTCCGAAGGTGCCCGCCTACATCTGGCCGAACAACTGCGGGGACAACCCGTGCAGCAGCGTGGACGTGAGCGCGTACGCGTACCCGGACAACCTGATCATGGCCGGGAGCGCAGGGACCAACTGGTGGAAGGCGGTCTTCCGTCCGGCCATGGTCGGCGACTACAACATGAACGTGACGGGCGGGAGCGACGAGAGCGCCTACGCCGTCTCGTTCAACTACTTCAACCAGCAGGGCACCGCCCGCTACAACGACTTCAAGCGGGGGAGCATCCGCGCCAACACTTCCTTCAACCGCGGCCGGCTGAGCTTCGGCGAGAACGTCGCCCTGGCGATGGACCGGCACTTCGGCGGGCTCCCCAACGACGACATGGGCGAAGGAGGGATCCTCGGGAAGAACATCCTGATGCAGCCGGTCGTCCCGATCTACGACGTCCAGGGGAACTTCGCTTCGGGGAAGGCGAACGAGCTGGGGAACAACACGAACCCGCTCAAGATCGCCTACACGCAGCGCGACAACCGCACCACGAACGCCCGCATCTTCGGCAACGTCTTCGCCGGCTACGCGCTCACCGACTGGGCGGCGCTCCGCACGACGCTCGGCTTCAACGTCGGCCAGTCGATGTTCTCCGGGTTCACCGCGATCACGCCGGAGAACTCGGAAGTGACGCTGACGAACTCGTTCAACGAGAACCAGAGCCAGTTCACCGACTGGACCTGGACCAACACGTTGAAGTTCGACCGGTCGCTCCAGAAGCACGGCTTCTCGCTCATGCTGGGGCAGGAGGCGAACGCGGGGACGAACCGATTCCTGACGGCCTCCCTCGCGGGGCTCCTCTCCACCGACCCGAACTCCCGCTACATCCAGGACGCGCTGGGCGACGCCAGCAGCAAGAACGTGAGCAGCACCGGCGGGCGGTACGCGCTGCTGTCGTTCTTCGGGAAGGCCGACTACAACTACGACGACACGTACGTCGCGAGCTTCACCCTGCGCCAGGACGGCTCGTCGCGCCTCGGGCCGAACAACCGGTGGGGGACCTTCCCGGCGGTGGGCCTCGGCTGGCGGATCTCGCGCGAGGGGTTCCTCGCGAACAACAGCGTCCTCTCCGACATGATGCTGCGCTACGGCTGGGGGGTGACGGGGAACCAGTCGATCCCGTCGGGACGCATCGTCTCGCAGTTCGGCGGCGAGCGCGGCGACACCTACTACGACGTCGGCGGCACCAACTCCACGGTCAGCGCGGGCTTCCGGCAGTCCTCGCTGGGGAACCCGGATCTCAAGTGGGAGGAGAACCGGTCGACGAACATCGGCGCGGACATCGCGATGTTCAACGGCAAGATCAACCTCGTGCTCGACTTCTACAAGCGGAACACGAACAACCTGCTGTTCGATCCCCCCACGCCCGCCACCGCCGGCGTCGCCGCCCCGCCGATCGTCAACATCGGCCGGATGGAGAACAAGGGGGTGGACTTCTCGATCGGTCACCAGAACGCGTCGTGGAGCGTGTCGTTCAACGGCAGCCACTACCGCAACAAGATCGTCTCGATCGACGGGGTGCAGGACTTCTTCTACGGGCCGATCAGCACGCGTTTCGGCAACCAGGTGATCAACAAGGTGGGCGAGTCGATCGGCTCGTTCTACGGTCTGATCGCCGACGGATTCTTCCGCGACGCCGCCGACGTGTCGAGCCATGCGAAGCAGGACGGCGCCGCGCCGGGCCGCATCAAGTTCCGCGACGTGGACGGCGACGGCGAGATCACCCTCGCCGACCGGACGATCATCGGCAGCCCGCACCCCGACTTCACGGCGGGGCTGGACGTGACCTACCGCCGCGGCATGTGGGACTTCAGCGCGACGGTCTTCGGGACGTTCGGGAACGAGATCTTCGACGTGCAGAAGGAGTTCTACGTCTTCCGCAACTTCAACACGAACGTGCGGCGGGACCTGCTCACCGATTCCTGGGAGCCGGGGAAGGAGAACGCGAAGTATCCGCGGCTCGACTACAACGACGTGTACAGCCATGCCCTGAGCAGCTTCTACGTCGAGGACGGCTCCTACGTCCGGCTGCGCAATGTGCAGATCGGCTTCAACGTGCCGCAGCGGTTCTCGCGGTGGATGCAGTCCACGCGCATCTACGTGCAGGCGGAGAACCTGTGGACGATCACCGGCTACGACGGGCTCGACCCGGCGCTCCCGGCGTCGAACGTGTTCGGGCCGGCGGGAGACATCCGCGATCAGTATCGCGGGATCGACCGCGGCAGCTATCCGAGCAACCGCATCATCAGCGTCGGGCTGTCCACCAACTTCTAGCAGGTCGTCATCATCCACGGACGGGAGACGATGAGCCACGTATCGAGACACCCGGCGCGCCTCGTGACGATCCTGCTGATCTTCGGGTCGGTCGCGGTCTACGGCTGTCGGGACTTCCTGACGCAGAACTCCAGCGCGCAGGGTGCGCTGGACGAATCGACGCTGCTGAGCAAGGCGGGGGTGGAAGGCTCGCTGATCGCGGCCTACCGCACGCTCGACTGCACGAACTCCACCAACGCCAACTGGGGGTGCGCGGCCAGTGGGTGGGTGTGGGGGAGCGTGACGAGCGACGACGCCTACAAGGGCTCGGAGGCGTCCGACCAGCCGCAGATCAACGACATCGAGGCGTATCACTGGTCGACGGCGGACGCCGAGAGCTATCTGAACGACAAGTGGCGCGCCTCGTACGAGGGGGTGGTGCGGGCCAACGCCACGCTGCGCCTCCTGGCCAAGGTGCTCGAGGCATCGCCGGGCGCGATCTCCAGCGCCGACGCGGACGGGATCGAGGGGGAGGCGCTCTTCCTGCGGGCGCACTACCACTTCGAGGCGTGGCGGGTGTGGGGGAACATCCCGTACTACCACGAGTCGGACGACGACTTCCGCAAGCCGAACGCGACGAGCGCGGAAGTGGTGGCCGAGATCCTCAAGGACCTCGACGCGGCGATCGCGAAGCTCCCGACCGCGCCGCGCTACGGCAACGTGGGGCGCGTCACGCAGTGGACGGCGAAGGCGTACAAGGGGCGCGTGCAGGTCTATGCGGGGCAGTTCGCGGCGGCGCTCACCACGCTGCGCGAGGTGCGCAACAGCGGCCCCTATGCCCTCGAGGCGAGCTTCGACCGCGTCTGGACGGGGTTCAGCGAGTACGCGAACGGGAAGGAGACGATCCTGGCCTACCAGGCGTCGGCGAACGACGGAGAGCCGAACGGGAACAACGCGAACTACGGCGAGCGATTGAACTTCCCGCACTCCGGCAGCCCGTTCGCCTGCTGTGGCTTCCATCAGCCGTCGCAGAACCTGGTGAACTTCTATCAGGTGGACGCGAACGGACTGCCGCTCGCGCTCTCGAGCGCCACCTGGAACGCGCGGAACGCGAACTTCACGGCGACCGATGCCTCGGTGCCGGTCGATCCTCGGCTCGACTGGACGGTCGGCCGCGACGGCGTGCCCTACAAGGACTGGGGGGTGCACCTGCCGTCGTGGATCCGATCGTCGGCGTACGGCGGCGTCTACAGCTCCAAGAAGGCGATGCACGAGGCGGCGAGCGGCGCGCAGAGCAGCGTCGGGTGGACGAACACGCAGCTCAATTCGGTCAACATCCACATCTTCCGCTACGCCGACATGCTGCTGCTGCTCGCCGAGGCGGAAGTCGAGGCGGGCAGCCTGGAGAACGCGCGGACGATCGTCAACGAGATCCGGGCCCGGGCCGGCGCGCGCGTCCAGGGATGCGGGTTCACGACGAGCAGCGGGCTGACCAACTTCGCCGGGTGCACCGGCGACACGCGGATGGCGGTGCCGATCGACGACCCCTCGATCAAGTGGGCGACCTATCGGGTCGGACTCTACCCGGCAGCGGCCTTCAACAGTCAGGCGGCGGCGCGTGAGCGCGTGCGCGCGGAGCGGCGTCTGGAGTTGGCGATGGAAGGGCAGCGGTTCTTCGATCTCAAGCGCTGGGGGATCGCGACCCAGACGCTCAACGACTATCTGACCGTCGAGAAGAATCGCCGCCCGTATCTGACCGCCGCCGAGCCGTTCGCGGCGCGGCACCTGAACTTCCCGATCCCGCAGATCCAGATCGAGTTGAGCAAGGTCGGGCAGGAGAGCCGGCTCAAACAGAACACGGGGTGGTAGCGGCGCCCGGGATCAGCGCTGCGTGATCCGGAAGGTCTGGAGTGTGTCGCCGGTGTTGGCCACGAGCACGATCCGCCCCGCGGCGGTGTGCACGAGTCCAACACCGGCGACGTTCTTCGGGGCCAGGAAGCCGCTGGCGACCGCCGGGACGGGATCGAAGCGCCCCCGGCCGTCGCCGCGCAGCCAGAGGCCGTTGCCCGCGTCGGCGCGCGGCGTGTTCGGTTCCGTCTCGTAGAGGTTCCCGGCCACCAGCAGATCGAGGTGACCGTCGCCATCCACGTCGTGCACGAGGATGGACCGCAGCGGTGAGATCTGCGCGAGCGTCGGCAGCGGCGTGTGGGCGAACCGTCCGCCGCCCGCGTTCAGGAGGACGACGCTCGCGAACGTATCGACCTCGTGCCGCACCGCCCGCGCGAGCTGCTTCGAGGTGAAGAGCTGCTCGATCGAGGCGTCGGCGAAGGTGCCGTAGGTCGGGAAGCGGAGCGCGAGCGTGTACAGCTCCCGCCCCAGCGGCGCGAGCCCCGACACGGGATACTCGGTTCCGTTCACGCGCTGCGTCAGGATGATCCCGGTGGTGCGATTGCCGGTGAAGTCCGCGGCGTAGACACCGAACCGGCTCGTCGGCGAGGTGTCGTAGCCGTGGTTGAGCCCCAAGTTGCCGGCGACGAGATCGGGGCGCCCGTCGTGGTCGAAGTCTCCGGTCGCGAGGGAAGCCCACCAGCCGCGCATGGCGGGCAGCCCCGTCGCGTCGGTCACCTCGCGGAATCGGCTGCCCTCGTTACGGAAGAAGCGGATCGGCATCCACTCGCCGACCGTCACGAGATCGACTCGCCCGTCGCCGTCGAAATCGAGCCACGCCGCGTCGGTGATCATCCCGGCGGGGGTCGCGAGCGCGGGAAGCAGCGACCCGGTGACGTCCGTGAAGCGCCCGCCGCCCACGTTGCGCAGGAGATGGCTCCGCGCGGGCGACGGATAGTCGCGCGGAGCGAGCCGTCCCCCCACGAGGAGATCGAGGCGCCCGTCGCCGTCGAAGTCGGCGGCCCGGACGGTGGCGCTGCTCGTCGGCATCGGCGGCAGCGCCTGCGGATCGTACACGAACCGTCCGCCACCCACGTTGCGATAGAGCCGGTCCTGGAGCGCACTCGAGGTCGGGGCGAGGTGGTAGCCGCCGCGCGCGAGATAGAGGTCGAGCCGCCCGTCGCCGTCCGCATCGAAGAGGAGGGCGCCCCAGTCTTCGCCGGCGTCGCCGCCTGCGTCCCACGGCGCCGCGACGAAGGTGCCGCCGGGGCGCTGGAGGAGCAGCCGACGCGGCGACGCCGCCGAGCCGCCGACGAACACGTCCTCCATCCCGTCGCCATCGACGTCGCCGACGGCGATCGGTGGCCCCTGACGGGAGAGCTGGTAGGGGAGGAGCGCCTGCACGCCGAAGTCCGACGCGCTGCGGCTCGCATGGGCGACCGCGAGTCCCCCGACCGCGACGGGCTCGAAGGCACGGGCTGCAGGGAGCGGCAGTGCGCGGAGCGATCGGGATTCCGTCGCCTGGGACTGGTCGAGGACGAGCGTGGTGTCCGCGGGGACGTTCACGAGCCGCTGCGCGCGGCCGTCCGGCCAGATCACCTCGAGGGTGTCCACGCGCGTGTGGCGCCCGAGCCCGAAGTGCGCCCGGTCCTCCATCGTGGACATGTAGCCGCGATAGGGGGAGTGATAGAGGTGCTGCGTCGTCGCGCCGACCGTCGCGACGAGCGTGCTCCCGATCCCCCGCACGTTCGGCGCGGTGCCGCGGAGGGCGATCCGCAGGTAGTGGTGCGTCGAATCGCGACGACCGACGTTGTGGTAGACGTGCGCCGGGGCGTCGATGTTGTTGACGACGAGATCGAGGCGGCCGTCGCCGTCGAGGTCGGCGTAGGCGGCGCCGTAGGAGAAGCTCGGGCGGTCGATCCCCCACGCCGCCGAGCGGTCACTGAACGTCAGGTCCCCCTCGTTGCGGAAGAGAAAGCTCCGCTCCTGGTACGCGTGCAGCGACTGCAGCAGCTGGCGGCCGGCCGCGCCCCAGCTCCGGCCGTCCTTCGGACGGGGGAGCGAGAACATCGCGGTCTGGTAGTCCAGATCGTTCACCGCCTTCGGATAGCCGTTGGTGATGAAGAGGTCCTTGCGCCCGTCGTTGTCGAGATCCGCGAACAGCGCGCTCCAGCTCCAGTCGGTCGCCGCGACGCCCGCCATGCGCGCGATCTCGCTGAAGACGACGTCGCCCTCGGGGGTGACGCCGTTGCTCAGCTGCAGCGCGTTCATCGGGAAGTCGTCGCGGAACCCCTGGCTTCGCGCGCGCAGCACCCCGCCGTAGGTGAGAAAGCCCGTCGTGCGCTTGCGCCGCGCGAGGTCGCGCGGGAGCATGTCCACCTGCACGACGTCGGGCCACCCGTCGTCGTTGAAGTCCGCCACGTCCACGCCCATCCCCGCCGAGCTGGCGTGCTTCACGGCGCGCGGCGCCCGGTCGGTGAAGGTCCCGTCGCCGTTGTTGACGTAGAGCACGTCGTTGGGCGCGCCGTCGTTCGAGACGTAGATGTCCGGCCTGCCGTCGCGATTCACGTCGGCGATCGCCACGCCGAGCCCGTAGCCGACCGTCCGCAGGATCCCCGCCTGCTCCGAGACGTTGCGGAACGATCCCCGGCAGTCGTTGCGATAGAGCTGGTTGTAGCTCCCGGCGGTCTCGCCGCGCATCCCCGTGGGGTGGCGCAGATCCTCGCCGCGCGAGAAGTCCTGGGGCGAGTTGTTCAGCAGGAAGAGATCGAGGCACCCGTCCCCGTCGTAGTCGAGGAAGGCCGCGTGCGTGGTGAACCCCGAGTCGGCGACGCCGAAGCGCGCGGCGGACTCGGTGAAGGTGCGATCGCGATTGTTGATGAAGAGCAGGTTGGCGCGCTGGGCCGGCGTGGACCACTCGGGTCCGGAGACGGAGACGTAGATGTCCAGGTATCCGTCGGCGTCGATGTCCGCCATCGTGACGCCCGTCGCCCACCGGTCGGTGCCCAGGCCCGCGTCGCGGGTGATGTCCTCGAACCGCATGTCGCCCTTGTTCAGGTACAGGCGGCTGGACACCATGTTGCCGGCGAAGAAGAGGTCGGGGCGGCCGTCGTTGTCGATGTCGCCTGCCGCGACGCCGGCGCCGTTGTAGATGTAGACGTCGGTCTGGACGTTGAGGGAGTCGCTCGTCGTGATCGTGTTGGCGAAGTCGATCCCGGTCCGCGCCGCGTCCAACCGTTGGAAGAGAGGCGGCTCGCGCCCCAGGTCGCCGCACCCGGCGAGGGAGAGCAGCGCGAACGAGAGGACGAGTCCTGGCACTCGATGCATGCGCCCGCAGCCTGTGAAGGTGGGGTGCCCGCCGGCGCGCGGCACGAGCATCCGGCGGGCGAGCGAGGGCGACCGCTGTCTCGGCCCCACGTTGTGCCGGCCGGGCGTCGGGCGCAAGGACGCCCACCGCCCCCCCTCGACGCCCTGGCAGGTTCGCGCGCGCGAGCGCACGTTGATGGCGCGTCCGCCACCCTCCACCGATCGAGCTCCCATGCATCACTACGTCGCCCGCGTCGTCAACCTGATGCCGGCCGAGTCGCAGCGACTGTGGGGGATGTCGCTGGACGACGCGATCCAGCGCCTGCGTTCCCCGGACCCGTCATCGGTGCTCGAGATCGCCGGCTCGTTCGCGCTGGTCGCGCAGGAGGAGGAGCGCGTGATGCTCGCGCGCAGCCTCGACCGCCCGCTGCGCTACTTCCTCGCCAAGGCGACGGACGGTCCGGTGCTCGTCGTCGCCGAGCGGATCGACGCGATCGCCGCCGAGCTGGCTCGTCGCGGCTGGAGCGACCAGTTCCACGCCAGCTACACGCGGATGGTGCCGGCGCATCACGTCACGACGCTGCGGCTCGTCGGCTGTCCGGATCCCAACCCCGTGCATCGCCGCTTCTTCGAGCCGCCGCGGGGCGTCCTCCCCCCCGACCTCGACCTGATCGGACGCCACTACGTCGAAGCGCTGTACGCGGAGCTGCGGCGCTGGCTCGCGGCGCAGGACGCGCGCGCGCCGATCGGCGTGGCGTTCTCCGGCGGCATCGACAGCGGCGCGGTGCTCCTCTGCCTCCACCAGCTCCTGCTGAACGAGGGACAGTCGCCGGCCCGCCTGAAGGCGTTCACCCTCGCGGTGGACGGGGGCGGCGACGACCTCGCCCAGGCTCGCGCCTTTCTCGACCGCACCGATCTGGCGATGCTGGGCGAGGTCGTCGAGGTCGATGCACGCGCGATCGACCCGCTGCGCGCGATCGAGGTGATCGAGGACTACAAGCCGCTCGACGTGGACTGCGCGGCCGTGAACCTCGCGCTCCTCGGCGGGATCCGCGATCGGTACCCGGAGTGGCGCCTGATCGTGGACGGCGACGGCGGCGACGAGAACCTGAAGGACTACCCGATCGAGGAGAACAGCGAGCTCACGATCCGCAGCGTCGTCAACAATCGCATGCTGTACCAGGAAGGGTGGGGGGTCGAGTCGATCAAGCACTCGCTCACCTACTCCGGAGGCTTCAGCCGCGGGTGCGTGCGCAGCTACGCGTGCGATCGCGCGCTCGGCTTCGTCGGCTTCAGTCCATACACCCGCCCGGCGGTGATCGGCGTCGCCGAAGCGATCCCGTTCGCCGAGCTGACCCAGGGATCGCACGAGCGACTGTACGCGCTCAAGGGAGAGATCGTGCGGCGCGGCATTCGCGCGGTGCTGGGCCTGGAGATGCCCCTCTTCGCCAAGCGCCGCTTCCAGGACGGGGCGGTGCCGTCGCGCGAGGTCCCGCGGCTCTTCCCGCGCAACGAGGCGCGCTATCGCCGGCACTTCGAGCGTTTCGCGGCACGTCTGGCCGACGTCCCCGCAGCCGTGAGCGCGTGACGTCGGCGCGCGCGGAGGTCGAGCCCACGAGCGCGGCCGATCGGCGCATCCGCGCCCTGCGTCCGCCCAAGCCGGTCGCGGACCCGCTCGTGGCGCACGGCGCGCTCGTGGAGGAGGAACGCCGCCCGGGCGGGCACCGCGAGCAGGCGCTGACGGTGTTCCTCACCGGCGCGGAATGTCCCTTCACCTGCGCCTTCTGCGACCTGTGGCGCTGGACGATCGACGGGGCGACGCCGCCGGGCGCGCTCGTGCGGCAGCTCGAGCGCGTGCTGGCGGAGCACGACGGCGTGCGGCTCGATCGCCTGAAGCTCTACAACGCCAGCAACTTCTTCGACGCGCGGGCGGTGCCCAGTGCGGATCTCCCCGCGATCGCCCGCCTCGCGGATCGCTTCGCCTCGGTCACCGTCGAGTCGCACGTCAACTCGATCGGGCCGAGCGCGCTGCGCTTCGCGTCGCAGTTGCGCGGCCGGCTCGAGATCGCCGTCGGCCTCGAGACGGTTCATCCGGTCGCCGCGGCGCGCCTCAACAAGCGCCTCGACCTCGACCGCTTCGCGCGCGCGGCGCGCTTTCTCGCCGACAACGGGATCGATCTTCGCGTCTTCGTGCTCCTCGGCGCACCGCACGTGCCGACGGCGGAGGCGGTCGAGTGGACCGTCCGCTCGGTGGACGTCGCGGCGCAGCAGGGGGCGGCGGTCGTCTCGATCATCCCGGTGCGCGGTGGCAATGGCGAGATGGAACGGCTGCAGGCGATCGGCGCGTTCACGCCGCCGACGCTCCGACAGCTCGAGGAGGCGCTCGATGCGTGCGCCGCGCACCGCACGACCGTCGTGACAGCCGACCTGTGGGACGCCGCCCTGCTCGCCGGGTGCGAGAGCTGCCGACAGGCGCGCGTCGCACGGCTCGCCCGGATCAACGTCACCGGTCGCTCCGAGCCGCCGGTCGCCTGCGATCGGTGCGACCGGTGAGCCGCGACCGATGTGAGGTGGCGATCGTCGGGAGCGGCTTCGCCGGCTCGCTCGCCGCGCGGACGCTCCGGACGATCGGCTACGACGTGGTGCTCCTGGAACGCGGGACGCACCCGCGGTTCGCGATCGGCGAGTCGACGACGCCCCTCGCGAACCTCGCGCTCGAGCGGCTCGCGCGCCGCTACGGCTTCGAGGATTGCTGGCAGCTGGCGGCGCACGGCCGATGGACGGCGCACTACCCGGAGCTGCGGCGCGGGCTCAAGCGCGGCTTCACCTTCTACCGGCACCATCCCGGGACGCCGTTCGCGAACGACGGCGGCCGCTCGGAGCGCCTGCTCGTGAGCGCCAGCCCGGACGACGCGATCGCCGACACGCACTGGCTGCGCGCGGACGTGGACCATCACTTCGTGCGGCAGGCGATCGCCGCCGGGGTGGACTATCGCGATCGCGCCGCGCTGACGAGCGCCGAGGCGACGCCTGGCGGGATGCGCCTGAACGGCACGCGCGACGGCGCGCCGTTCGAGCTGGATGCGGCGTTCGTGATCGACGCGTCCGGACCGTCCGGCTTTCTCGCGCGCCAGCTCTCGCTCCCGTCGGCGCTCGACACGCTGGAGAGCTGCTCGGCGCTCGTCTTCAGTCACTTCGCGGGCGTGCGGGAGCTCGGCGACGTCGTCCCCGGGCTCCCCGAGGGGCCGTACCCCGACGACCGGGCGGCGGTGCACCATCTCGTCGACGAGGGGTGGATGTATGCGCTCCGCTTCGATCATGGCGTGACGAGCGCCGGATTCCTCCTCTCGCCACGCGGCCTTCGCGCGCTCGCGCCGTGGCGCGACGCGCCGGAGCTGTGGAACCGGCTGCTCGAGCGATATCCCACGATCCAGGCGGTGTTCGCCGAGGCGACGCCGACCATGCCCATCGCGTACGTGCCGCGCGTGCAGCATCGACTCGGTCACGCCGCTGGCGATCGCTGGACGCTCCTCCCGCACGCCTTCGCGTTCGTCGATCCGCTCTTCTCGACGGGGATCGCCTGGGGGCTGCGCGCCGTCGAGCGGCTGGCACTCGTCTTCGAGGCGGCGCGGTCGACCGGTCGGATGCCGGCGCCCGCGTCGCTGGCGCGCTATGCGGAGCTGCTGCATCGGGAAGCGACGCAGATCGATCGCGTCGTCGCCGGCGCGTACGAGGCGATGGCGCACTTCGAGCTGTTCGCGGCGCACGCGATGATCTACTTCGCGACGGTGTCGTTCGCCGAGGTGGGACAGCGGCTCTCGCGCGACGAGACGGCGGCGTGGGGTGGCTTCCTCGGCGTCGGCGACCCGGTGCTCGAGCCGCTTTCCGCGGAGGCGCTCGCGCGGCTGCGACACATCACCGCCGGCGCGGGATCGCCCGGCGACGTCGAGCAGCGAGCGGCGCACGCCTCGTGGGTCGCCGCGGCGATCCAGTCGCGCAACGTCGCCGGGCTCGCCGATCCGTCACGGGCGAACCTCTATCCCGCCGACCTCGACGTGCTCATCGACCGACACGCGCTGCTGGGGCTGAGTCGCGAGCAGATGAGAGCGGCGCTCCCGGCACTCCGGGGGATGGCGGAGCCGCCGGCGTTCGCGGCGCGCTGACGCCGCGGCGCAGGTCGACGAACTTCGCGACCGGTCCAACGAGCCAGAGCGCCACGAGGGCGGGGGCGGCGTTGAACGCCGTCGGCAGCGGCCAGCCACGGTCCGAGGCGAGGCGCAGAAGCGATTCGACGACCGCGATCAGGATGGTGACGGCGACCTGTGGACCACGCCCCCGGACGATGGTCCGCGGATCGGTGATCATGAAGAACACGAACAGCTGGTACATCGGCCCCGTGAGCGGCGCGAGCTCGGGGGCGATCGGCTGGCCGAGGAGGGTGGCGCGGAGCGCATTGAGCGCGAGGAAGCCCGCGACGTACGTCAGCGTGATGTGCAGCACCCGAACCCGCGCGGCGATCACCAGCCCGAAGCACCAGATCACCAGGTTCGTCGCGAGGTCGTTCCCCCACTGATGGCTGAGCACCGAGACGCGCGTCGGCGCCGCGAGCAGCAGCAGCACGATCGCGAAGTTCGTGGGGTTCCAGAGATGGTTGTCGCGATGCCGCACGACGTACTTCGAGGCGATGGCCAGGTAGCCGGCGAGCACGAACGGCCACAGCGCGCCACCCTGCGGCTTGAGCAGGAGGGTGAGGCTGATGCCGCTGATGTAGGCGCTCTGCAGGTTCACCACGCGGCCGCGATCGATCCACGACAGCGCCGCCTCGGTGAGCATGCAGGCGGCGAGCGCCACGGCGAGACGGTCGTACCCGCCCACCACGTGGTAGCGGAACTGCGCGACCACCAGCACGAGGGTGATCAGCCCCGCGATGAGATAGCGCGGATCGAGCGCGACCCGCTGCCCCCCTCCCGAGGCCGTGCGTGGCGCCGCGGTCGCAGCGCCCGAGATCGACTCGCTCATCGGCGCGGCTCCGTGATGGTGTGCAGGCGGTCGGCGGTCAGGTGGGAGAGCACCTGCCGCTCGCCCGACGGCCAGTGAATCACGGCACGGTCGACCCACTCCCGGTCGCCGAGTCCGAAATGCAGCCGGCGGTCGTTCTGGCTCGCGAAGCCCATCCCGCCATCCACGACGCGCCGCTGCCGGTGATCTCCCGCTTCGATCACGACCTCGGCGCCGATCGCACTCGTGTTGCCGCGCGTCCCCACGAGCTTGAAGGAGATCCAGTGGTTCGCGCTGTCCGGGTGGTTGCGGTAGAGCAGCGCAGGCTGGTTCTGGTTCGCCACGATCACGTCGAGCACCCCGCGGTTCGACAGATCCGCGAGCGCGACCGCCCGGCCGTCGTACTCGTCGGTCACCCCCACCTGGCTGGCCACGTCGGTCCAGCCGGCGACGCCGCGACTGAGGTAGACGCGGGAGCGCTCGAACCCCGACAGGCTCGCGTTCCCGAAGGCCGGCCAGCTCCTCGCGTCCTCGAAGAGCCGGGCGTTCGCGCCCGCGACCTTCGACATCGCGTACCAGTAGCTCTCCGAGCGGTCGGCCGAGATGAAGCCGTTGGTCACGAACAGCTCGTTGACCCCGTCGCGATTGAGATCGCCGAACTGGGCACCCCACGCCCATCCCGCGTCGGCCACCGCGCCGTCGGCGACGTTGCGGAACCGACCGTCGTCCGGCACGCGGTTCACGCGAAGGTTGTTGTTCTGGAAGAGATAGCCGCGCGCCGAGATGTTGGTGACGAAGACGTCGAGGCGCCCGCGGTTGAACGCGTCGCCGAGCGAGACCGACATGCCGCTCTTCGACTCGCTCTCGAGCCCCGCCGTCGAGAGGCGGAAGCGCTCGCCCCGCTCGTTGAGGTAGAGCTCCTCGGGGCCGTAGTCGTTGGCGAGGTAGATGTCGATCCAGCCATCCTCATTGAAGTCGGCCGCCGCCGCGGCGAGCGTCCAGCGCGTGCTGCCGACGCCCAGCCGGTCGGTGACCTCCTCGAACCGGCCGTCGCCGAGATTGCGGAAGAGGCGGTTCGGACCGCCGTTCTTCGCGAACTCGAAGCTGTCGTGCATGATGCGCGTGGACGTGAGCTTCCAGAGGTTCACGCCGTCGCGGAAGTAGGCGGTCACGTAGAGATCGAGCCGGCCGTCGCGATCGTAATCGAGCCAGATCGCCCCGTTGCTGTTCACCCAGCGCCGCAGCCCCGCGGCCTCGGTCACGTCCTCGAAACGCCGTCCGTCGAGATTGCGGAAGAGCGCCAGGTAGCCGTACCGATAGACGAGCACGTCCTCACGCCCATCGCCGTCGTAGTCCCCCCACACGCTCCCCATCGACACGCCGTCCGTGGGGGTATTGAGATCGGCGAGGCCGACGGCGGCCGCCGTCTCCTCGAAGGTGCCGTCGCCACGATTGCGGAAGAGGGCGTTGGGTGCCCCGAAGTCGCTGTTCGTGAAGTAGAGGTCCGGCCACCCGTCGCCGTCGAAGTCCGTCACCGCGACCGACGCGCCGACGGCGGCGACGTGCGGCTCGACGTTGGCGATCGCCGCGTCGAAGTGCGGGCGGCGATGCCGGAAGCGGAGCCCTACCGCCTCGGCCTCCTCACGCAGCGAGAAGCCCGGCCTCGCCGGATCCGCGGGCGCGCGCAGCGGCCCCTGGTCCAGGCGGAAGGCGAGCGTGATCGCCGCGACGAAGGGGAGGGCGATGACGGCTCGCCGCAGGGGAGTACGACGGCTCATGGGGCATATCTATACTCCCCCGGGCGGCGGGCCGATAGGAGGCCGCTCACCCCTCCTGGCGCGGCCGAGTCCGCGAGCCGGATCGCCGACTCGGTGCCGAGGGACGGCCGCGCGCCCGACGCGCTCCGGGCGGTACCCCCTCCTGCGGCGGCAGGTGGGGGAGCAGCTTCTCGATCGTGATCGGGAAGTCGCGCACCCGCACGCCGGTGGCGTTGAAGACCGCGTTCGCCACGGCCGCACCGGCGCCGCAGACGCCCAGCTCCCCCAGCCCCTTCACACCCAGCACGTTGGCCTTGTCGTCCCAGCCGTCGAGCACGACGGCTTCGATCGCCGGGATGTCGGCGTGAACGGGGACGAGGTACTGCGCGAGATCACGATTCGCGAACGCGCCCGAGCGCGTGTCGACCACTCCCTCCTCGTGCAGCGCCGCGCTCACCCCCCACGTCATGCCGCCGATGAGCTGCGAGCGCGCCGTCTTCGCGTTGAGGATGCGCCCGGGGGCGAAGACGCCGAGCATGCGGCGGAGACGCACCTCGCCCGTGTCGGCATCGACGCCCACTTCCGCGAAGTGCGCGCCGTAGGTGTGGATCGAGTACGCGCTGTAGTTCGGGTCGTCCTGCATCGACACGATCTCCCCCTCGGCCTCCACGCCACCCGCGGGGACCGCCCCCGATCGCGCGAGCGTCTCGCGCAGAGCGAGGCAGGCGCGGTAGACGGCGACGCTCGAATTGCCCGCGCCCCAAGAGCCACCCGCGCCGGATCCGGGTGGGAAGTTCGAGTCGGCGAGCTCGACGCGTACCCGATCCGCCGGCAGATCGAGCGCCTCCGCGGCGACCTGCGTGAGGATCGTGTAGGTCCCCGTGCCGATGTCCGTCATGTCGAGCCGGACGAGCGCCACGCCGTCCTCGCCCATACGCACCGACGCCTTTGCCGGTCCCTGGAAATGCATGCGCATCGCCGCGGCCATGCCATATCCGACGAGGACACGCCCCTCGCGGCGGGTCGCCGGCTTCGATGGGCGACCTTCCCAGCCGAAGCGGCGCGCGCCCTCGCGCATGCATTCCACGAGTCGTCGATCGGAGAAGGGGACGTTGCGCTCGGGATCGACGCGAGGCTCGTTGACCACGCGCAGCTCGATCGGATCCATGTCGAGCGCGTGCGCCAGCTCGTCCATCGCGGACTCGATCGCGAGCAGCCCCGGCGCGTCGCCCGGCGCGCGCACGTCCTCGCCCCGTGGCAGATCGAGCGCGACGAGGCGGTGCCGGGTCAGGCGATTCGGCGCGGCGTAGAGGCCGCGCGCGCACGCGGCGGTCTGCTCGGCGTACTCCCAGCGCGGGCACGTGGACATGTCGACGTCGTGCGCCAGGGCGACGAGCCGGCCGTCGGGCGATGCGCCGAGGCGCACGCGCTGGATGGTCGCGGGGCGCACGCCGACGTTCTGGAAGACCTGATCCCGGGTCATCGCCACCTTGACCGGCCGACGCAGCTCGCGCGCGGCCATGATCGCCAGGATCGTCTCGTGGTGGATCCCGAGCTTGGAGCCGAACCCGCCGCCGACGTACGGGGAGATCAGCCGGATGCGGGCGGGGTCGAGGCCGAAGGTCGCGGCGATCGCGGTCCGTGCCTCGGCGATGATCTGCGAGCTGAGATGCGCGGTGACCTCGTCGCCGTCCCACTTCGCGACGCAGCTGTGCATCTCCAGCGGCTGGGAGAACTCGTACGGCGTCGTGTAGCGGACGTCGATCGTCCTCTCCGCATCCGCCATCGCCTCGTCGACGTCCCCGAGCGCCGTATCGGTGGGCAGCCCCGCATTCACCGTCGTGGGGGCGTAACGGTCGCGCTGCCGGGCGACGAGGTCGAAGCGGCCGGACTCGGGCTCGTACGCGACGCGCAGGAGGCCGGCGGCGTCGCGCGCCTGCTCGAAGGTGTCGGCCACGACGAGCGCGATCGGCTCGCCGAAATGCGAGACCTCTGGGCCCTTGAGCGATGGGAAGGCGCGCGAGTACTGGGAGGGGACGGCGGGATCGGGATCGTGCTGCGCCGGCGCGTTGCGATGTGTCAGCACGAGGCGGACACCGGGCGACTGCTCGGCCGCGGCCGTGTCGAGCGACGCGATGCGTCCCCGTCCGATGCTCGCGCCGACGATGTATCCGTACAGCGGCTGTCCCCATTCCCACTGCTCGTATGCGTACGTCGCCGTCCCCGCGACCTTGAGCGGTCCGTCCACCCGGTCGAGCGGCTGTCCGATCTTCGTCACGCCCGTCCCTCCATCGCGACCGCGTCCACGAGTGTCCGACACAGCGTCCGTTTGGCGAGCTCGATCTTGAAGTCGTTGTCCCCCCGTCCGACCGCATTCGCCATCGCCGCGTCGGCCGCCTCCTGGAAGGTGCGGAGCGTCGCCGGGCGATCGACGAGCGAGTGCTCGGCCTCGTACGAGCGCCACGGTTTGTGGGCCACGCCGCCGAAGGCCACGCGCGCCGCCCGGATCCGCCCCCCGACGACGCTCACGACGACGCCGACCGAGACGAGCGCGAACTCGTACGACGCCCGGTCGCGCACCTTGCGATAGAGCTGTCGTCCGTCGATCGGCGGCGGGAGGAGCACCGCCGTGATCAGCTCACCGGGCTCCAGCGCGGTCTCGATGTGCGGCGTATCGCCCGGCAGCCGATGGAAGTCGTCGATGGCGATGCGCCGGAGCCGCTCGTCCGTGCCCAGCACCTCGATCTCCGCGGCGAGGGCGGAGAGCGCGACCGCCATGTCCGACGGATTGGTCGCGATGCAGGCGTCGCTCGCGCCGAGGATCGCGTGCCCCCGGTTGAAGCCGTCGATGGCCGAGCAGCCGGAGCCGGGCTCGCGCTTGTTGCACCCCGCCGGTCCGTCGTAGTAGAAGTAGGGACAGCGGGTGCGCTGCAGGAGGTTCCCGCCCACCGATGCCTTGTTCCGCAGCTGCCCCGAGGCGCCGGACAGGAGCGCCTGCGCGAGCAGCGGATACCGCGCACGCACCTGCCCGTCGGCCGCGAGCTCCGAGTTGGAGAGCTGCGATCCGATGCGGAGGCCGCCGTCGCCGTGTGGCTCGATGCTCCGCAGCGGGAGGCGGCTGATGTCCACCAGATGGTTCGGTCGCTCCACCTCGAGCTTCATCAGGTCGAGGAGGTTGGTGCCGCCGCTGATGTACCGGGCGCCGCTCCGGCGTGCCGCCCGGATCGCGCCGCGCGTGTCGGTGGCGCGCTCGTACGTGAACGGCTTCATGGCCTCGCCTCCGCGGCCACGTCGCGAATCGCGGCGACGATGTTCGGATAGGCACAGCAGCGACAGAGATTTCCGCTCATCCGCTCGCGGATCTCCTCGTCGGTGAGCTCGACGTGCGACGACGCCACGTCGCCGGTGACGTGACTCGGCCATCCGGCGCGCACCTCGTCGAGCATCCCGACGGCGGAGCAGATCTGTCCGGGGGTGCAGTAGCCGCACTGGAAGCCGTCCCGCGCGATGAACGCCGCCTGGAGCGGATGGAGCTCGTCGGGCGTGCCCACCCCCTCGATGGTGCGGACGTCCTCGCCGTCGTGCATCACGGCGAGCGTCAGGCAGGCGTTGATGCGGCGCCCGTTGAGGAGCACGGTGCAGGCGCCGCACTGCCCGTGGTCGCACCCCTTCTTGGTGCCGGTGAGGTGGAGGTGTTCGCGCAGGGCATCGAGCAGCGAGGTGCGCGTGTCGAGCTCGAGCTGCCGTGCCTGGCCGTTGATGGTGAGGGCGACCTGCATCCGTGACGTCTCGCGGCGGGAGCCTGGGTGATCGATCGTGGGCGCCCACGGTGCCCATCCGCCCGCGCGCGAACAATGCGACTTTGGTCGTGCGAGCCGCCCCGGCCGTCGGCGACCCGGAGGTCGTGTCGTGCCGGTCTCGTCGTCTTGCTGCACCGGAGCCCGACCGGTAAGTTTCCCGGTTCCCACGACCCCTCTCGCGCGCATGCAACATCGCATGCCGCCGTCACTTGAGCATTCGCACCGCATGGCCAGCTATCAGTACGCGACCGTTCCGTCGAACGGTGAGCGCATCGGTTTCGAGAATGGCGCGCTGCAGGTACCGCCCAACCCGATCATCCCCTACATCGAGGGCGACGGCACGGGGCCCGACATCTGGCGCGCCTCGGTGCGCGTGTTCGACGCCGCGATCGAGAAGGCGTACGGCGGCGAGCGCCGCGTCGCGTGGATGAAGGTGTTCGCCGGCGAGGAGTCGTTCACGAAGTACCAGAACTGGCTCCCCGACGAGACCGTCGACGCGCTCCAGGAGTTCCGCGTGTCGATCAAGGGGCCGTTGACGACGCCGGTCGGCAGCGGCATCCGCTCGCTGAACGTGACGCTGCGGCAGGTGCTCGACCTCTACGCCTGCATCCGCCCGGTGCGCTACTTCGAGGGCGTCGGCAGCCCGATGAAGGAGCCGGAGAAGCTCAACGTCGTCATCTTCCGCGAGAATACGGAGGACGTGTACGCCGGCATCGAGTGGAAGGCGAGCTCGCCGGAGGCGGAGAAGCTCCGCACCTTCATCAAGACGGAGCTCGGCAAGGACATGCGCGAGGGCTCCGCGATCGGCATCAAGCCGATGTCCGAGTTCGGCTCGAAGCGCCTCGTCGAGATGTCGATCCGCTACGCGCTGCAGCGCAACCTCCCCTCGGTCACGCTCGTGCACAAGGGGAACATCATGAAGTTCACCGAGGGCGCCTTCCGCGAGTGGGGCTACGAGGTGGCGCGCGACAAGTTCGGCGACAGCACGGTGACGGAGGCCGATCTCGCGAAGGCGGGGAGCGCCGCCCGCGCGGACGCGCTCGTCGTCAAGGACCGCATCGCCGACGCGATGTTCCAGCAGCTGCTCCTCCGCCCCGACGAGTACTCGGTCATCGCCACGCCGAACCTCAACGGCGACTACATCTCCGACGCCGCGGCGGCGCAGGTCGGCGGGCTCGGGATGGCGCCGGGCGGGAACATCGGCGACGGCCTCGCCGTCTTCGAGGCGACCCACGGCACGGCGCCCAAGTACGCGAACCTCGACAAGATCAACCCGGGGAGCGTCATCCTCTCGGGCGTCATGATGTTCGAGTACCTCGGATGGACCGAGGTCGGACAGCTGATCGTGAAGGGGCTGGAGGAGGCGATCCGCTCCCGCAAGGTGACCTACGATCTGGCGCGCCAGATGAAGGGCGCGACCGAGGTGTCCACCTCCGCCTTCGCCGACGGCATCATCGCGGCGATGAAGGGCTGAGCCCATGCACCTCACCGTGACGCTGGAGCGCGCCGACCTCGGCGCCCTCGAGACACCGATGCTGGCGCTGCTGCTCCCGACCGGAGGCACGCTTCCGGCCGAAGCGGCCGCGCTCGACGACTCGTTGGGTGGTACGATCCGCCGGACACTCGACCGCCGCGACTTCCGCGGCGGCCGGGACGAGACGCTGCATCTCTCCGGCGCCGCCCGTGGGGTGTCCCGCATTCTCCTCGTCGGCCTCGGTCGCCCGGCCGCCGACGAGGATGCCCGCGCCTCGGCGCTTCGCCGCGCCGGCGCGCTGGTCGCGCGACAGGCCAACCGGCTGGGCGTCGCGCGCGTCGCCGTGTTCGCCGGCGCGCTCGGCGAGCGCGAGACGGAGGCGCTGACGCTCGGGCTCACGGTCGGGAGCTGGCGCTTCGAGGAGACCAAGACGCCGCCCCCCGAGGATGAGCGTCGGGCCCCACTGGAGGCCGCGTCGATCCTCGTCCCGGACGAGGGCGCCGCCGCGCGAGGGCTGGAGAGCGGCCTCGCGATCGCCGAAGGGCACGCGCTCGCCAGGCGCCTCGGCATGATGCCGGGGAACCGCTGCACCCCGGACTACCTCGCGCAGACGGCGCGCGAGATCGGGGATCGCCACGGGATGCGCGTCACGGTGCTCGGCCGCGCCGAGATGGAAGCCGAGGGGATGGGCTCGTTCCTCTGCGTCGCCCAGGGGACGCCCCAGGACCCCAAGCTCATCGCGATCGAGTACCGGGGCGGGGCGGACGACGCCCAGCCGGTCGTGCTGGTCGGGAAGGGGCTCTGCTTCGACTCCGGCGGCATCTCCATCAAGCCCGCGCAGGGGATGGAGTGGATGAAGTTCGACATGTCCGGCGCCGGCGGGGTGCTGGGTGCGATGGAGGCGATCGGGCGGATGAAGCCGGCCGTCAACGTCGTCGGCCTCATCGGCTCCACGACCAACATGCCGTCGGGGACGGCGGTCAAGCCGGGGGACGTCGTCCGCGCGTCGAACGGCAAGTACATCGAGATCATCAACACCGATGCCGAGGGGCGGCTGGTGCTCGCGGACGTGCTGGTGTACGCGAAGCGCTTCAACCCCGCGGCGGTGATCGATGCCGCGACGCTCACCGGCGCCTGCGTCATCGCCCTCGGCCACACGGCGACCGGCGTGATGGGGAGCGACGACGCGCTGGTCCAGGAGGTCCTGGACGCCGGCAAGCGCGCCGGGGAGCCCGGTTGGGCGCTGCCGCTGTGGGACGACTACAAGGAGCTGATCAAGTCGGACGTCGCGGACGTCAAGAACTCCGGCGGGCGTCCCGCGGGGACCATCACGGCGGCGCTCTTCCTCGAGGCGTTCGTGGACGGATATCCCTGGGTGCACCTCGACATCGCGGGAACGGCGTACACGGAGACCGACCTCACCGTCATCCCCCGTGGACCCACCGGCGTTCCCGTTGGTACATTCGTCGAGTTCGTGCGCAGTCGCGGAGGAGTACGCTGAACGCTCGCCGTCTGATCATCCGTCTCGCCGGCCTCGGCCTCCTGGTCGGGGCCGTTTTCTCACGGGAGGCCGCTGCCCAGCAGCCTACCCAGCCACCGCCGCGCCCGCAGCGGGATACCATCATCCGGCGGCCGGACTCCACCGAGATCCGCATCCCGGCGCGCCCGCAGATCGACTCGGTCCTCGCGGACAGCCTCCGCAAGCTGGACTCGATCCGCGTCGTGGACTCGCTGCGCGCGCTGGGGCAGCCCCCGCGGCCGGCTCGGGACACCATCAAGGCGCCGATCACCCAGGCCGAGGTGCCGCGGCCGGCCGACGTGACCGGCCGCTACGTCTGGACGCGGGATTCGATCTACAACGCCGGCGCCCTCACCCTCGCCGACCTGCTCGATCGCATCCCCGGCGTCCTCGCCTTCCGTGCCGGATGGGTCGCCGCGCCCGCCGTCGCCGGCTACATGGGCGACCTGCGGCGAATACGCGTCTTCTACGACGGGATCGAGCTCCCGGTGCTCGACCCGCGCAGCGGGCGCATCCTCGACCTGAGCTGGGTCCAGCTCTGGACGGTCGAGGAAGTGCTCGCCGAACGTGGGGCGGCGGAGCTGCGGGTGTATCTGCGGAGCTGGCGCGTCGATCGGACGACGCCGCAGTCGCGCGTGGACGTCTTCACGGGCGACCAGAGCACGAACGTCTTCCGCGGCTTCTTCGGCCGTCGGTACGAGCACGGCGAGATCCTGCAGGTCGCGGGGCAGCAGTTCAGCACCACCCCGTCGCGCCTCAACGGCAGCAGCGATCAGCTCTCGCTGTTCGCGCGCCTGGGGATCGCCAGACGGCTGTGGGGGATCGACGCGCTGGTCCTGCGCACGTCGGCGCATCGCGGGTTCATCGCGCGTCTCGACGAGTTCAGCGAGACCGCGCTCGCGGCACCTTTCGATACCCTCCCCACGCTCGACGCGGTGCGCACGGACGCCTATCTACGCGCCTCCGCCGGCAGCGTCGATCGGGGGCCGTGGATCCAGGGGATCGCGTCGGTGCTCGGCTTCCGCTACGACGCGTTCCGAACCGTCGTCCGGCCGGACGTCCCGACCGACACCCTGGGACAGCAGATCGACACGACCGCGCAGCACCAGCAGTTCCTGCTGACCGGCGGATACACCAGCGGGCCATTCCGCGTCAGCCTGGCGCAACGGGTGTCGGTCTTCGAGCGCCTGCCCCGGTTCCGCCCCCCGTCGCTGATCGAGCTGCACGAGCAGCCGCCGCGGGAGGCCGACTATACGGTGTGGACCCCGTCAGCCCGGTTCTCCTACGACATTCCGTGGCTCACGGCGAGCCTCTTCGCCGAGGGGCGCGGATTGGATTCGACGGCGCGCGTCGAAGCGATGGCGCGCGTCTCTGCATTCTCCCTGCTCGCCTTCAGCGGCGCGGTCGGCCGGACGTGGGACGATCGGCGCTTCGTCGCCCTGGACAGCACGACGGTGGTGGTGGCCGACGCGGGCAACGGCATCTTCGGCCGCGCCGAGGGAGCCGTTCGGCTCCGGCAGCTCTGGCTCGGGGGAGGGCTCCTGCGGCGGGACGTGAGCGTGCTCTATCCGCCGCGCATCTTCAGCGACAGCCTGCGCGACCCGTTCGGCCTCCGACTTGGAAGCGCGGCCACCGGCACCTTCGTCTTCGCGCGCGGCTCGATCTACAAGGCGCTCAAGGTGGACCTGCTGGGCGTGCGGTGGGGAGACTCGTCGTTCTACCTGCCGAAGTACCAGTCACGCGCCGAGCTGTACGTGGCGACGAACCTGCTGAACCGCTTTCCGAGCGGCAACTTCGGGCTCCGGGCGTCGCTGGTGCACGAGTACCGTTCGAAGGTGCGGTTCCCCGATCGAGCGCTCCTCGAGGGGCCGCTCGCGGACCGGTTCACCGTGGACTCCCGCGTGCTCAACGGGCTCATCGAGATCCGCATTGCCGACGCCGTGCTGCAGTACCAGTATCGGAATCTCCTCGCCGCCGACTACGAGCAGGTGCCCGGCTACCTGATGCCGCGCCAGACGCAGTACTACGGCGTGCGCTGGAACTTCTTCAATTGACAATCTCATTGTCACTCCGTAACTTAGCCCGCTGCTCATGATTCGAAGCATGACCGGGTACGGGGCGGCCGAGGGATCCGTGGGCGGAGCGCGCGTCGCCGTCGAGCTCCGCTCCGTCAACCACCGCTTCTTCAGTCCCTCGCTCAAGCTCCCCTCCGCGTTCGCGCGCTGGGAGCACGACGTCCGGGAGGCGCTCCGCCGCCGTCTGGGGCGTGGACACGTGACGCTCAGCGCTCACGTCGAGCGGGCCGCCTCCGGCGCGACGATCGACGAGGCGCGCTTCGCCGAGTACGTCGCGCAGCTCCGGACGCTGCAGGAGCGCCATGGACTCGAGGGCGCGCTCGACGTCGGCACGGTGCTGCGGATGCCCGAGGTGATCGCCACGCGGAGCGACGAGGAGCTTCCCCCCGAGGCGCTGACCGAGCTGCTCGCCCTCGTCGAGCACGCGACGGACGCGCTCATCGCGATGCGGACTGCCGAGGGGGAGCGGCTCGCCGCCTACCTGCGCGAGCGGCTGGCCGTGATCGAGGAGGCGGTGGGGCGCATCGCGGAGCGGGCACCGCAGCGCGTCGTCGAGCACCGCGACCGGCTGCGGGAGTCGGTCCGCGAGCTGGCCGAGGGCGTCGCGGTGGACGAGCAGCGGCTCGCGGTCGAGATCGCGATCCTCGCCGACCGCCTGGACGTGCAGGAGGAGATCGCCCGCTTCCACTCCCACTTCGCCGCGTTCCGCGATGCGCTGGCGGGACACGCCTCGGAGGGAGTCGGCAAGCGGCTCGGCTTCCTGCTCCAGGAGCTGCTGCGGGAGGCGAACACGACCGGCAGCAAGGCGAACGACCCCGCCATGACGCGCGACGTCCTGCTGGTGAAGGAGGAGCTCGAGCGGATACGCGAACAGGTGGAGAACCTCGAGTGAACCCGTTCCCGATCATCCTCTCCTCCCCGTCGGGCGGCGGGAAGACCACCATCGCCCGCGAGCTGCTGCGTCGGCGCTCGGACCTGGGCTACTCGGTCTCCTGCACCACCCGCTCCCCCCGCCCCGGGGAGGAGCACGGGCGCGATTACTATTTCATGACGCGCGCGGAGTTCCTGGAGGAGCGCGAGAACGACGCCTTCGCCGAGTCGGCCCAGGTGCACGGCAACCTGTACGGCACGTTGCGGCGCGAGGTCGAGCGAGTCCTCAGGAGTGGGCGCCACGTCGTGATGGACATCGACGTGCAGGGCGCGCGACAGTTCACCCGCGCCTTCCCGCAGTCGGTGCTGGTGTTCGTGCTGCCGCCGTCGGCCGAGGTGCTGCTGGAGCGGCTGCGCAAGCGCAAGACGGAGTCGCCGGCGGAGCTGGTGTCGCGGCTGCAGTCGGCGCTGCAGGAGCTGCAGGCGATCGACGGTTACGAGTACGTGATCGTGAACGACGATCTCGAGCGCGCGGTGCAGAGCGCCTCGTCGATCATCGATGCGGAAGTGACGAAGCGCGAGCGGCTCCGCGGTCTGCGGCATTCGGTGGCGGAGCTGATCGAGAAGCTCGAGAAGGAGATCGAGAACCACACGCCCTGATCGCGGCGCGGGTTCGGCAATTCAACGCGAGGAGAGATCCCATGCAGGTGTTCACCCCCGGCGAAGTCGCCAAGAACTCGGCGAACAAGTACCTCGGCGTGCTCGTCGCGGCGAAGTATGCGCGCGTGCTCAACGAGTTCCCGCGCGACCGGTCGTCGTCGAAGGAGAAGAAGCTCACCACCCGTTCGCTCGAGGATCTGGCGAAGGGCGGCATCGAGTATCGCGTCGTGCCGCGCCGTCGGGCGGACGGCTGACGACCGCCGCGCCGCGCCTCTCGTGACCCGTCCGTTCGACGGCCGCCGGGTGCTCCTCGGCGTCACCGGCGGCATCGCCAGCTACAAGGCGGCATGGCTGGCGCGGCTGCTCGTCAAGGCGGGCGCCGAGGTCGATACCCTGATGACGCGCGCCGCGACCGAGTTCGTCGGCCCGGTCACGTTCGAGGCGCTCACCGGTCGGGAAGTGCACACCGGCTTGTTCGACGCCGGGCGCACGCTCGACCACATCAAGCTCGCGCGGGCCGCCGATGCGATCGTCGTCGCGCCGGCGACCGCGGACTTCCTCGCCCGCGCGGCGCACGGGCAGGCGGACGACCTGCTGAGCGCGGTCCTCCTCGCGACGGAGGCGCCCGTGCTGCTCGTCCCGGCGATGAACGATCGCATGTGGGCGCACGCGCAGACGCAGCGCAACGCGGCGCATCTGCGCGAGCTCGGCTACGCGCTCCTCGAGCCGGACGAGGGAATGCTCGCCGCCGGCGAAGGGAGCGGACCGGGGCGCATGCCGGAGCCGGAGACGATCTTCGCGCACGTCGGCCGCCTGCTCGAGTCGCGGGATCTCGAGGGACGCCACGTCGTCGTGACCGCGGGTCCGACGCGCGAGGCCGTCGATCCGGTGCGGTTCATCTCGAACCACTCGTCGGGGAAGATGGGCGTCGCCCTCGCTGCCGCCGCCTGGCGCCGCGGCGCGCGCGTGACGCTGATCGCCGGGCCGATGGCGGTTCCGCCTCCGGACGGCGTCGATCTCGTCTCCGTCGAGACGACGGAGGAGATGCGCGACGCGGTGTGCCGTGCGATCCCCCACGCCGATGCGCTCGTGATGGCCGCCGCACCGGCCGACTTCCGACCGGCCGCGCGCGCGGCGCAGAAGATCAAGAAGGGCGCGGGAGTGCCGACGCTCGAGCTCGAGCAGACGCCGGACATCCTCGCCAGCACGCTCGGCGCCCGCCGCGCCGGCAGCGTCGTCGTCGGCTTCGCCCTCGAGACCGAGCGCGTCCTCGAGCACGCGCGGGCGAAGCTCGAGCACAAGGCGCTCGACCTCATCGTCGTCAACGACGCGACCGAGGAGGGCGCCGGGTTCGCCGTGGACACGAATCGCGTCACCCTGCTGGCGCGCGACGGCGTCCGGGAAGCGCTGCCGCTGCTCGCCAAGGGCGACGTCGCGGACGCGATCCTCGAT
>Ga0182741_1001043_pt1 | contig 38511 bp, 27 predicted proteins | sample eDN5th37CBELigOP_FD_128874 | JGI IMG/M metagenome (GOLD analysis project Ga0182741, IMG submission 128874) | Enriched Organic Plus compost microbial communities from Emeryville, California, USA - eDNA 5th pass 37_C BE-Lig OP (version 2) (version 2) ... | reverse complement strand
GAATTCCGCGTGGAGGTCAAAAAAGACATGGAGGACCTGCGGGCAGCTACCAGGAATGACATTAGTGAATTCCGCGTGGAGATTAAGAAAGACATGGAGGACCTGCGGGCAGCTACCAGGAATGATATTAGTGAATTCCGCGTGGAGATCAAAAAAGACATGGAGGACCTGCGGGCAGCCTGCAAGGAGGACATCAATGAACTGCGACAAACCTACAGGCAGGATTTCGATGCGTTGAGGATGGACAATAAAAAGAGTATGGACGAACTACGTATGACCTTCATAAAGGTTATGCAGGACTTTCGTACTATTTACCGGGAGGATTTCCAGGCCTTACGTACGGAAACCAGGCAGGACATTAATGAATTACAGCTCACTTACATGAAGGAGATGAATGAACATCGCATGGAAAATGTTGAAAGCAATAGTAAGTTGCGGGCGCATATAGCAAAATCCATTTTCCTTTCCGGCATTACGCAGTTCATCGCCATCATGGCATCTTTAATGGCACTGATAAAGATATATTTTCAATAATTGGTTAAAAAATAGCCGAATCAACCAGACACCCGAAAACGCTTTGCCCCCTCTCATGCATATAACAAGAAAAGCCACGACAGAAAACTGCCATGGCTGCTCTGATGTGAAAAAACAGAAGGCCGGCAAAAGCCAGCCTTCGCAGTGAGCCTTTAGCTCCTGGGTAACACCACAAAATTTACTGTAACTGCAAGGACATTCATCAGCTTACTGTGTATATAGGTCCCGATATAAAATTTATTGTTGCATCCGGGCATTCCACCATAGCTGCTTTCCTGCAATCCCATCACTCCCTGTAACCATACGAAAACAGTTGCCCTCAGGTTTTATCACTATAAAAATTTTTCTTATACGGGTATTCCATATTGGTACCCGGTTTACAATTATATAGTAATTTCAGCCTCGCAAAACGTAACCGCAGATGGCATATTGGTTGGTAAAATCTGAACCTTCGGTTTATAGCTACGATCAATTGGTAAAGGATAAACAAACGGTTTGGGATGGCGTCCGCAATTATGCAGCCCGTGGACACCTCAGAAATATGAAAAAAGGCGATAAAGTGTTGTATTATCACAGCAATGAAGGCCTGAACATTGTGGGCATTGCCAAAGTAGCCAAAGAAGCGTACCAGGACCCCACCACCGACGACGACCGCTGGGTGGCAGTAGACCTCAAACCATATAAAAAATTAAAGAACCCCGTGGCTCTCGATACCATCAAAAAAGACAAGCGCCTGGCCAATATGGCCCTCGTACGCATTGGCCGATTGTCGGTGCAGCCGGTTACCGAAGCCGAATGGAACGCCATTATGGAACTGGCAGGCGAAAATTAATGCCAGTCTTTATATTGCCGGGACCTGAGCGTTGTTCTAATTTAGCTGTTAAAACACAGGCAACAAATTCCAATCCCAGTCATCTTTAACATTTCCCTCAGGTTACCTTTTTTGCGTTTACGGAATCAAAAGCTGACGGGTAGAATAGCTACGCACCCAAAAATTGTCCCCGTTTTTTACTGCCTTATGTAAACTTCCAATTCCTGCATCTTCTTTTTCGTAACAAACAGATGAGCCATGAAAAAGACCTGTATGTTCTATACGACATTGTTCGTATAACCTGACACGGTGGTGCGTAGTTTTTTATTCAGCCAAATATTAAATGCAAGTCTTCACGTAAAAAAGTTTACCATGAAATTTAATTATCCCCTTTCCCTTGCAGCAATTTTTTTTGGGGTGCTGCTGGCCTGCTGCCATAATGTCCATAATGCAGGTAGCAACACTTCCCGCCCTTACATCCGCCAAAGTCCCGTATTTGACGCAGCTGAAGTGCAGCCTCCGCCACCTGTTTCTGTTGCAGATACTAAGCGGGTAGAAGAAGAAAAACTGGTGATGCATGATACCGAAGATTACGACCATATTGAAGAAAATAAATTTCTTGCCGCCACCAGTAATCCTTTATCCACTTTCTCCATCGACGTGGATGAAGCGGCTTACAGCAATATCCGCCGTTTCATAATGCAAGGTTCCACCCCTCCGCCGGGAGCAGTGCGCATAGAAGAAATGATCAACTATTTTGATTACACTTATCCACAACCGACCGGAGAACATCCGTTTTCCATAACCACCGAAGTGTCGGAATGTCCCTGGAACCCGCAACACAGGCTGGTGCATAGCGGGCTGCAGGGAAAGAAAATCCCGGTAGAAAACCTTCCCCCCGCCAACCTGGTATTCCTTATCGACGTGTCGGGTAGTATGTATGATAACAACAAACTGCCACTGGTGAAATCATCACTGAAAATGCTCACCGACCAATTGCGTCCCGATGATAAAGTGTCTATTGTGGCGAATGCCGGCAATGCGGGATTGGTACTGCCTGCCACCAGCGGCGCCAATAAAGTGGCTATCAAAAATGCTATCGACAATCTCGAAGCGGGCGGGTCCACAGCCGGCGGAGCAGGTATTCAACTCGCCTATAAAATTGCCAAAGCAAATTTTGTACAAAATGGAAACAACCGCGTGATTCTTGCCACAGATGGCGATTTCAACGTGGGCCTCAGCAGCGATGCTGCCCTGGTGCAACTGATCGAACAGGAGAGAAAAAGTGGTGTATTCCTCAGTGTACTCGGCTTTGGTATGGGCAACTACAAAGACAACAAAATGCAGCAACTGGCCGATAAAGGCAACGGCAATCATTCCTATATCGATAACATCAATGAAGCGAGAAAGGTATTGGTCAACGAATTTGGCAGCACTTTGTTTACCATTGCCAAAGACGTTAAGATCCAGGTAGAATTTAACCCGTCGAAAGTGCAGGCCTACCGGCTGATCGGCTATGAAAACCGCGTGATGGCTGCAGAAGATTTCAACGACGATCAGAAAGATGCGGGTGAATTGGGCGCCGGGCATACCGTTACGGCTTTGTATGAAATCATACCTGCCGGTGTGAAAAGCGATTTCATTAAGAGCGTAAACGCCCTGAAATACCAGCAACAACCCGTTGCTACCGGAAATTTCAGCGACGAGTTGATGACCATCAAACTTCGCTATAAAAAACCTGATGAAGAAACCAGCAGCCTGATTGCCCATGCTGTTAAGGACGTTCGTACCGGCCTGGCGCTTACCTCTGATAATTTTCGCTTCTCGGCGGCTGTGGCCGAATTCGGTATGCTATTGCGCAATTCCAAATACAAACAACAGGCGTCCTGGCAACAGGTAATTTCCCTGGCCAAAGGCGCCAAAGGAGCCGACCCTGATGGATACCGCCAGGAATTCATCAACCTGGTGCAGGCGGCAAATGCCATGGTAGCAAAGAACTAGTTGTGCGCAGATGTTTCGGGTTTCAGGTAAAGGTTGCATTGGAAGTTATGGATGCATGCAAAATTTCGGCTGGTTGGTTGGTGAGGTATAAGGTGCAGGTGTCAAGATCTTCCGGTCAATTGGCATTACTGCAGTAAAACGTTGCAGCGAAAGCTATCCGGGCCTCAATAACTCTCGGCCAACTGAGATTACTACGGCATTATAACAAAGCAGTGAAAGCTATGCAGGCCCCAATAACTTCCGGTCAGTCGTGATCGCTGCAGCAATAGATCGTTGCAGCAGGAGTTATGCAAGTAATTGTAATGCCATGCGGATAAAGCAACCTGAAACCCGAAACGCTTAATTTTGGCCCATGAGCAAAAAGAAACTGGTTGTACTAACAGGCGCGGGCATGAGCGCAGAAAGTGGTCTGAAAACTTTTCGCGACAGCGATGGTTTATGGGAAGGTTATGATGTAACGGAAGTGGCCACTCCCCGCGCATGGAAGAAGAATCCCCAACTGGTGCTGGACTTTTACAACATGCGCCGGCGGAACGTACTGGAAGCATCGCCCAATGCGGGGCACTATGGGCTGGCAGAACTGGAAAAGCATTTTGATGTACACATCATTACCCAGAATATCGACGACCTGCACGAACGCGCCGGCTCAACCAAAGTGTTACACCTGCATGGAGAAATTTTCAAAATGCGGAGTGAAAAGGACGAAACGCTTGTCTACGAAATAAAAGGAGACATCCACCTCGGCGACACGGCCGAAGACGGCGCACAACTGCGGCCACATATCGTATGGTTTGAAGAACCCGTGCCCAAAATCGAAGAAGCCATACCGATTGTAAAAAGCGCTGATATATTTGTTGTGATCGGCACCTCGCTGGTGGTATACCCCGCTGCCGGACTGGTAAACTACGCACCCTGGCAGATAGCCAAGTACATCATCGACCGGAAAATACCCTATACATCCTCGCTATACAACCTGACCGCTATTGAAAAACCTGCCACGGAAGGCGTAAAACAATTGCAGCAATTACTGGCTGGATAATCATTCCGCATGCGTTTCCCGGAAGGCAATGCCCTGCAGTTTCAGTTCCTGCAGTATGGGCTCATATATGTCGGGCAGTACAGGAATTTGCAATCCACGACGACGGATCTTGCCCTGCAAAATCAGTTTGGCAGCAATGCCTAAAGGCAATCCAACGGTTTTTGCCATGGCCGTATGCAAAGCGTCTTCTCCTTCCACGATCAGGCAGGAAGAAACCTGGTGGTGTTGCCCCTGCAGTTCATAGTCTATTTCGTGCAGCATCACTATCATATCTTTATCCGATTCCTTCAGTGCCAGCTTGCGCTCCATGGCAAACTGCAATACATCGGCAGCGCTGCAAAGACCCTTATTGATGACGGTCTTGCCGTCGTCCATGCCGAGGTATAACAGCTGCTTCATGGACAGATTGGCTTCATGCATTTGCCCGGCAACAGTAGCGGCAGCCTGGGTTTTTACTTCATCGAGGTTCACGTCCATCAGTTCGCCGTTATCATCCACCATCATGAACTTTTGAAGGGCCTTCCGGTCTTCATCATCCACTTCCTGTTCGGCTTCGAGCAATTGCTGCAGTTTTTCCAGCAGTTGTTTGGTTTGTGTAAAGCGGGAAGTCAGCTGTTTTTCGATCCATTCAGAAAAACCGTATTTGCTGAAATGCTGCTGGAAAAACTGTTGCAGGGTCATACCGTCGGTATTGTATTGCGGCGTTTCGTCGGTAAGTTTCAGGTCAATAATATTTTTCCAGCCAAAGCAAAATTCGGGATAGCGCAAGGTTGTGCGAACAAAGGTATCGGCTTCCTGCAGGTTATATAAATCGATATAGCTGATGGAATCGCGGTTGGGATACCAGGCAAGGTAGGAGAGTTCAGGAATGTTTACTACGCGCCCTGCATCAAACAATTGTTCATATTCCATCCGGCGGATAAGGCCGTTTTCCTTGAAAGTGGCGCCGGCTTTTCCTGCCATTACCACATTGCGTGGATTCCAACTGATTTTGTAATGCCAGGGATTGTCATCGCTCTGGGGGGCTACCAGTCCGCCGCAATGGGATTTGAAGGAAGTAATGCGGCCCCCTTTCACTTTAATGTTGTTGATCAGCTGCATGGCGCTCATATGATCGATGCCCGGGTCCAGTCCTGTTTCGCACAAAAACAAAATTCCTTTTTGTGCAATCGCAGCTTCCAGCACGCGCATTTTATCATCAAGATAAGAAGCCGTGAGTAAATGCTTTCCATATAGCAGGCAGTCGCGGGCAACAAGATAATGCAAGGCCGGAGGCAGGAGGGATATAACGATATCTGCCATTTGCACCACATTGCCGCGCTGCATGTCGTCCTGTACATCAACGGCCACAGCACGGGCGCATTGCGGATTGGTAATTTTTGATTGCGCCAGGGAAAGATTGCTATCTGCCACAGTCACCAGCCAGTTTTCTTTTGCCGCTTCATCAATGAGATATTCTATCAAACAGGTAGCCGATTTGCCCGCACCAAATACTGCTATATTCTTCATAAAAAACAAGGGAATAAACTGCAATATAAGTAATATTGACCGGGGACTTCCTATAATAAAATCAGCCGGCATCCTCTCCGGAGCCGGCTGATATTTGATCCTCTGAACCGTCCTATAATTTGTTATTGTACTATTATTTCACCCAGGTCTACAGTTTTGCCTTTTTTTGCATTGGCAAAAAATACTGCATCATCAAATGATGCGTTTCCCTTCACAATCAACTTCCAGGAACCCGGCTTTACAGTAAAATTGAAAACACCATCGGAGTGTTTTGCTTTGAGCGTGTCGCCATCACAAATGGCCCACACCAATCCCGCACGATGCGAAGGAATGATTCTACCGGTGATGGTTGACTGATTCATGACGCGGAACGCGTGAAGGGTAACGACCATGGCAACGACGGCCAGGAATGTAGCAACGGTTTTCGTCATAACTGCTCGGATTTTTATTTCAGTATGAAAGACGATTGCATACCGTAGTCAGACAGGTGCATAGGGACTAAAAAATCGTGCCAAATGCGTGCAAGACTTTATTAAAAATCCGGCGCAGGTGATTTGGGGTAAGAAATGCTTTAATTGTGGAATTCGGTGCGTACCTGCGCCAGCCCCAGCACCCGGCTGTTGATACGCGTGATAGCATAATCGATCGATACGCCGCGATTCGTTTTAGGTGCTTCGAGTGTTTTTTGTTCACCGGGGGCGAGATCACTGAAGAGCAGTTTTTGTGTTTTCACCAATTTGCTTTCAGGACCGAAGTAGCGCACTTCCACTTCCACTTCATCCAGCGGAAAATGACTGTTGTTGCTGAGCGTGAGCCGTAGATCGGAAATACCGCCCAGCAAACCGGTTTTATATTTACTCGGTTCTACCAGCAACAACTGGTGAATGTTTTTGCGGGCCGATTCGATGGCTGCCTGTTGGTAAGATATTTTTTCCTCTTTCTGCACTTCCAGCACGGCAGTATTGGCTTTCAACTCCTGCCCGTCAGCGCTATGACCCGTGGGTATGGCGGGAGGCAGCTGATTATCTTTCGCCGGAGGCGTAATTCTTTCTTTCCTGGCAGCAAGGGATACCGGCACCTCTTTGGTTGTTTCCTTCAGCTCTTCACCGGGTTCCGGCTTGTTGTCCGTAGCCTGGTGACCGGCGTCACTAAAATCCATTGAAGGTGGTATGGTATGCCGGGCAGGCGGGTTTGCCTGTTTGTTTTTTTCCCTTTCCTGGATATTGCGCACCAGGTCTTCCAATGCCTTGCTTTGGGAAGATTGCCGGTAATTACTGATGGCAAGTCCAATCACCACACCAAACAACAGGAGGCATGCTGCAATGAGGCCCGTCATTAACCGTCCGCGAGACCTGTGTCCTACAGCCGGCATATTCAGTTGCTCCAACGTGTCTGAAAGCGTGGTTCCCTCATTGGCATAATACCTGCCACACGTTGTATTGTTGTTGATGGCCACCACCGGCCTGGTTGATTCTTTAATGCCGTCGGCATTGCCAATAGTAGTGCTGATCTTTTCGGAAAATGAAGTTTCACCGGTGACAGCGTTTTCCGATGTAAGTTCCTGTCGCGTTTGTACCGCACCGGCAGGAAGCGTAACGTATATTTTTTTGGGGTGAACGACGGTGAATTGTGGCACCCGGGCTGTTGCCTGTGATTCCGCCTCCTTTACGGCCTGCAGGGTCGCGGTTTCATAAGCGGACCGGTAGGCAGGCATTTCTGTAGTAGTTTTTTTGGAAGCCTGTTCCGCCTGCGTAGTTGCGCCGGGTCTTTTGTAAAAGCGATCGTAAGGTTGCTCTTCTACAGCGGGTGCGTACGGTTTCAGTTCTGTTATTTCACTGGGATAACGCCATGCTGCACTTTTCCCTTCGATCCATACCAGGTCGTATGGTTTCAATCCTTTGGCCACTAATTCTTCCATAGTGTAGGGGCCTGATTGCTTGTTATCTCGTAATAACAGGTACTGATTCATTTGTCTGGTTTCTTTTGTATGGTCAGCAGCAACGGCGCCTATGCAGACGAAAAAACGCTATATGCGCAGTACATATAGCAGCAGTTGCTGAATAGTCTTTTTAACGGGCGATCAGTATCAGGGGGACGGTCAGGTTTTCCAGGGAAGTTTACAAAGGATAAATTGGCAATATGCAGTAAAATCAGATATATGCAAGTTAAACGTTGGCAGGAACTGTACCAAAATTCGGCAGGGAAAAGTTATAAAAAGACAAGTTAAAAGCGGGGGAGAGGGAACAGCCCAACCAAGCCACTTTTTTTCGTTCCGGGCAGGTTTTCCCGCCTAAAAAAAGTACCTTTGCAACTTTACCGATCCTGCTGGAAAGCAGGAAGTAAGCAGCCAAATCATAGCGATAAAGTCACGTATGGAAGAAAACTTCACACCGCAGGAAACAAACGATCAGAACCGCATCATCCCCGTCAATATTGAAGAGCAAATGAAGACCGCCTACATTGATTACTCCATGTCGGTAATCGTGGGGCGCGCCTTGCCGGATGTGCGCGACGGATTGAAGCCCGTACACCGGCGCATCCTGTATGCCATGAATGAACTGGGCATCAACTACAACAGGCCCTATAAAAAATCTGCCCGTATTGTAGGGGAGGTGCTGGGTAAATACCACCCGCACGGGGATAGCGCTGTATACGATGCCATGGTGCGTATGGCGCAGGACTGGAGCCTGCGTTATACCCTGATCGACGGACAGGGTAATTTCGGCAGCCAGGACGGCGACGGACCTGCGGCCATGCGTTATACCGAGGCGCGTCTCCATCGGATGGCCGAAGCCATGCTGGACGACCTGGACAAGGAAACGGTTGACACCCAACTCAACTTCGACGATTCACTGTCTGAGCCGGTAGTACTGCCCACCCGCATCCCGAACCTGCTGGTGAACGGTTCCAGCGGTATTGCCGTTGGTATGGCCACCAACATTATGCCGCATAACCTCGGTGAAGTGGTAGATGGCTGTATTGCATATATTGATAACCGTGAGATAACCATAGATGAATTGATGCAGCATGTAAAGGCGCCCGACTTTCCTACCGGTGGCATTATTTACGGTATGGAAGGCGTACGCGCCGCCATGCATTTTGGAAGAGGCCGGGTAGTGGTGCGCGGCAAACTGACGGTAGAAACCAAACCCAGCGGCCGTGAGCAGATCATTATCACGGAAGTGCCGTACCAGGTTAACCGCGACAGTCTGTGCGACCGCATCGGTCAGCTGGTGAATGAAAAAGTCATTGAAGGCATTGCACACGTCAACAACGAATCCAATAATAAAGAAGGCACCCGTATTGTAGTAGACCTGAAACGCGACGCCATTGCCACCGTAGTGATCAACCAGCTCTACAAATTCACCGAGCTGCAGACATCCTATGGCATCAATAATGTGGCGCTGGTAAAGGGACGTCCGCGCACGCTGAACCTGAAAGAAATGATCAGCGAATTCGTGGAGTTCCGTCATGAAGTGGTGGTACGGCGCGCACAATACGAATTGCGGGAAGCCGAGAAAAAAGCGCATATACTGCGTGGTTACCTTATAGCGCTAGACCATCTGGACGAAGTAATTGCCATGATCCGTTCATCCGCCACACCGGAAGCTGCCAAGGAAAACCTGGTGAATGCCGGCTGGGGACTGGATGAAATCCAGGCCAAGGCCATCCTGGAACTGCGCCTGCAACGGTTGACCGGCATGGAACGCGAGAAGATCCGGGAAGAATACGAGGAATTGCAGCGACTGATCGCATATCTCAATGAGCTGCTAAGCAATGAAAGCATGCGCTATGATGTGATCAAAAAAGAACTGACAGAAGTAAAAGAAAAATTCGGGGATGCCCGTCGTACCGAGATCACCTACCTCGACAATGAAGTACGGATCAAAGACCTGATCAAGGAAGAAGATGTGGTGATCACCATTTCGCATCTTGGCTATATCAAGCGCACCTCAGCTACCGAATACCGCGCCCAGCGCCGTGGTGGCAGGGGAGCCATTGGCGGACGCACCCGCGAAGAAGACTATATTGAACACCTGTTTGTAGCCTCCACGCATCACACCATGTTGTTCTTCACCGAAAAAGGAAGATGCTACTGGCTCAACGTATATGAAATCCCCGAAGGAGATAAAACAAGCAGGGGCCGGGCCATCCAGAACCTGATCCAGCTGCCGCCGGATGACAAAGTGCGCGCCATTATAGATGTAAAAGATCTGCAGGACAAGGAATTTGTAAGCACGCACAATATCGTGCTCTGCACGCGCAAGGGCATCATCAAGAAAACCGAGTTGACAGAATTCAGTCGTCCGCGTACCACCGGTGTGAACGCCATAACCATTGTGGAAGGCGACCAACTGATTGAAGCCCGGTTAACGGATGGCAACAGTGAAATCATGATGGCGGTGAAGAGTGGTCGTGCCATACGGTTCCCTGAGCAAAAAGTACGCGCTACAGGTCGAGGGGCCATTGGTGTTGCGGGAATTGAGGTAGACGACGAGCAGGATGAAGTGATTGGCATGATATGTGTCAATAGTGAAGATAAAAGCCGGACGGTGCTGGTAGTCAGTGAAAAAGGATTTGGAAAACGCACGCCGATTGAAGAATACCGTATTACCAACCGCGGCGGAAAAGGGGTGAAAACCATTAATGTTACTGAAAAAACCGGCTCATTGGTAGGTATCCTTGATGTTGCGGAAAAAGAAGATCTGATGATCACCTGCAAGAGCGGCGTTACCATACGCATGCCGGTAGAAGGCATCAGCGAACAGGGCCGCGCCACGCAGGGCGTGAAGCTGATCCGGTTGGACAATGGCGATGAAATAGCGGCCATTACCAGACTGGACGATGAGAATGGTAACAACAACGGAACGCCAGCCACAGGTTCCGAACCCGGAACTGCGCCCGAAGGCACTGCAACTGATGCAGGCCCGGAGGCAACCAATCCGGAGGATACGGCATCTGAAGAAGGTACGGACAGCTAAACCACTATCGCTATATCCAACATTTATTTTTATAAACAAGTGACAATGAAAAAAATACTTCTGACAGCATTGCTTGTTGTTCCGGTACTGTTAACCCAGGCCCAGCGACTGGAGAAGGCAAAAGACCTGCTTGGCAAAAAGGATAAGCTGGCCGATGCCCGCACCGAGATAGACAAGGTGCTTGCCATCGAGAAAAACCAGCAAAACCCCGAAGCATGGTTGGTAAAAAGCAAAATTTACCTGAAAATAGCCGCAGACCAGGAATTAAAAAATTCGGTTCCTGATGCCCGTGATGTTGCTTTTGATGCGTTGAAAAAGTATATGGAACTGGATGAACAAAAGGAAAAGGATGAAAAGAAGCGTTACATGTTGCTCACGCTGGAAAACAACCAGCCGTTGATCGACATTTATACTGGCTACAATAAAGATGCGGCCTCATTTTACAATGCGGGCAATTACAACGATGCGCTGACCAATTTCAAGAATGCGCTGGCGGTATTCGATCTCATTGCAAAACGGGAAATTGTTCCCATCAAGCTCGATACTACCACCACTTTGTATGCCGGCATATCTGCGGAAAAAGCCAACAAGATCGATGAAGCCGCAACCTATTATGGTAAAATTGCAGAGGCCAAAGCCCAGGGAGAAGGATTTGTGGAAATTTATAAATGGCTGGCCGATCATTATCGCAGAAAGGGAAATATTGAGGAAGCGATCAAGTTTACCACGCTGGGGCGTGAAGTATATCCTGAAGACCCATTCTGGAGCGGCTTTGAACTGGAAATGCTCCGCGACCAGGGTTCTAAAGAACAATTATTTGCCAAATACGAACAGGTGATCAATGAAAATCCCGACAATCATGTGTACCTGTTCAACTATGGCGTGGAATTGTATCAAACGGCCTACAAAGAAGATATCAGCGAAAGGCCGGCCAATTCAAAGGAACTGATTGAAAAGGCCAGGACTTACCTGAACAAGGCTATGACCCTGAAGCCGGATTATGCGAATGTGCACATGGTGCTGGGCCAGATGTCTTACAACGAGGGCGTTGACTACAGCAAGGAAAACGACCAGATCCGTCCAACAGGCGGTCAAAAGCTGACTGCCGATCAACTTGCCAAAAAAGAAAAATTACGCCAGGCTACATTAGAGAAATTCGACGAAGCCATTCCATACTTTAAGAAAGTGGATGAACTGCTCGACAGCCAGGGCAAGTTGAAAATGGAAGAAAAAGAAACGCTCAAAGGCGCGCTTGACCTGATGATCATTGCCATGGAAGAGAAAGCCCGCCAGTTGGAGCAAAAAAGACTGGATGCCGAGCGTAAAAAGAACGATGCTGAAGAAAAACGCCTGGAAGCCGAATTGAAACAGGTAACGGCCGAGATTGCCAAGTATACCGATAAGTTTAATAATGTGGATAGAAAGCACTAAGGAGGGTTTGAAAATATTACAGGAAATGCCGGATCGTTTGGTCCGGCATTTTTTATTGCGGTAAGGCAGATTTTGATTCTCTGGTTCTTCCGACCTTGAGGGATTTAGGATTGTGGGCGTCTTGTACACAGGACATTCTATAGCGCTCATATTTAATTCACATCTGTGGAGCCAGGAAATAATAATTCGGATTGGTTTACATGTTGGACGTATCGCGCTGGTTTCGACAAGCTTGATTTATGGATTTGGACTGGCATGCTTTAGCGCTAAAGATATGCGTTTGCTTTCGGCTGGGCTAATTATGAATTTGGATTGGTATGATTAGAGCTGAGGCGTTTGTTTACGGCAAGCGGGTGATTATGGGTTTGAATAGGGATGATTTAAAGCCGAGGATATGCTTGTTTTCGCAATCGGGTGATAATGGGTTTGGGTGGGAAGGTTATGGAAAATGGACGTGGGTGGAATAGTTTTCTTCAATTTCTACTTAACATAATATTAATTATAGGACAGAAATAAATACCGGGTTTAAAGTGCTGGACTGACGCTCTGGATAGCCTGTGGCCTTAGGAACGTTCAGGTAAAAATTGAAATCATGATGGGCAAATCCGTAATGACAATACTGTGAAAACGCGGTTAACGGTTTGTATAAAAAGAAATGTCATGCCGATGAAATTGAATGCCATAAAGCAAAACGCTTACACCATTCATAAATGCTATCATGTAAACCTCGACGAAGGACTATCGGGCGCTTTCTATTTGCATTACAGTTGTCTTCTCCTTATAAAATACGAAGAAGAACTATTTGCCCTTTGAACGGTCCTTTAATCAAATCTTTAAATAATCAAATCTTTAAATTGACATTCCCCAAAGGCATAATTTCCCCATTTTACCCTTAACCGGGCTTCCACCGATGTCTTCATCACCCAAACCGCTCAATACACTAATCCGCTGATTTTGCGTCTTTTCCGGGTTTTACCTGCAAAGGCGCTGCAAATGCCCGGAAAGCAGCACACAAATTGCAGCTCGTGCATGGACGATTTTTTGTGAACCGGAAAATGAAGGCTTATGCAACTGCAACCTGGTACCCGTTGGATATTCCTGCTGCTCTTTCTGGCAACCGCTGTAGCCTGGACGGCCTGCGGCAAAGAGTACAGCCATGAAAAAATCAATGAGGTGATTCCTCCTCCTGACGACGATACTACCAATCCAGGCAACGATGACGATACCATTGGCGGCGGCGGTCCGGACACCACCGGCGGCAATAATAGCGGTGACCCAACTTCCGTAGATTTCAATTTTATTATCGCCGCATCGTACATAAATCACGGAGAAATCATTCACGGTCAAATGGCTACTACGCAGGGCGAAAACCAATCGGTGCGCGATTTTGGCCAGGCGCTTGTTACCCGCTTTACGGAAGCCCAGGATGAGTTGGTGGCTGTGGGCGCCGCCGTGCAGGCCAACGTGCCTTCACAAACCGATTCAGCCCATAATGGGGTTACTGCGCTATTTGAAAGTTTGCAGGGCCCCGATTTTGATGTGGCTTTTGTTGATTACCAGCTATCGGAGCTGCAGCGCGCCATTGAATTGTACCAGCAGGAACTGAACAATGGGAACAGCCAGCCGGTGAAAGAATATGCGGAGAAATACCTGCCGTACCTGCAGGAGTTTTTACAAACGGCCACGGATATACGACAGAATTTATAATAACTCAAATTCCCTTACTTTACCCATAACACCTTCTCCCGTATCGAATGCCGCACCCCTCCCGCCGAAGGGACTTTTACATACCCCAAATAAAAAAATCCCATCAGCACATCTTCCGGCCCGAGGTTGAACAATGGCTTGGCCTCTTCAATAAACGTAATTCCGCCAGTGCTCCAATAGCCGCCAATTCCATCGTAAGCCGCTATGGTGAGATAAATATTTTGCACTGCACACGCCACCGAAGCAATTTCTTCCATTTCCGGCAACATATCCGGATGCCTTTTACACCCGATAGCTATCACGTGCGAACACTGCTGTGGCGTGGTCAGTAATTGCTCATACTTGTTTTGTTTGAATTTGGGACCGGCATACTGCTTATAAATGGCTGCGGATTTTTCAGCCAGGGTTTGCAGTCCTGCGCCGGAAAAAACAGTAAAGCGCCAGGGTTCGGTAAGTTTATGTGTGGGCGCCCAGTTGGCATTTTCCAGCGCCTGCCAGATGATTTCGTCAGGTATGACTCTGTCCGGATCAAATTGTTTGGTAAATACGCTCCGCCTGTTTGCAATCAGCCGGTTGATAATGGCAGGTTCAATAACTTCTCCCATGATATAAATTTCTTTGGGCGCAAAGATAACATGGTTAAGCGGCTAAATGGTTTACAGGCAAGTTTTACAACCCTCCTCTCATATCCCCCTCATCATCGTCCCGCTGCTGGCGGTTGTTGTTGCGCCGGAAAAGCGAGAAATCAGCATCCCCAAAACGGTAACTCACCGTAACGCGGAAACTGCGCACGTTGCGGCGGCGGTACGAATCCTGGTAAAAATGTTCCGTATCGTAAATGGAGCCATAACGGCGGGTATTGAACACATCATTGATATTGAACGTAAACGTAGCCTGGTTCTTCTTCAGAAAATCTTTGCGCAAACCAAAGTCTGCTACATAACGTTCCTTATTCTTTCCCTGCGGCGTTACCTCCGGTGATTCATATTCACCAGTTAGCTGAAAACTCAGCTTGTTCAACAACGCCGATCGCGATTTCACCCGGTAATTGGTGATCAGTTTTGTTTCAAAAGAAAAACCTTCATTGCTCAGGTTCTGACCGCCGATATCATCTACCCGCACTTTGGTGTACTGCATGTCGATGGTTGGCGTAATGTCTAAATTGTCGCCTATGCGTTGCTGTAAAGTCAGTTCCAGTCCCAGGTCGTTTTCACTGTTGGCGTTGATAAATGTGTTGAGAATGGCCGACGGATCGATGGCGGCATTGTTCAGCTGCTGGTATTGTGCTGCCGTGATGGTATCACTATAGCGGGTAATTTCGCCGGTGGTATTACGGTAATACACCACACCCAGGAAATTGCCACTGTTGTAATTCAGGTTATAATTGAACTCAAACGAATTGGTAAACTCAGGCTTCAAAGCCGGGTTACCCTGCTGGATATTGAACGGGTCGTTGATATCCACAAAAGGATTCAGTTGCCAGAAATTCGGGCGACGAATGCGCCGGCTGTAGTTCAACTGCATTTCCTGGCCTTCGCCGATGGCTTTGGTGAGGAACAAACTCGGGAACAAGGCATCAAACAGGTTCTTAACCTGTGCCGGATATTGATATCCGAATTTGTAGGCGCTGTCTACCAGTTCTCCGTCGAATTTTGAATGCTCTGCACGCAGTCCGGCCTGGTAACTGAAATCACCGATCTTGTTGGAATACGTGATGTACGCCGCATTCACCATTTCACGGTACTTGTAATTGTTGCTCAGCGGCAATTTTACTTCGCCGCCATTCGTTTGCGAAAACGCATTGAACTGGCTGGAATAATCATTGATGTATGTGCGTAACCCTGTTTCGAGTTTACCATCAGTGCCCGTAGGATCGGTAAAGTCTACCTGGATGGTAAGCTGTTTGTTTTCATTGTTCCCGCTGTTGCGCACCCGGTTGGTGGGCGCATATACCGTTCCATTGGGATAGAAAAAATCGTTCACAATATTCGTGTTGTCGTTTCCTGAGCCGCTGCTGTAATTGACATCAGCGCTCAACGATTTGCCGCTCTCCACAAAAGTGCGTTTGTACGCCAGTTGTGTATTACTGCGATCGAAACCATATTGCCCGGACGAAGCGCGCACGCCATAATGATCGGGCTGGCGGTTAACATCGAAGAATTGCTGGTCCTGCGATTCATTGCTTGAAAAACGTCCTTTGGCAAAGTTTTGCGTAAGACTGATAGTATTCCGGTTATCGAGGAAGAAATCCACACCAAAGCGCACACTGGTGAAACGGCGTTTTCTTTCGGTAAGCGAAAACTGGTTAAAGTAATCGGTTATTGCGCCATTGGATTTATTTTGCCGGTAGGTTTCTGATTTGGCTTCGCCCCCGGACTGATTATGGTTGGCACTGCCGAAGAAATTGAATTTTCCTTCGCGGAAATTCAACGACAGGTTGCCATTGTATACATCCGGAGAACCAATACCGGCCGATACCAGTCCATTCAATCCCAGTTTTTTGTCTTTTTTCAGCACCACATTGATGATACCTCCTACACTGCTGGCATCAAATTTTGCCGAAGGGTTTGTAATCAGTTCTACCCGCTCAATATGATCTGCCGGAATTTGTTCAAGCGTAAGAATGGTGGGACGCCCGTCTACAAAAACCTGCGGCGTACTGTTGCGCAACAATACATTGCCGTCTACATCCACCGTAACGGAAGGAATATTTCTCATCACATCGATGGCGGTACCACCGGTTGACACAATGCTTTTGCCTACATCAAATGTCTTACGGTCGATGCCCATCTGCAACGCAGGCTTTTGTCCTACCACCGTTACAGACCCCAGAAAGCGCACATCCGTTTCCAGTTTGATGTTGCCCAGGTCTTTTACCGGCCCTTCTCCCCTTTCTCCTGCCCCTCTTCGATCAAAGTACACCGTTAGTTCCCTGGCTGCATAACCAATGGCGGTGATTTCCAGGCGAAACGTATCGGTAACAGAGAGGTTGCTGATGTCAAAATCGCCATTGGGCCGCGTAAGCATGCCACCTGCCAGGCTGTTGTCCTTCACCCGAAATAATTGTACGGAGGCGGCCTCTATCCCCTTGTTATTGGCTGCATCCACTATTTTACCGTATAATTTGCCGTTATTTTGTCCTGAAATTCTACCTCCGGGGCGGTTGCCCTCCTGCGCCATTGATAATGCTGACAATAAAAAGCCGGTTAACAACAGTAATACCTGTTTCATTGGTTGGTTATTTTAACACTTCATCCGATCTATCATGTACAAAAAACCATGCTCGCATGCCGGATGGTAACGCAGTAGCTTTTACAATGTTCGTGTGCTCTTTGAAAAAACAAAACCAATGCATTAGACGCCAAAAAATCCTGTGTCGTTGCCCTGCCGCCATTTTAATTTCATTTTAATCGTGTATTCCCCGGCGCTACAGCGGTGTAAAGAAAAAACCTGTTGAATTTGCAGCAAAACTTGCAAAAAATTCAACAGGCTATTTATTCAGTTAGTCGCCGATAAATCGGTTAGCATCCGGCGATTAACATTTCTTTAAGAAACAGTATCAGGTGGCTTTGTGCCTGAGGTAGTCGTTCATTACTTCTACGGCTTCTGCCAGGTACAGGTCTTTTTTCAGGCTGTTGATCCAGGCTTTGTTGCCGTCTTTGCGGAACTGCTCGCGCTCCTGCAGTTCTTTTTCCATGGTACTGGTATTGCGGATGTTCAGCTCCCGGGTATTTACCAGTTCCTGGCGAATCCGTTCAAGTTTTTCCTGGAATTCTTTTTGTTCTTTACGATAGTTCTCCAACTGCAGGGAATGTTTTGTAGGCCTGTTTTTCAGCCAGGCAAGATTATTACGAAGCGATTGCAGTACCGTATCCTTTTCAATGCGGCTGCGTGCGTTGCTGATAATTTTATCGAACGCACCTTCAGGATTCACGGGTTTGAATTCTACCGGCTCTATCTTGTCCCATGCCAGCGCAGAAGGGTTGTTTTTTTCCAGTATATTGTACGGCTCATAAATGCCCGGCAACATAATGTCGGGTTCAATGCCTTTCAATTGCGTGGCTTCACCGGTTACGCGATAGTATTTCTGTAAGGTAATGTTGATGGTGCCCAGTTCTGTAGGTTGCGTGGTAATCTGGCGGTTATTGCTGATACCAAATGACCGCTGTACAGAACCTTTGCCATAGGTGGAACTGCTGCCGATCACAATACCGCGACGATAATCCTGGATCGCTGCAGCAAATATTTCCGAAGCTGACGCGCTCATTTCGTTCACCAGTACAATCACCGGCCCGTCAAAAATCTTTTTACCGCCCGGTGTATTGGCCACATAGGGTTTACCGCCCGGGCTTTTTACCTGCACTACCGGTCCACCGTCTATGAACAGGCCCAGCATATTGATCACTTCACCCAGGCTGCCTCCGCCATTGTTGCGGATATCGATGATCACCGCATCTACATTTTCTTTTTTCAGTTCTTCCAGTTGTACCGCCATATCGCGGGCGCTGCTGCGTCCGTTCTCATCACCAAAGTCGGTATAAAAACGGGGGAAAGAAATATATCCAATGCGGCCGTTGTTTTCAATCACCGCGCTTTTGATGAAAGTATCTTCCAGTTGCAACGCTTCGCGCTGCATATAAACATCTTTCAGCGTACCGTCACGTTTGCGGAAAGTGATCATCACCGTAGTACCTTTCTGACCACGTATCAGTTTGATCACTTCACTCATGGCCATGCCTGCTACTTCTACCGGCTTTTGTCCGGCCTGGCCCACGCGCACAATCACATCCCCTTTTTCTACCTGTCCCGATTTGGCTGCAGGCCCTCCGAGCATCAGTTCTCCAATGCTTACCTTGCCCTGTTGTTCCTGCAACAGCGCGCCGATGCCGTAATAAATACCGCTCATGTTTTCCTGGAACGAGCGACGGTCGACGGGCAGGAAATAATTACTATGCGGATCGTACAGGTTGATCACGCTGTTGAGATAGGTATTAAAAGCTTCTTCTTCGGTAGTTAATTTGCGCAGATTTTCGATATGTCTTTTTTCGATGCGCAATACGGTTTCTCTTGCTTTCTGCTCAGGGTTCTCTCCTTTTTTCGATCCGGTGGAATCTTTTGCCTTTAATTCCAACTGATCATCGTATTGCACCAACACCTGGTATTTGAGATAGGTCCTCCACCTGTTCTTTTGTTCTTCTGGCGAATTGCTCCAGGGCAGGTTTTCCGTATTGCTGTTGTACGTGCCGGGTTTATCAAAACGGTATGGTTCTTTCAATAATTCCGTTACCAGTTGCTCTGCTTCATCGAGACGTTTCCGGAAAACATTGTTGACCACCTTATAGAATTGAACGGTTTTTCCGCGCAATTCATCATCCAGTTCTGATTCGTATTTTTTGAATTCGTTGATATCCGACTGGAGAAAAATGCGCTTGCCCGGGTCGAGTTGATTCAGGTAGGCATTGAATATTTCAGCAGCGAATTTATCGTCGAGCGTTTTCGGCGCAAAATGGATTTGCTGCAACATATGCGCCGTATTATGAAAGACCAGGTCAACATTATCGGCCACTTTGGTCTTCTGGGCAACGGCAACATCTGCACCAATGAACAGCAGCAACAGGGCAATCCATCTAAGGGAGGTGAATATATTTCTCTTCATAGCGGTGTTATAACGCTTCAAATTTCCTGAAAAAACAGCAGAACTGCTATAAGACAATGCAAAATTGTATGAATGGCAATGCAATTTCGATGCCCCTGTGTGACCACAACATTGGAAGGATAGGCAAGTTTATAAAAAACACGATTGTAATTACCCGCTTAATCCTTCAATTCAATAAATCCCGGTTCAGACAACTGCAGTTTGTTCAAACTCCTGTACAATCCATCAGGCAGGTTCATGAGCTCATGGTGTGTGCCGCATTCTTTTACCAAACCTTTGTCCAGCACTACAATTTTATCGGCATTTCTGATGGTCGACAACCGGTGCGCAATAATGAACGACGTGCGGTTTTTCATCAGGTTATCGAGCGCGTCCTGCACAATGGATTCGCTGGCACTGTCGAGGGAACTGGTGGCTTCATCCAGCACCAGTATCACGGGATCTTTCAGAATGGCGCGGGCTATGGCAATACGTTGCCGCTGTCCGCCCGAAAGTTTTACGCCACGTTCGCCCACAACAGTATCGTATCCCTCGGGAAATCCGGTAATGAACTCATGCGCATGGGCCTTGCGTGCGGCCTCTTCAATTTCTTCCTGCGTGGCATCGGGTTTACCATAAGCGATATTTTCGCGAATGGTGCCGCCAAACAGCAATACATCCTGCGGCACCAGGGCCATTTGTTTGCGCAGTTGCGAAACGGGGATGGTTTCGGCCGGTCTGCCATCGAACAAAAGCCTCCCGGAATCAGGATTATAGAAACGCAGCAATAAACCGGCAATGGTGGATTTTCCGGCGCCGCTCGGGCCAACAATAGCCACTTGCTCGCCCGGTTCTGCCGTAATGGAAACATTGTGCAATACCTGCACTTCCTTGCGCGAAGGATAACTGAAAGCAATATTTTCGAGTGTTACCTGCCCAAACAACCTGTATTTATCGGCCACCGGTTCATCGGTTACCGCCACTTCCTCTTCCTTTTCACGGAGCAGTTCTCTCACTCTTTGTGTGGCGCCCAGTGTTTTTTGCAGTTGCGAATAAAGATCAGCAAAACCCGCCATACTGCCGCCCACAAATGCTGTGTAAATTACAAAGGCGGTAAGCTCCCCGAATGCCAGGATGCGCGTGCCATACCATACTACCAATACAATGGCGCCAAATACACTGAACAATAAAAAAGAAACGAACAAACCACGCATCCTGCCATTCTTTACAGCCAGTCTTACCACTTTGGCCAGACTACCTGTATACCTGCCTATTTCATACCATTCGTTGGTAAAGCTTTTTACGTTGCTGATGCCCTGCAAAGTTTCCTGTACAATGGTATTGGAATCGGCTAGTTGGTCATGCGCATTACGGGACAACTTACGGATCTTTTTGCCGAACACCACGCCAATAACCACAATCAATGGCACAACCGACAACATTACCATGGTAAGTTTGGCCGAAATAACCAGGATCAATCCCAGCCCGATCACCAGCACCAACACGCCGCGCAGGATTTCTGCAAGCATAACGGTCACTGCGTCCTGTATCTGCACCAGGTCGCTGCTGATGCGACTGCTCAGTTCGCCCACCCGGCGCTGCGCGAAGAAGTTCATCGGCATGGTGATCATTTTACGATACACATCCCTGCGCATATCTGCCAGCGCATGTTCACCCACGTAAGAAAACAGGTAAACACGCATATAAGAGAAAATCATCTGCACGCCCAATACGGCCAGCATCAGGAGCGCGATGGTATTGGGAGATAAATGGACGTTGTCCTGGGCAACCGTTCCCGGAGCCATGGGCTTTGTACTATCAATCAACTTTTCCAGCAACCAGGGAAATGACATGGTGGTGGCGCTGGACAATGCAATAAAAATCAGTCCGGCAATAAACATCCACCGATAGGGCTTTACATATTGAAAAATGAGTAAAGCTTCCTTGAGATTCTGTTTATTGATTTTAAGTTTGAGTGATTCTTTTTTTTCGTTTGAATTGTCGCTGTTTCTACGGGCCATGTTTTGCCTTATGTGTTGGTTATGTTGTTTAATGGTAAATGGCTGTATTAAATTTACAGGTTTGCGGCTATCCGCCTGCTTTTATTTTACCAATCGCCATATGCTGCGTACCATCCTGCCCCGATCAACGCAGTCTTATCATTTTTTATGACCCGGATGGGAATGGTTTCCAGCAAATGCTGCATGCGGTCGCTGTCGAGATAGTGCCGGTAAAAAGATTCCTGTTGTAGCAGCGGGGCAATTTTCGGAGGAATACCACCACCCAGGAAAAGTCCACCGGTAGCCTTCAACTTCAGCACCAGGTTGGCCGATTCGTACGCCAGGTAGCGCACAAAAATGTCCATCGTTTCAACACAAATCGGCGCCGCATTGTTCAGTGCGGCCGTGCTGATCACTGCCGGATCATCATCGTGATGCAACAAGGCTTTGGTAAGCCATTCAGGCTCTTCGTACGAAAGATGGTCGCGGAGAAATTCATAGATGTCGAATATGGCCGGACCGCTCACCACACGTTCCCAGCTTACCATCCTGTATTTTTCCTGCAACACACGCAGCAAGGCAATATCCGTATCTGTACGGGGTGCAAATCCGGTATGTCCACCTTCGGTAGGAAAGGGAAAATGATTGCGCCCGTTCCAGTACAGTCCTGCCTCACCGAGACCCGTGCCGGGAGCAATGATGGCCATGTTGCCATTGCTGTTTTCGTGGCCGGGATGCAGGGTTATGAAGTCGTCAGGCCCCAACGCAGCGAGACCATAGGCCGTCGCTTCCAGGTCGTTGATAAGCGCGACTTTGTTAAAGTTCAACTGCTGCCTGATGTCGGCAACATCCAGTTTCCATCCGATATTGGTTAATTCCACGCGGCCGTTCAGCACCGGGCCGGCAACCCCGAGGCATATGCGTTGTGGGACGAGCTGATTATTTTCTCCCAGGAATTTTTTGAGGATATCAATACAGGAGTGGAATTGATCGGATGGGTAGCGCTGTTCTGCCAATACTTCCAGACCGGCATTAGTAGCACGGTAAAGCGCCAGGTTCGTTTTGGTACCTCCTGCGTCGCCGGCCATTATAATAACGCCTTCCTTTGGTAAATCACTGCGTGCCGGTATATGCAGATTCTGAATAGTCCCCATCTCGATCGTTTGAATGCCCACTGTAAAAGTACCTAAATTACACGGGATGGATTGGGAATTGCCAGCACAGGTGCTTGTCTGGCCCTTCATTCCTATAGCGAGTATACGGGCCCCTGCCAAGCTGTGCTCATGCGGTGGGCATTTTACGGCTGAACAAGGATAACTGATAGCGCTCAGTTTACAGGTTTACCTTCTTCACCTCCACCGACCATCCCGGCCCGCTGGCTATGCGGAACGAATCGGAGAAGCTACCCATATTGATAGCAAAAGAAAGATTCATCAGGCTATTCAAATAGGCCAGGGGACGGCCTTCCGGTACATCACCGAATGTATGCACATAGGGCATCTTTCCAGTGTATACGAGCGCATCATTGTGCCTGATGACTACTTCAACATTTACTCCAACAGACACCTGCAATTTTTTGAAAATCGAATCGTTAATATTCGTCCAAACATTGCCATATTGGACATCGAGAATGGGTATATTCCCTTTTACCACACCTGCTTCCGCCGTGGCTTGCTGGTAGGGAATGCGTATCACAGTATCGGGCAACAGGGGACCTACTTCTTCAAAACGGATCACACCCGCCGCCAATCTGGCGCCGGTATAAGCATAGACATCTCTACCATGAAAGGTATAGGAAGCCGCACTGTTTTTTCTTCGATTTAAAACTTCATCAATCTCTCTTACCTCGTCTATACCAAGCGATTCTGCAACCAAGGTAAGTGTACCATTATCAGGCGTTACAAAATAATGTCCCGAACGCGACCGCATCACCACCGATTTGCGGTCAGTGCCCACACCCGGATCTACTACAGACACGAACACCGTCCCGGGCGGCCAGTACGCCGCCGTTTGCTGCAGCCGGTAAGCCGCTTCCCAAATATGGTAAGCAGGGATTTCGTGCGTAAGGTCGTACAGTTTGAGCGTTGGGTCTATCGAGATGGCCACACCTTTCATGGCGCTGACGGCGCCGTCCTTTACACCAAAATCAGATTGAAACACCACCACGCCGTGCTTTTGTTTGCAGCCGGCAGTAATAATCAGGAGGAATAAGGGGATATACAGAAACCAATGCATGGCTACAAGATAGTGGCTTGGCCCCATCTTTCAACACTATTTCCAATTTTTCCACGTTAATCTGTGTAAATCAGGGAATCCTGTAATTTCACCCCTTAAAGCTGACGCGATTGAAACTGTTGAAATCATCCTTCTGGGTCAATGCTGTATTCTATACTTTGCTGCAACGGTTTTCCCTGTTCTTCTTTGGCGCAGTTTCGTACATGTTGCTGGCCCGCGGTTTTGCAAAGGATGCCAACAGTATGGCCGTTTGGGCGCTGTACCTTACCATACTTACCCTGTTCGAAACCATCAAGCAGGGCATGCTGCGGAACCCGATGATCAAATTTTTGGGTATGACGGAGTATGCCGAACGCCGGAAAGAAGTGCAATCGTCCGGTCTGGCCATCAATGCCGGCTTTTCCCTTATCAGCATGGTGTTGATTGTATGCGGCGCCGGCTGGCTGTCAGCCTTTCTGAAAGCGCCTGCCTTAACCCCTTTGCTGTGGTGGAGCATTGCCATGGTAGTGTTGCTCATTCCTTTCAATCATTATGAGGTATTGCTGCAGGCGCATTACCAGTTCAAGAAAATATTCGCCGCTTATGTGGTACGGCAGGGTATCCAGTTTGCGGGCATTGTTGTTTTATACTTTGCCTTCCCCCACTATTTTACGGTACTGCACCTGGTATGGTTACAGATCATAGCGCTGCTGGCCGGCACCATCATACTGTTTTACGCAACAAGTCCCTATCGACTGCGTGGGTATCATCACAACGGGCAGATCATGCTGCAGATGTTCCATTTCGGGAAATATATATTTGGCACCAACCTGTTCAGCCATGTGGCCCGCAGCCTCGATCATTTTGTTACGGCCAATGTCCTGAGCCCGGCAGCAGGTAAACAATATGTGGCCTATTACAATGTTTCCGCACGCATCAACAACATGATCGACGTGCCTACGCTGGCCACAGCCGATGTGTTGTTTCCCAAGAATGTTGAAACGCTCGAAACGGAAGGGCTTGGCAAGGTGAAATATTATTTCGAACGCATGATCGGCACCATCCTGGCCGTGGTGATCCCGCTTTCGCTGTTCATCTGCATTTTTCCCAAACTGGTCATTTTTATCATTGCCGGTCCTGAATATTATGGAGCAGCCCTGATCCTGCAGATCACCATCATCGCCAATCTCATCAGACCACTGGGCTATCATTTCGGCTCCACGCTTGATGCGTTGGGAAAACCGCGGGTGAATTTCATAGCATGCGCCACGCTGATGGTGGTTGGACTGGGACTGAACTATGCCGGCCTGTATTATTTCGGAGGCATGGGCGCCGCTTATGCGCTCATTGCCTATAATGTGATCAGTTTGATCACCATGATTGCCATTTTGAAAAAGTATATGCATCTTGAGGTGCGAAATATCCCGGTTTACATGTTCCAATGTTACAGGGATATTCACGCATTGGTGATGAACAAAGTGGTCCACAGGAAAAAAAACAGTGCAGCACAATAACCTAAACCGATTTTAATTCATACTGATAATGAAAATAGCTTTTACCATTTGTTCCAATAACTATTTGTCGCTGGCCCGTGCGTTGGGAAAATCACTTGCAGCCACCGGAAATGATTACCACTTTATTATCGGGCTGGTGGATAAACCGGATGATCGTTTGCAATCGTACTACAAGGATTTCGACATCCTGCCCTGCGACCAGATCGGCATACCCGATTTGCAGGAAATTGCACTGAAGTATACGATTGCAGAGTTCAACACAGCGTTAAAGCCTTTTTATTATCAGTACCTATTCAACAAATACCCGGATGCGGAATTCATTACCTTTCTTGACCCGGATATGCTGGTATACCGCCGCCTGACGGAACTGGAAGAAGGCCACCGGCAGTACGACATCATCATGACGCCGCATATCCTGCACCCGATGGCGCTTGATGGCAAGAATCCCGATGAAATTTCCTATCTGTCCACCGGGACTTTCAATCTTGGTTTCCTCTCGCTGCGTAAAAGCGATAATACGTTGCGCATGCTCGACTGGTGGAGCGAGCGTTTGCGGCATTTCTGCTACTTTGATTTTTATAAAGGATTGTTTGTTGACCAGAAATGGATGAACCTGGTGCCGGTATTTTTCGATTCTGTTTATGTATTGAAAAATCCCGGTTACAATGTAGCGTACTGGAACCTGCAGGAAAGGACCTTGTCGGAAGTGAACGGCGAATGGAGAATCAATGACGCCTACCCGCTCAGCATCTATCACTTCAGCAGTGTGGGCATTAAACAGGCGAAATTGTTTCATAAACAGCAGGACCGCTACCGGGATGAAGATCTGCCGCTCAACAAAAAAATATTCATGGAGTACCGGCAGTTGGTGCTCGATGAGGGTTATGAAACCACCAATCCCTATAAATGCTACTACATTGAAATGCGCAATGCGTACATCACCAAACAAATGAAAAGTACGCTGGGCGGCCGGATTAAACTGCTGCTCAAGAAATATATTCCTGCCAAACGCCGGCAGGCGCTTAAACGTAAGCTGTTGAAATTTTTGGGAAGCTAAACCGGAGGTATGCGGGCAGTAAGGCTCGTGTAACTTCTGGTGTGCAGCAATAGGTGCAACTTTCTATTGCTCCTGGAACTTCAGGTATGCCGCAATAGGTACAACCTCCTGATGCTCCCGGAACTTCAGGTGCGCAGCACTATGCGCAACCTCCTGATAAACCTGAAACGCCGGGTGGGCAGCCGTATGTGAGCCCACTAACATCCACCAATATACGCGCCCGTTTCAACCATGCCCGGCCTGCGCCATCTCGCGTTCTGCCACCTTGGGTGTTTCCGCCGGTTTCCTTGGTTTGTAAAATTCCTTGAACAGCAATCGCAGCGACTGGTCATAGGTGAAGTAGATATAGATCCAGTTCAGGAATACGAATATCCTGTTCTTAACACCCAGCAGCAGGAACAGGTGCAAACTCATCCACACTAACCAGGCAAAGAACCCACCGAAATGCCAGATCTTGTTTTTCTTTTTGGAAATGGGGATGTCCACTACAGCGAGGTTGCGCCCTACAGTGGCCATGCTGCCTTTGTCGAAGTATTCGAATTCACGCCAGGGCCGTTCGGGGTGACGCGCCTGCAGCCGGAGGTTTTTCGCCAGGAGTTTCGCCTGCTGAATAGCCACTGATGCCACCTGAGGATGTCCTTTCGGGTAGGCCGGCGTTTCCATATAGGCCAGATCGCCGAGGACAAATATGTTTTTGAAGCCCTCCACGCGGTTGTAGCGGTCAACTTTAATACGATTGCCACGTACTACCAGGTCTTTATGCACGCCGGCAGGCACGTTGCCTTTGACGCCTGCCGCCCAGATCACCATGGCTGAACGGATTTTATCGCCGTTCTGCAGGGTTACGGTATCGCCGTCGTATTCCTTCAGAATGGTATTGGTAAAGATGTTAACGCCGAGCTTTTGGAGGTATCGTTGTGATTGTTCAGAAGATTTGGCGCTCATGGACGCAAGGGTTTTGTCCTGCCCCTCCAACAGGAAAATGTTCATTTTGCTGAAATCGAGCTCCGGGTAATCTTTGGGCAACACGTAGCGTTTCATTTCGGCAATTGCGCCACTGAGTTCTACGCCTGTGGGACCGCCTCCTACTACTACAATATTCATCAGCTTTTCCCGCTCTGCAGGGTCGTTGGTAGCCAGCGCCTCTTCAAAATTCTGGATCAGGCGGTGACGTATACGGAGCGCCTCTGCGGTTGATTTCATGGGGAAGGCATGTTGCTGTAGAGCTGCATTACCAAAGAAATTGGTGTCGGCGCCAATGGCAAGTACAAGGATGTCGTATTCCATTTCGCCGATATTGGTGCGAATGATATTGCGTTCAGGCACTACTTCCTGCAGTTCTGCTATGCGGATATGCACATTGCGTGAACCATGGAAAACCTTGCGCAGCGGGAATGATATATTACTGGCATCGAGGCCTGCCGTGGCCACCTGGTAAAACAAAGGTTGAAACTGGTGATAATTGAAGCGATCAAGTAGCGTGACCTCAAAACCGGGTTTGTTGTTCAGTCTGCGGGCAAGTGTTAACCCGGCAAATCCACCTCCGACGATTATTACTTTCATGTTTCGGATTTGAGTACACAAATTTACACAATTTTCAATAATTTTTGAAAAAACTAAAAATCGTGTACGGGTATTTAACGCAGGGGCACAAAACTGGTGCCATGAGGGGATGGATTGGGGATTGAACGGTAGCAAACTGGCGCAGCGCGCGTTGGAAGAAATAGGTAAAAAAAGGCAACAGGAATGGCAGGTATGGCGAATCAGGCCGCAAACCCAAAGCAGGTAAAAAAAGTCACGCTCCATCCCACATGCACAAACGCAAATTTGTGCCGTTGGGATATACTTCCCTTCTTTTAATAAAGGATTTTTACCCGGATTTTCCGCTTTTTTCCCGCTTAATACAACAACCGCACCTTGATCGTCTCCTTAATATCCTTCAGCAACTGAAACGCCGTGTTGGAAATCTTGCGGTCTACGTCCAGCACTACATAACCAATATCGTCATTGGTCTTGAGGTATTGGGCGAGAATATTGATTTTGTTTTTGGAAAGTTGTGTGTTGATGGCAGACAGTACACCGGGCACATTCTTGTGAATATGCAAAATGCGGTGTGTGCCTTCCTGTGGTGGCAAACTCAATGGCGGTACGGTATGACTGCCAATGGTTACCCCCATTTCGAGGAACTGGAACAGCTTGCTGCTCACGTCTTCTCCTATATTCATTTGCGCTTCTTCCGTAGAACCGCCGATATGCGGTGTGAGTATTACGTTGGGCAATTGCTGCAGCGGCGTTTCAAAGCGGTCGCCGTTCTTTTCGGGCTCCCAGGGATAGGTATCTACCGCAGCGCCTGAAATATGGCCATCCAGTATGAATTTGCGCAGCGCATCAAGGTCCACTACTTCACCACGGGCATAGTTGATCAATATGGCCCCCTTTTTGAATTGTTTGAGGGTATTCTTGTTGATCATGTTCTTGGTTGTGGGCGTGTCCGGCACATGCAGGGTTACAATATCTGCCTGGCTCACCACTTCTTTCAAACTGCTTTTCGCCACGGCATTGCCCAGCGGCAGCCGTTTGATGATATCATAAAAGATCACTTTCATGCCCAGCGCTTCTGCCAGGATGCTAACCTGTGATCCGATATTGCCATAGCCGATAATCCCCAGCGTTTTGCCGCGCAGTTCATAACTGCCTTTGGCATCTTTCAGCCAGATGCCTTCATGCGCCGCCTTGTTTTTGTCGGGTATGCGGCGGATCAGCATGATGGACAAACCAATTACCAGTTCTGCTACTGAACGGGTATTGCTGTATGGTGCATTAAACACCACAACGCCCCGTTGTGTGGCAGCTTTCAGGTCAACCTGGTTTACACCAATACAAAAACAGCCAATGGCCTGCAGCTTTTTGGCCGCATCCAATACCCGGCTGGTTATCATGGTTTTTGAACGAATACCTAATAAATGAACATCTTTAATTTCCTCTATTAATTGTTCCTCACTCAAGGCCCCGCCAAGTTTGCGAACTGATGTGTAACCGGCATCCCTGAAAAACTTGACAGCAGTATCACTGATGTTTTCTAATAGCAGAATATTTATTTTTTCTTTGGGGTAACTGGTATTTTTTTTCTCATTCATAATGATGGCCCTTCTTTTGCGTTATTTTTCAGGATTGCAAATATAGGCCGTTGACAATCGCTACGAAAAAAAGGTTATAGACAAAACGAGCGTTAGTTTTCTGTAAATTAGCAGATTACTAACCCGAAAAAAAATTAATAGTCCTTGTGAAAAACACTTTAGGCATAATACTGTTCGTGTTTGTTTTGTATGGCTGTACCCAGGTGAATAGCAACAACAGCAAGCCTATCGGCGAGCCTCGCGAAGGCGCTGAATTGTTGTCGTCCGCTGAATCAAAAATCCCTGCAAGGGAACTTCAATATTATCTCGATCGTGTAAAAGTATCGCTGGATTCTCTTTTCGGCAAAACCCATATCAATGGCAGTATACTGGTAGCCAAACACGGGCAGATCATTTACGAATATTACAACGGCTATTGCAATCCCCGCGAGAAGAAAGATACCATCACCCCTTCCACCTCCTTTCACCTTGCTTCTATCTCCAAGACTTTTACTGGCATGGCCATCCTGCGCCTGGCCGAAGAAGGAAAACTTGACATAGACGACACCGTTAGCAAATACCTTGTCGGATTTCCCTGTGCCGGTGTTACCATACGCACCCTGCTGAACCATCGCAGCGGTATTCCCAAGTATGATCATTATATGGAAAACATGGGTTGGGACAAGCGCAGGCTGGTTACCAACCAGGACGTGCTCGATTTCCTCATAGCAAGACATAAGGAAATACCTATTGCACGTCCGGACCGCGGGTTCAGCTATTCCAACACCAATTATGCGTTACTGGCATTGATTATCGAAAAGGTGAGCGGGATGACCTATGGCGATTACCTCAAAAAAACATTTTTCGAACCGCTGGGCATGAACGACAGTTATGTGTTTGCCCTGGGCGATACCGGCCGCTACCTCTCCTCCTACCGCTACAACGGCCGCCCGTACAAATTCGATTACCTCGACCTTGTGTATGGCGATAAGAACGTGTACAGCACCGTTAGAGATCTGCTGAAATGGGACCAGGCGCTGCGTAGCGATACTTTTTTCTCAAAGCAATCACTCGATGCTGCCTATATGCCCTACAGCTGGGAAAAACCGGGCACACACAATTATGGGCTTGGCTGGCGCATGTACTGCCTGAAAAACGGCAAGAAACTGATTTACCACAACGGCTGGTGGCATGGCAACCGCACCGCCTTTTACCGCCTGCTGGATGAAGACGTGACCATTATTGCGCTTTGTAACAACGACGCCAAAAGAATTTATGCCGTGAAAGAGATCGCAGACATTTTTGGCGACTATATGCAGCGCCGCGAACACCCGGTGGATGATTATGCGGCTGCCAGGCGCGCAAACCGCCAGCATAATGTGCAGGCTGCCGTAATACTGAAAAAGAATACCCCTCCCCCCGTTCTTACTGGCAAAAAGTAGGTAATTTCCCGCATGCAAATTTTTGCTGCTGAACAAATAAGGGCATGGGATGAGTATACCATCCAACACGAGCCCATCGCTTCGATTGACCTCATGGAAAGAGCCGCTACTGCCTGCTTCGACTGGCTGATGGAACGCGGCTACAAGGGAAAAACATTTTCTGTGTATTGCGCCAAGGGCAACAATGGTGGCGACGGTCTGGCCATTGCCCGCCTGCTGTCCGAAACCGGTCACCGCGTTACGGTGAACATCCTGGAATTTGGCCACCTGGGCACAGAGGATTTTCAGACCAACCTCGCAAGATTGCACGAAACCGAAGCGGAGATCCGTTTCATATCCGAAGCAAGCGCCATTGCTCCACCGGAGCCCGGCGATATTCTGATAGATGCCTTATTTGGTTCGGGACTAAGCCGTCCGCTCGACGGACTGTCGGCACAACTGGTAGAGCATATGAATGCCAGCGGCCATGACATCATCTCCATAGATATTCCCAGTGGATTGTTTGTTGATAAAAGTTCCCGGAACAATACAGTGGTAAGGGCCACGCACACGCTGAGTTTTCAATGTTACAAACCGGCCTTGCTGCTGGCAGAAAATGCCACCGCATTCGGGGAAGTGCATATTCTTGACATCGGTTTGCACCCGGGCTTTTTAAAAACCGTTCAACCCACCTGGCAGTGGATTGATGCTTCCCTGGTGCGCAGCATACTCAAGCCAAGGAACAGGTTTACCCATAAAGGCAATTTCGGTCATGCAGCACTGATAGCCGGCAGTACCGGCTTGATGGGCGCCGCTGTGCTGAGCGCTCGCGCCTGCCTGCGTGGCGGCGCGGGGAAACTCACCTGCCATGTGCCTGCTTCCGGTTACAATATTATGCAGTCAGCCGTGCCGGAAGCCATGTGTATGGTAGAAAAAGGAGAAGCCTGCATAGAATCGGTAACATCGCCGGAAAAATATGATGCTATCGGCATTGGCCCCGGCATTGGACAATATCCTTCGCATGTTGCCTTGATGGAGCAATTGTTTCAACAGGCGCGTTGCCCCATTGTTATCGATGCAGACGGTTTGAATACGCTGGCCGCCAACAAAAATCTGCTGAAGCAAATTCCGGCGCGTACCATTCTTACCCCCCATCCCAAAGAATTCGAGCGGCTCTTTGGCAAAACCACCGATGATTATCAGCGACTGTCACTGGCCATGGAGACGGCGGCATCCTACAAACTCAACATCATCCTGAAGGGGCATCATACCTTTATTGCAACTGCGCAGGGCGTGGGTTATTTCAACAGTACCGGAAATGCAGGTATGGCTACAGGCGGCAGTGGAGATGTGCTCACCGGCATCGTAACTGCCTTGCTGGCGCAGGGCTATAGCGCACAGCAGGCCGCCATAGCTGGTGTGTACCTGCATGGACTGGCCGGCGACCTGGCAGCTTCATTTGTATCGCAGGAAGCAATGATTGCATCAGATATTACAGATTACCTGGGCAATGCCTATATGCAAGTGACGCATGGTTCCTGAGGCCGTTATTCGTCTTCCTTTTCTTCTTTCAAATACTTCAGGCATATTTCGAGGTAACGCGCAAACAATTCATCAATGCGATCTTTATCAAATTCGTCGTCAAAATGTACCATGGTCATGTGTACTACCGGGTCCAGCGATTGCTGCGTTGTATCAAACGCTCCGACAACACCGAGATAGGCTTTTTCGCCAATTTTCACTTTATAGAGATAGAAAAGCCGGGTGGTATCTTTTACCATTGCTTTCTTCTGTGCAATAAATTCATACCAGGCAGGCTCATCAAGTTCCGCTACCAGGCTCAGATAGGCTTCTGCAAAATGGCGTTGCGTAAGAAATTGTTTGGGGAAGAATACAAGGCACTACGAAGGAATTTCATATACTGCGGTTCAGGAGGTTAACCAAAAACTCAGCAAATATAACAGCAATGGCTGAATGTACGTTTTATCATAAGGCTGGCATCGTAGGTTCATTGCCGATAAGGAAAGTTTGCTATACTGCGACATCACCATGACGAACAAGTGTTTGCCCTGCGCCTTCCCGGATAACAGTATCTTTGCGTGTCCAGGAAGTTGTCTCAAAACGCATGAATATTGGCTGGGAATTACAGCCATCAAACTTACCGTTATGAAAGAATTGTCTCCTGCCATCAATGTCCTTTCCAGCATGATTACCCCGGTGGTACTGATACTGGCCAGCGGGCAACTGATTCTCACCACTTCACAGCGGCTCGGCCGTGTGATTGAAAGAACGCGCAAACTTACTGACTGGATAAAAGAGTTGTCGCGCACCAATGCGCCGGAGTCGTCACTGGAGCACGAAATGGAAGTGTTGTATCAACAGTTGCATAAAAACACGCGGCGCGCCCGGTTGTTGCAAAGCGCCATGACCATCCTGTACATTACGCTGAGCATTTTTGTAGCCACCAGTATTGCCATTGGCATTACCGACCTTTCTCATACAACCAATACCTGGATACCGGTGGCGTTAGGCATTGTTGGCGCAGGCCTGTTGTTCTATGCAAGTATTTTATTGATCAAAGAATCGCGCATTGCGCTGTCAGCAGTAAATGCAGAAATGGATAGCGCCATCAGGGTGATGCATACACGATTCCCGGGGAAGGAACCTAAGAGCAAATAACACCACATCAGGCATGTGAGAAGACACCAGCATCACACTAGCAAACAAACGGGGTACAACGCATAAACGCTGTGCCCCGTTTTTATATATAATCTTTCGCCGGGCTATTAAGGACTTTTTTATTTTAGCTTTTATTGCCTGGCAAACTGTAGCTATCATTATTATCATGGTATCAGTCCTGGTTTATGGTGTGAGCACCGCCATCAAAACCAGGAAGACGTTGCTGGATGAGGACGCAGAGGAGGATAAGTCTGAAAAGGCAAAAACCTTCGCCGCAATTTTAAATGGATATTTATACTGGTAATAGTGATGCTGCTGATACTATTTTTCTTGCAGCTTGTTTCAAAGTTGGCCTCCTGATGCCGTGATTACGACAGCATTACTTCAGGCAAACGGTTCAAAGCAATCATAATTCCGCTGCCTGAATATCTTTCCTTCTTTGAACTCAAAAATCTGTGCAAAATGCGCCACCATCTGACCACCGGCAGGAATATTTCCAACGGGTATGGCCAGTGTGCCTTTCCATATGCATTCCAGTATGACGGTTTCTCCTGCTTCATGCAGTTACTTTACTTCATAGGTTTCGCTGGTCAGTAATTGCCGGCCTTTTGCAAAAGCGGTTTTCAGATCGGTGAGGTTTCTGACGGCTGTTTGTTTGGTGATGGCATTGGGAAACTCTGTTTGCTCTACTTCCGGATGGTAAAACCTTTCCAGCACATCAGCTGATTTTTCCTTTTCCAGTGCTTTCAGAAAGTCAATAACGATTTGTTTGTTGCTCATGATCGATGTGTAGTTAGTGCGGGTGCAAATATATTTATTGCAGGCATTAAATCATGCGCATAGGTACGCTTTCATGCACGTAGAAACGATTGCATGAACACAAATACTTTTATGCACGTCGATACACTTTTATGAATATAGATACGATTTCTTGCACGTTAGATACGCTGATTGACTTTAGGTGCGTCCAGATACCACCCCATCCCCCGCTGGCGGGGGCGCCGGCAGTAGCTTGCTGCGTACACCTGTTTCATGGATGGAGGTGGTTAGATGGCGGGCGAGGGACCACCCCCATCCCTGCAATATTGTTCCTAAGGTAATATCGGGCTGCGCTCCCGCCCGCGCGGGAATGGACGGATATCCGGATGTGCCAATGTAACAGCTGGGTATTTGCGTCAACACGATAGCGCCCGCGCGGGGATGGACTGGCATTTGAATGTACCAAAGAACAGCCGTGTATTGTCTATGATCACGGAACTATGAAGGTTGCGGTATAATTTTCCTCTTGCCCCCTGATCGATACAGCATAAGTACCCGGAGTGAGCTGCGACAACCAGGCCTTACCACCGGATAGTTGCCCTCGCCTTACTATTCTTCCGTTGATGTCCGTTACTATATACGGCTCATTGGCGCCGCTCTGCAATATCACATATACAGTTCCGTTGCCCACAATACCACAACTGAGTTTTTGGGCTGCAGCGAATGCTACCCGTACCACCGGGCTATAGCTGAATTTCCCGTCAATATCCACCTGTTTCAGCCGGTAATAATTATTGCCTGTTTCCGGGTGTTCATCAGTATAGGCATATTGCCTTACATATTGACTGTTGCCGGCTGCTGCTACCGCGCCGATGGCGTTATAAGTAGTTCCATCATTGGACCTCTCAATAATAAATTCCTTACTGTTTTGTTCACTGGCCGTTTGCCATTGCAGTCTTGCCGACTGATTTTGTTTATACACACTAAAACCGCGGAGTGTTACAGGCAAAGTGGTTATGGCCCCATTTGCAGTCCAGTTGGAAGTGCTGCCGCTCAATGCAAAATTCACCAGCTGACCATGATTGTTATTCGGTGATTTATCCACTACGGTCGTTAATCCTGCATTGTCGCTGCCGGCTATGCCCTGGTCAAAACCAAACAATGCCACGAGGCCGGGCTCGTTACCGGTAAGGGCAATGTCTTTGTTGTTAATGATCTGTGAACTGGAACGAGCGGTATTCCATATACGAATTTCGTCAATTTCCCCGCGGAAAGGTTCCAGGTCTGCTCCCGTTCCATCAACCTTGGCCATGCCGATATGCAATGGTTGACCCGTAACATTGCTGAATGTTTGGAAAAACACTCCAATGGAAACACCGTTGACATAGCAAGTAACCGAGGTACCATTACAAACGAAGGCCAGATGGTACCATTGTCCGGGCGTAATGGCATAGGGAAGCGTCACATACGCTTTGTTGTTCCAGAACCCGATCCAGTTGTCGGTGGTAGACATATGGAAACTGAACCGTGTGCCTCCGCTTCCACGATTGCCAAGTATGCACGCCTGTCCAACCAGGTTACCGGGCTTTACCCAACATTCTATGGTGCCCTGGGTCAGATCATACGCTGTATTAGTGGGAATCACTACCTGGTCATTCACGCCATCAAAGCTGAGCGCGTTGCGGCTTTGTTGGATGGGAGATGACACCCGTGAAGGGCCATTCTTCAAGGTGCCGTCCAGCCCCGCAACGCCAGCGGCATTGACCAATGTAGTGCCACTGCTTTCATTCATTTTGTAGTAAACACGCAAACCGGCACTGTTGGCTGGAACACCAAACATGCCCTCTTTGATTTCCGCTGCTGTACGCGCTACATTCCAGATTTTCACTTCATCAATTCTTCCCTCAAAGTAGCTGCCTGTACCAGCGTGCGATCCGATAAACATGGTTTCAGCAGTGTAGGCCGGTACATTGGTATTCGTAGCCACCACGATGCCATTCTTATACAACTTCATGGTTTTGGTAGCGGCATCATAGGTCACCGCTACATGCATCCACCGGTTTAAGGGAAAAGGTGTAGGGTCGTATACATAATCATAAATACCCGCCTGTCCCGCTTTGAGAATGTTATTGGAGATCCAGAAAGGGGCGTTTTGGGAAGAAATAATATTCCGGCTACTGTTGGTGGCAGTTGCATACACCCATGCTTCTTTGGTGTAGGACCCACCGGTAGCTACCGGCGCCGGAACAATTACATAGTCATCAATGCCATCAAATTGCAGTGCATTATTCTGACCATTTACAGTAACATACAACAGGCACACAAGTATGCATGCCATGAAAGATCGGACAATAGGGGTTCTCATATATCTACGATTTGGGTTACGGAAAAGCAGAAGCTACGTCCGCATACAGCGATCAATTATACTATCTGTTTAACCAATAGTGGTGTGCTGTTGCAGAATGGGAAAAAATAAGCTGAGAGAAAATCGCGGGGAATGTGTAAGTGTTTTTCATAACAGGAATCGGATCGTTGAACAAATATGAAGCTACAAAAATAGCCGATGAAGGGTACCATGAAATAGTCCCCAGGTTTTATTTTTACAAGTAACCATCTATTGCCATTCATTTTTTTGCACATTTGCACAAATGAAGATACCCCTGACTGCTTATCAAAAAAGGTGGGTGCTTTTGTTGTTGTTGATCCTGCCAGGTTGGTATGGCTATGCCGATACATTGCACATTACCTCATCAGATCACTTCCTGCAGCCTATAAAACTCGACAAATGGTTCTCAATTTGGGAAGACAGCAACAAAACTACTACAGCAGACAGGGTATTGGCTCTCAACAACGGCTTTTTACCGCTCAGCAAATTGCAGCCTCATCATCCCACCAATGTTTACTGGTTAAAAACCACCATCCGATATGCAGACAGTAACGCCGCTCCCCTGGCATTATTATTTACAAGTCTTACTTTCGTTGATGCATGGCTGTCAGAATCTGATCAATTCATATGGCATGGCAGCGCCGGCGCCTTCCGGCCCGAAAAGGATATAACGCCCGGCGATGGCAGGTTTTATTTTCATTTACCTTTAGGGGCCAATCATACCTATACCCTACTTCTTCGGGTGCATCATACCAAATATTATCAGCCGGTATTTGATTTTGCCCTGCAGCAGCGGGATGCTTTTCTTGAGAAAAATCAACAACTGAAACTGATTGATGGTTGGATGCAGGGTGCGGTAAGCATCTTTTTCCTGTATGTGTTGCTATGCTGGCTGGTGAGCCGTTTCCGGCCTTACTTGTGGCTGTTGTTGTTTATCGGTGGCGCCGGGTTCTATGGCATTTGCACCAACGGCTATTTCATCGACTGGTTCTTTCCGGATAATCCGGCCATCGGCTGGATATTCAACTTACCTTTTCTCGATATCGGTGTGGTGGGCATCTATTTGCTCGTGCTCGACTTCTGGGAACTGCGCCGCTATAATCCTGTGTTGTACCGGCTGGGAATTATTGGTATTATTATCCTGGTAGTAAATTCCATCATCGGCATCAGCATAGATTATTTCACCGGAAACTTTAATCTGGCGAACAACCTGCAGTTGATGGAGTTTGTTGTACCGGGCGGTTTTATCCTGGCCGCGCTGATCACTTGTCGTAAAAGGTTGAACCGTGCGCAGTATTACCTGTACTATGGCATCATACTCATGGGGGTTGCCGGGCTTTTCGTCACACTCAGTTCTGCACTAATCCATGAAAAATCGCTGCACATAGTACCTTATATTTCCAACGCTGTTATTCTGCTCATTTTTCTTCTGTTCTCCATAGGCCTGAAAGAATCGTTGCGCCAACACGAAATTGAAAAAAATGTAGCGCTGAATGCATTGAATGAACTGCAGAAAAAACAAAACCAACTCCTCGAAACAAAAGTGGAAGAACGTACCCGGGAGTTGCAAAAATCCAATGAAGAACTCGCCCGGCAACAAGCAGAACTGTCAGAAAGAAATGTACAGATTGCCACACTCATCAACGAGCTGAGCCACCGGGTAAAGAATAACCTGCAGTTGCTATACAGTTTACACAGTTTGCAGATTTCGCACAT